>Ga0136846_1235336_pt1 | contig 14869 bp, 8 predicted proteins | sample HopSoiMetagenom2_FD_96841 | JGI IMG/M metagenome (GOLD analysis project Ga0136846, IMG submission 96841) | Grasslands soil microbial communities from Hopland, California, USA - 2 Assembly 2016 (version 4) | ecosystem: Environmental > Terrestrial > Soil > Grasslands | place: USA: Hopland...
GCCGGGCGAGCGGGGTGGACAGGGTGGCCACGATCGGGTGCAGGGTGCGCTGCCCCTTCAGGCGCCCGTGCTCGGCGCCGACCGGTGGCGGGCAAGAATCCGCGAGAGGGAGGGGCGGGATGCGGAGCCGTCGGCCGGGGTGATCGACTCGCAGTCCGTCAAGGCGGACGCCGTCGTCGGCTCGGACAGCCGCGGCTTCGACGGCGGCAAGCTGATCAACGGGCGCAAGCGGCACGCCGTGGTCGACACCCTCGGCCTGCTGCTGGGCGTGATGGTCACCGCCGCGGACATCGGCGATCGCACCGCCGCCCACACGCTGCTGCGGCAGGTCGCCGACGCGCATCACCGGTTGGAGCTGGTCTGGGCCGACGGCGGCTACACCGGCCCCCTCGTCGAGCACTGCCTCACCGTGCTCGCCCTGGTCCTGGCGATCGTCAAACGCAGCGACGACATGCGCGGCTTCGTGGTGCTGCCCAAGCGTTGGATCGTCGAGCGTCTCTTCGCCCACCTGATGCGCACCCGCCGCCTGGCCCGCGACTACGAACGCCGCACCACCAGCGCCGAAGCGATGATCTACTGGTCGATGACCCTGCTCATGACGCGCCGCCTGGCCCGGCCACGCCCGCAGCCAGCGTGAACCGGCCCGGCGCGGGCTCGGCCAGCCAGCCCCGCGCGACCAGGCGCTTCGCCTTCGACCGCAGTGCCTCCACCCGTGCCGGCACCACGTCCATGCCGAACACCGCAGCCATCTCCTGACAGGTCAGCGGCCCTTGACGGAGCCGGACCCGGTCCGCGAGCGCCGTGAGGATGCGCTGGTAGTCGGCCGACAGCACCGACCGGGCCAGCCCCTCACGCCACATCGGAACCTGCGACTTCGTCTTCGCTGCCTCCGGCACCTGCGGCGTCTTTCCGGACTGCTCCTCGGCAGTCGGCGCGGTCCCCTCGGCCCCGGCGGGGTCCTGCCCGCTCTCGTCAACGGGGGCCAGCACCTCGCCGACCCGCGAGCAGGCGGTGGCCCACTCCCGCCATTCCCGCTCGGCCACGGCCAACTCGGCCTGGACGCGGTCGGCCTCCTCCCGCAGCTCGCAAACACGACGGCGAGCACCCAGCTCACGCTGTTCCAACAGCCCAACCACCGACGGCATCCACGACCTCCCGGGCAACGACAGCACGACAGGCCACAACTCCCACGGGATCGCCGACCCTACGCCCGACCAGCGGAAACCCAGTCCTCACGTCCGGAAAGACAACAGCTTCTTACATACTCCTCTTCGTCTCGCTCGCCGGACCCGCATCATCTGGCAGTCAGGGCCGCTCCCGCCCTCCCTGGCACCACCCGATCAGGCTGCCCTCAGCTGCACTGACCTGCTGCGACAGGCCAGAGGTGATGGTCTTCCACCTCCACTCGAACCACAGCGCCTCACGGGGCAACCAAGAGCCCCGACAGAGTCAAGCTCAGCCGCAGAGTGCGTTGTATCGGCCCTGGTGGTACAGCAGTGGGCGGCCGGGCCTCGTGGGGTCACCAAGAACAGCCTCGGCCAGCACTATGCGTTGCGCCTCGGCAGGTACGCGCGCCACGACCCGGCACACGAGCCAGGCGAGGACGCCGTTGAGAACAGGAACCCCTTTCGGGCCGTTTCGCCAGTCAGTGGGCGCTGCGAATCGGTCTGCACCGCTGCGGGTAAAGATCGCGGCCAGTTCCTGCTGGTGCTCGCCGAGTATGTGAACACCGACATAGCTGGCTTCAGAGACCGTGGGCCAGCAGGAGTTGGCGATGCTGATACCGAAAGAGACGAGCGGTGGCTCGGCAGAAACAGAGGTGAGCGAGGTAACGGTGAAACCGGCCGGTCCTGCGGCGCCGTTGGCGGTGACCACGGCGACTCCTGCCGCGTGCTGCCGGAAGACGGACCGCAGGAGGTCGGCAGAGGCGTTCTGGAAGGGGGGGAAATCGGAGATAGCGGTCATGAAGTTGTCCTTACGCTGTAGGTGGGTTGGTTTCGGTCCCTCGTAGGATCGAAAGACCCACTTGAAAGGATTGGCTGCCAGGTATCCCGCGACGACTCGACCACTCATTGGGATGCGCGGCACAAGATCGCTTGGTAAGGACACGCTGGCGCGGTCCTCTGCTGGGCTGCGAACGGGTACAACTTCGGAGGTGGCTGTGCCCGAACTGTGGGCCGGTACGGATGCGGGAAGGCCCAGCACCACTGCACGGTGATCGACTCCGACACCAAGCGCCTGCTGTCGCAGCGGGTGGACAACGACGAAACCGCTCTGCTCAAGCTGATCGCCGACGTGCTGGAGTTGAGCGACGGCCAGCCGGTGACCCGGGCGATCGACCTCAGCGGCAACGGGGCCGCGCTGACGATCGCACTGATGACCGACAACGGTCAGCAGGTCCTCTACGTCCCCGCCAGCACTGTCCACCACGCTTCCGGCTCCTACCGGGGCGATGGCAAGAGCGAGGCCAAGGATGACTTCGTCATCGCCGACCAGGCCCCCATCATGCGCCGCGATCTGGAGCCGCTGCACCGGAGCGACGACATCGCCGTGGACCTGCGGATCCTCACCTCGCGCCGCCTGGACCTGGCCGCCGACCGTACCCGGGCGATCAACCGGCTGCGGGCGCAGATGCTGGAGTACTTCCCCGCCCGGGAACGCGCCTTCGACTACAAGACGTCCAAGGCGGCCCTGGTGTTGCTGCCCCAGTGCCAGACCCCTGCCGTTCTCCGGCGGATCGGAAAGAACCGGCTCGCGACCTGGCTGAAGAACCGCAAGGTCCGCACCTTCCGGCTCGTCGCGGCCACCGCAGTGGAGGCCGCCGAGGCTCAGCACACCGCCGTCGCCGGGGAGAAGCTGGCCGCCGCCATGGTGGCCAAGCTCGCGAGGGAGGTGATGGCCCTCGATGAGGAGATCGCCGACACCGATGCCCTGATCGAGGGCTGGTTTCGCGACCACCCGCACGCCGAGGTCATCCTGAGCATGCCCGGCCTCGGCCCCGTCCTGGGCGCCGAGTTCATCGCCCACCCCGGCGGCGACCTGAGCATCTTCGCCAGCGCCGATCACCTCGCCGGCGTCGCCGGCCTGGCCCCGGTCCCCAAGGATTCCGGGCGCATCAGCGGCAACATGCGCCGACCGCGCCGCTACTGCCGACGCCTGCTGCGGGTCTTCTACATGTCTGCCATGGTCTCGGCACGCTCCTGCCCCGTCTCCAGAGCCTTCTACTAACGCAAGAGAGCCGAGGGCAAGGGCCACAAGCAGGCGGTCAGCGCCCTCGCACGGCGCCGTCTGAACGTTCTGTGGGCTCTCATACGCGACGGCCGCCCCTTCCAGCTCGCAGCACAACAGACGGCCGTCGAGCTGGGCCGACACGCTCACAACGAGTCACCAACGCGGGTTGACAACTCCATTGGGAATCCCTTCGAGGAGAGCGATGAGGGGCCGTCGTGCTCAACTACTTGGGACAGTGCGTTGCTGTACTGCGAGCAGAGTCGCCGAACTGCTGCGTATCTGTCCGATGAGAATGAGTCGGCCGCCAGTGATACTGGAGCTTCCCGGCCTCCAGGATGTTCGTCGCGCCGAGCACGACCTCACAGGCCAACGGGACCAGCGCCACACTGCGGTCCCGTCAGCCCGGCCCGCTGCCCTTCGGCAGCGCCGCGCTGAGCGCGAGGGTTAGCCCGGTACAGTCGGCGACCCTCCGCAGCACCAGGCCCAAGTGGCCGATCAGATTCTTGCCGTCGGCCCGTACGTCGAGCCGGTGATCCCATTCGGTAACCTGCACATGTTGGGTGCCTCTTCTACTCGACAGTTTTATCTGGGCAGTCCAGATCATCGCAGGTGGAAGCCACCTTACTTCTGACGAAGTGTCAGATCACTTCCAAGCCGCCCCGACGGCTTCCCCGAGTTCATGGCCAGGCGGGCCCGCTTCGGCCCGCTCCCTACAACAGGGAGTGGGCCGTTCGCGCTGGGTCGGTTCAGCTGCCGTCCAGAAACCGGAAGAGCTCCTCGTCGCTCGCGGCGGTGGCGTCGAGCCTCGTCCCGGTGTCGTTGGCAGGGTCGCCGAACGCGCGCAGTTTCAGCAACAGGCCCTCGATTCGGTCGGCTATCTTGTCCGCTTCCGGGCCAATCACCGGGGACAGCGTCAGCGCGGACTCGAACCGGTCCAGTTCGGTCAGTACCGAATGCCGCGCATGCCGCGAATTCGGCCTGGCCGCAACCGTCGGTGCCGGAGCGCGAGCCGCCAGCTCACGGACCAGCTCACGGGCGACGGCGGAGACAGTCGGGTGGTCGAAGAGCAATGTCTGCGGCAGCCGCAGCCCGGTCTCGTCGTCGAGCCGCATGCGGAACTCCACGGCGGCCAACGAGTCGACCCCGAGATCGTTGAACGCGCGGTCGGGGTCGACCTGCCGTCCCACCGGATACTCCAGCACCTGGGCCATCTGGGTGCCCACCAGGCCGAGCAGAAACTCGTACCGCCCGTCCTCCGGCAGGCCGGCCAGCCGGTCGGGCAGGGAGCCCGAGTCGGCGGCCGCCAGCCGCGGCGGGCGTCGCACGGCCCCCCGGCCCGCAAGGCGCCGCAGCAGCGGTGGCACGTCCGCCAAGGCGCGCATCAGGGTCAGGTCCAGTGCGACCGCAGCCAGTACCGGCTCATCGAGGCCGAGCGCGGCGTCCAGCATCGCAAGCCCCTGTTCCGTCGAGATCACGGACACACCGAGCCGGGCCAGCCTGGTCAGGTCCACATCGGTCAGCTGCTCGGTCATTGCGCTGCGCTCGGCCCACACGCCCCACGCCAGCGACACGCCGGGCAGCCCCCGCACCCGCCGGTGCTGGGCGAGCGCGTCCAGGTAGGCGTTGCCAGCAGCGTAGTTCGCTTGTCCGGCCGTGCCGACCAGACCGGACATCGAGGAGAACAGCACGAACGCCGACAGGTCGAGGTCGCGGGTCAGCTCGTGCAGGTGCCACGCGGCGACCATCTTGGGACTGAGCACCGTGTCGAGCCGCCGCTGGGACAGATCGGTCAGCACCCCGTCGTCGACCACCCCGGCCGCGTGCACGACCGCAGTCAGAGGGGCCTCGGCCGGGATGTCGTCGAGCACCCGGGACAGCGCGGCGCGGTCCGCTGTGTCGCACGCGGTCAGCACGACCTCGGCGCCCAGCGCGGTCAGTTCGGCCGCCAGCTCCACGCCTCTCGGGGATCCGGCGCCCGCGCGGCTGACGAGCACCAGCCGGCGCACCCCGTGCGCGGTCACCAGGTGCCGTGCCACGACGCCGCCGAGCGTGCCCGTCCCGCCGGTGACAAGCACCGTGCCCGTGCCGAACGCCGCGGGTGGCGCGGCGCCGTCCCCGACCTCGGCCCGGAGCAGCCGGGGCACCAGCATCCTCCCCGACCGCACCGCCAGCTGCGGCTCCCGCTCGACCAGAGCCGCCACCGCGTCCCACGACACCGGCTCAGCGTCCACGTCCACCAGCGCGAACCGGCCGGGGTTCTCAGTCCGCGCCGACCGCAGGAGGCCCCACACCCCCGCCTGGGCGAGTCCGCCGACCGGCTCCCCGGGCTCGGCGGCGACGGCTCCCTCAGTCACCAGCGCCAGCGTCGCGGAGGCGAACCGCTCGTCGGCGAGCCACTCCTGCACGGCGGTCAGCACCGCGCCGGTGACCTGCCGGGCGTCCAGGTCCGGCCCGGCCGGGCAGCGCAGGAAGACCACCCCCGGGTCGGCGGGGATGTCCGCGAGCCCCTGCGCGAGCGTCCACCGCACGCGCTGCGCCGGTTCGGCGGGCAGGACCGACCAGTCCAGCCGGAGCAGCGACTCCCCGGGCGTGCCCGACCCGGTCGCCGGTATCCGCCGCAGCCACAGGCCCTCGACCGACGCCACCGGGGCACCGGCCGCGTCTGCCAGCTGGATCGACACCGTGTCCGCGCCGGAGGGCGCCATCCGCACCCGCAGCACGGAAGCCCCGGCCGCCGATAGGGACACCCCGGACCAGACGAAGGGCAGGAAGGGCCCGTCTGTCCCGTCGCGCGCGGGGTCGAGGAAGGATCCATACCAGACCGCGTGCAGCGCCGCGTCGAGCAGCGCCGGGTGCAGGCCGAATTGGTCCGCGTCGGCCGCCAGCTCCGGCCCCAGGGCGACCTCGGCGAACACCTCGTCCCCTCGCCGCCACACCGCCGTCAGCCCCTGGAACGCCGGGCCGTAGTCATAGCCCCGCACGGCGAGGTCGTCGTAAACGTCGCCGACCTCGATCTCCTCCGCGCCTTCCGGCGGCCATACAGCGGCCTCGAACCCGCCCGGACGGGACTCGTCGACCAGCAAACCGTCGGCGTGTCTGACCCACTCGCCGCCCTCCGGCTGCGCATGCACGGACACCGCCCGGTGTCCCGTCCCGTCGGCTTCCTCGATCAGGACCTGGAGCCGGACTTCGCCGCGCTCTTCCAGCACCAGCGGGGTGTGCAGCGTCAGCTCGTCGAGCACGTCGTGGCCCACCTCGCGGCCGGCCCGCAGCACCATCTCCACGAACGCCGTACCCGGAACGAGCACCCGACCCAGCACCGCGTGGTCGGCCAGCCACGGGTGGGTCTCCAGCGACAGCCGCCCGGTCAGCACCGTCCCGCCGGACTGCGGCAGCGCGAGCACGGCGCCGAGCATCGGGTGCTCCCCGGCCGTAAGGCCCACGGCCGCCAGCTCGCCCGTCCGCGCCGGTGCGTTCATCCAGTACCGCTCGCGCTGGAAGGCGTAGGTCGGCACCTCCACGGCGGTCGCACCGGTGCCGGCGAACACCTGGTGCCAGTCCGGCTCCACTCCGTGCACATACGCCGTGGCCAGCGCGGTGAGCGCTGTGAGCGGTTCCGGGCGACCGGCCCGCAGCACCGGTACCGCGACCGGCGCTGGGTCCCGTTCGGTGAAGCATCCCTCGGCCATCGTGGCCACTGCGGCGTCCGGTCCGACGCCCAGGAACCGGGTGACCCCGTCGTCCTGCAGGCGACGTACGGCGGCGGCGAACCGCACCGGTTCGCGGACCTGGCGCACCCAGTACTCCGGTGAGCACACCGACTCCGCCACCGGCTTACCAGTGACCGTCGACACGATCGGCAGCATCGGCTCGTGGAATTCCACGTCGGCGAGCACCTCACGGTAAGGCTCCAGTATCGGGTCCATCAGGGGCGAGTGGAAGGCGTGGCTCACCCTGAGGCGCTTCGTCCGCCGACCGAGGGACGCGAACCGCTCCGCAGCCCGCAACACCGCCCCCTCCTCACCCGACACGACCACCGACTCCGGCCCATTCACCGCGGCCACGCTCACCGCGCCGCCCGTCAGCGCGGACGCGACCTCGTCCTCGCTGGCCTGGATCGACATCATCACGCCGCCCTCGGGCAGCCGCTCCATCAGTCGGCCGCGCGCCGCCACCACCCGGCACGCATCCTCCAGAGTCCACAGTCCGGCGACAAACGCCGCCGACAACTCACCGATCGAGTGCCCGGCCAGCACCTCGGGCCGCACACCCCACGACCCGAGCAGCCGGGTCAGCGCGACCTCGACCGCGAACAGCGCGGGCTGCGCCCACCCGGTCCGGTCCAGCAGCGCGGCCGAGTCCGGATCGCCGACCAGCACCTCGCGCAGCGGACGGTCCAGGAGGCCGTCGAAGCCGGCGCACACCTCGTCCAGCGCCGCCGCGAACGCCGGGAACGCTGCGTACAGTTCCCGTCCCATACCGGCCCGCTGAGTGCCCTGCCCGGCGAACACGAACGCAGTGCGGCCGGGGCGCGCGGCGCTGCGAACGACACCGGAATCCGTAGCGCCGGCGGCGATCGCCCGCAAGCCTGCGAGCAGCCCGTCCCGGTCCCCCGCCAGCACCGCCGCCCGCTGCTCGAACGCCGTCCGGGTGGTCGCCAGCGAGAAGCCGACGTCGAGTGGCTCAAGGGAGTCCGCGACGGTCAGGAGCCGCTCTGCCTGATCGGCCAGCGCCTCGGCGGTCCTGGCGGACAGCACCACTGGCACCAGCGGCAGCGGCACCCGTGTCTCCGGCTCGGCCGCCCCGCTTTGGGGTGCCTGTTCAAGGATCACGTGAGCGTTGGTGCCGCTGATACCGAACGACGACACCGCGGCCCGTCTCGGCGCGCCCGTCACCGGCCACTCGCGCCGCTCGGTCAGTAGCCCGACCGTCCCGGCCGACCAGTCCACGTGCGACGACGGGGCGTCCACATGCAGTGTCTTCGGCAGCACACCCTGCCGAAGAGCCAGCACCGTCTTGATCACTCCACCGACTCCAGCCGCAGCCTGGGTGTGCCCGATGTTGGACTTCAGCGAGCCGAGCCACAGCGGACGGTCGCGGCCGCGGCCGTAGGTATCCAGGAGAGCCTGTGCTTCGATGGGGTCGCCGAGGCTGGTGCCGGTGCCGTGCGCCTCGACGGCGTCCACGTCTGCGGGGGAGAGACCGGCGTCCTCGAGCGCCTGCCTTATCACCCGCTGCTGGGACGGTCCGTTCGGCGCGCTGAAGCCGTTTGACGCGCCGTCCTGGTTGACGGCACTGCCGCGTACCACGGCGAGCACAGGGTGGCCGAGCCGCAGGGCGTCCGAGAGCCGCTCCACCAGCAGCATGCCGACGCCTTCGGCCCAGCCGGTGCCGTTGGCGGCGTCGGCGAAGGACTTGCAGCGCCCGTCCGGGGACAGCCCGCGCTGGCGGCTGAACGCGACGAGCATGCCCGGGGTGGACATCACCGTGGCGCCGCCGGCCAGTGCCAGCGCGCACTCCCCGCGGCGCAGCGATTGGACCGCCAGGTGCAGGGCGACCAGCGACGACGAGCATGCCGTGTCGACGGTGACGGCGGGTCCTTCCAACCCGAGGGTGTACGCGATCCGTCCAGAGGCGGCGCCGTTCGCGGTGCCGGTGAGCAGATGCGCCTCCGCGCCGCCGGTGGCCTGGTGGAGCCGGGGGCCGTAGTCCGGTGCCATGGCCCCGGCGAACACCCCGACCCGGGCGCCGCGCAGCGAGGCGGGCGCCAGCCTGGCCCGCTCCAACGCCTCCCACGAGGTCTCCAGCAGCAGCCGCTGCTGCGGGTCCATCGCGACCGCCTCGCGCGGTGAAATCCCGAAGAACTCCGGGTCGAACTCCGCCGCCCCGCGCAGGAAACCGCCGCGCCGGGTGTAGGTCCGCCCGGGCCTGTCGGGGTCTGGGTCGTACAGCGACTCCACGTCCCAGCCTCGGTCGGCGGGGAAGTCGGTGATCGCGTCGCCGCCGGCGTCTAGCAGCCGCCACAAATCCTCCGGCGAGCCGACATCGCCGGGAAACCGGCACGCCATGCCGATGACGGCGACCGGTTCCCGGCCGCCCTGCTCGGCGTCCCGCAGTCGTTGCTTGGTCTGCTGCAGCTCGGCCGTGACGCGCTTGAGGTACTCGACCAGCTTCTCTTCGTTGCTCACAAGTCCTCCGTCAGGGTCATGCCGAGTTCACCGTCGATGAGATCGAAAAGCTCGTCGAGCTCCAGCCCGTCGAGCTCCTGAGGCGGCCGCGCGGGCTGCGCGGCCGCCTCGGCCGGACCGAGGGCCGCGCCGAGGTGGGTGGCGAGTGCCGACGGCGTCGGGTAGTCGAACACCAGCGTGTCCCGCAGACGCAGCCCGGTCGCCGCACTGAGCCGGTCGTGCAGTTCGACGGCGGACAGTGAGTCGATCCCGAGCTCCTTGAATGTGGTGCCGGGGTCCACCGCGTCGCCGTCCGAGTGGCCGAGCACGACCGCGAGGACCGACCGCACCAGCCCCAGCATCTCGGTCCCTGCGAGGGCCGCGCGGGGGGCAGCCGCCGCCGACGTCTCCGTGACCGGGGCCGTCCCGGGCGCGGAGGGGCGGACCGCGGGCTCGGTGAGCCAGTGGCGCTCGCGCTGGAAGGCATACGTGGGCAGGCTCACCGTGCGGGCGCCGCGCAGGGCGGACACCTGGGTCCAGTCCACTTCGACACCGCGCACATGCAGCGAGGCGAGCGAGGCGAGGAAGCGCTCCGGCCCACCCTCGCCCCGATGCAACGAGCCGCTGACCACGGCAGACTCCAGCCCGACCCGTTCCACCGTGTCCCGCAGTCCCGGCAGGAGCACCGGATGCGGGCTGCACTCGACAAAGACCGTGTGCCCGTCCTTTACCAGAGCCGTGCTCGTCCGCTCCCCCTCCACGGTCTGGCGCAGGTTGCGGTACCAGTACGCGGGATCCAGCCCGGCGGTGTCGATCGGGCCGCCGGTCACCGTGGAGTAGAACGGCACCGGCGAGGACGTAGGCCGGATCCCGGCCAGGGCGGTGTGCAACCGCTCCCGGATCTTTTCCACCTGGGGCGAATGGGGCGCGTAGTCGATCGCAATACGCAGGGTCTCGACGCCTTCCCCGGTCCACCGCGCGACCAGCTCGTCCAGGGCCTCGGGGTCTCCGGAGAGCACCACCGAAGACGGGCCGTTCGCCGCCGCGATGGACACCGCGCCGTTCCACTCTGCGATCCGGTCGCGCACCTCGTCGGCCGGACGCGGCACCGACACCATCCCGCCGCGCCCGGACAGCGCCAACACGGCCTGGCTGCGCATGGTCACCACACGGGCCGCGTCTTCAAGGGACAGGGCGCCCGCCACGTACGCGGCGGCGATCTCGCCCTGGCTGTGCCCGACCACCGCCGCCGGTTCGACCCCGTGGGAGCGCCACAGGGCGGCCAGCGACACCATCACCGCGAACAGCGCGGGCTCTACGACGTCCACCCGCTCCAGGGCGGTCGCGTCCCCCAGCACCTCGCTCAGTGACCAGTCGACATGGGGGGCGAACGCCTCCTCGCAAGCCCGGATCGACGCGGCGAAGTTCGGCACAGATTCCAGCAGTTCCACCCCCATCCCGGCCCATTGCGCCCCCTGCCCCGGGAAGGCGAACACCACCTTCCCGGCCGCCGTGGCCTGTCCTTCGACCACGCCGGCGACGGCCGCGCCATCGGCGAACTCGGCGAGGCGACGCCGTAGCACCGCGCGGTCGCCGCCAACGACGACCGCGCGGTGCCGGAAGGCGGTCCTGGTAGTGGCGAGGGACAGCCCGATGTCCGCGGCGGGCTGTGCCCCCCCGTCCACGTAGGACAGCAACCGGACGGCCTGGGCGCGCAGCGCCTCGGGGGTGCGGCCGGCGAGCGGCCACGCCGACACATCAGCCCGTTCGGTCCCGTCGGCCGCCGAGGCGGCCGGTGAACCACCGGTGGTGGGCACCGGTGGTTCACCGGCCACCAGGTGGCAGTTCGTGCCGCCCATCCCGAAGGAACTAACCCCGGCCACCAGCGGCCGGTCCGGCTCCGGCCACGGCGTCAGCTCGGTCTGCACCCGCAGCCCGAGCTCACCGAGGGGGATGTCGGGGTGCGGCGTGGCGAAGTTCAGGCTCGGCGGCAGCAGCCGGTGCCGGATGCTTAGCGCTACTTTGAGCAGCCCGGCGATGCCGCCCGAGCCCTCCAGGTGCCCGATGTTGGTCTTGACCGAACCCACCGGCAGCGGTGAGCCCGGCTGCCGGGCGCCGCCCAGCGCGGCTCCGAGCGCCGCAGCCTCGATAGGATCGCCTACCTTCGTACCACTGCCATGCAGTTCTACATACTGCACATCTGCGGGACCGACGCCGGCCCGCCGGTACGCTTGGCGGACGACCTCCTCCTGCGCGGACCTGCTCGGCACGGTGAGGCCGGTGTGCTCGCCCTCCCCCGCGCCGTCGTTGTTCACAGCGCCACCGGTCAGCACGCAGTAGATGTCGTCGCCGTCGGCGAGCGCGGCGTCCAGCAGTTTGAGTACGACGGCCGCGCCGCCTTCACCCCGGACGAACCCGTTGGCCCGCGCGTCGAAGGTGAAGCACCGACCGTCCGGTGACAGGCCGCCGAATTGCTGTGCCCCGAGCGTCGTCTCGGCCAGGATGTTGAGGTTGACACCGCCGGCGACGGCCATCGTGCACTCGTCGCGGCGCAGACTCTCGCACGCCAGTTGGACCGCCACCAGCGAGGAGGACTGGGCGGTGTCCACGGTCAGGCTTGGTCCACGCAGGCCGAGGTGGTGGGAGACCCGGTTGGCAATGATCGCGCGGCGGGTTCCGGTCATCGTGTGCCGGCCGACGCCGGCCGGGCCGAGTCGGTCCTGCAGCGCCGCGTAGTCGTCCCACATGACACCGACGAACACCCCGGTGTCGCCGCCGCCGAGGTCGGCTGGGATGACCCGGGCGTCCTCGAGCGCCTCCCACGAGAGCTCCAGCATCAGGCGCTGCTGCGGGTCCATGGCAGCCGCCTCGCGCGGTGAGATCCCGAAGAACCCCGCGTCGAACCGGTCGATGTCGTCGATGAACCCGCCAAGGCGGTGCGGCAGTTCGGCACCCTGCCAACGGTCCTCGGGAGCCTCCCGTATGGCGTCGACCCCGTCCCGCAGCAACCGCCAGAACTGGTGACCGTCGCCGGCCCCAGGGAAACGACAAGCCAACCCGACCAAAGCGATCCGTCTCATGGCCACAGTCAACAAGGTGTGCCGACCATACGGCTTGCTTCGGAAATCCAAAAAGATTGATTAGATTTGGTGCCAGATTATAATCTACAGGGATGTCTCATAAATGATCTTCGGGCTGTCTCGGGCGTGGTTGGCCGTCGTGCGGGCCGCTCGTCTATCCGGCGCGGGCGAGGTTGTGCATCCGGGCGATGCCGAGCATGGCGTGGTGGACTCCGTCGCCTTTGAGGCGGCAGTCGCGGAGGATCTTCCAGGTCTTCATGCGGGCGAAGACGTGCTCGACGCGGGCGCGGACCTGCTTGTGGGACTTGTTGTGTGCTTCCTTCCAGTCTGGAAGGCCTTCGCCTTTGCGTCGGCGGTGGGGCATGACGAGCCCGGTGCCGGGATAGCCGCCGTCGGCGATCGTCATGGTCTTGCCGACGGCGGCTTTGGCGCCGGATTCCTCCCATGCCTTGGAGTCGTTGCGGTTTCCGGGCAGGGGCCGGCCCACCACGACGACCAGGCGGGTGTCGGCGTCGATGACGACCTGGTCGATGATGCGGTCGGCTGCCGACTTGGACACCCCGAAGAGCAGGGCGAGCTGGCGCATCGTCAAGTTCGTGCGCCAGTACGTCGCGACCAGCAGAGCCCGGTCCTCCAGCGGGAGGCTCCACGGCCGGCCCTTGCGGACCGCATCCGCACCCTCGCGCCGCAGTACGGTCACCAGCTTGCCGAAGAGGCGAGGGCTCAGTCCCGTGAACGGGGCTATCCAGGACGGCTCCGACGCCGTGATCACACCAGTCACATCAAGATCATCTCTCCCGTGACCAGCAGTTACGGGACAATCCTTAACCAATGCGCGGCGGGCCATGCACAAGGTAAGACGTGCACAAAATGAGAAGCAGTGCTGCCCGGCGGCCGATATGCCGGCCGCCGGGCAGCACCGGCGCATTGAGTGACGAAGAAAACGCCTCAGTACACCATGGTCACCGACGGGCGCGCGTCCAGAATCGCGCGGCTGTAGTCCTCAAGGATGATCGGGGCGTTGAGCGCGGTGTGCCGACTCATCACCGATATATCACGCCAGAGGCGCTGCAGCGGATTCGAGAGGGCGAATGCCGTGCCCCCGACGGCGTCAAGCAGCTTCTCCACACCGGCGCGCGACTTCTCCTGGGCGGACCGCTGGTGCATACGGAGCCGCGCGCGCTTTTCCCACGGCATCGGCTGGGTCTCCGGAACCCCGTCGAGCGTCCTGCCGACCTCGCGCAGGTGCAGATGGGCCGTTTCGATGAGATGCGCGGCCTCGGCGAACCACATCTTCACCGACGGCGCGTCGACGGCCGCCTCGTAGTGGACGTAAGCGATCGGCCGCTTCTTGTTCAGCGTCTCCCGGGCGACCTCCAGGGCGCCTTGGGCGGCCCCCACGGTGGCGGCGAGCGACTGAAGGCTGCCCTGCAGGAGCATGCTGTCCCGCTCGTCCTCATCGACCTGGTCCGGGAAAGCGAACGAGGCCGCCCGGCGCTCCGGGACGAACACGTCCTCGGCGACGACGGTGTGTGTGCCGGAACCGGCCAGACCGGCCGCGTGCCAGGTGCGCTCGATCCTCAGGTCACTCATGGGCACGACGACGCCCACGAGGTCCGTGGTCGGCTCCTCGCCGTCGTACTTGGGTACGACCGGGATGTAGGCCCAGTCGGCGATCTCGCAGCCCGAGCTCCACGGGAACGTGCCGGTCACCCGGTATCCGCCGTCGGCACGCCATGCCTTGCTCGTGCTCACGTGGGCCGTGGAGATCACGTAGGCGTCGGGGTTGCCCTCGAACATGTCCGACAATGCGGTCTCCGGCATCCCGTCCACCGCGAACCGGGTGGTGGCGGTGTCGATGGCCAGGTTCCAGCCGGCCGACCCGCATGCCCGGCCGACCTCGACGATGATCGACAAGAGATCCGACATCTGCAGGTCGTAGCCACCGAACCGGGCCGGCGTCGAGAGCCGGAACAGCCCTGCCTCCCGCATTGCGACCACGACCTCCTCCGCAAGCCTCCGGTCCTGCTCGGTCTTCACTGCATGCTCGCGGATCAGCGGAGCAATCTCGCGGGTACGTTCCACGAGTTCCGCCACGTCGACCGTGGACCCGGTCACCTTGTCTGTCCGCTCACCGGCTACTGCTGTCACGGCATCCTCCTTGGATAGTGGATCCAGCCCGTCGGGGCTCAACGCACCGTGTCTCACGGTCGAGTCAATCCGCTCCGGCGGGAAAATCCGAGCGTCGGGCACCCAAAAACCGGTCGTCGCGCTGGTACTGGGAACCAAGTACTCAGGTTGAACTCGTAGAGCCTGCGGGGGTCGTGACGGTTTGTGATCCCTGCGGTACGACGGGATCATGAGGTACGCGCAGAGGGGCGGGTACACGCC
>Ga0136846_1239743_pt1 | contig 14869 bp, 11 predicted proteins | sample HopSoiMetagenom2_FD_96841 | JGI IMG/M metagenome (GOLD analysis project Ga0136846, IMG submission 96841) | Grasslands soil microbial communities from Hopland, California, USA - 2 Assembly 2016 (version 4) | ecosystem: Environmental > Terrestrial > Soil > Grasslands | place: USA: Hopland...
ACGTGGATGCGATCGTCACGATCGACGCCGTCGCGAGAGCGATTCCCCTCCACCACTGCATGCGCTGTCCTCCTGTCGCTGAGCCCACGAGATATCGCGGTCGCACCGGTGCGTTCGTTCCCGCCCTGCAGGCCTGGGCCGCGACGCGGCCCTGATCCTGCCGGGCGCAACGGTGCCGAATCTGCATATGCCGGCGATTGTCTGGGCGGATAGATTCCGCTCATCGTACGTCACCGGGCCGCTGTCGATACAGAGTTTTTCATCGCTATCACGTCTGCAGCGCCGAGCTCAATACCGCTGCGGTGCGACCCGGGATGAGTAACGCGAAGGAGTGACAGGGACGGTCCGATGGGGCTTTCTATACTGCCGTCACAAGCTGGCGAAGGAGCACGATGACAAGCAGAACTTTTTGCGCCCTCACTATCGTTGTCGCGGCGGCGATGCTGACAGGGGCGGCGCCTGCGGCACAGACCAACCAGGACAAGCTCGAGATCACCGCGTTCGCGGTGAACATGAGCAACATCGGAACCGGAGCAAACGAAGTCGTCCAGATCAGGATCGACAGCTGGTCGTCCGCCGAGGAACGCAAACACCTGATCGACACGATGATCGAAAAGAACACGGACGCGCTTCTCCGCGAACTTCAGAAGACGCCGTCACACGGCCGATTCAGCATTCCCGGGTTGAGAGGCGCCGATCCGCACAACCTGCGGCTTGGCTACGACCTGCATTACACGTGGCAGACGTCGCTGCCCGAGGGCGCACGGCGCATCGTCATCGCGACCGATCGCTACATCGGCTTCGCGGAGGCGCGCAACCAGCCGCGCACCGTCGATTATCCGTTCACGCTGTTCGAGATCCGGGTGGACAAGAACGGCGAAGGCCAGGGCAAGATGGCGGTCGCGACGAAGATCCGCTTCGACAAGGAGAAGAATCAGGTCGAACTCGAGAACTATGCGAGCGAGCCGGTGCGGTTGAACAACGTAAAAGTCAAAACGAAAACGACGTAAGCGTCTACACAGACGGCGTCGAACAACACTGGTCTCGGCATGTGGGGTCACGAGATCGCGCTCGGTGCCACCGTGTACCTCAACGAGGCCAGGCAGTATCACGCCGCGACGCTCGCGAGTTCGAGTTCCAGTCGAAGAAGGAGGTCGCACATCGCCTCACGTGAGTCGCCGCTCCTGGAACTGCCCGCTCTTCGAGTGACGCCACCAGGCGAACGCTCACGCGAGAGAGCCCGCTGACCGGCTACAATAGCCCCGCCACATAGAGCACACCGCATACCTCAGGCCGCGGCACGATGAGCATCCATTATCCAAAGAGTCCCGGTTCGACCGATCGCATTACTCTCCCGGCTCTCGCGCTTGGCGCGTGCGCAGCTTACTATCTGGGATCGATTGCCGGGCTCCAGATGCGCGTTCCTCCCGCGACCACATCGGTGTTGTGGCCGCCCAATGCCCTCCTGACCGCGGCGCTCCTGCTCACGGCGCCCCGGCGATGGCCGGCCATTCTGCTGGCGATTCTGCCGGTGCATGTCTTCATCCAGCTGCAGACGGAATTCCCGTTGCCGCTGATCCTCGCGCTCTACGTGACGAACTGTTCCGAGGCGCTTGTGGCCGCAGCGGGCATGTATTGGCTCAGCGACGAGCGCACGCGTTTCGATACGCTGCCCAGGCTGCAGATATTTTTCCTGGCGGCAGTGCTCGCGGCACCGCTGCTCTCGTCCTTTGGCGATGCGGCCGCCGTCACCTGGTTCCGCGGCGAACCATACTGGCAGGTCTGGCAGCGGCGGTCCCTCAGCAACATCCTCTCAGAGCTGACGATCGTGCCGGCGATCGTGAGCGGCGTCCTGGGCGTGCTGCGTTGGTGGCGTGGCGCACGCGGTGGTCGCTACCTGGAGGCAGCCATTCTCGGCTTGGGCCTGTGCGCCATCAGCCTGCTCAATTTCAGCGGGGTGCCGTGGACGATTCCCGCAATCAGTGCGGTGTCGCAGCGGACCCCCCTTGCACTGCAGTTGCCGTTTCTTCTGTGGGCGGCCGTGCGGTTCGGGCCAACCGGCACGGGACTGGCGCTGCTCACCACGAGCGTGCTCAGCGCGTGGGCCCTCGTCCACGGCGTTGGTCCGTTTGCGTCCATCGCGCCCGCGATTACGGTGACCGCGCTGACCATCTCTCTCATCGTTGTGTCCGTGACGCTTCTGTATCTGGCCACGCTGATCGAAGAGCGCCGTCAGGCGCAGCACGACTTGCGCATACGCCTGCGGTTCGAAGAGCTGCTGGCTCGGTTGTCGGCCGATCTCGTGCGCTTGCCGAGCGAGGAGATGACCCGGGCATTCGAGTCGTGGCTCGGGCGACTCGCCGCAGTGCTCGGGATCGACTGCCTGACCGTGTTTTCCGCATCGGAGGGCGCGCTCCTGCACACGGTGTATTCATGGACAGACGTTCACGCCGGCGGGGTGCTGGCGGCCTGCCCGCCCGATCATTTGAAATGGGCGCGCCGCAGCCTGGCCTCACGCGAACCGGTCGTGATCTCGGACGACGATGACGATCCGGCCCAGGCCGAGCCCGCTCCAACTGCGCAGAGCGTGGCGTTCAGGGCTGGCGGCGCCATCCCGCTCGTCGGAGATGGGGAGTTGCTTGGTGCGCTGGCGTTCGCATCGATACGGGAACCGCAATGGTCTGACAATCTCGTGACCAACACGGCGCTCGTGAGCGAGGTGCTTGCCAGCGCGATGCGACGGAAGCGCTCGGAGGACGCGCTGCGGCACAGCGAGATCATGAAGTCGGCGATCCTGCAGTCGCTGACGAGTGGCGTGGCGGTGATCGACCGCAGCGGCAGGCTGTTGCAGATCAACGACCGATGGATGCACTTCGCGAACGGATCGCCCTGGATGAAGGCGCCGCTCGGCAGCAACCTGCTCGAGCGGTGCTGGGCGGCGTTCGAGGTTGGCGATCGCGTGGCCGGAGATATCGTCGCGGGGGTCGGCGCCGTGCTCGAAGGGTCGCGCTCACAGTTCATCGTCGAGCATCGAACGGACACCGACGTGGCGGCCGGATGGTGGGCGCTCAACGCCGTGCCGCTGAACCGGCCAGAAGGGGGGGCCGTCCTGACCTGCGCGGATATCACGGAACTCAGGCGCGCGGAAATGGACGCGGAACGCAGCCGGCAGGAGCTGGCGCACGTGTCACGCGTCTCGACAGTTGGCGAAATGACCGCTTCACTGGCCCACCAGCTGAATCAGCCGCTGGCGGCGATCATGACCAACGCACAGGCCGGGACCCGGATCCTCAATTCCGCGCGACCCGACGTCGATGAAGTCCGCGCGATCCTGGTCGACATCGTCAAGGACGATCGGCGGGCGAGCGATGTGATCCAGCGGCTGCGCGATCTCCTTCGCAAGGGGGAGCTCGAGATGACGAAGGTCAACGTCGCGGCGGCCATCCGCGACGTTGTCGATCTGGTCAGCAGTGAAGCCCTCATTCGCAACATCACCGTCTCGCTCCAGTTCGGAGAGGAGCCGGTGTGTGTCCGCGGCGACCGCGTCCAGCTGCAGCAGGTCATCCTGAACCTGCTCCACAATGCCATGGACGCGTTGCGCGATTCCACGGATTCGGTGTGCCGGGTCGAGATCGGCTGCCGACGGAACGAACAGCAGCACGTGATTGTCACGGTGCACGACTCGGGTCCGGGGTTGCGGCCGGGCAGCGAGGAATCGATCTTCGAGCCGTTCTACACCACGAAGGCCAACGGAATGGGCCTGGGCCTCTCGATAGCGCGATCGATCCTCGAGGCGCACGGGGGGGAGATCCGTGCGGCGAACGATTCAATTCGAGGAGCGAGGTTCGAATTCTTTCTCCCCGCGATCGCCGGCAGGGTCGACCGCTGAAGCGGCCGTACACTGGCCGAGCCTGTTCTCGATCGTGTCAGGTAGCGACCGTCAGCGCCTTCTGCCGCCGCCGCCTCTCGAGGCGCCCCCTCCACGGTAGCTTCCCGTGCTGCGGGACCCACCGCTGCTTTTGTAGTTGCTGTAGTCCTTGCTTCGCTGCGCGCCTTCGCTTCGCGCGGCGGCATCGCGATTCAGCTGATCGACGGTGCTGCGATCGGCCGGGCGATCGGTCCGCGGCTGACTCGTACTGGCTCGCTCCGGCCGATCCGCTCCCGAGGGCTGCCGGTCAGTATTCGACCAGCCGCCGTTGTCGTATTTCTGCCACGTGCCGTTCTCGCGCCGGTAGGCATTGCCGTCTTTTCCCGCGTAGATGTTGCCCCCCTCGCCCATGGCGGCCCGTCCGCCGTCCGAGCCGCGGCGTGTGACAGCCGATCCTTCGTCGGTTCTGATCGTGCGCGTGGTCGTGCCCGTCCGATTGTTCGTGTATCGATTCGTCTTTGCCCAGTCGTCGCCGCGCTGCACCGAGGTCGAGCCCCAGCTCCCGTACACGTTGGAGCCTTGGCGCGTCTGTCCGTACGCTCCCGTGCGCGGGTTGTAGGCCTGCGCAACGCCGCGTGCGCCGTAAGGCCCGTACGCGGCCGCGCCTCGCGCGTAGGTCCCGGTGCGCGGATTGTAGCGAGCGCCGATGCCAGCGCCGCCGTACGGGCCGTAGACGCTCGCACTCCGTCCGTACGCGCCCGTATATGGGTTGTACCAAGCGGAGTAGCCGTAGGTGGGGAAGTGCGGGTAGTAATACGGATAGTAACCGCCATACCCCCAGTACGGGGGATAGTACCAACCGGTTCCCCACACGGTGCAGCCCCACGCCACCATCATGCCCGTGTAGCCGGCGGCCGCTGCGAACGACACCCACTCGTCGTCGCTGTCGTCCTTTTCCACGGTCACGTACGTGACGTGATTAGCTGGCGAGCTGGGAGGAATCTGGTAAATCTGCTCGGGCACCGAGGCCGCCACTTCCCACGGGCCAGAGGCGCTCTTTGCGACGAACCACACGCCCTGATAGCACATGTAGTACCCGTCGCCCACCTTGAACACGTCCTTGTCCGTGTTCACGGCGCGCTGCACCGTGGTTTTTTCGATGGGAGTAAACTTCGGATCTCCCTGAAATGCGACCTCAGGCGCCTTCGTCTGTTTCTTGTTGACGCGCGCCGTCTGCGGGATCTGCGCAAGCAGTACTGCTTCCGCGGCTTGGTCGGTGCCTGGAACGGACGCCAGCACGCGCGACCGTTCGTGCTCGAGCGGGATCTTCTTGAACTCCGCCGGCAGCGACGGCGTGGCAAATGTCCACGGCCCTGTAAAGTCCGGCGCCGAAAACCAGCGGCCCGCCACCAGGTAATACACCGATCCGGTCTTTCCGAGCCGGAATAGATCGCTGTCCGTGTTGCTCACCCACAAGAGGCCCGTGCCCTGAACGGCGGCGTACTTCGGTTCGCCGGTGAGAAGAACGAGCTCGGCCGGCGCGACGCTGACGAAGACTTTTGGCACCGCCGACGCGGCGATCGGCTTACCCGGCAGATTCGCCTTGACGTCCTTCCAGTTGTCTTCCGCGGGCAGTTTGCTGAAGCTCGCCGGCAGCGTTCCCGCCGGCGACCAGGGCCCTTTCACGTCAGTCGCTTTTAACCACGTGTCGTTGTTCCGAAGGTAGTACGTGCTCGTCGGCCCGTGCTGAAAGAGATCCCAGTTCGTGTTGACGGCGTACTTCAGATCATTTTCCTTGATCGGACTCCAGATCGGATCGCCATCGAGATTCATGACGACCGCGGGCGTCTTGCTGAAGAAAACCGTCGGGGGATCGGCTTTGATGCCCTCGACGTTCTTCGGCACGATCTCACTCTTGTTCAGATTGGCCAGCACCCGATCGAGCGCGATGATGCGGTCGTCCGGAGGCATTCCCTTCTCCATCTCGGCAACGATCTGGCGCACCTGTTCCTTGTCGAGGGTCTGGAAGTTGGCTTCAGCGATCTTCAGCTTCTGGAAGCTGACCAGGCGGTCGTCCAGCGCGACCTTTGTGTCTGCCGCGAACTTGATCGTGCCGATGGCCGGCTTCTCGGCCGTCTTGGTGCGGTACGACACGGCGCTGAACGCGACCAGATGCTTCCACTCACTCCAGGTGGCGACCTGCGGCTGATACACAAGGAAGCTGCTGCCGTCCGGCAGGCTGTGCAGACGCGGCCAGCCGCCATCGACCGGCGCGGGTGCGGACGTGGCCGCAGCCGTGGCTGCGGGCTTTGCCGCTGGTTGCACCGGCGGCGTCGCCGCGGGTTTTGACGGGGGTTGCGGCGGCGATGTCGCTGGAGCAGTGGTTTTTGGCGCCGGTTGACCCTGAGTTGCCGCCGCCAGGTGTGCCGGCGGTGGCACGATCACGCTCAACGCGGCGAAGACGGCCGCTATGCGGCGTGCCGGTGTGTAGTGCTTCATCGCTTCTGCATCCTTCCCTCGAGTGTCCGGATCCGACTGGCGATCACGACGACAACCAGGTGCGCGCGTCCCCCAGGGCGTTCTCGTCGAAGAAGTCCACGGGCGCACGGCGCAGGTCTGCACCTGCAAACATCAGCGTTTCGCTCCGCCATCGTGCCGGTCCGACGATGGCGATGCGCTCGATGCTGTCGCCCTTTCGTATGTAGAAGGACAGGTCGTTCCAGTTGGCGTGAGGCTCCCACCCGTCGAATCCATCGAGGAGGAAGAGCAGTTTGACGCCGCCGACGCGCCGCATCTCGCCCGCGAGCCGCTCCTGGCATTGCTCGAGATCCGCTTTCCGCAACATGCCGCGAAGCTCCACGCGATAGATGTTGTCGCGCTCGTGGTGCATCGAGATGGGCATGATGGTCCCTGGCCGTGTCGGTGAGCAGGGACTGTGCCGAGAGCCGGCGTTCGTCGCGGGCCCGGAAAGATCAGGCGACATGCCCGACTGGCTGGAAAAATCGTTCGTTCGGCTCCTGCTCCGCGATCGCGGGCACTCCGGTCCGCCGGAGTGCCCACGAAATACCGTTGGCCCGTCGCGAGCTGCCGCGAGAAGCGGCGCATCGGCCGCGTCGGGCGAATCGCTTCGTGCGGCCTGCCAATTGCACGAGGGCCGCAGCAAACGGCAACCGACTGATGAAAGGAACACCAATAATGCGGAAGACATGTGCGACCGTGGCGATCGCCGCTCTGCTGGTACCGGCACTGGTCCTGGGACAGAAGACAAGCTACGACTACGACAAGACAGCGAATTTCGCGGCGTTCAAGACGTACGCGCACAAAGAGGGCACGAAGGTCGGACAGCAGCTGATCGACGAGCGCATCGTCGCCGCCATCGAGGCGGAGCTCGCTGCGAAGGGACTCACGAAAACCGACACCAAGCCGGACGTGTTCGTCGTTTACCACGTGGCGTTCGACAAGCAGAAGGACATCTCGACGTTCAGTTCCGGCGGCGGCGGCTACGGCGCGTACGGCTGGGGCTGGGGCGGCGGCTGGGGCGGCGGCACGTCGACCACGCAGGTGCGCGACATCCTGGTCGGGACGCTCGTGGTTGATGTGGCGGATGCCAACAAGGGGCAGCTCGCGTGGCGTGGGATCGGGGTCAAGGAAGTCAACGTGCAAGCCAAACCCGAGAAGCGGGACAAGAGCATCAGCGAGGCCGTGAAGAAAATCTTCAAGAACTATCCGCCGAAGACGAAGTCGACAACGTAATCCAAGAAGGTGCTGCCGTGTTGCGACCAACCAGTGTGCTGCTCCTGATGCTGATGGCGGCGACGGCCAACGGACACGCGCAGTCCGCGCAGGCGACCGCCAAGCAGTCCGAGACGCTCAATCTCACCGCGTACGCCGAGCTGCTTCGCAGTGACGTGCGGGCGCAGAAGGTGTCGATCATCACGCAAGTGATGGATTTCACCGAGGCGGAGGACACCGCGTTCTGGCCCATTTACCGAGAATACGACGTCGAGATGTCGAAGCTCGGCGACGAACGTGTCGCGCTGATCGCCGAGTACGCGAAGGAGTACGAGAAGCTGACCGATGCCCTCGCCGACAAGCTGGCGACCAAGGCGCTCGATCTCGAAGCGCGGCGGCAGGCGGTGAAGGCGAAATGTTTCGAGCGCGTCAAGACTGCATTGTCCCCACGCAAGGCGCTGCGGTTCCTGCAGGTGGAGCACCAGTTGCTGCTGCTGATCGATCTGCAGATCTCGGCGTCGCTTCCCGTCGTCAAGTCAACCCAGTGAGTACGCGATGACTAAACGAAATGTCTGTTGGATGGCGGCGATCATCGTGGTCGCCGGTGGCGTGTCGCTCTCAGCGGATCGCGTCCGGCTGCGATCGGGCAAGGTCGTGGAGGGCATGTTCCTCGGCGCTGACAGTAAGGCTGTCCGTGTGTTGCTTGACGACGGCCAGGTGTCCGAGGTCCCGATCGAGCACGCCGTCGCCGTCGAATTCTCGGCCCGCAAACCCGCCCCGGCACCGGCCCCGGCGCCGAAACCGGCGACGACAGCCGGAGCGAAGCCGGCGGTGTCATCCGGGCCGGCTCCAGCGCCTGCACGCGCCGCGGCTGCGCCAAAGATCGTGACGGTTCCTTCCGGCACGGCCCTCAACGTACGACTGGCGCAGGAGATCAACGTCGACGCGTCCCAGGCTGGGCAGGTGTTCAAGGCGGTGGTCGACGATCCCGTGATGATCGGGGGGTCGATCGTGATTCCGCGCGGCGCGCTGGCGATGCTGCAGGCCGTCAAGGTGGAGCAGTCCGGCAAGATGAAGGGCAGCGACAAGATTAGCCTGAAGCTGAACGGCGTCAAGTTTGGCGGCATGGTGTACGAGGTCACGACCGCGTACGTCGAGACGAAAGGCAAGGGAGAAGGCAAGAAGACAGGGCGCAAGGTTGCTGGCGGAGCTGGTCTGGGTGCCATTGTTGGCGGCATTGCGGGCGGCGGCACCGGAGCCGCCATCGGCACAGCGGTCGGTGCAGTGACCGGCGCTGCCGTCTCGGCCGGAGGCGAAGAGCATCTGACGATGCCCGCCGAAACGCGCCTTCAGTTCCAGCTCACGGCGGCAGTCGACATCAAATCTGGTGTATGACCACCGCCCCTGACTGATCGCTCAGGGTGGCTTGGAGCTCACGCCCTGAGCCACCCTGAGCCGTCAGTCATGAGTCCTGAGCCACCCTGAGCCGCGAGTCATGAGTCCTGAGCCACCCTGAGCCGCGAGTCATGAGTCCTGAGCCACCCTGAGCCGTGAGTCATGAGCCCTGAGCCACCCTGAGCCGTGAGTCATGAGTCCTGAGCCATCTTCGGCCGCCTCAGTCCCAGCTTCGCCATGCGCGTCTCGAGCGTGGTTGGATGGAGATCGAGCCGTTCGGCCGCGCCGCCGGTGCCGCGAATGCGCCAACCGGTACTCTCCAGCACGACGCGAATGTGTTCCTTCTCAACATCCGTCAGTCTCACGCTGCGCCGCGTGGCCGCGGCGGTGGGCGCGGGCATCGCGATGGTCAACGACGTCCCCTGCGCCACGATCATTGCGCGCTCGACAAGGTTGCGCAGCTCGCGGACGTTGCCGGGCCAGCTGTACTGCTGAAGCGCCGCCATGTTCTCTCGCGGGATCGCGTCGATCCGCTTGCCGAAGACCCTGGAGAACTCCTCCACGAACTTCCACACCAGGAGCGGAATGTCCGCGAACCGTTCGCGCAACGGCGGCACCTGGATGGGGAACACGTTGAGTCGGTAGAACAGGTCCTCGCGAAAGGTGCCCTGGGCGACGTGCTCTTCGAGATTCCGGTGCGTCGCGGCAATGATCCGCGTGTCCACCCGAATCGGTCTCGGACTGCCCAGCCGCTCGATCTGCCGCTCCTCCAGCACGCGCAGCAGTTTCACCTGCACGTCGATCGGCAGGTCACCGATCTCGTCGAGAAAGATCGTCGAGTGGTCCGCGAGCTCGAAGCGTCCGACCTGCCGCGCCAGTGCGCCCGTGAATGCCCCTTTTTCGCGTCCGAACAACTCGCTCTCGATGAGCGTGGCCGGAATCGCCGCGCAGTTGACGCGCACCATCGCCCGCCCGTGCCGCGCGCTCAATTCGTGAATCTGGGCCGCGAACAGTTCCTTGCCGGTTCCGGTTTCGCCCAGCAGCAACACGGTCGCGTCGGTGGCGGCGACCTGCTCGATCTGTTCGAGGACGCGTCGGATCGCTCCAGTCTGTCCGACGACGATCCCGCTACTGAGCTGCTCCTTGACCTCGCGGCGCAGGTACACGTTCTCAGCCTGCAGCTGATCGCGCAGGCGCTCCAGTTCCTGAGCGGCGGACTTCTGTTCGGTGACGTCGACGGCCGACCCGATATAGCCGGCGAAGACGTCGTCCGCTTCGAAGTGCGGCGCGCCAGTCGCGAGCACCCATCGCCACTCGCCGTCATGACGCCGGAGGCGATACTCCATCCTGAACGGCTGACGCTCGTCGAATCGGGTCGTATAGGTGTGCATCGCGGCGCCGAGATCGTCAGGGTGCACGTTTGCGACCCACCCGTCACCCATCTCGTGCTCCATCGTATGGCCTACGAACTCGAGCCATCGCCGATTCACCCACGTCGATCGTTTGTCGGGACCGCTCACCCACATCATCACCGGCGCGCAATCAGCCAGGGTGCGGAAGCGCCGTTCGCTTGCCTGCAGCGCCGCGTCCGCCCGTTTCCGGGCCAGCGCGCTGCCAAACACCTGCGCGATCACCTTCAGCCGGCCGAGCACTTCGGGCAACCACGGACCGGCATCAGGATTCCCCGAGAAGACCATGACCCCGGCAACCCCTCCGTCGACCGAGATGGGGAATGCCGCACGCGAGCTGGTGCCAGAATCACGAGCGGATTCACGTTCAGCGGCATCCGGGATGTCATCAATGGACGAGAAACAGGCGATTTCGCCGCTGCGGATTCTGTTCAGCGACCAGGGAAACTGCCCCGCGGCCGAGGCCCCGTCCCCCGCCGTTGGCAGCCCCGGGCGTGAGTAGCCGTGGGTGAGGACGAAGTCGTCATCGCCCCCCGAGATCTGGAAAATGGCGCTGCGTTCGAGACCGAATGCGCTGATGACGACGCGCTGCGCGTCCTGAATCGCATCGTCGATCTGGTCCGCGCGCGGGCTCACCAATCGCGCGGACAGCTCGCCGACGAGAGCCAGAAACTGGATCGCGTCTTCAACCGTTCGCTGACGGTCTTCTTCGAAGGAGCGCCGCTCGTCGTCGTCGACAACGGAGTCGCGCCAGGTATCAGAAATTTCAGCCATAACAAATCCTTTGCCAGGTCGCATCCATGACACTGCAAGATGCGATGCGGGGAGGGCAAACGGCCATTCGCACCCTACGACATCCCGGAGTTCACCCGGAATTTCGGGGGTTCTCCTGCGGGAGGGTGCCGCCATGTTCGGCCTTTGAATACAGGTCAATCAACGCTTTGCCCGCGGCCAACCGTGGGCAAACCACATGGCACGGTGGGTGCTCTCAGGTCGCCGTCGCCCGGACTGTTTCTGAAGAGGGTCTTCTGCGACTCAACCCAATCTGGCATGAGACGGTGGCAGCTCACATGATCAGAACGAAACGTCGAACGATGCGGTCGATCCCTCGCGTGGCGATCGGCACGGTTGTGATCCTGCTGTCGCTATCGCGCGACGCGCACGCGTCGTTCATGTCCCCCGAGACCGAAGACGCGCTCGCCACGTTCCTGGCGATGTTCATTCTCTTCATCGTTCCGGTGGTGCTCATCGTCCTGTTCTGGATGGTGCACATCCTTCCCGAGAAGATTGCCCACAAGCGACACCACCCACAGTTCGAGGCCATTCGGACGTTGTGTCTGCTGTCACTCGTGTTCGGGGGCCTCCTCTGGCCTCTAGCGTGGCTGTGGGCGTATTCGAAGCCAGTCATGTACAAGATGGCGTACGGAACCGACAAACATGATGACGCGATCGCGGCCGGCAGTCACTCGCCGGAGCTCGCGATTGCAGCCACGACAGGAACAAGCCTTGGCGGCAGACTGGCGCGGCTGGAGCAACGAGGCGTTGCGGGATCCGAGTTGACGGCGCTTCGGGCTGATCTCGAAGCGCTCGAGGCGAAGTACGAGGTCCACGAGGCACTCTAATGGAAGTCCTGCTGCTCGGCGTTTACGCGTTCTTCGTCTGGCTGATCTTCATCAAGCTGAAGCTGCTGCCATGGACGACCCCGTGGAAAGTCGCTGTCGCGATCTTCCCGGTTGTCGCCATCGCCTGCCTCCTGCTTCTGCTGAACATCTTCGCGCCGACGACGTCCGAGGTCGTCGTCGTGAGGTACGTGGTGCCCATCGTGTCGCAGGTTCGTGGGCGAGTGATCGAAGTTCCGGTCGAGAACAATCGCCCGGTGAAGCGGGGCGACGTGCTGTTCCGCATCGACCCGACGCCCTATCAGAACGCCGTGAGCTCGCTTCAGGCGCGGCTGGTCTCGGACGAGGCCAAGGTCGGCGCCGACCGCGAGCGACTCGTGGAGATGCAGGCGAAGCTGACGGATGCCGTATCGTCGGAGCGCCAGTTGAACGAGCAGTTGAACCAGGCCACCGGCCAGGTCGGCGTGCTGCTGGCCACGCTCGATCTCTCGAAGACCCGCGTGACCCAGAACACCGAACTTGTCACGACCGGTGCGGGCAACCGTTTCGATCTCGAGCAGGCTGAGACGAATGTCAAGGAACTGAACGCACAACTGGCGACCGCGCGCGCGGCCGAACAGCAGGTGAAGGAAAAACTCAGCGGGCGTGTCAAGGGGGACCTGGCAACAGTGGCGCAGGTCAAGGCGCAAATGGCGACGGCGCAGGCGCAGGTGCGCGTCTCGCAGGCGCAGGTCGAGGACACGCGCGCCGAGCTTGAAACCGCGCGGTGGGACCTGACGCAGAGTACGGTCGTGGCGCCGGGCAACGGCACAATGGTCAACGTGATGCTGCGTCCTGGCTTCTTCGTCTCCGGGATGCCGTTCAACGAAGTCATGACGTTCGTCGACGACGAGTATCAGATCTTCGCGCTGTTCGGCCAGAACGAGTTGCACCAGGTCGACAAGGGCAACGAAGCCGAAGTTACGCTCGACACCTACCCCGGGCGTGTCATCAAGGCCCATGTGGATTCGATCATCTGGGCGCAGGGCCAGGGCCAGGTCGACGCCTCTGGGAATCTTCCGCGGACGACCTTCGTGCCGCCCCCCGGCCGGTTCCCGGTCAAGCTCGTGGTCGGTGAACACGACAAGGCGCTGTTCCTTGCCTCCGGCGCGCGCGGTTCTGCCGCGATCTATACCGAACATCTCGCGCTCGTACACATCATCCGGAAGGTGCTGCTGCGGGTGGCGTCGAATCTCGACTACATCATCATCAAGCACAGCATCCACATCGGACATTGAGGCCGATTGCGATGAAATTTCTGCGACCTCACGGTCCGCGAGAACCCCGGTGTGGCGGCGGCCCGGCCCTGGCGCTCGCCACCGCGATCGCGCTGACGATGACCGGGTGCGTGCTCAAGAAGCCGCCCGAGACAGCGGCGCTGAAGGAGCAGGCGTTACCGAAAGTGCAGGTCCCGGCGGCGTGGATCGCCGCAGGGGATCTGGTTGGGAACGCGACGGATAACTGGCTGGCCACATTTCACGACGAGGGGTTGAACGCTGCCGTCGCGGAGGCCCTCGCCAACAACCCCGACCTGCGCGTCACCGCCGCGCGCGTCGAACAGGCGGAGCTCTATGCGAAGCTCGCGGGAGCCACGCTCTACCCGTCGGTCGATCTCCTTGCGCGCGGCGGCGGCAAGCTCTCGGGCGACAATTCCGGCTTGAAGGGCGTGGTGCTGACCGCGTCATGGGAGCTGGATGTCTGGGGACGCGTCAGGTACGGCCGCGCCGCGGCTGTCGCGGAGGCCGTGTCCGCGCAGGCAGATCTCGAGTACGCGCGGCAGTCGCTGGCGGCGCAGGTTGCGAAGAGCTGGTTCCTGGCGACCGAAGCCGGCATGCAGGAGGAGATGGCGCGCGCAACGATTCACGACAGCGAATCGCTGGTCGGCTTCGCCCAGGTACGAATGCGCGTCGGCGTCGGCAACGAGGAAGATCTCTCGGTGGCGCGCGCGACCGCCGGGACCTACCGCGACACCTTGCGTCAGATCGAGCTGGCACGCGACCAGGCGATTCGATCGCTGGAGCTGCTGCTCGGCAGGTATCCTGCGGCCGCCCTTGCGGTCACGCCGCAGCTTCCGCGTCAGCCCGACGTGGTCCCGGCAGGCCTGCCATCCACGCTGCTCGAGCGCCGTCCCGACGTGATCGCCGCCGAGCGGCGCGTCGCCGCCGCATTCAACCGGATGCACGAAGCGAAAGCCGCCCGTCTGCCGAGGATTGCGCTGACGACCGGCGTCAGCTCGATCTCCAGCGATTTGTTCCTGCTCCAGAGCCGCGACAACCCTGTCTGGAACGCCGGCGCCAACCTGCTCATGCCGATCTTCAGGGGCGGCGCACTCAAAACGCAGGTTGAAATTCGCACCGCGGAACAGAAGCAGGCCATCGCCAACTACGCGTCGATCGGCCTGCGGGCATTTGGCGACGTCGAGAACGCGCTCGCTGCGGAGATCGCCGCCCGTGAACGCGACGAGATCCTCACCGAGACGCTCGCCGATAATCAGCGGGCGTTCGACGTCGTGAAGACGCAGTTCAGAGTCGGGAGCAGCGATTTGCGATACGTGACGCAGCGCCAGCTCGCGCTGAACTCAACGACGGTGGCACTCATCCGCGTGCGTTCCGAACAGCGCCTGCAACGCGTGAACCTGCATCTCGCGCTGGGAGGCAGCTTTGCCCAGCCCTAGTGACCGCATCGCGCAATAGCTCGGCACCTGGGCGGGCGCATCGCCCGCCCAGGTGCGCGACGTACTTCGCGATCGAACCCCCAGGCGCGCCGCTTCGCCGGGTTCCCCCGGTTGTAGGGCGGGTCTTCAGACC
>Ga0136846_1224048_pt1 | contig 14867 bp, 15 predicted proteins | sample HopSoiMetagenom2_FD_96841 | JGI IMG/M metagenome (GOLD analysis project Ga0136846, IMG submission 96841) | Grasslands soil microbial communities from Hopland, California, USA - 2 Assembly 2016 (version 4) | ecosystem: Environmental > Terrestrial > Soil > Grasslands | place: USA: Hopland...
CTGGGTGACGCTCGGCTCGTTCGTCGCGGTCTTCCCGGGGGTGCTCGAGAAAGTCTTCAACGTGCCGTACGACTTCGAGGACAATTGGGGTGTCAGCCGCGGCAAGTTCGAGGTCTACACACTCGTCTCGCTGGCGATCATCGTCGGCTTCGGGATCGTCGGGTACTGGCTCGGGAGCGACGTGCGGCGGGAGGCGGTCGCGAGCGAAGGGGCGCGGACCGCGCCCACCGACCTGCCGCCGGACATGGGTGAGCTGCCGGCGTAGCCCGCGGCAGGCCCGCGCGTGACTACGCTGCGGGGCATGCAGAGGTCGCTCGGGATCACGCTGGTCGCGGTCGCCGCCGTGCTCTGGGGCCTCGACGCGTGGATCCGGCGGCCGCTCGCGCAGTCGACGGACGTCGCGACGATCGTCTTCGGCGAGCACCTCGTGCTGGTCGCGATCACGTTCCCGCTGCTCTTCGCCGCGCTCCCGGCTCTCTTCCGGCTCGGGCCGCGCTACATCCTCGCGGCCGTGGTGATCGGCGCGGGCTCCTCCGCCGTCGCCACGATCCTCTTCACGCAGGCGTTCGTCGACGGCGACCCGGTCACGCCTGTCGTCCTGCAGAAGCTGCAGCCGGTGATCGCCGTGATCGCTGCCCGCATCGTGCTCGGCGAGCGGCCGCGGCCGCTCTTTGCGCTCTATCTCGCGCCGGCGCTCGTCGGCGCGTGGCTGATCGGCGTGCCGGACCCGCTCCATCCGAGCGCACACGGCCTGCAGCCGACGCTCTACGCCCTTGCGGCGGCGACGCTCTGGGCGCTGGGGACCGTGCTCGGCCGTTACCTCTCGCGGCCTCTGCCGTTTCAGCACGTGACGGCGCTCCGGTTCGCGTTCGGGCTGCCGGCGAGCGCGATCGCGCTGCTCGTGCTCGGCGCGCCGGCGTTCGCCTCGGGGCACGACACGTTCTGGATCGCCGTGCTCGCGATCGTGACGGGCCTCGTCGCGCTCAGCCTCTACTACTACGGGCTCCAGACCACGCCGGCGGTTGCGGCGACGCTCGCCGAGCTCGCGTTTCCGATCACGGCCGTGCTCGTCGGCTACTTCAGGTTCGGGTTCACGCTCACCGGCTGGCAGTGGGTCGGCGTCGCGCTGACGACGCTCGTCGTGGTGCTGCTGCCCGTACGGCCGTACGACCAGATCGAGTACGTGCCCGCGCCTGCGCCGGCGTGACCGCCGTCACCATCTGCGACGTCGGGCCGCGCGACGGGTTGCAGAACGAGCCCGACGCGCTCGCGCCGAGCGTGCGCGCCGAGCTCGTCTCGCGCCTCGCGGCCGCGGGCCTGCCCCGGATCGAGGCCGTCTCGTTCGTGCGCGACGATCGCGTGCCGCAGATGGCAGGCGCGGAGGAGGTGGTGGCCGCTGCCCAGCGTGGCGGCGCTCAGCTCTCCGGGCTCGTGCTCAACGAGCGTGGTTACGAGCGCTTCGGGCGCACGAGCCTCGACCGCGTGAACTGCACGCTCGCGGCGACGGAGGAGTTCAATCGCCGCAACGGCAACGCAACGCTCGACGAGGCCGTCGAGCGCGTGCGCGCGATCATCGCCACGGCGGCGGTACCGGCGACGGTCACGGTCTCCTGCGCGTGGGGCTGTCCCTTCGAAGGTGAGGTCGATCCGGGAGGGGTGGCCGACCTGTGCGAACGGCTCGAGGACGCGGACGAGCTCGTCCTGGCGGACACGATCGGCGTCGCGACGCCGCGGCGCGTGCGACGCCTCGTCGAGCGCGTCTCGATCCTGGGCCGGCCGGTCGGCGCGCACCTGCACAACACGCGCAACACGGGCTATGCATCGGCGTGGGCGGCACTCGACGGCGGTGCGAGTGTGCTGGACGCGTCGGTCGGTGGCCTGGGCGGCTGTCCGTTCTCTCCGCAGGCAACGGGCAACGTCGCGACCGAGGATCTCGTGTGGCAGCTGGAGCGCGACGGCGTCGAGACGGGGGTGCACGTCGACGCCTTGCTCGGGGTCTCGCGCTGGCTCGAGGCGCTGCTCGGGCGGCGCCTCGAAGGCTCGCTCTACCGCGCCGCGAGCTGGCCTGCGTAGGCGGCGAGCGTCCGCTCGACGTCCTCGTCGCTCGTCTGCCAGTTCGAGACGGAGATCCGGATCGCCTGGCGGCCGTCCCACACGGTGCCGCCCATCCACGACGAGCCTTCCTCCTGCACCGCGCGCAGGATGCGCGCGGTGTCCTCGTCGGTCGCGAAGCGGAAGAGCACCTGGTTGAGGTCGACGTCGTTCAACAGCTCGGCGCCGAGGTCGGTGAGGCCGACCGCGAAGCTGCGGGCGTGCGCGCAGGAGCGCTCGACGATCTCGCGGATGCCCGAGCGGCCGAGCGCGCGGATCGCCGCGTAGACGGTGAAGCCGCGTGCGCGCCGCGAGTGCTCCGGGTTCCAGTCGATCTGGTCGCGCGTCTGCGCGTCGAAGACGAGGTACGCCGCCCGCGCCGAGAACGCGCCGCTGTGCGATTCAGGATGCGCCGTGAACGCGACCGCGTTGTCGTAGGGGACGTTCAGCCACTTGTGCGAGTCGACGGCCCACGAGTCGGCGCGGTCGACGCCCTCGACGAGGTGGCGCAGCGACGGCGAGACGTTCGCCCACAGGCCGAATGCGCCGTCGACGTGCAGCCACGCGTTCGCGGCGGCGTCGCGCGCGTCGGCGATCGCGTCGAACGCGTCGAAGGCTCCGGTGTTCACCTCGCCGGCCTGTGCGCACACGATCGTCGGCTCGTCCGTCAGCCGCAGCTCGTCGCTGAGCATGCGCCCGTTCGAGTCGGCACCGACGACGTCGGTCGGCGCGCCGAGCCCGAGCATGCGAAGCGCGCGGTCGACCGTGCCGTGACGCTTCTCGCCGACGACGACGCGAATGCGCGGCGCGCCGGTGAGCCCGTCGCGTTCGACGTCCCAGCCGGCCTCCTTCAGCACGTGGTGGCGCGCCGCGGCGAGCGCGGTGAATGTCGCGGTCTGCGCACCGGTGACGAAGCCGAACGACGCGTGCCTCGGCAGCCCGAGCAGCTCGATCAGCCACGCGCCGGCGACCTCTTCGACGACGGAGGCAGCCGGGCCGCCGACGTAGAGGCCGGCGTTCTGGTCCCACGTCGAGGTCAGCCAGTCGGCTGCGATCGAGACCGGCACCGCGCCGCCGATCACGAAGCCGAAGTAGCGGCCGCTCGGCTCCGCGACGAGGCCGGGGTCGGCAGCCGCGGCGAGCTCGTCGATCACCTGCGGCGCCGGCATCGGCTCCTCGGGCAGCGGCCCCGCGAGCCCCGCGCGCAACTCGTCAGCCGTCGCGCGCGGGAAGACGGCGCGGTCGTCGAGCGAGTCGTAGAAGCCCGCTGCGAGCTCGGCGGTCTGTGCGAAGAGGGCTCGCAGATCGTCCATACACCCGACCCTAGCTCTCGCATAGCGTGCTGCGCGTGGAGATTTCGGCGGACGGGAAGCGCGTTGTCGAGGCGGAGTCATATGCCGCGGGCGACGACGCCGCAGCGCGCGCGGCCGGCGCGGAGCTGCTGTGGGTGCATACGAACGACGACCTCGGCGCGCACGGGTTTCGCCGTGCGGGCGCGTACGTCCGCATGCACGCCGAGAGCGTGCCCGTGCGTACGCGTGTCGAGCCGCCGCTGCTCGAGGAGCGCGACTACGCCGAGGTGCTTGCCCGTGCATACGCCGGGTTGTGGGGGCACAAGCACGCCTCGCCGCTCGCCCAGCCGCCCGAGGGGGCGGTCGTCGTCGGCCTCCCGGTCGTCGGCATCTGCCGCGTGTGGCCGGCGGAGCGCCTGATCGACGGCCCGGGCGTGCTGCCGGAGGGACGGTCGGTCGACGCGTACGCGTCGCTCCTTCTCTCCGCGTGCAAGGTGCTCGGCGAAGGGCCGGGGGATCTCGACTCGTGGGGCGACTCCGACGAGGTGATCGAGTCGTACGAGGATCTCGGCTTCGACGTGGTCGAACGCGTGCAAGGCTGGGAGCTCGAGCTGTGACGCTCGTCGACGACCTGCAGGCGATGCTCGCGCTCGCACAGGAGCTACAGCGCGATGACCCCGGCGCCCTTCAGCACACCTACGGCGAGATTGCGTGGTGGTCGGCGAACCTGCCGCACGGCGAGACCCAGGCGCGACTCTGGTACGAGAGCGACCGGCTCGTCGGCTGGTGCTGGCTGACGGGGGGCAGCGAGCTCGAGTTCCAGGTGCGGCCGACGCACCGCGACCTGCTCGACGAGATGGTCGCGTGGTCGCAGCCGGGGGAGGTCTGGCTGCGCGCCGACCACGAGGACGCGGCGCGGCGGCTCCGCGCGTCCGGTTTCGAGCACGATCCTGATGCGCCCTGGATGCGGCTGAACGAGCGCTCGCTCGACGATCTGCCCGAGCCGGCACTGCCGCACGGCTACCGGGTGCGGACGGTGAAGGAGGCGGACCATGCCTCGCGCGCGGCGGCGCACCGCTCCGCGTTCCATCCGTCGCGCTTCTCCGACGACGTGTACGCGTTCGTGCGCAGCGTGCCGCCATACCGGCAGGATCTCGACTGCGTCGTCGAGGCGCCCGACGGCTCGATCGCCGCCTACACGCTCGCGTGGGTCGACGAGCAGAACGGCGTCGGCGAGCTCGAGCCCGTCGGCACGCATGCCGATCACCGTCGCCTCGGCCTCGGACGCGCTGTGAACCTCTTCGCGCTCCACCGCCTGCGCGAGGAGGGCGCGACGACGGCCCTCGTCGCCTGCCGCGGCGACGCCGCCTACCCTGTGCCGTGCGCTCTGTACGAGTCGGTCGGCTTTCGCCCGTTTTCGAGGAAGATCTCGTTCTGCAGGGTCTGAGCGCTTCAGACACTTCGTGATGACTCATCACTAAGTCTGTCGGAGACGTAGACGGAGACCGGCCCGCGGAGGATCTCGGTGTCACGGTCGCGCCTCACGCCGAGCTTCTTCGCCACGGCGATCGAGGCGGCGGTTTCGGGACGAGCGGGTAGCGCGTGCAGTCGGGATCGGCGAGAAAGGCGGCGTACGACTCGAAGTCGTCGAACGAGATCGGCCGGTAGCTCAGACGCCCCACTGCTCGTCCGCGGCTGGGAACGCGTCGTCCGCCGAGGCCCGCTTCGGGATCAGGAACGAGCGCGCGAACTCGCAGACGACCTCGCGCCGCTGGTTGATGCCGCGCGTGCGCACGCCGACGATGCCCTGCGTCGGCCGCGACTTCGACTCGCGCAGGGACGTCACCTCCGTCTCCGACCAGATCGTGTCCCCGACGAAGACGGGGTGGGGGAGGCGGATCTCCGTCCAGCCGAGGTTGACGGCGCCCGCCTGCGAGGTGTCGGCGACCGAGAGCCCGAGGACGAGCGCGAGCGTGAACGTCGAGTTCACGAGCACGCGGCCCCACTCGGTCTGCTTCGCCGCCTCCTCGTTGAAGTGCAGCTCGTTCGTATTGAGCGTGAGCATGGTGAAGAGGAGGTTGTCGGTCTCCGTCACGGTGCGGCCGACCGCCGAGCGGTAGACGTCTCCGACCGTGAAGTCCTCGTACAGCCGCATCAGAAGAACGCAAGCTTGATGATCAGCACGATCACGACGAGCGCGACCACGAGCATGACGAGGATCGCGAGCCCGCCTGCGGCCGCCTTCACCGGCGCCTTGGCAGCCGCGGTCGGGTCGGAGAACGCCTGCTCGAGCTGCCGCTCGACGTAGTTGTTGATGCGTTCCTCGAGGTGCGACTCGAACGACTCCTTCCTCGACGGCGTGAGCGTCTTCAGCGGCTTCGACGCGGCCGATGCGCCGTCGACCGACAGCTCGAAGATGTGCTCGTGCTGGATGTCCTTTAGGTTCTGCTGGCCGAGGTCGTGCACCTGGACACCGTCGGGAAGCTGGTTGCCGATCAGCGCGCGCGTCGTCTCCGAGACGAGGATCTGCCCGCCGTGCCCCGCGGCGGAGATGCGCGCGGCGCGCACGACGTCGATCCCGAGATACCCCTCGTCGCCGAGGCTCGGCTCGCCGGTGTGCAGCCCCATGCGCACGCGCACCTGGGCGCCGCCCGGCCAGTCGTGGTCGCGCAAGCCGCGCTGCGCCTCGACCGCCGCGGCGACCGCGTCGCGCGCCCGCGAGAACGAGAAGAAGAACGAGTCGCCCTGCGTGTCGATCTCCGTTCCGCCGCGGCCGCCGAACGCCTCGCGCACGATCCGCCGGTGCTCGCGCGCCACGTCGCCGTACTCCTCGCCCAGCTCCTGCAGCAGCCTCGTCGAGCCCTCGATGTCGGTGAAGACGAACGTGACGGTGCCCCCGGGCAGCGTGGCCATCGCGCTTACGCTACCCGCGTGAACCGCCTGGCCCAAGAGACCTCGCCCTACCTGCAGCAGCACGCGCACAACCCGGTCGACTGGCAGCCGTGGGACGACGAGGCGTTGCGGCGCGCGCACGAGGACGACAAGCCGATCCTGCTCTCGATCGGCTACGCCGCCTGCCACTGGTGCCACGTGATGGAGCGCGAGTCGTTCGAGGATCCGCTCACCGCGCGCGTGATGAACGACAACTTCGTCTGCATCAAGGTCGACCGTGAGGAGCGGCCGGACCTCGACTCGGTCTACATGGACGCGGTCGTCGCGCTCACCGGGCACGGCGGCTGGCCGATGACCGTCTTCCTACAGCCGAGCGGCGAGCCGTTCTTCGGCGGCACGTACTTCCCGCCCGAGCCGCGACACGGGCTGCCGTCGTTCAAGCAGGTGCTGATCGCGGTCGCCGAGGCATGGCGCGACCGGCGCGAAGAGGTGGGCAACTCGGGGAGACAGCTCGTCGAGCACATCCAGGCCGGCGCACGCGTCCCCGCGTCGCGGGAGCCGCTGACGAGCGACGTGCTGCAGACCGCGCAGCTCCATCTCCGCGACGGCTTCGACGCGCAGTGGGGTGGCTGGGGGCGCGCACCGAAGTTCCCGCCGGCGCCGGTGCTCGAGTTCCTGCTCCGCCGCGGCGACGAGGAGCTGACGCGCAGGACGCTCGACGGGATGGCGCTCGGCGGGATGCACGACCTCGTCGGTGGCGGCTTTCACCGCTACTCCGTCGACGCGAGCTGGCTCGTGCCGCACTTCGAGAAGATGCTCTACGACAACGCGCTGCTCGCTTCCGTCTACCACCACGCCTGGCGCCGCCTCGGCGACGAGCGCTACCGCCTGATCGCCGAGCGGACCGTCGACTACGTCCTGCGCGAGCTCGCGCTCGACGGGGGCGGGTTCGCGTCGGCGCAGGACGCCGACACCGACGGCGTCGAGGGGCTGACGTTCACGTGGGCGCCGGGCGAGGGAGCGCCGGAGGAGCTGTTCGAGCCGTTCGAGCACGACCGCTTCGTGCTCCGCGGCGAGCTCGACGACGAGACTCGGACGCGCCTGCTCGAGATTCGCGAGCAGCGCGCGCAGCCGCTGCGCGACGACAAGGCGATCGCATCCTGGAACGGGCTGATGCTCGCGGCGCTCGCGCAAACCGGCCGCGTCGAGCCGGGGACGCGGCTGGCGGAGTTCCTGCTCGGGCCGATCTCGAGGGCCGACGGGCGCCTCCACCGGACGTATCGCGACGGCGTGGCGAAGGGAACCGGGTACCTCGAGGACTACGCCGACGTCGCCTACGGGCTGATGGAGCTCCACGTCGCGACCGGCGACCCGCGCTGGCTGCGCGAGGCGCACCGGCTCGCGATGCTCGCCGTCGTGCTGTTCGCCGACGAGGAGGGCGGCGGCTTCTTCCAGACGCCTGCCGACGGCGAGCTCCTCGTCGCGCGCAAGAAGGAGCTGGACGACCATCCGACGCCGAGCGGCAACGCGATGATCGCCTACGTCCTGCTGCGACTCGCGCGCATCTGGGCCGACGACGAGCTCGAGCGGCGCGCGGTCTCCGTCCTGAGCCTCGTGCGCGACTCGCTGACGCGGGTCCCGACGTCGTTCGGCTGGATGCTCGTCGCGCTCGACCAGCACCTCGCGCCGCATCGCGAGCTCGCGATCGTCGGTCGGCCCGACGCGCCCGTCGCGCGCGCGGCCGTCGACGCGGCGGCGGAGACGGACGTGATCGCGTTCGGGCCGGCGGAGGAGGTGCCGCTGCTCGCCGGGCGCACGGAGGTAGACGGCCGGGCGGCCGTCTACCTCTGCGAACGATTTGCGTGCAGCCTGCCGGTTACCGAACCGGGCGAGCTTCCCGCGCCCGCTCGTCCTCGATGACCGTGCCGTCGTCGGCTACGCGACCATCGGTGGCGGCGACCTCGCGCCGCTCCGCGGCGACCGGCTCGTCGGCTGCCGTACGGTCGTAGGCGCCCGGCGCCATCGCCGGCCGCGCAACGGGCTCCTCCACGACCGCCGCCGGCGCGGGCTCGAGCGTCAAGCCGAGCGTGTAGCCGATCCCGAACGCGAGCACCCCGAGCCACGTGCCGAGGTCGTCGACGATGTCGGAGATCCCGATGTCGCCCGACCACGAGAGCACGTGCGCCCGGAACCAGTTGGCGTTCGGCTGCATCGCGATGAGCACCCAGCCCGCCGCGATCAGCACCGGCAGGAATGCGACAACGAACATCAGCGGCGGGTTGCCGGTCCGTCCCCGCATCTGCGCGAGCCCGATGATCAGGCCCGCCGCGGCCACCACGCCGTACGCGGCCCAGTAGCCATAGGTCTCGCCGCGCTCGAAGTACGTCGCGACGTACAGGAGGACGCCGGCGACCGCGGCGGCGGCCAGCGTCAGGACAGCCCTGCTTGCTCCAACCATCAGCTTTTCCTCACTTTCTGCCTGTCTCTGCAGGTAGAACGGTTGGGGCGGCCGAGACGGTGCGGGTTCCGCTCCAACGCAGCGATTAAGCTCCGCGCGATGGCGCCGCTGCTCTCGGTCCGCAACATCACCCGGCGCTTCGGGGGCATCGTCGCGATCGACGAGGTCTCGCTCGACGTCGAGCGTGGCCAGATCGTCGGCCTGATCGGGCCGAACGGCGCCGGCAAGACGACGCTCTTCAACGTGATCACGCGGTTGTACCGCCCCGACAGCGGCGAGCTCGAGTTCGAGGGCCGGAGCCTCCTCCACACGCCGCCGCACCGGATCGTGCGCCGCGGGATCGCGCGGACGTTCCAGAACGTCGAGCTGTTCCGCACGATGACCGTGCTCGACAACGTGCTCGTCGGTGCCCACAGCCGCACGAAGGCGTTCGGGGGCTCGGCGGTCGAGGGGCGAGTGCAGGAGATCCTCGACTACGTCGGGATCGCCGGCGTCGCGCAGCGCCCCGCGGCCGGGCTGCCGTTCGGGACGCTGAAGCGCGTCGAGCTCGCGCGGGCACTGGTCGCCGAGCCGAAGCTGCTGCTCCTCGACGAGCCCGCCGGCGGGCTGAACCACGAGGAGGTCGCTCAGCTCGGTGCGTTCATCCGCAAGCTGCGCGAGGACTTCGACCTGACGGTGCTGCTCGTGGAGCACCACATGGGTCTCGTGATGGGCATCGCCGAGCGCATCCATGTGCTCGACTTCGGGCGGAAGATCGCCGAGGGAACGCCGGACGAGGTGCAGCGGGACCCGGCGGTGATCGAGGCCTATCTCGGAGCCGACGCGTCCGCCGCGTGACACGCGCGCTTGATTGGGACGGGTGCGTCAACGTCCGCGACCTCGGCGGCCTGCCGCTCCAGGGCGGCGGCGAGACGCGGTACGGCGTGCTCGTGCGCGCCGACAACGTGCGCAAGCTCACCGACGCCGGCTGGGACGCACTTGCCGAGCACGGGGTGACGCGCATCGTCGACCTGCGCTGGCCGGAGGAGCTTGCGGAGGACCCGCCGCGCGACGTGGAGATCGACGTCGTGCACGTCTCGCTGCTCGGTGACATGGATGCCGACTACGTGGACGACGTCGACGACTACCTGGAGGCCGGCGACGCGACCGGCTACTGGTCCTCGTTCTACCTGCAGATGCTCGAGCAGTACCGCGACAACTTCGGCACGGTGGTCGCCGCGCTCGCCGACGCGCCGCCCGGTGTCGTGCTCTTCCACTGCGCTGGTGGCAAGGACCGCACAGGGCTGATCGCCGCACTCGTGCTGCGCGCGGCCGGCGTCGGCGTGGACGAGATCGCGCACGACTACGGGTTGACCGGCGCGAACCTCACCACCGGCTGGGTCGACGCGGCCCCCGACGAGGAGGAGCGCCGTCGCCGTCGCTTCAAGCAGCAGACGCCGCCGGAGGCGATGGCGCGCACGGTGCGCGCGCTCGAGGAGCGCCACGGCGACGTCACGTCGTACCTGCGCGCGTCCGGGGTGAGCGACGAGCAGCTCGGGCGCCTGCGGGAGCGGCTTGGCGCTGCTTGAGCTGCGCGACGTCGAGGCGCGCTACGGAGAGATCCGCGCGCTGCACGGCGTCACGCTGAGCGTGGGGGAGGGCGACTTCGTCGCGCTGCTGGGCGCGAACGGCGCGGGCAAGACGACGACGCTGCGCGCGATCTCCGGCACCGTTCGGACGAGCGGCGACGTGCTGCTCGACGGCCAGAAGCTCTTCCGGCGGACGCCGGAGGCAATGGCCCGCCGCGGCGTCGCGCACGTCCCCGAGGGGCGCGGCACGTTCTCGACGCTCTCGGTGCTCGACAACCTGCGGCTCGGCGCGTGGGTGCACGGCAATGCGTCGCCGCGCGACCTCGCGCACGTCTTCGAGTTCTTCCCGCTCCTGTACGAGCGCCGCGCGCAGCAGGCCGGCCTTCTGTCCGGCGGCGAGCAGCAGATGCTCGCGCTCGCTCGCGCGATGATGGCGAAGCCGCGCCTGCTGCTCCTCGACGAGCCCTCGCTCGGCCTGGCGCCGCTCATCGCGCGCGAGATCTTCGACGTTCTCGTGCGGATGAACGAGAGCGGCACGACGGTGGTCGTCGTCGAGCAGAACGCCACCACGGCGCTGCAGGCGGCGCAGCATGCGTTCGTGCTCGAGACGGGACGCGTCGTCCTCGGCGGCGAGGCATCCGACCTGCAGCGCAACGAGTCGGTGCGGAGGTCGTACCTTGGGTACTGACGAAACACGGGAATCCGATTCGGCTATGCCGAATCGGGTTCCGTTCGTCCGGTCGGCTCCGCGCGGGGTCTAGCCGGTGGCCAACTTCGTCCAGCAGGTCGTAAGCGGCCTCGCGTCCGGGGGCATCTACGGGCTGCTCGCGCTGGCGATCGTGCTCATCAACCGCTCGACCGGCGTGATCAACTTCGCGCAGGGCGAGATGGCCACGCTCTCGGCGTTCCTCTGCTGGACGCTGATGGATCACGGCTGGGCGTTCTGGCCCGCGTTCGCGGCGACGCTGTTCCTGTCGTTCGGCGGCGGGCTCCTGCTCGAGGCGGTCGTGATCCGGCCGATCCAGAACGGGCCGCTCGTTGGGATCGTGATCCTGACGATCGGCCTCTTGATCGCGATCAACGGGCTGACGACGTGGATCTGGGGCGGCGCGGCGAAGCAGTTCCACGGGCCGTTCTCGACCGCGCCGATTCGCGTGGGCGGCGTCGCGTTCTCGAAGCAGGACCTCGGCGTGATCGTGGTCGCATTCGTCGCCGTCGGGCTCGTCGCCGCGCTCTTCGCGCGCACGCGGCTCGGCCTGGCCCTGCGGGCCGTCGCGGTCAACCCGCTCGAGTCGCGCCTCGTCGGGATCCGCGCCTCGACGATGCTCGCGGTCGGCTGGGGGCTCGCAGCTGCGCTCGGCGCGGTCGCCGGCGTGATGGCCGCGCCGTCGCTGTTCCTCGAGCCGAACATGATGCAGACCGTCCTGCTCTACGCCTTCGCGGCGGCGGTGCTCGGCGGGATGGAGTCGCCGCTCGGCGCCGTGGTCGGCGGGCTGCTGCTCGGTGTGGTGCTCAACCTCGCCGGCACCTACGTCCACTGGATCGGCGGCGAGTTGCGCCTCGCCGTTGCGCTCGCATTGATCCTCGGCGTGCTGCTCGTGCGCCCGTCGGGCCTCTTCGGCCGCACGGCGTTGAGGCGCGCATGAAGGCGAAGCCGATCGCGTTCGGCCTCGGCGTCGCAGTGCTCGTCGTGCTGCCGTTCGTGCTGAACGACTTCCGTACCGTGCAGCTCGCGACGGTCGGCGCGTACTTCATCGCGATCCTCGGGCTCGACATCCTCACGGGTCACAGCGGCCAGATCTCGCTCTGCCACGGCGCGTTCATGGCGGTCGGCGGCTACACGACCGCGATCCTGATGGCGAACCACAACGTGCGCGATCTCTGGACGATCCCGATCGCCGCGGGCGTCGCCGGCGGGATCGGGCTGCTCGCCGGCGTGCCGGCGCTGCGGCTGTCCGGGCTGTACCTCGCGCTCGCGACGTTCGGCATCGCGGTCGTGCTGCCGACGATCCTGAAGAAGTTCGAACACTTCACCGGGGGCTCGACCGGGATAACGCTCTTCGGCAAGCCGACCCAGACCGGGCACGGCGTGGGCGTGTGGCGGCTGACGAACAACCAGTGGCTGTACGTGCTGACCTGGTCGATCGGCGTCGTGCTGTTCCTGCTCGCCTGGTGGCTGCTCGGCGCGCGCTTCGGACGATCGTTGCGTGCGGTGCGCGACAGCGAGCTCGCGGCGGCGGCTTCGGGCGTGAACCGCGCGCTCTACAAGGTGCTCGCGTTCGGAGTGTCGGCGGCCTTCGCCGGCGTGGCCGGCGCGCTGTTCGCGATCAACGTCGCGTACGTGTCACCCGACACGTTCCCGATCCAGCTCTCGCTCTACCTGCTCGTCGGCGCCGTCGTCGGCTTCTTCGGGTCGATCTGGGGTGCTGTCTTCGGCGCGCTTCTGATCCAGTTCCTGCCGGACATCGTCGGCGTCTTCCCGCACGTCGACACGAAGCAGGCGGGGCCGACGACGTTCTTCTTCGGCCTCGTGCTCGTCGTGCTGATGCTCGTCCTGCCGTTGCTCCTGCGCCTTGCGTCGCGCATCTCGAATCGCGGCTACCTTGGTGCGCCATGACCCGGAACCTCGTCGCCCTCGCGGCTGCGGCGCTGACGCTCGCACTAGCCGGAATCGCCGCGGCGTCGCCCAGCGCAACGCCCGGTGTCTCGTCTTCGACGATCACGATCGGCTCCAGCGGACCGCTGACCGGCGAGGCTGCGGCAGCCGCCGGCGTGCTCAAGGGCGCCGACGGCTACTTCAAGTACGTGAACGCGCGCGGCGGCGTGAACGGCCGCAAGATCGACTTCAAGTTCCTCGACGACGGCTACGACCCGTCGCGCACCGTGAACAACGTGCGTCAGCTGATCCAGCAGGACAACGTGTTCGCGCTCTTCGGCGTCGTCGGCACGAACGGGAACCTGGCCATCCGCGACTTCGCGAACGCGGTGGGCGTGCCGACCGTGTTCTCCGCGTCCGGCGCGACGACGTTCGGCCGCGAGTACAAGAAGTACCCGTGGACGATCGGCTACCTGCCGCCGTACTCGGTCGAGGGACAGCTGTACGCAAAGCACATCCTGGCGACGAACGGGAAGAAGGCGAAGATCGCCGTGCTGTACCAGGCCGACGACTACGGCAAGGACGTGCTCGCCGGTTTCCGAAAGGGACTCGGCGCCAAGCGCTCGCTGATCGTGCAGACGGTCGGCTACGACCCGACGGCGTCGGACGTCCAGTCGCAGGTGGCGCAGCTGAAGGCGAGCGGCGCGAACACGTTCGCGATCTTCGCGTTCGGCAAGTTCGCGATCCAGGCGTTCGTGTACGCGAACAAGCTCGGCTGGAAGCCGCAGATCTACGTCAACGACGTCGCGTCCGCGTCGTCGATCATGCAGCTCGACCCACAATCGACGGCCGAGGGGACGATCTCCATCCTCTGGGGCAAGGATCCCGCGACGCCGAAGTTCAAGAAGGACGCCGGCACCGCGCTCGCCGCGACGATCGTCAAGAAGTACATCCCGGGCGGGAACCCGTCCGACGGGTTCCTGATCGCGGGCATGGCCGAGGCGTTCTCGATGGTCGACGCGCTGAAGGCGAGCGGCAAGAACCTGACCCGGAAGGGCCTGATGAACGCCGTCACGCACATGAACGAGGCGAACAACCCGTTTCTCGTCCCGGGCGTGAAGGTGCACACGACGCCGACGTTCCGCTTCCCGATCGCGTCCGTGCAGCTGCAGCGCTGGCACAGCCGCCACTGGGAACCGTTCGGCGGCGTACAGTCGGCGAAGCCGTAGCGGCGCTCAGGCAAGGGCGCTCGCCTTCCAGCGCTTGCGGAGAGCCGCCGTGCTGACCACACTTGCAGCACTGCTCGCAGGTTGCGGGGCGCACCACGGCGCTCGGGCTGCCCTCGCCCACCGCTCGTGTCGACCGTGCAATACCCGGTGCGCCCGACACCCCGAGGTGGCTCCGGATTCGGGCGTGGACCCTCGCCCGCTCGCTCGGAGACCCGAGTCCCTCGAAGATCGTCGTGACGCTCAACATCGACCAACGCGGACGGAGTGTCGACCGCGTGTGGATGCGAGGCAACTTCGTCTGCAACGCCTGTACGAGGCCGCCCGGCGCGCGTGCACCAAGAGGTCATGTCGCAGGTTTTACCGCGATCGCTTCAACTCATCAGTCGCTGAGTTTCTCCCTCAGTCCCGGCTGACGACCCTGCGAACGCTCAGGGTGCATCGAGCATCTGGCCCAGCCGAACGCCGCCTCGTTTGCGCGTAGATTTGGCGTTGCCATGTCGGGCTTTTACGACACCTGGGCGGACCGATACGGGGACTTGTCCCCCAGCGTCAGTGCTGACGTCCCGTTCTACGTCGGGCTTGCCCGTGATGCTGACGGGCCACTGGTCGAGCTTGCAGTTGGCACCGGGCGCGTTGCGATCCCGGTTGCTCGGGCAACGGGCAGGCGCGTAATAGGGATCGACTCTTCGCCGGCGATGCTCGCGCAGGCTCGACTGCGCGCGGTTGAGGAGGGAATCGAGC
>Ga0136846_1215573_pt1 | contig 14866 bp, 14 predicted proteins | sample HopSoiMetagenom2_FD_96841 | JGI IMG/M metagenome (GOLD analysis project Ga0136846, IMG submission 96841) | Grasslands soil microbial communities from Hopland, California, USA - 2 Assembly 2016 (version 4) | ecosystem: Environmental > Terrestrial > Soil > Grasslands | place: USA: Hopland...
GGGCGCGCTCACCGTGATCACGGGTAAGGCGATCCCGTACTACCGGTTCATGAACGCGTCGGCGGCGCCGATGGCGCTCGTCGGGCTCGGGAGCTTCGCCGGGATCCACTGGTTCGCGAGCGATCGTCCGCGATCCAAGATGATGGGTTGGGCAGGGGTCGGGCTCGCGGTGTGGGGCGCGCTCGGGTTCGTGATCCCGAAGATGGTGACCGACCTGCCGACGACCGAGGCCATCGCGTTCCTGCCCAACGTGCGGATCGTGGTGATCGTCGCTGTGCTGCTGCTCGGCGTGCTCGTGGCGATCCGCGGCTTCGCCGGCGACGTGCTCCCGCGCGCGATCGCAACCGGCCTGGCCGCCACGCTGATCGCCGGCTCGCTCGGCATCGTCCTGTACGACGGGCTGCAGCGCCGGTGGGTCTCCGACACGAACCAATGGGCAAACCAGGGCGTGCGCACCTCGCTCGCGGCCGTGCACGAGGTGGTAGCCGCCGCCGGCGACCGACCCAACGTCTTGCTCGTGAACTACTTGGACACCGACGACCCGGCCACCGGGACGAACACCGCGTACGGCTGGGCGAAGACGTGGACCAACGTGTTCCGCACCGGGCTTCCGGGCGACGCGTCAGAGCGATCGGTCACGTACCTCGGGACGGTCGACAACCTCCTCGCCGGTGTGCCGACGACGTCGTCGGTCCACAGCAGTGGGTACGACGACATCGCGCGACAGCACTTCTGCGAGGCACAGTGGATCGATCAGTACTGCCTGGTCGACGGGGACACGCAGCCGGACTACCCGGCGCGGTTCCAGCAGTACTCCGAGGCCCCGGTCGTGTTCCTGATCGGGCAGTATTACAAGCAAGGCTTGTGCAACGGCGTCCCGAACTGCGACGAGGTCAAGCAGAACGAACTGTTCGATCAAGCCACGGCCGGCGCGACGAAGATCGGTGACGACGTGTGGGTGCTGAACGGGACGCTCTCCGGCGGGACCGAGAACGGCACCGCGTTGTATGCGCCGCCCGCCGACGTGATCGCCGCCGCGCAAGCGGCCGCGACGGCCAAGGGCGAGGAGCTGCAGAACCACCCCGGCGCGTTCGCCAACATCGGCCACAACCTGCTCGTCCTCGCGATCCTCGCGTTGATCTTGATCGTGCCGGGCTGGCTCGCGTCGTCGTGGTTCGGCCTGCGGACCTCGATCGACCGGATCGCGCTCATCCCCGGCATGTCCATCGTGATGCTGATGCTGTCCGGCATCGCGGTGCTCGCGCTGTGGCGGGGTTCGCTCACCACGACGAAGGGGTGGGTGGTCGCGCTCGTCGCGATCGGGCTCGGCGGTGCGCTGCGCGGCGCAGATGCGTGGCTCAAACGCCCGCTCGAAAGCTTCGCCGGGTTCTTCAACAAGCTGTTCTCACCGTTCTCGCAGCGCGCGTTCGCCGTGCTGTTGTCGATGCAGTTCCTCGCCCAGGCCGGTCAGGGCGCCGTCCAGGGCGCGATCGGCAAGTCGATCGGGTTCGGCGGGCAGAAGGGCTTCGACATCCAGAACGTGCCCTCGGCCGATTACCTGCTGAAGGTCGTGCTGTTGCTGTACGTGCCGTACACATTGATCAGCCCGTTCATCGGGGTGTTCATCGACCGGTTCGCCCGCCGCCGCGTGATGTGGTGGTCGAGCTGGATCGTCGCGGCGATCGTCACGGTCGTCGCCGTCGTGGTGCTGCTCCCGCTCGGGTCGCAGTCATCCGAAGGTAAGACGGCTGCGACGCTCGGGTTGATCGTCGCGCTGATCGCGGCCCAGGCCGTGGCGCGCATCGCGCTGGCGGTGAAGTCCGCCGCCTTGCCTGACGTCTCGAGCGGCAAGGACCTGCTCCAAGGCAACGGGCTGTCGCAGGCAGGCGGCGCTGTCGCGCAGATCGGCGGGATCATCGTCGGCGTCGCGTTCGGCGGCTTGATCGCGTCGTGGGTCGGTGTGATCGCCGGCGCGGGCATCCTGGCGGTCTGCGCCGTCGTCGCGATGCAGATGCAGCACGTCGAGGCCGCCGGGCACGACACGACGTTCGCGCAGGAGGCGGGACAGATCATCCGCAACATCGTCGCGGGCATCAAGGAGGTTGCCGGCCGTGCGCCGGCCGCGATCGGACTGATCTCGTTCCAGATGATGCGCTATCAGTTCTGGGGTTTCGGCCTGTTCGTGTTCGCGCTCTACGCGAAGAATCTGGTGCAGGGGGGCGCCGACAAGGCCGACACCCTCTCGCTCGCCCTGTCGGGTCTCGGCGGGCTCGTCGGCGGTGCGCTCGGCCTCGTGATCGCCCAGAAGTTCAAGGACCGCATCCCGCCGATCCGGCTGTTGCTGTTCTCGATGTTCCTGATGGGGGCCTCGGCGCTCGTGTTCGGGGCGATGGTCTCCAAGCTCGGGTTCGCGCTGCTCCTGTTCTGCGGGTTCTTCTCGTTCTTCCTGGGGAAGATCTCCTCGGACACGATCACGCAGCAGTCGATGCCCGACGACTTCCGCGGCCGCGCGTTCGCGTTGTACGACATCGCGTACAACGTCGGGTTCATCGTCCCGGCGCTGATCCTGTCTGCGATCTGGGTGGAAGGCAGCGCCTCGCGCACGCGACTGATCTTGATCGTGTCGGGCGCTTTGTTTATCGGGCTGACGTTCCTGGTCGCGCTGTGGGCGCGCAAGGTGCACGACGAGTTCGCGCCGCAGGACGACCTGGTCGGCGGTGACGAGCTGGTCGCTCGTGACGCCGGCGCCTGAGCGCGCCGGCGGCATCCGAAGCATCGGGGCACCCGCGCGTCCGGCCGAGACCGGTCTGGTCGCGCTTCGCGTCGTCGCAGCGCTGGTCGTGATCGTCGGCATCCCGCACTACCCCGACTCGGCGGCGCACCGGTTCGTCCAGATCGCGCACGCGCCCGGGATCCCGTGGCGCGACAGCCCCGTTGAGTACGCGATCGGCGACTGGATCGTGATCCGTGCGGTCGGATGGGGGAGCTTGTGGGTCGCACGCGCGCTGTTGGCGGTCGTCGCGTTCGGTGCCGATCTCGTCGCCTGGCGGGCGGTCGCGCATGGATGGGGCCGTGACGCGGCGGTGCGTTACCTGTGGCTCGGCGCACCGCTGCTGATCTTCATCTACCGGCGGAGCGACCTCGTGCCGGTCGCACTCGCTGCGCTCGGGCTGGCGTGGGCGCGGCGCGATCGGGAGCGCGCGGGCGGCATCGCCCTCGGCGTCGCGGTGCTGACCAAGATCTGGCCACTTGTCGTGGCGCCGGCCTTGGCGCTCGAACGGCGGGCCCGAGCGCTGACGACCACCGCGATCGCCGCCGCGACCGGGCTCGCCGCGTGGCTGGCGATCGGCGGGTTCGGGGCGCTCCACCAGGTCGGCACGTTCCGCGGCTCGACCGGCTGGGAGATCGGCTCGACGATCGGCGTGCCGGTGTGGGCGCTCACCGGGAGCTACCGGTTCGAGGAGGGCGCCAACCGGTCGGGAACCATCCCGGCGGGTGCGCCGGAAGCGCTGCTGCTGTTGACCGTCGTGACGGTGACGGTGGTCTGGTTCTTGGCTCGTGGCCGCGATGAGGTTCCGGCGGGTGTGCCGACGCTCGCCGCCGTCTCCGCCCTACTCGTGTTCGCGCCGGTGTTCAGCCCGCAGTACGTGGCGTGGTTGCTGCCGTGGGCGGCCGTCGCCGGAGGCGACGGTCGCCGGTGGACCTGGCTCGGGGCCGCGCCGGTGATCATCACCGGCGCGCTCGTCACGATCTGGTACGTCGACATCGACCTCGGCCCCGGCGGCAACCAGCTCCTGCTCGGCGCCCGTAACTTCGCGGTGATCGTGATCGTCGTCTGGTACCTCGTCGAAGCGCTTCGGGGCCGTCGTGCCTGAGCTCGCCTCGCGCGACGGTACGCGCCTGCACGTCGAGGTCGAGGGCGACGGCGAGCCGGTCACCGTCTTCGCGCACGGCCTGACGAACTCGTGCATGGAGCTCGCGGCGTTCACTCCGATGGCGCCCGGCACCAAGGTGCGGTTCTGCTTCCGCGGTCACGCGCACTCGGCGACGCCGGAGCCGGGTCACTACCGGTTCGCCGATTTCGCCGACGACCTCGACGCCGTCGCGACCGCGTACGGTGCGACGCGCGCCGTCGGGACGTCGCTCGGCCAAGGTGCGATCACGCATCTGCTCGGCCGAGACCCGGATCGATTCGAACGGATCGTCTTCGTGCTCCCGGCGGCGCTCGACGTCAAGATGACCGACCATGTGCGCTTCGATCATGTGGCAGATCTGCTCGAGTCGCTCCCGGTCGAGGAGGCCGTCGAGGCGATCGTCGCGGACTCGAAGCGCCGCGTGGACTACGACGAGAAGCCCTGGCTCCGCGAGCTCGACATGTTCCTGTGGCAGGACCTGAACGCGGTCGGGGTCGCGCGCTCGATCCGTGAGATCACGCGCGACACGGCGATCGCCGATCGGCTGCTTCTTCGGGCCGTCACCGCGCCGACGCTGATCCTGTGCCAAGAGGGCGACGAGATCCATCCGCTCGAGCTGGGTGTCGTGTTCGCCGACCTGATGCCAAACGCCGAGCTGGTCGTCATGGGCTCCGAGGATGAGCTGCTCGCTAGGCTACCCGAGCTCGTCGCGAAGGTCGCCGCTTTCCTGGTGGGTTGACCCCCATATGGTCGACTGTTAACAATCCGGCCGCCGGACGATTCGAGCGTCGGCGAGGGGACATGAGAGACGTGTACGACGCGGTCGTGATCGGTGGAGGCCACAACGGCCTCGTCACCGGCTTCTACCTTGCACGTGCGGGCATGCGCTGCGTGGTTGTCGAGCGCCGAGACATCCTCGGCGGCGCGTGCAACACAGAGGAGTTCGCCCCGGGGTTCCGGGCATCGACCGGAGCGTACGTCCTGTCGATGCTCCGCGAGGCGATCTGGCGCGACATGCGGCTCGTCCGGCGCGGGGTCAACGTCGACCCCGCAGGCCCGACGCTGAATATCTCGCCCGACGGCGCCCGGTACCTCGTCGGCGACGACACCGCCGCCAACATCGAGGAGACGAAGCGGTTCTCGCCGTCGGACGCGAACGCGCTCGAACGGTTCGAGGGCGATCTGGCACGGATGGTCAAGGGTGTGGTGCCCGCGTTCGACTGGATCGCCCCGGACCTCGGGTTGTCGTCCGTGCGCGACCTCCGCGAGCTCGCGCGGTGGGGCCGCCTCGGCTTCCGGCAGCGGCGCACGATCGCCGATCTCGCCTACCTGTTCTCGACGTCTGCGACCCAGTATCTGTCCGAGTACTTCTCGTCGCCGTACGTGCTGGCGGCGTTCGGGTGGCACGCGATCAACGATTCCGCAGTCGGCCCGTCGACCCCCGGCACGGCGTACGTGCTCCTGCACGACCACGCGAGCGAGGCGGCCGACGGCGCCGTTCGCCAATGGGGGTTCGTGCGCGGCGGCATGGGCGTCGTCACCGAGCTGATGGGCGAGGCGGCGCGCGAGGCCGGGTGCGAGATCCGGATGAACGCCGAGGTCGAGCAGATCCTCACGCGCGGCGGCGCGGCGACCGGCGTCCGGCTGACATCGGGCGAGGAGATCATGGCCCGCCGCGTCGTCTCCAACGCCGACCCCAAGCGGACGTTCCTCCGGCTCACCGATCCGGCGGATCTCCCCGAGACGTTCGTCACGCGGATCGAGGCGTATCGCAGCATGGGCACGAGCATGAAGATCAACCTCGGCGTCGCCGGCCTGCCCGCCCTCACCGGCGACGCTGACGATGTCGTCCAGCCGTACCACCGCGGGATCATGGAGCTCAACCCGTTCATCCCCGACATGGATGACCAGCAGGCGCAGGCGACGCGAGGGATGGCGGCGGACCCGTCGCACATCGAACTCTGCTTCCCGACGGTCCATGACCCTGGGCTCGCGCCGGAGGGCAAGCACATCGTCACGATCGACGTGAACTCGCAGCCGTACACGCTGCGGGACCAAGCGTGGGACGACATCAAGGAGGGCCGCGCCGACCGGGCGGTCGGCGCGATCGCCGAACACTTCCCGACGCTGCCGGCGATGATCGAGCACCGGCAGGTGCTGTCGCCGCTGGACCTCGAGCGTCGGATCGGGCTCACCGGCGGGCACGCGCTGCACGGCGACATGGCGCCCGACCAGCTGCTGTTCCTGCGCCCGACGCGCGGGTGGGCGGACCACACGACGCCGATACGGGAGCTGTACCTCTGCGGCGCGGGCACCCATCCTGGCGGCGGCGTCACCGGTGCGAACGGCCGCAACGCCGCGCGGGTGATCCTCCGGCGTGCGAAGCGGGGAAAGGTGTGAACCGCCCCGACGTCCACACGCCGTTGCCGGGGCCCGAGGGCGCGGCGATCCTCGACAAGCTCGCGCCGCTGCTCTACCCGGGTCTTCATGGCGACCTCGGGCCGTTCGTGATCCGGCGCAAGGACGGCTCGTGGATCGAGGACGTCGACGGCAACGTCTTCCTCGATCTGATCAGCGGGATGGCGTCGGTGCCGCTCGGCGCCGCCAACAAACGGATCACCGATGCTGCGGTCGACGCGCTTCGTACGACCGGCCTCGAGGACGCGCATTTCTACGCGCACGAGTACATGCTCCCGCTCGCCGAGCAGCTGCTCGCCGTCGCCCCCGACGGGCTGACGCGTGTCGACATCGCGCTGAACGGAACGGAGGCGGTCGAGACGATGATCCGGTTCGCGCGGCGTGCGACCGGGCGCCCGATCGTGATCGGGTTCATGGGCGGCTACCACGGCGAAGCCGGCACCGCCGGCGCCGTGGGCGCCGAGACGAGCGACCTGTCGGCGGGATACCGCGCGTTGATGCCGGGCTTCGTGCACGTGCCGTACCCGAACCCGTACCGCACCCCGTTCGAGGCGCGTGCCGGCGGGACGGGCGATGGGACCGTGGACTACATCCGCGACCACCTTCTGTTCCACGCGGTCGATCCGGCCGAGGTCGCGGCGATCGTGATCGAGCCGGTGCTCGGCTCCGGGGGCTGCGTCGCGCCGCCGCCGGTCTTCTGGACGGCGCTCGCGGACCTCTGCGAGGAGTTCGGGATCCTGCTCGCCGTCGACGAAGTGAAGTGCGGCTTCGGCCGCTCCGGCGCGATGTTCGCGGTCCAGCGATGGGGGGTCCGGCCCGATCTGATGGCGCTCGGCAAGGCGATGGGCGGCGGCGTCATGCCGATCGGCGCGGTGCTCGGCACCGAGCGTGCGATAGGTTTCGACGACCTCTCGACGGGGTCGACGTGGTCGTGGTTCCCCGCGTCGTGCGCGGCCGCGCTCGAGACGCTCGCGGTGTTCCGGGACGAGCCGGTGATCGACAACGTGCTCGCGCTCGAGGCGGTCGGCGCCGAGGCGCTCGGCGGTCTCGCCGAGCGGTTCGTGCCGGTCGGCGACGGCCGTTCGATCGGCTGCTTCCAGGCGATCGAGCTCGTGACCGACCGCACGACCAAGGATCGCGACGCGACACGCCAGCACGCTCTTGCCGAACGACTGGCGGCGCGCGGCATCCTTGCGGACTCGAGCACGACGTCGCTCAACATCCAGCCGTCGCTGGTCCTGCCCGTCGAGTCGTTGCGGATGGCCTACGGCGTGATCGAGGAGGAGCTCGCAGCGATGGAGACGACGGGATGATCGACCGCTTCGAGGTGCTTGCCGAGGGGCTCAACCACCCCGAGGGCGTTGCGTGGAGCCCGATCGACGGACATCTATACGCCGGCGGCGAAGGGGGCGAGTTCTATCGCGTGTCGCTTGACGGCGAGGTCGAAGAGCTCGGCAGGACCGGTGGTTCGATGCTCGGCATCGCGGTCGACGGGAACGGCCGCGTCTATGCGTGCGACGACGGCAGGGGAGAGATCGTGCGCATCGATCCGAAGACCCAGACGATCGAGACGTTCGCCCGTGGCGTCGGGGGCGTCGAGCTCGACGAGCCGAACGTCGCCGCCTTCGGGGCGGACGGCTCACTGTACGTGACGTGTTCGGGCGGCGACGGCCGGCCTGAGATCGTCCGGATCCGCGACGGCATCACCGAGCGTTGGTGCGATCAGGTCCTTGACTACCCCAACGGGATGGCGGTGCTTCCGGCGGGCGACGCGATGCTCGTGATCGAGTCCCACGCGCAACGGATCGCGCGCGTTCCGATCGGTGCCGACGGTGCGGCAGGCGAGGCGACGACGTTCGCGGAGATCCCGGACACCGACGCGGACGGCCTCGCGCTCGACGCGGACGGCCATGTCTGGGCGACCTTGTATCGGCCGGATGGGTTGGTGCGGTTCGACCCGGACGGCCGCGAGGTGCTCCGGATCGACGACCACCTCGCCTCGACGTTCGACGCCCCGACCAACATGGTCTTCGCGGGGGACGGCCTTCGTCGCGCCGTCGTTGCGAATGTCGGCGACCGATTCCTATCGTGGGCCGACCTCGGCGTGGCCGGTGCGCCACTGCACTACCCCGAGGTGCCGTGATGCGGTTCACCGACCGAACCGTCATCGTCACCGGGTCGGCGCAGGGGATCGGTCGCGGCATCGTGCAGGCGTTCCTCGACGAAGGCGCGTCGGTGTTCGCGGCGGACATCAACGAAGCGGGTTTGCGAGGAACCGCCGCGCTCGCACCCGGCCGGGTGAAGACGCACACCGTCGACCTCGCCGACTTCGACCAGACGCGCGGACTCGTTCCCGCGGCGCTCGAGGCGTTCGGCCGCGTGCACGTTCTCGTGAACTGCGCCGGGATGATGCCCGACGGCCCGCTGCTCGATGTGACGCGTGAGACCTTCGACCGCACGTTCGCCGTCAACGCGCGCGCGCCGATGGTGACGATGCAGTCGATCGCGCCGCATCTCGCCGAACACGGCGGCGGTGCCATCGTGAACATCACGTCGGCCAACGCCTTCAAGAACGAGTCCCCGGAAGCCGCGTACAACGCGTCGAAGGCCGCGCTCGTCGCCCTGACGAAGGCCGCCGCGCACGAGTGGGGTCACCTCGGGATCCGTGTGAACTCCGTTGCGCCGGGACAGACGGTGACGCCGGAGGGGGCCACCGAGATCGAGGGGGATCCCGACGAAGCCAAGCTGCAACGTGAGTACCTGCGGAAGATCCCGTTGCGCCGCGCCGGCACACCGCGCGATCAGGCGATGGCCGTGCTGTTCCTCGCGTCCGACGAGGCCGCGTGGATCACCGGGCAGACGATCATCGTCGACGGCGGCGAGCTCGGGGGCGGCGATTGGTACGACCGGTCGGCGGCGCCGCCCCTTCCCGGCGAGGCGGGCGCGGAGTAACCTAGGAATGCTTGTCTCATACCCGCGCTGATCTCGAGATCGCGGCGTTCGCGGTCGACGAGGTCGTCGAGGGGACCCTGACAGGGCGGGACGGCACGACGTTGCTCGTGTCGTCATCGCAGCTCGCGGTCGGAGCCGGAGAACCGGCGCTGGCGGAGGCCACGGTCGAGGTCGTCCGTCCCGGCGATCACGTCCGTCTCACGAACGTTCTCGATGCCGTCGTGCCCGACATCCGGGCCGACGATCCTGCTTCGTCGTTCCCCGGCGTGCTCGGCGGCACCTGGAACGACGCCGCGCACCCGCGCGTCGATCGGCTCACCGGCGTGGTGGTGTTACCGGTCTGCGACTGGAAGGCCGCCGGGCTCGTCGGTCCCGAGGAGTTCCCGCCGTCGTACGTCGATATGGCGGGGCCCGGCCAGGACCGGAGCCCGTGGGGCTCGACGTCCAACGTCGTGGTGCGTTGCTCGCCGGCGCCGGGCGCATCGATCGCGGACGCCGATGCCGCGATCCGACGGATCGCTCTCCGGGTCGCCCGAACGCTGGCCGCCACGACGGTCGACGCGACACCCGACGATGTCCGACGCATCCGCGCGCTCACCGAGACGGATCCCGATCTGCCGGGCGTCTGCGCGATCTTGCAGGTCGCGTCCGAGGGACCGCTCACCGATACGTTCTTCGATGGCGCCAACCTGCGCGATCTCATGCCGAGGATGGTCGACCCGGCCTGGCTCGCGGCCGGGCGCCTGACCAACGGCGCGTACGACTGGCCGGGGGTGCGCAACACGACCGCCAACTATCAAGACCTCGCGCTCGTCCGCGCGCTCGAGCGGGCGCACGGCGACGCCCTCCGGTTCGCGGGCCTGATCCTCGCGCCCGGGTATCTCGACACCGCCGAGGCGAAGCGGCGCGGTGCCGAGGCGTCGGCGACGCTCGCGGCGGAGCTCGGAGCCGCCGGCGCGATCTGCACGACGTTCTCCTCGGGCAACTCGCACACCGACACGATGCTCACCGTCCGCGCGCTCGAGTCGCGCGGTATCGCGACCACAGCGTTGGTCTGCGAGACCAACGGCGGGCTGACCGATCACGTCGCCGAAGCCGACTGCTTGGTGAGTACCGGCAACGAGGACGAGCTGGTTGCCGCGTGGACGCCGGAGCGGATCGTCGGCGGCGGTGACGGCGACGCCGGCCGTGCGGTCCCGATGGTGCACTACCTGAGCAGCTGCGTCCAGACGGGCGACGGGGGTTGGACGTCGGTGCCGGCATGACGGTCGTCCACTACCTGAACCAGTTCTTCGCCGGCCTCGGCGCCGAAGAGGCGGCCGATCACGAGCCCGTCCGACTCGACGGCGCCCAGGGCCCCGGCAAGGCGCTGGCCGCGGCGGGCCTGGCCATCGATCTCACCGTCGCGTGCGGTGACGATCGGTTCGCGCTCGATGAGAACGAGTGTCTCGCGACGCTGCTCTCGTGGATCGAGGAGGCGGACGCCGATGTGGTCGTGTGCGGCCCGTCGTTCGGTTCCGGCCGCTACGGGTACGCGTGCGGTGTTCTCGCCCGCGAGCTCGGCCGCAGCGGCATGCCGGTCGTCGCCGCGATGACACCCGACTCGCCCGGCGTGCTCGCGAGCGAGGGCGCCGCATACATCGTGCCGACCACCGGCAACGTCGCAGGGATGCGCGACGCAGTGCCGATCGTGGCCTCGCTCGCCGCACGGCTCGCGGCCGGTGACCCCGTCGGGTCGTCCGAGGAAGAGGGCTATCTCCCGCGCGGGCTCCGGGTGAACGTTCTCTCCGATGAACTCGCCGCCGACCGTGCGGTCGGCCTGCTGCTTGCCAAGCTTGGCGGCGAGGTGCGCACGGAGATCGCACCGCCGACCGACAGGGTCGCGCCGCCCGATCCGCTGGCCGATCCCACCGCGGCGCTGGTCGCGCTTGTCACCGAGGCCGGATGCGTCCCACAAGGCAACCCCGACCGGCTCCCGACGCGGCACGCCAACGTGTGGCTCCGCTACCCGATCGGGGATCGGGCCGACCTCGCGCCCGAGGACTACCTGTCGGTGCACGCGGGTTTCGACACCACGGACGCCAACGAAGACCCGGACCGCCTGGTTCCGCTCGATGCTGCGCGCGCCCTCGTCCAAGCCGGCCGGATCGGCCGGGTCCACGACGAGTTCTTCACGACGACGGGCGTCGACACGCCGGTGGCGGTATCGAGGCGGATGGGACAGGAGATCGGCGCCGAGCTCCGAAACGCCGGGGTCGACGCCGTGATCCTCACCGGCACCTGAGGCACAGGAACGCGTTGCGGGGCAACGCTGACGAAGGAGTTGGAGCGGATGGGGATCCCGACCGTGTTCATCACGGCGCTCCCGACGATCGCGCAGATGGTCGGGGCGAACCGGATCGTGCGCGGCGTCGCCATCACGCACCCGACGGGCGATCCCTCGCTTGCGGCCGGCGACGAACTGGCGTTGCGGGTGCGCATCCTCGATCGCGCCGTCGACATGCTCGCGTCCGACGTCGCGCCTCGCACCGTCTGGGAGATCGACGGATGAGCCCGCGTGCCGCGGTCGTCGCGACGTCGCTGGTGCTCGACCACGTCCCCGATCTCGTGCGCTACGGATCGAAGCCGCGCCGCGAGGGCGCCCGGTGGCCGGAGATCGCGACGTCGCTGCGTACGTTCGACGACGCCGTCGCGTATCCACCGAACCAGGTGGTGATCGGCAACCTTCCCCCGGAGGACCTGTGGGAACGCGAGCGGCCGTGGTGGAAACAACCGGTCGTGGATGCGTCGAGCGACGGTACGTTCGGCGACGTCGGCTCGCAGACCGACTTCTACCGGGCGCTGCGGGAGGCGGACCAGTTCGACCTCGTTCACGAGGACGGCGCGCCGCCCGCCGGCGCGCTTCCGCTGCACGACGGTGGCCGCGCGGTGGGCTGGATCCGAGCCGATCACGAGGACGACCCCTCGCTGGCGGCCGACGTCCTGCTCGAGAACCTGGCGATCAAGGCGAGCGGGGTCCGCGCGCTTCGCGACCTGCACCGGCGAACCGGTGTGGATCCATCGTCCATCACGCATGCGATCGGGTGCGGCGAGGAGGCGACCGGCGACCGGTATCAGCGCGGGGGCGGCAACGTCGCCAAGGCGATCGCGGAGTCGTGCGGGTTGACCGCCGCAAGCGCGATCGACGTGAAGTCGTTCTGCGCGGCGCCGGTGCACGCCCTCGTCGTGGCGGCCGCGCTCATCGAGGCTGGGATCGAGCAACACGTGGTGGTCGTCGCGGGCGGGTCGCTCGCGAAGCTCGGTATGAAGTTCGAAGGCGCGCTGTCGGCCGGCTATCCGATCCTGGAGGACGTGCTCGCCGGGATCGCGATCCTGCTCGAGCCGGCCGACGGCTCCAACGGTCCCGTCGTTCGCGCCGACGCGATCGGCCGGATGCCGGTCGGCGCCGGGGCCGCACCACAGGCCCAGCTGACGGCGCTCGTCGGCGACCCGCTCGACGCGCTCGGTGTCGCCATAACCGACGTCGGCACGTTCGCGACCGAGATCCACAACCCCGAGATCACCGAGCCGCAGGGCGGCGGCGACGTGGCCGATCGCAACTACCGCATGCTCGCCGGTCTCGGCGTCGTGCGCGGCGAGCTCGACAAGAGCGTGATCCCGACGTTCGCGCGTGAGCACGGCATGCCCGGCTTCGCGCCGACGCAGGGGCACATCGCGAGCGCCGTTCCATGGCTGCCGCACGCGCTCGCGCGGATGGCGGCCGGCGACCTGCACCGCACGATGCTCATCGCGAAGGGCTCGTTGTTCCTCGGCCGGCTCACCCGATCGTGGGACGGCGCGTCCGTCGTCCTGGAGACCTGACAGAAGAGGAGATCCACCGATGATCGAAGCGACCATCGACACGTTCGAACACCTCACGAATAGCGGCGAGGTGCTCGTCGACATCTGGGGACCGCAGTGCCAACCGTGTCTCGCGTTGATGCCGGCGGTCGAGACGCTCGCCGAGCGATACGGCGACCGTGTGCGCTTCATCTCGGTGAACGCACCCGACAACCGCAAGGTGTGTCGGGACCTCCGCGTCGCCGGCCTGCCGGCCTACCTGACGATGCGCGACGGTGTGGAGGTGGAACGGCTCACGAGCAACGGCACGACACCCGAGCAGATCGAGGCGGCGATACAGCGGCTGCTCGACGGCGCGCCGGCGGTGGGCCCGCCGGTGCCCGAGCATCTCAAGCAAGCGACGTGACACACGCACGACGAAACGCGAAGGAGGTGAGACGACGGATGCAGCTCGAAGGCATGCGAGTGATCGCGCTCGGCGAACGCGACAGCGTTCCCGGCGAAGCGATCGCCGCCGTGGCGCGCAGCGCGGGCGCTGAGGTGATCGAGACGCGCACCGAGTGCTTCGTCTGAACGGCCTCGGGCGCCATGGACCCGGACAACCAGGCATTGATCAAGCGGATCGTCGAGGAGCGCGGTGCCGAGGGCATCGTCGTGATCCTCGGGGCGGCCGACGCGGAAGCGGTCGAGGTAGCCGCCGAGACGGTCCGCGACGGCGATCCGGCGTGGGTGGGCCCATTGGCGGGGATCCAGTTGGGACTCCCCGTGTTGCACGTGTTCGAGGACGAAGTGAAGACACAGGCCGATCCGGCAACCTACGAAGCCGAGATCGGTTTCTTCGCCATGACGTTGGATGTCGACGAGGTCAACAAGGCGATGAAGCGCGCTAGGGGAGAGGAGTAAGTCGCCGGACTCGCGAGCGACACCTGTCGTCGGTCGACTGTCGACATCGCGCTATGCTGCGCGCGATGGAGGACCGGACGACCCTCGCGCCGTTGAGCGCACCACGCTCCCTCGCCGAGGACGCCGCCGACCGGATCCGGGAACAGATCCTGTCCGGGGGGTTCAGCCAGGGCGAGCACCTGGTCGAGGCGAAGATCGCGGAGCAACTCGCGATCAGCCGCGGCCCGGTGCGAGAGGCGTTCAAGTTGCTCCGCTCGGAGGGGCTGCTGTTGGAAGAGCCCCGGCGGGGCACGTTCGTCGTCAGCATGTCGGCCGACGACGTGCGCGACATCTACGGGCTCCGCGCCGCGCTCGAGGGACGGGCCGCGCGGACGCTCGCGCGGGACCGCGACCCCGGCGCTCTCAACAAGCTCTCGGCGCTCGCGGACGGCATCGACGCCGCGGTAGCGACCGGCGATCCGGCGGCGGTCTCGCGAGCCGACCTCGCGTTCCACCAAGGTCTCTGCGAGCTCTGCGGCAACGCGCGCATCGTGGAGGTGTTCGACCGGTACGTCCCGACGCTCCGCGCGTTGCTCCGCCTGGACGGCGACGTGTTGGGTTCGCTCGACGAGGTGTCCCGCCAGCACCGGCCGCTCGTCGACGCGATCGCGGCGGGCGACGAGGACAAGGCCGCACGGCTGTTCGCCGAGCATGCGGAGGAGGCCGGCGACCTCATCGCCGGCGTCGTCGCCACCTCCGAACGCGACTGACGCACCGCGTGTTCTTGTCAACCGTTGACAATCTACCCACGCTGACCTAGGTTCGCGCGGTCGCGGCCCTTGGGCTGCGCGGCGCGGAAA
>Ga0136846_1211636_pt1 | contig 14865 bp, 12 predicted proteins | sample HopSoiMetagenom2_FD_96841 | JGI IMG/M metagenome (GOLD analysis project Ga0136846, IMG submission 96841) | Grasslands soil microbial communities from Hopland, California, USA - 2 Assembly 2016 (version 4) | ecosystem: Environmental > Terrestrial > Soil > Grasslands | place: USA: Hopland...
GGCTTCGGCGGGATTGCCGCCGCCGTCCGCCTCAAGCAGGCCGGCGTTCCCGACCTCGTCCTGTTCGAGCGGGCCGACGACATAGGCGGTGTGTGGCGGGAGAACACCTACCCCGGCGCGGCCTGTGACGTGATGTCGCACCTGTACTCGCTGTCGTTCGCACCCAAGGCGGACTGGTCGCGCCGGTTCGCCCCTCGGGCGGAGATCCACCAGTACCTGCGCGACGTGGCCCGCGACTTCGACGTCCTGCCGCACGTCCGGTTCTCCACGGAGGTGCTCGCCGCCGCCTTCGACGAGGCGGAGAACTGCTGGCGGCTGACCCTCTCCGGGGGCGAGCAGCACCGCGCCGACGTCCTGATCGCGGCGACCGGGCAGCTGAGCCGGCCCAGTCGCCCCGCCGTGCCGGGGCTGGAGACGTTCCGCGGCGCGGTCTTCCACTCCGCGCAGTGGGACCACGAGCACGACGTCACCGGCCGTCGGGTGGCGGTGATCGGCACCGGTGCCAGCGCCGTCCAGTTCGTGCCGGAGATCGCTCCGGCGACGGCCGCCCTGACCGTCTTCCAGCGGTCGGCCCCCTACGTCCTACCGAAGCCGGACGGGCGCTACGAACCAGCCGAGCGGGAGAAGTACGCCCGCGTGCCCGGCCTGCTGCGGTTGAGCAGGGCGCGGATCTACCTGACCAACGAACTCCGGTCGCTCGCCTTCAACACCGAGCCGAGGCTGCTGTTCGCCCACCGCGCCCGCTTCCAGCGGCACCTGGAACAGGTCGTGCCCGACCCCGCTCTGCGAGAGACGCTGGCGCCCACCGACCCGATGGGCTGCAAGCGGATCCTGATGTCCAACGACTGGTACCAGTCGCTCCAGCTGCCGCAGGTCGAGGTCGTGACCGAGCCGATCGCGGAGGTACGCGAGCATGCGATCGTCACCGCCGACGGCACGGAGCGTGCGGTCGACACCATCGTGCTCGGCACCGGGTTCGCCGCCACGGAGTTCCTGCTGCCCATGCGCGTGACCGGCCGCGGGAGCCGCGATCTGCACGAGCAGTGGGCGGACGGCGCACAGGCCTACCTCGGCACCGTCGTCCCTGGCTTTCCCAACTTCTTCCTCGTGTACGGGCCGAACACCAACCTCGGCCACAATTCGATCATCGTGATGATCGAGGCCCAGGTCGGCTGGATCGTGCGGGCGGTCCGGCAGCTCCAGCGGGGTCGCCTCCGCCGGCTGGAGGTGCGCCCCGACGTGGCGGCACGGTTCGACGACTGGGTCCAGGCGCGCACCGCGGGCACCGTTTTCGCCGGTGGCTGCCGGAGCTGGTACCTGACGGCCACCGGGCGCAACACCCAGAACTGGCCGGCGTCGACGCTCACGTTCCGCCGTCGGCTCCGGCGCGTGAAGAAGCGCGACTTCCTCTCCGACGCTCCGGCGGAGCCCGCGCTGGCGGCGGCGTGAAGGTCCCCCTGCCGCTGGCGCGGGCCCTGGTCTTCCTGATCTCCCGGCCCATCGGGCCGCCGACGCCGGTTCGTTTCCAGCGGCTGTGGCTCGAGGCCATGTCGACCGGTGGGATCCTCCCTCCCGGGACGTCGTCGAGCGGGTCCGTCTGGGCGGGTGCCCCGCTGAGCGGATCGTCCCGGCCGGTGCCGACACCAGCCGGGCAGTGCTGATGCTGCACGGCGGCGCGTTCGTCATCGGCTCACCGCGGACGCATCGCGTGCTCGCCGCGCATCTGGCCGCGGCCGTCGGAGCGCCGGTGAGCGTGCTGCACTACCGGCGGGCGCCCGAGTACCCGTGGCCCGCGGCCGTGGACGACGCGCACGCGGCCTACCGCCAGTTGTCCGCCGAGGTGCCCACGGTCGTGTTCGGCGACTCCGCCGGGGGCACCCTGGCGCTGCTGCTGGCGGTGCGGCTGCGCGACTCCGGTGCCGGTCAGCCGGCGGCGCTCGCGCTGGTGTCGCCGGCCACCGACCTGACCCTGCGGACGAGCGAGTCCTACCGGGGCCGCGACCCCGTCGTCCGCAGGGGTTGGCTCCGGCAGGGCGTCCGAGCCTTCGTCGGTGTCGCCGACGCCTCGGCCTTGTCACCGCGGACCGCCGATCTGACCGGGCTTCCCCCGGTGCTCGTGCAGGTGGCCGGCGGCGAGCGGCTGGCGGCTGAGGGGGTGCAGTTGGCCGAGCGCCTGCGGGCCGCGGGCGGAGACGTCGAGCTCGAGGTTCTGCCGGGCGTGTGGCACGACGTCCACCTGCTGGCCCACCTGCTTCCGGAGGCGGCCGGTGCCTTGGGTCGTATCGGTGCCTGGCTGGCCGACCGCCTAGCCGCGGCCCGCTGAGCGCGATCTCGGCGCCGGACGGTCGGGGCGTGGCTGCCGGGGCTCGGGCACCACGAGCCCCTGCCGGTGGGCAACGGCGGTGATCTCGGCCCTCGTGTGTGCGTCCAGCTTGGCCAGGATGTTGGAGACGTGGCGCTCCACCGTCCGATGGCTGATGAACAGCTCCGCCCCGATCTGCCGGTCCGTCCGGCCACGGGCGACGAGCGCGAGGACGTCCCGCTCACGGGCGCTCAGGTGGAACCGTCCGGCCCGATCCGGCGGGGTGTCCTCCAGCGGGAGGCGGGCCCGGGCGGCGGTGGCATCGACGGCCCGGAGCAGGTGGTGGGCGCGTGCCGCGATCGCGGCCGCCCGGGCGGCCCGCAGCGTGTCGGTGGCCGCGGCGCGCCGGCGGTCTGCCAGCTGGCACTCCGCCTGACGGAGGAGGGCCACCCCGGCCTGGTAGCCGTCGCCGAGTGCCCGCCATGCCTCGGCGGCGTCCGCCCAGGCCGGCGCAGCGCCCTCGCGCGAGGTGCGGGAGAGCTCCGCGCGGGCCACAGCGAGTGCCGCTCGGGCAGGGGGAAGGAGGAACTCCGGCCGGGAGGTCGCGACGAGCGCGCGCCCGGCGAACTCCTCGGTGAGCGAGGCCAGCCGGCGTTCCTCGGCGGTCCGCCGTTCGGCGCGAGCGGCCACCGCGCCGTCGGCGGCTGCTCCGGCCGCGCCGGCGAGCACCGGCACGAGGAATGCCGCGTCCCCCTCCGACCAGTGCCGGTCGCAGATCTCGCGCGCGAGCTCCACGGCGGCCGGCCAGTCGCCCTGCCAGCGGAGCGTCTCGAGCAGCGCTCGGGAGATCGGCAGGACCAGGTGGCCGGCAACGACGCGGCGGCCGAGGCGGCGCGCCAGATCCAGCTGCCGCCGCGCCTCGTCGAGCCGCCCGCGTCTGAGGGCGAGGGTCCCCCGGAGGCCGTGCACGCGCACGGCGTCGATCCCCTCGGGGTGGAGCAGCGCCGCTTCGCGGAGCAGGTGGTCCGCCTCATCCGTGCGGCCGAGGACGAGCAGCGCATCCACCGCGTCGCAGCGGCACCAGACGCCCTTCCGGCGCTGGAGGCCCAGCTGGTCCACGGTGGCGATGCCGTCCAGGGCCACCTCCAGTGCCTCCGGAAAACGGCCGGCGTCGAACAGCACCGAGTGCAGGTTCACCACGGCGCGGGCGATGTCGTCGACGTCGTCGAACTGCTCCCTGGCGATCGAGGCGGCGGTCCGCAGTTCCGCGATGCCACGGTTGACGTCGCCGAGGTGCGCCAGGGCGACGCCCAGGTTGTTGCGCGCGTGTCCCTCGGTGGCCCGCGCCTCGGGCACCTGGGCCGCGAGCGCGAGAGCCCGTTCCGCCTCGGTGCGCGCCTCGTCGAAGCGGCCGGTCAGCATGAGCAGCTGTGCGTGACCGCTCACGACGGCCGCCTCCCAGGAGCTGACCGGATCGGTGGGAACGAGCTCGACGGAACGCCGGGACGCCTCGACCGCCCCCTCGCCGTCGGCCGCCATCCAGAGGTAGCGGCTCAGCCGCTCGTGCAGGTAGGCCTGGTGGTGACGTTCCGCGGGGTCCACGCAGGCGATGGCCTGCTGCACCAGGACGGCGGCACGGTCGGCGGCGCCTGCCCGGTGCGCGGCCTCCGCGGCGTCCCAGAGCAGGCGGTACCGGGGCACGGGCAGGTCGTCGGACTCGTGCGTCAGCTCCACGACCCGCTCGTAGTGGCGGAGGGCCTCGTCGAAGGCCAGCGTGCGAACGGCCGCCCGTGCCGCGCGGTACGACGCCGTCCGCCCCTCGGCCGCGTCGCCGGCCGCCAGCCAGTGGTGCGCGATCCGCCGCTCGAGGCCGTGCCGGCCGGCGGCGAGGGAGGGGTCGTGGGTCAGCGCCTCGGCGAGGCGGCGGTGCAGCCGGGCGCGCTCGCCGGGGAGCAGTCCGGCGGCGACCGTCTCGTGCAGCAGCGCGTGCCGGAAGACGTAACCGTCCCCGTCGGGGACGAGGACGTGCGCGTCGACCGCGGGGCCGAGCGCCTCCTCCAGGTCCTGCTCGTCGAGGTCGACCGCGCGCAGCAGGAGGCGGTGCTCGACCCGCCGTCCCGCGGCCGCTGCCGTGCGCACGACCCGGCGTGTCCGGTCGGGCAGCGCGGCGATGCGGGCCTCCAGGAGGTCGCGGACCGTCACGGGGACGGCGTCCGCGGACCCCAGGGCCACCAGCTCCTCCGCGAAGAACGGGTTGCCCTCCGCCCGCGAGTACACCGCGTCCAGTCGCGCCCGCGTCGGCGGGATGCCCACGATCCCGCTCAGCTGCAACGCCTGCTCGTCCCGGGTGAAGGGACGCAGTTCGATGCGGTGCGCCCCGGCCGCCGCGAGCTGGGCCAGGAACAGCAGCACGGGCCGCTGGTCGGCGGCCTCGTCGGTCCGGGCGGTCATCAGCAGGAGGGTGCGGGGCGGCAGCCGGTGGGCCAGCAGCCCGAGCAGGTCGCGCGTCGCCCGGTCCGACCAGTGCAGGTCCTCCACCACCAGGACCAGCGGGCGACGGGCGGCCAGACCGGAGACCAGGGCGCGGAGGGCGGCGTACAACCGGCCGACGCCTGCGGGGGCGCCGTCGAGCGCGCCGGTCTCGTCGCCGTGCGGCAGCAGCCGCGCCAGCTCGTCCCCGGTCGGACCCCCCATCGCCCGGATCTCCGCGGGCCCCTGGCGCTGGGCCAGGTCGGAGAGGACGTCGACGAAGGGCGCGTAGGGGAGCACGTCCGCCCCGACCTCGGCGCATCCGCCGACGAGCACCTCGACGTCCTCGGCGCCGGGCAATAGATCCCGCACCAGCCGGGTCTTGCCGAGTCCGGCCTCGCCGGCGACGACGACACATGCGCTGCCGCCGGCGAGGACGTGCTCGAGAACGCGCCGCAACTCCGTCAGTTCCTCACCCCGCCCGATCAGGGTGGGGCTGGAGACGCGGGTCAGGACCGCCACGGCGCCTTACTATCCGCCGTCGCGGTGGGAAGCGACAGCGCGATTCATCGGGCCGTCAGGCCCCTTCCTCGACGGGAGTCAGCTCGTCGGCCAGGAGTCCGTGCGCCTCCTGGTGCACGCGGGCTGCCGTCTCGGCGTCGGGGGCGTCGACCAGGCAGAAGACCTTGCCGGAGCTCTCGTCGAACCAGTACTTGCGGTAGTCCACGCCGTACTGCGGACCGACCTCGAGGTCGCGCTTGTGCGCTCCGGCCACGGCCTCTGCGGTGAGCCCGTCGACCTTGTTGTGCACGTCCATGAACAGAGGCATCTGAGCCCCTCCTTCGCTGTATCGGATGCACCGACAGTGGACCGGTGGAGGCGCCCGTCGTTAGGTGGGACCACGTAGCCGGACGTGCAGTTTTCCGCAGGGACGGGCGAGGGCGGGCGGCAGCACGTACACCCCGGTCCAACTGGTTCCCGAGGTGGAAGTCTGGCCGCATGACAGTCCTGGACCGCTTCCGCCTGGACGGCAAGGTCGCCGTCGTCACCGGAGGGAACCGCGGCCTCGGTCGCGCCTTCGCGCACGCGCTCGGGGAGACCGGCGCCACCGTCGCCATCGTCGCCCGCGATGCCGCCGCGAGCAGCGCGGTCGTCGACGAACTGACGTCAGCGGGGGTCCGGGCGAGTGCCTTCCGCGCCGACGTCACCGACCGGGCGGCCGTCGTTCGGGCTGCCGATCAGATCGCGGGGGAGCTGGGTCGGGTCGACGTCCTGGTCAACAACGCCGGCGCCTGCATCCACCGGCCCGCCCTCGAGGTGACCGAGGACGAGTGGAACGAGGTCATGCGGGTCAATGTGAACGGCGTCTGGCACGGCTGCCAGGTCTTCGGTGAGCAGATGATCGCCGCGGGCGGTGGGGTGATCGTCAACATCGGGTCGATGTCCGGGCAGATCGTGAACCGGCCGCAGTGGCAGCCTGCCTACAACGCGTCGAAGGCCGCAGTGCACCACCTGACGAAGTCGCTGGCTGCCGAGTGGGCGCCGCACGGGGTCCGGGTCAACGCCGTCGCGCCGGGCTACGTCCGCACGGACATGACGCCGATCGACCAGCCGGAATTCAAGCGGCACTGGGTCGATGACACGCCGCAGCAGCGCGCGGCCGACCCCGGCGAGATCGCTCCGGCGGTGCTGTTCCTGGCCAGCCCCGCATCCTCCTTCATGACCGGGTCGGTGCTGGTGATCGATGGGGGTTACACCGTCTTCTGACCGGCCCGAGGTGCTCCGGGACGTCGCCGCGCGGCTCGTCGGCGCTCTTCCCCGAGTCCGGAAAACACCGGCTGTGACACCGTGTCGCAATGGCGGCCGAGAAGCGCTCCGTACTGCTGTCCTGGACAACACTGCTCCCCGTTCTCGCATTGGTCCTGCTCGCCGCCACGTGGGGCCGCAACCTTCCGCTGGTGCTCGAGATCGGCGTGGCGCTGGTCCTCGCCGGGGCGGTGCTCGCGGCGGTGCACCACGCCGAGGTGGTGGCGCACCGGGTCGGCGAGCCCTTCGGATCGCTGGTCCTGGCAGTGGCCGTCACCATTATCGAGGTCGCCCTCATCGTCACGCTGACGGTGTCCGGTGGGCCGGAGACGGCCACTCTGGCGCGCGACACCGTCTTCGCGGCGGCGATGATCACCTGCAACGGCATCGTCGGGCTGTCGCTGCTGCTGGGCGCCAGGCGCTACGGGCTGGCCGTGTTCAACGCGGAGGGCAGCGGTGCGGCGCTGGCCACCGTGGCCACCGTCGCCACGATGAGCCTGGTGCTCCCGACCTTCACCACCAGCCGACCGGGCCCCGAGTTCTCCTCGGCGCAGCTGACCTTCGCCGCGATCGCCTCGCTCGTGCTGTACGCGGCGTTCGTGATGACGCAGACGGTTCGCCACCGCGCCTTCTTCCTTCCGGTGCCCGCTGCCGGGACGGACGACTCGCCGGAGGACGAGGATGAGGCTGAACAGCCCACGGCTCGGGAGACGCTCACGAGCCTGGGGCTCCTCCTGGTCGCGCTGGTGGCCGTCGTCGGGCTGGCGAAGGTGGAGTCACCGGCGATCGAGGACGCGGTCAGGGCGTTGGGCTTCCCCCAGTCCTTCGTCGGGGTCGTCATCGCCCTGCTCGTGCTGCTCCCGGAGACGATCGCCGCGGCTCGTGCGGCCCTGCGCAACCGGATCCAGACCAGCATGAACCTGGCCTTCGGCTCAGCGCTGGCCAGCATCGGCCTGACCATCCCGACCATCGCGATCGCATCCATCTGGCTGGAGGGTCCCCTGCTGCTGGGACTCGGCTCGACGCAGATGGTTCTGCTGGCCCTCACCGTGGTGGTCGGGGCATTGACCGTGGTACCCGGCCGGGCGACCCGCCTGCAGGGCGTCGTGCATCTGGTGCTGCTCGCCGGCTTCCTGTTCCTCGCGGTCGCGCCGTGACGGGGCGACACGGCGCGTAGGCCCGGAACGTTGCCGGTGGTCGGCAACGAATGGACGTCTCGGTTGGCCGGTCGTCGCCCTGTCCCCGCTCACCCGGGGCGGGCAGGCTGAGCCCAGGTCCTCGGAGGCGTTCGGAGGTGGCTCGGGTGCAGGCAGAGATGACCGGGGCCGCCGGCGCGGCGGCCGCGTTCCCCGGGCTGCCGGAACGCTGGCCGTCGCCGGTCACCGGTGGTGCGCGCCTGGCCCTGGCCACGAGCCTGCGCGCTCGGGGTCTGCGCGGTCTGGACGTGCTGCGACGCAGTCAGGACCGGGCGCCGCCGGCGGGTTGCTGACCCGCTGCGGTCCTCGCCCCTCGTCCTCACGTGTCCTGCTCCGGTGGGACACGTTCGCTGTACTTCCCGGAGATGCCCCATGACCACCCTCGTCACCCCCACAGCCCAGGCTCTTCCGGCCACCGACTGGGCGCCGTTCCGGATCGCGCTGGAGGCCCAGCGCGCCGACTGCATCGGACGGCGCGAACTCGCACTGGCCGAGACGGTCACCTCCGTGCCCGATGCGGTCGCCCTCGGCAGGGCCGCCACCCTCCTGCGCACCATCGAGGAGATCGATGCGGCGCTGGCCCGGATCGACACGGGCGGTTACGGGCGCTGCGTCCGCTGCGGATCGGCCGTTCCGATCGAGCGGCTGGAGGCGCGGCCGTTCGCAGCCACCTGCGTCTCCTGCTCGGCGATCCGCGGCGAAGCGCCGTCCACAAGGAGCTGACCTGTGCTTGCCACCCCCGTCGTGTCGAACCCACCCCACCCCGGCCAGCTGCTGTCGGTCCACGCGGTGCCGGGCAACCGCCCCGGCCGCGTCGTCGTCGAAGTCATCGGCGCGGTGGACACCTTCACGGTGCCGCTGCTGCAGCTGTGCCTGGACTCCCGGACCAACCAGCGGGACCTACGTGAACTCGTCGTCGACCTGGAGCGGGCGACGTTCCTCGGTACCGCCGGCGTCGCCGCACTCGTCCGGACGCACCGGCGGTGCAGGGCGCGCGGCATCGCCCTGTTCCTGCGGCGCGCCGGCCGGCGCCGTCTGCTGGGTCCCCTGCAGCTGGCCGAACTCGCCGACCAGGTGGGCGCCGACCGCGTCGGCAAGCGGCGCCCGCAGGGGGAAGGCGGGCGCACCGCGACCCGCCCGCAGCCCGCGCCGCGGGAGCCCAGAGGGGAACGCCGACCACAGACGTGACCGGTCAGCTGGTGCATGCTCTTCTTTTCCGGTCGTCGGCAACCGGCCGACGGATTGGATCGGGGGCGGAGGATCGCGAATGGCCGCCAACCGGCAACCCCGGGTGCCTGGTGCACAAGGAACGGGCGAGGACTGGCTGGCCCCGGTCGCGGCATCGGCGGCGGCCGCCTGCTCGGCCCCGGTTGACCTGCTCGGCGACTACCTGCCCATGCTGGCCGGCGCCGCGATCCACGGGCGGAGACCGGAGACGTGGGAGCTCGACGCGGTCCGCGAGCTGGGGCGGCAAGCGGCCGCGCAGGGGGTCGGCGCCCGCAGTGCCGTCGACCTCTACCTGTCCGCGTCGTGGCGGCTGTGGCGGCAGCTGCCGGTCGTGGCGCGCTCCAGTGACCCGGAGAAGGTTCGCCGGGCCGCGGAGGCGGTGCTGCGCGTGCTGGACGACGCCGTCGCCGTGCTCGTCGACGGACACCAGTCGGAGCGGCGGGACCTGATCCGCCAGGAGGAGGCCCTGCGGCGCGAATTCATCGACGACCTTCTTCGCGGGGACGCCGACGTCGCGCGGATGGTCGAGCGCGCCGAGCCGTTCGGCATCGACCTCGGCAGGCCCCACCACGTGGCCCTCGCGGCCCTGCAGGAACCCGACGGTCCGGTGGACCGCGCGGCCATCGCGCTGGAGCGGGCCGTCGTCGACCGGTTCGGCGACCGCGACGTTCTGGTCGCCACGAAGGACGGGCGGGTGGTCGTCGTCGTGCCCGAAGGACCGGCTGCCGATCCCGCCGTCACCAGCGACCTCGGCTCGGTTATCCGGGCCCAGCTCGGCCGCATCGACGGCGGCCGGCGCTGGAGGGTGGCGTCCGGGCGCGCCTTTCCCGGCGCCTACGGTGTGGCTCGGTCCTACGAGGAGGCCCGCGAAGCTCTGCTCTTCGCCGACCGGATGGGCCTGGACGCCGATGTGGTGGAGGCCCGCGAGCTGCTGGTCTACCGGGTGCTGGGCCGGGACCAGGCAGCCATCGTCGACCTGGTGCGCGACGTGCTGGGCCCCCTGCAGCACAGCCGCAGCGGCGCGGCGGTGCTGCTGGAGACCCTGCTGGCGTACTTCGACAGCGGGGATGTCGCCACCGAGGCCGCCCGGCGGCTGCACGTCTCGGTCCGCACCGTGACGTACCGGCTGACCCGTGTCGCGGAGCTGACCGGGTTCAGCGTCTCGCGGCCCGATCAGCGGTTCTCGCTGCACGCGGCCGTGCTCGGCGCCCGGCTCCTCGAATGGCCGGCCAGGCCGCTGCCTCCCGACCCCTGATCATCCCCCGTCGGTCCCTCGGCCCCTGACCGCGCGAGCCCGCGTTCCTCACCCGCACGGGGCGAGGACATGCCGGCGATCGGGGAGAAGTGTCGCCTCGTCAGTGACCGTCTCCGGTGCGGTCGGCCAGTCCGCCCCGGCTGGATCACGAGGAGAACAGGAAATGGTCGAAGTCCCGCGCAGCGACGTCCCCGGCTCGACGCCCGGTGAGCCTGGCGCATCGGGTCTCGGTACTCAGGCCCGGCCCGGCCGCGAAGACCCCGGTTCGGGTTACTCGATGTACGTCGAGGAGGGCGTCTCCGGCTGGGCCTGGTTCACCGGCGGCCTGATGGTGCTCGTCGGAATTTTCCAGTTCATCGCCGGCCTAACCGCGCTCGCGAGCGCCGGCTACTACACGTTGCCCGCCCGCAACCTCCTCCTCGATGCCAGCTACAGCACCTGGGGCTGGGTCCACCTGGTCGTCGGCATCGTGGCCATGGTCACCGGCGGGGGACTCGCCTTCGGCGTCACAGCCGCCCGCGTCGTCGGCGTCGCGTTGGCTGGGCTGAGCGCCATAGTCAACTTCGGATTCATCCCTGCTGCGCCGTTCGCGGCGACGCTGATCATCAGCATGGACGTGTTCCTGATCTACGCGATCACGGTGCACGGCGGCGAACCCAAACAAGCGCGCTGATCAGGAGGGTCCGTCCTGGTTCACCCCCGGCGGGTGACGCGCGCCGCACCGACGTGCTGTTCACGGGACAGCCCTTGCTCGCCGCGCTGCCCCGGGAACCGGAGAGGCCCCGGTCAGCGAACCGACCAGGGCCTTTACCAGTACCAGGTGTGACTCCCATGCCGTACAGGCCCGGCGCCGGTGGCTACGACGACATGCCTGGACTCCCGGTCAGGCGAACGCCGCGTGCACGTTCTCGGAGGGAGTGGCCGCGGCCTCGACACTGCCCGAGGTCATGACTGCGGGGGCCGCCGAAAGCGCGGTGGCCTCCGGGGCGACGACGGCCGGATCGATCCTCAGCACCGCGTACCCGCCGACGGCCCCGGCGCCGAACCCGGGAGCGAAGACCCGCAGCGGCTCGTTGATCACCCCATCGGCCTTCGCGTCGGCGATCGCCAACGGGATGCTGGCGGCCGAAGTGTTGCCGACCGGCTCGATGTTGAAGTACAGCTGGTCACGCTTGATGCCCGCGGCGCCGGCCAGCTGGATGACCATCGCCTTGTTGGCCTGATGGGGCACGATGAGGTCGATGCTGTCCAGCAGGGTGGGTGCTACGCCGTCGGGGTCGGGCTCGACTCCCAGCTCCTCGATCATCTGCTTGAGGTAGCGGCCGGCCAGTGAGCGCACTTCAGGGCCGTAGACGGTGATGTTGTTGTCGAACTCCGGGTTCGGCCAGACGATGGAGTTGACCTCGCTCACCGGTCCACTGGCGTAGGTCTGCAGCACTTCGATGTCCGTCTGCTCGCCCGGAGCGGTGGGCGCGATCACCAGGGCTGCGGCGCCGTCGCCGAAGATCATGCGCGCGGGGCGGACCGTGCCGATCTTGTCGGAGAACTTCTCGGCGCACACCAGGAGGACGGGACGTTCGACTTCCTGCAGCAGCCTGGTGGCCTCGGCGAGCCCGTAGGGGAGCCCGGCGCACGCCGCCACGATGTCGTAGGAGGCGTGGGTCTGCTGCATGCCCAACTGGCCCGAGAGCCATGTGGCCAGCGAGGGCATCAGCCGGGTGCTGGTGCACGTGCAGAAGAGCACGGCACCGATCTCCTCCGGTCGACGGCCGGCGTGTTCCAGTGCGGTTCTGGCGGCCTCCAGCGCGAGGTCCTCCAGGGGGCGCGAGGAGTAGACCCGCGACTCGATACCGGTCTTGTCTGTGATCTCCTGGGCAGACATCGGCGACCAGTTGTAGGCGGTGTTGCGGATGATGTCGTCGTTGGTGCACAACTGCTCACCCTTGACAACGGCCAGCGCCTCCAGCTTCGGCAGCACGCTGAATCGCTCCCGAACCCGCACCGGTGAGTAGGCCCGCACGGGCGGCTTGGCCTCCACGGCGCGCGACGTCCCCAAGCTGTGGCGTGTGGCGGCCGTACCGCTGTGGGTCGCGCGCCGGATGAAGTCGAGCACCTCCCGGCTGCGGGGGTGGAAGACGACCACGTAGTCCTCGTCGCGCAGCTCGCTGACCGGGGTGAGCCGCGTCTGCGTGCGGTCCCACGGGTACTGGTTGTGCAGGACCATGGCCCACCGGTGCAGGGCCTCCAGCTCGGGGGCCGTCTCGCCGGTGTCGAGGATCTGCTGGTAGCCGTAGACGGGGTAGTCGGGGTCGTAGGACGCCAGTGAGTACGTGAGGCTGTCCGGCTGGTCGAGGATCTCCGCAACAGTCGGCTTGACGGCCGGCAGCTCGGTGGCGTGGAACCGGCGGTGGCGCAGGACATCGAAGAGCACCCCGAAGATCCGTTCCTCGGCATCGCGGTTCCACGTCTCCGGGAGGGCGGCGAAGCTCTCCTGCACGGCTGCGACCTTCCGCTCGGCGTCCTCCCACGGCGTCAGCACCGGCAGGAACACGTCGTCGCGATGGCGCGGCACGTCCCGCCATCGGGTCGGGCGCTTCTCGTACATCGTCATCGCGAACCGGTTGGTCCAGAACAGATTCAGTGCGACGTCGCGCATGAGGTCATACCTGGTGGAGTAGTGGTCGCCCGCCTCGATCCGCCGCAGGATCTCCGTGCCGCTGGGCGCCTTGGCCTCGAAGTCGCGGCGGATCACCGCGGCGAGTTGGTCGAGGTCGTCGATGACCGAGAAGTCCAGCTGGGGCAGGAAGTTGGACGGGAAGACCATGCGGCCATGGCTGTTGATCAGGAACGGCTGCACAGCAGCCTCCAATCGTCTGGGTTGCGGATGTGTGGGGACGCCGGCACGGGAAGTCCGGCCCGGCGGCGCACGTCGTCGGGGGTGGCTCGGCGCGGTGAGCATCGAGACGCGCGGACCCGTCGACGGTTTTCGCCACACGGAGGGCAGGTCAGCAGAAGGGCTGCCTGGACGCCGCAGCGGCGGGGTGGTCCTTCAGGCCTCGGCGGCGGTCCGCGTCGACACCGCCCATGCCGGCCCGTCTGCTCGGTTCTCGTCCCGGGCAAGCCATGCCCGGATGGCGGCGCCGGAGCCGTCGAGCGTGGGCGGCGACGTGTGTGCGGTGCGGGTGACCTCCTGGCCCTCCGGGTCGAAGAACCGCAATGGGGGCCCGGCGAGCTCGAGTCGGCCCAGCGTGGGGTGCTCGACGTCGATGAGCAGTCCCTGGCTGCGGGTCTGCTCCCAGGCGTACACCTCGTCGATGGTCCTGACCTTCCCGGCCGGGATGCCGATCTGGTCCAGCCGGGCCAACAGATCCAGGGCCTTCCAACTGGCGAAGTGTTCCTCGATGATCTCGATGAGCCGGTCACGGTGGGCGACGCGCCGCTCGTTCGTCTCGAGGCCGGGTGTGGCGGGGTCGAGGTCGAAACCCTCGCAGAACTGGCGCCACAGCCGCTCGCTGCCGACGGCGATCTGGACGAACCCGTCGGCGCAGTGGAACAGCCCGTAGGGAGCGATGGAGGCGTGGTGGTTGCCCTGGGCGCGGCCGACCTCCCCGGCGATCGTCCAACGGGTCGATTGGAAGGCGTGCACCCCGACGACTGCGGACAGCAGCGAGGTGCGCACGACCGTGCCGGTCCCCGTGCGGCCGCACTCGAGGAGCGCCGCCAGAACGCCGTATGCGCCGTACATGCCGGCCAGCAGGTCCGCGATCGGCGTCCCGACCTTCTGCGGGTCGTCCGGACCCGATCCGGTCAGTGACATCAGCCCAGCCTCACCCTGCGCGATCTGGTCGTACCCGGCCCGACCGCCTTCCGGTCCGTCGTGCCCGAAGCCGGTGATGGAGAGGATCACCAAACGCGGGTTGATCTCGTGGAGCATGTCGAAGCCGAGACGGAGTCGGTCGAGGACGCCGGTGCGGAAGTTCTCGACCAGGACGTCGGCGCGCCGGACGAGGTCGACCAGGACCTGCCGGTCGCCGTCGGCCTTCAGATCGAGGGTGATGGACTCCTTGTTCCGGTTGGCCGACAGGAAGTACGTGGACTCTCGTCCGTCGGCGGAGCCGTCGTCCGGTCGGACGAAGGGAGGCCCCCATCCGCGGGTGTCGTCCCCCGTGCCGGGTGTTTCGACCTTGATGACCCGAGCGCCGAGGTCACCCAGCATCATGGTGGCGTGAGGGCCGGCGAGGGCTCGGGACAGGTCGACCACGAGCGTGCCGGAGAGCGGGCCGGAAGCGGTGTCGGTCATCGCGTGCCTCCCGCTCAGATCCAGCCGGGGACCACGACGGCGGCCCAGACGAGCAGCGGTCCGGCCAGGGTCACCAGGACGCTGTAGTAGAGGACCTGCTTGTAGTACTTCTCCTCGCTGATCGTGTCCGGGCGGTTGGCCACCATCAGGGCCCCGTTGGTGGAGAAGGGGCTGACGTCGACGATCGTCGAGGACACCGCGACGGCGGCAACGACGGCGACGGCGCTGACTTCGCCGGTCGCGATCAGCGGGATCGCGATCGGGACGATGATCGGCAACAGTGCGGTGGATGAGGCGAAGGCGGAGGTGA
>Ga0136846_1231985_pt1 | contig 14863 bp, 14 predicted proteins | sample HopSoiMetagenom2_FD_96841 | JGI IMG/M metagenome (GOLD analysis project Ga0136846, IMG submission 96841) | Grasslands soil microbial communities from Hopland, California, USA - 2 Assembly 2016 (version 4) | ecosystem: Environmental > Terrestrial > Soil > Grasslands | place: USA: Hopland...
CTTGAGCAGCTCGTCCATCAGGCCCTGCTTGTTCTGCAGGCGGCCGGCGGTGTCGATCAGCACCACGTCATAGCCCTCGGCCTGGGCCTTTTGCACCGCGTCGAACGCCAGCCCCGCCGCGTCCGAGCCCGTGGGCCGGCCGATGAAATCGGCGCCAGCGCGCTCGGACCAGACCTTCAGCTGCTCGACCGCCGCCGCGCGGAAGGTGTCGCCGGCCACCACCAGCACCTTGGCGCCGCGGCGCGTGAGGTCGGTGGCGACCTTGCCCAGGGTCGTGGTCTTGCCCGAGCCGTTCACGCCGATGAAGAGCACGATGTAGGGCCGCGGGCCGCCCAGCGGGTCGAACACGCCCTGCCGGCTCGACAGCTCCTCGCCGATCGCCGAGCCCAGGGCCTCGCGGATCTCGGCCTCGTCCACGTCCTTGCCGAACTTCTCGGCGGCGAAGCGCTCGGTGATCCGGGCGGCCGAATGCGGGCCGAGGTCGGCCTCGATCAGCATCTCCTCCAGCTCGTCCAGCTTGGCCTGGTCCAGCGGCTGCTTGGCCACGAAGACCTGGGCGATCTGGTCGCCCATCTGCTTGGAGGACTTCGTCAGCCCCTCGGTGAGGCGCTGGAACCAGCCGCGTTTGGGTTCAGACATGGGGGGCGCTTCTAGCCGCAGGCTTGCCCCGCGTCACGCGCCACCGCACTAAGAGCGCGCAATGGACGCGCTGGCCGCCTCGCTCTCGGTGCTGGACTACGCCGCTGTGGCGGTGTTCGGGGCGTCCGGCGCATTGGCCGCGGCGCGGCGCAAGCACGACATCATCACCTTCGGCTTCTTCGCGGCCGTCACCGGCGTCGGCGGCGGCACCCTGCGCGACCTCCTGATCGGCGCGCAGGTGTTCTGGGTGGCGCGGCCGCAGTATGTGGCGGTGTGCCTGGCCGGCGCCCTGGCGATCTGGATCTTCGGCTGGGGCCGGCGGGGCGAGCGGATGCTGATCTGGCTCGACGCCGTGGGCATGGCCGCCTACGCGGTTGTCGGCGCCTTGAAGGCCAGCTCCCTGGGCGTGCCGCCGTTCTCGGCGGTGGTGATGGGGGTGCTGACCTCCAGCTTCGGCGGGGTCATCCGCGACGTGCTCGCCCACGAGCCGTCGATCCTGCTGCGCCGCGAGCTCTACATCACCCCGGCGCTGATCGGCGCGGCGGTGTTCGTGGCCCTGAACGCCGCGCACCTGCCGCTGTTCGCCTCGGGCGGCGCGGGCTTCGTGGCGGCCTTCGTGGTGCGCGCCGGCGCGATCCTGTTCGGCTGGCAGATGCCGGGGTTCCCCGGGCGGAGCGGGCCGGACGACTGACCCGCACCCGCACCCTCCCAAAATGTCGTCATCCCACGGTCAGCCGAAGGCTGAACCGGGGGACCCAAGCTGAGTCGCCGCCGATGCAGATGCCGCATGGGTCCCCCGGTTCGCCCTCACGGGCGACCGTGGGATGACGAATGTTGGGGTGGGGCGGCGAGGGTCGCGTCGCCTCAGGTGTCCCGATCCGGATGCTGGTGGGAGACGACGCCCGCGTAGTAGCCCGCCAGCTTGGCCTCCTCCTGCGGCGTGCGGCCCGGCAGGTCGTCGAGCTCGTCCACCCAGGGCAGCTTTGCCTCCAGGCCGATCTGGATCACCGGCCGGATGTCGGTGGGGTCGTCGAAGGCCCCAATGGCGAAGTCGAAGAAGGCCGGGCCGCCTTCGAAGGTCAGTTGGGTGCCGCACTCGCCGCAGAAGCCCCGGCGCACCACGTTGGAGCTCTGGAAATACTTCGGCGCGCCCCGGGTCCAGGTGACCTGCTCCGTCCGCGCCGACACATAGGGGCCGTAGAACGCGCCGAACGCCTTCTGGCACATCCGGCAGTGGCAGATGCTGGCGCGGCCCAGCTCGCCCTCCACGCGGAAGCGCACAGCGCCGCACTGGCATCCGCCGGACCGGGTCATGCCGCCTCCGTCACCAGGGTCTGGGCCAGCAGCCGGCGGCCGTCATGGCCGGTGACGCGCAGCGCCGCCACGCCGCCCACGGCCGCCTCGCCCACGAAGGCGATCTCAGTGAAGTCCTCGGCGCGCGCCACGCCCGGCCGCTCCACCAGGCCCATCAGCACCCGGCCGGCCTGGCGGTCCAGGTGGCGGGTCAGCGCCGCCTCCCCCGCCGCCCGCAGGCGCGCCGCGCGGGCCTTGACCACGTCGCGCTTCACCGCCGGCATCCGCGCTGCGGGCGTGCCGGGCCGGGCGCTGAACGGGAAGACGTGCAGGAAGGCCAGCCCCGCCTCCTCCACCAGCCGCAGGGTGTTCTCGAACATCGCCTCGGTCTCAGTGGGGAAGCCGGCGATCAGATCAGCGCCGAACGCCACGTCGGGCCGCACGGCGCGCACCTCGGCGACAAGCTTCAGGGCGTCGGCGCGCAGGTGGCGGCGCTTCATGCGCTTCAGGATCATGTCGTCGCCCGCCTGCAGGCTGAGGTGCAGGTAGGGCATCAGCCGCGGCTCTTCGGCCAGGCACCGCAGCAGGTCGGCGTCGATCTCGGCCGCGTCGATGGACGACAGGCGCAGGCGGGGCAGCTCGGGGACCAGCTTCAGGATCCGCGCCACCAGCTGGCCCAGGGTGGGCTGGCCCGGCAGGTCGGCGCCCCAGCTGGTCACGTCCACCCCGGTCAGCACCACCTCCTGGTAGCCCTGGGCCGCCAGCCGCCGCACCTGCTCCACCACCTCGCCCGCCGCCGCCGAGCGGGAATTCCCGCGCCCGTAGGGGATGATGCAGAAGGTGCAGCGGTGGTCGCAGCCGTTCTGGACCTCCACATAGGCCCGCGCCCGGTCCTTCAGCCCGTCCACCAGGTGACCGGCGGTCTCGCGCACGCTCATGATGTCGTTGACGCGCACCCGCATCGGCTCGGCGCCGGCGGGCGGGGGTGCATAGGCCCCGGCCTGGCTCTTCTCGGCATTGCCCAGCACGAGGTCGACCTCCGCCATGGCGGCGAAGGCCTGCGGGTCGATCTGGGCCGCGCAGCCCGTGACGATCAGCTTCGCGCCCGGCCGCTCGCGCCGCGCCTTGCGGATCGCCTGGCGCGCCTGGCGCACCGCCTCGCCGGTGACCGCGCAGGTGTTGAAGACGATGGCGTCGGCGAGCCCGTCCTCGGCCGCCCGCTTGCGGATGACCTCGCTCTCGTAGGCGTTCAGCCGGCAGCCGAACGTGACGATGTCGACGTCAGAGGGCTTGGCCGACACGGCTCTTGTCCTTGGCGAAGAGGATGCGGACGATCCGACCGCAGATGTCGGCTCCTGGCACCGGGCCCTTGACGCGGGAATCCGCGGCGTTGTCGCGGCTGTCTCCCATTACGAACCAACCGTCCTTCACGACAGTAGGCCCATATTCGTCCAGGTCGCCGTCAGGGCCGAAGTCCTGCGTCAGATAACTCGAGCCATTGGCCAGCGTTTCCCGAATGAGCTTGGTCGGCTGGCCGAACGGGCCCGCATCGCTGCCGGCCTCCGACGTCGCCACCGGTCTACCATCGACGGACAGGCGACCCTGCGTCACCGCCACGACGTGTCCCGGTCCGGCAATGGCGCGAGAAATGTAGAAGAGCCCGTCGCTACGCCGGAACACGATCAGCTGTCCAGGCTCAGGTCGGGTCTGGCCGCAGACGCCTTTCAGCGTGTTCGCGGCGACGAGATCGCCCTCCCGCAGGGTCGGATCCATCGAGGACGAAGACATCGAATAGGTGCTCAGCGGAACTTGGCCGCCGCAACCGGCAAGGCCGACCATCGACACGCAGGCCAGGATGCGCCTCATGGCAGCTCGCCCGCGAAGTCCACGGCAGCTGGGCCGGTCATGATGACGTGGCCGTCGGCGGTCCACTCGATGAAGAGCTCGCCGCCGTCCAGCTCCAGGGTGGCGTGGCGGCCGGTCAGGTCGCGGCGCGCCGCCGCCACCAGGGCGGCGCAGGCCCCGGTGCCGCAGGCCTTGGTAAGGCCGGCTCCGCGCTCCCAGACCCGCAGGCGGATGCGGTCGCGCCCACGGACCTCGGCGAACCCGACGTTGACGTGCTGCGGGAACAGCGGGTGGCGCTCGACCGCCGGGCCGATGATCGCGATCGGCACGGCCTCGACCTCGGGCACGAAGAACACCACGTGCGGATTGCCCATGGAGACACAGCCGGGCGGCGCCATCAGGGCGGCATGGTCGTAGAGCACCACGTCCAGCGCATCCGTGTCGTGCGCCTCGGCCAGCGGGATCTCCGCCCAGTCCAGGCGCGGCGGGCCCATGTCGACGCTGACCAACCGCTCGCCGGCGCGGGTCGCCACCAGCCGGCCGCCGGCGGTGTCGATCACGGCGCTGTCCTTGCCGGTCGACTGCATCAGCAGCCAACCCACACAGCGCGTGCCGTTGCCGCAGGCCCCCACCTCCTCGCCGTCGGCGTTCCAGAACCGCACCCGCGCGTCGGCGTCGTCGGCCTTGTCGACCGCGATCAGCTGGTCGCAGCCGATCCCGGACTTGCGGTCCGCAATGGCGCGCACCTCCGCCGCCGTGGGGGCGAAGGGGGCGCTGCGGGTCTCGACCACGACGAAGTCGTTGCCGAGCCCGTTCATCTTGAGGAACGGACGGCTCATGGGGGCGGCTATATAGGCGAGAACGCCGTCCGCCGCACCTCGGCTGACCGACGCGGCCCCCGATGCGGCTCCAGAACTCACTGAAGAATGGCCGCGGCGAAGAAAAAGCCCCCGCCTTGCGGGCGGGGGCCAAGGTGGGAACGCGCGGCTTGCGGCGTTCGGGGAGAAATCAGCTCCGTTCGATGGCGGCGGCAGTGTCGTCGATGATCGCGACGATCCGGTCCAGCTCCTCGGCGGTGATCGGGCGGCCCATGCGGTTCCGCAGGGCCATGCCCAGGTTCATCATCGCGCGGCCCAGGCGCGGGCGGCCGGGGCCGGCGCTCTGGGCGGCCTCCTCCATGCGGCCGAAGACCGCCTCCACGCCGGTGCGGTTCTTGTCGAGCTCGGCCTTGCCGGTGTCGGTGACCTCGAAGAGCTTGCGCCCCGTGTCGCCGCCGGCCTGGCGGATCAGCCCCTCGTCCTCCAGCAGCGCCAGGGTGGGGTAGATGACGCCGGCGGAGGGCCGGTAGGCGCCGCCGGTGCGCTCCTCCAGCTCCTTGATCAGCTCGTAGCCATGGCGCGGCTGCTCTTCCAGCAGCGCCAGGATGACGAACCGCAGGTCGCCGTGGTCGAAGAAGCGGCCGAAGCGGCGGCCGCGCCGGTGCTCGTGCCGTTCGGCATGGCCTTCCATGCGCCCGCCCCAGCCGTGGCGGCTGCGGTGCATGCGGTGTTCGAAGAAGTGTCTGTGCATTTCGGTTTAGACCCTGTTTAGATATGTCTGATTGGCAGATATATCTAAACCGTATCGACGCTGCAAGCGCTATTTCGAGCGTATCGAAATACGCTCTTTTTAGATCGTCGACAGGGCCATTGGCGGCGTCAGGCCTGGGCCTGCAGCTCCGCCAGGATCTCGCGCAGCGCGGCCGGCCAGGGGCGGGGCGTGACGCCATAGACGCGCTGCAGCCTGGAGAGGTCCATGGTGGCGCGCAGGGGGCGGCGGGCCGGCGTGACATAGTCGGCGGTGGTGGTGGCGGCCACGTCGGGGGCCTTGTCGCCCAGCGCCTCGGCGAAGATCGCCTGGGCGAAGCCGCGCCAGGTCACCTCGCCGTCGTTGGCGTAGTGGACGGTCCCGAACAGCGGATCGCCCGCCTTGGCCGCGGCCAGGCGCGGGGCCAGGTCTAGGATGAAGCCCGCGAGATCGGCGGCCGAGGTGGGCCGGCCGGACTGGTCGTCCACCACCTTCAGCGGATTTCCCGCCGCCGCCACCCGCAGCATCGTCTTGATGAAGTTCTTGCCGTGCGCCGAGACCACCCAGGAGGTGCGGATATTGAGCGCGCGCGGATTGCCCGCCGCCACCGCCCGTTCGCCCTCCAGCTTGGTGGCCCCGTAGACGTTCAGCGGATTGGGGGGTGCGTCCTCGGCGTAGGGCGCCCCGCCGTCGCCGTCGAAGACATAGTCCGTGGAGATGTTCACCACCGCCGCCCCGACCTCGGCCGCGGCGCCCGCGATGGCGCCTGGGGTCAGGGCGTTGACGGTGCGGGCCAGGTCGCGCTCGGTCTCGGCCAGGTCGACGGCGGTGTAGGCGGCGGCGATGACGACCAGATCCGGCCGGGCCGCGCGCACCCGCTGGGCCGCCGCCGCCGGGTCGGCCAGGTCGCCGTCCGCACGCCCGAGGCCGGTGACAGCGACATCGTGGCGCGGGGCCTGGCGCAGGAGCTCGACGCCGAGCTGGCCGGTGGTTCCGAACTGGAGGATCTGCACGGTCATGGCGCCGTCTTAGCGCCAATCGATGGCCCCTCAAGCTTGAACCCGGCGCCGGAGCCCCCATAGAAGCGGTATGTGACGCCGAGTCACGCGATCCGGAGGGCGGGCGATGGAGGCGCGGACAGAGGCAGAGACGGCGAAGGCCGCCGACAGCGGGCCGCCGCAGGGCCGCAAGATGCCGGACCTCACCAGCGGGCCGATCGGCCCGACCCTGGTGATGTTCGCCCTGCCGGTGCTGGGCTCCAACATCCTGCAGTCGCTGAACGGCTCGGCCAACGCCATCTGGGTCAGCCACGTGCTGGGCGAGGCCGCGCTGACCGCCACCTCCAACGCCAACCAGATCATGTTCCTGATGCTGGGGGCCGTGTTCGGCCTCTCCATGGCCTCGAACATCATGATCGGCCAGGCCCTCGGGGCGCGCGACCAGACCCTGGCGAAGAAGGTGATCGGCACCTCCACGGCCTTCTTCATCGTCGTGTCGCTGACGGTCGGCGCGCTCGGCGCAGCCCTGACGCCGTCGATCCTGACGGCCATGGGCACGCCCCTGGACGCCAAGCGCGACGCCATCGCCTACCTGCGGGTGATCTTCTCGGCCATGCCGTTCATGTACTTCTTCTCGTACGTGATGATGGCCCAGCGCGGCACGGGCGACAGCCGCACGCCGTTCTACTTCTCGCTGCTGGCCGTGGGCCTGGACATCACCCTGAACCCGCTGCTGATCATGGGGATCGGCCCGTTCCCGCGGATGGGCATCGCCGGCTCGGCCACCTCCACGCTGGTCTCCCAGACCATCACCCTGGTGGCGATGATCGTGCACCTCTACCGCAAGCGCTCGATCCTGGTGCTGCGTCCGAACGAGCTGAAGCTGCTGATCCCGGACCTCACCGTCGTCCGCTCGCTGGTGCTCAAGGGCCTGCCGATGGGCTTCCAGATGCTGGTCAACAGCCTGGCGGCGGTGACCATGATGGGGCTCGTCAACCGCTATGGAGTGCACACCTCGGCGGCCTATGGCGCGGCGGCCCAGCTGTGGACCTATGTGCAGATGCCGGCCATGGCCCTGGGCGCGGCGGTCTCCTCCATGGCCGCCCAGAACGTCGGCGCCGGGCGGATGGACCGGGTGGAGCGGGTGGCGCGGTCCGGGGCGCTCTATTCCTTCCTCTTCACCGCCACGCCGGTGGTGCTGATCTACCTCGCCGACCCCTGGGTGCTGCGGGCCTTCCTGCCGGGGAACAGCCCCTCGCTGCCGATCGCCGTGCACATCAATTCGATCGTGCTGTGGGGCTTCATCGCCTTCGGCATGGCCTTCATCTTCTCGGGCATCGTGCGCTCCACCGGCGCGGTCTGGCCGCCCCTGCTGGCGATGATCATCGCGCTGTGGGGCGTGCGCATCCCGATGGCCAATTTCCTGGAGCCGCGCATGGGCGCCGACGCCGTCTGGCTGAGCTTCCCGGTCGGGAGCGTCACGGTGCTGGCGCTCGCCGCCGGCTATTACCAGTGGGGCGGCTGGCGCAAGTCGCGGATGCTGCCCACCACCACGCCCGCCACCGACGAGCCCGACACCGGCTTCGGCCAGCCCATGATCGAGGAGGCCGAGATGATCGCCGAGGCCGCCGCCCAGGCGCCTGCGGCCCAGCCCGCGAAGGCCTGACCGCCGGGCCTACTCGTTGCTGTCCATCAGCGCCGAATAGGCCAGGGTCCGCAGCTCGCGCCGGATCGGATAGGTGGACGAGGGCAGGAGCTGGGTCATGAACACCGCCGTGACCTTCTCCAGCGGGTCGACCCAGAAGGCCGTCGAGGCTGCGCCGCCCCAGTAGAACTCGCCCTTCGAGCAGGGGATCAGGGTCTGGGCCGGGTCGAACACCACGGCGAAGCCCAGGCCGAAGCCGATGCCGGCGTTGGTGCTCTCGGAGAACAGCGAGCGCGACAGCTGGGTCAGGTCCTGCCCGCCCGGCAGGTGGTTGGAGGCCATCAGGCGCACGGTCTTGGGCGCCAGGATCCGCGCTCCGTCCAGTTCGCCGCCGTTCACCAACATGGTGGCGAAGCGCATGTAGTCGGCCGCCGTGCTGACCAGGCCGCCGCCGCCGGACAACAGGGCGGGCGGGGCCAGGTAGGGGCTCTTCTGAGCGTCGTCCTGCAGCTTCAGCTTGCCGCCCGGCGCAGCGTTGTAGCAGGCGGCGAAGCGCCCCTGCTGGCCCTCGGGCACGTGGAAGCCGGTGTCGACCATCCGCAGGGGCGCGAAGATCCGCTCCTGCAGCACCTGGTCCAGCGGCTTGCCGCAGAGCTTCTGCACGAGGTAGCCGCAGACGTCGGTGGAGACCGAATAGTTCCAGGCCTCGCCGGGCGAGAACTCCAGCGGCAGCTTGGCCAGGCGCTGGATGAAGCCCTCCAGGTCGTGGTCGCCGTGCATGTCCTCCAGCTTGAGCTTGCGATAGGCGGCGTCGACATTGGTGCGGTTCTGGAAGCCGTAGGTCAGGCCCGAGGTATGGCGCAGCAGGTCGACCACCTGCATCGGCCGCACGGGCGGGGTGGTCAGGTAGGGGTCCACGCCGGCGGCGAAGACGCCCAGGTCCTTGAACTCCGGGATGTGCCTGGCGACGGGGTCGTCGAGCGCGACCAGGCCCTCCTCCACCAGGCTCATCAGCGCCACCGAGGTGACCGGCTTGGTCATGGAATAGATGCGGAAGATCGTGTCCTCGGCGATCGCCACGCCGCGTTCGGGATCCTGCTGGCCCAGCAGGGTCTGGTGCACGACCTCGCCGTCGCGGGCGAGCAGGAACTGGGCGCAGGGCAGGCGACCGGGCGCCACGTACTTCTCGGCCAGGAAGCGGTCGATCCGCTCCAGCCGCGCCTTCGAAAACCCGTGCGACTTGGCCTTGCCCATGGACACCCTCCCAACGAACTGCGCCGCATTTGCCCTTGCCTTCCGCGCGGTCGCAAGCCCGAGGATGGCGGACTTTCGAAGGAGCCGGCGATGTCGACAGTGAGCTTCGAGCGCGACGGGCGGATCGGGATCGTCACCATCGAGCGGCCCGAACGGCGCAACGCGGTGGACGGCGCCACCGCCCGCGCGCTCTACGCCGCCTTCAAGGCTTTCGACGCGGACGAGGGGCTGGACGTGGCCGTGCTGACCGGACGCGGCGGCTATTTCTGCGCGGGCGCCGACCTCAAGGCGATCAGCAGCCGCCAGCCGAACGCCGAGGCCAACCCCATCGCCGAGGACGGCGACCTGGGCCCCATGGGCTGCACGCGCCTGCGGCTGGGCAAGCCGGTCATCGCCGCGATCGAGGGGCCAGCGGTGGCGGGCGGGCTGGAGGTGGCCTGCTGGGCCGACCTGCGCGTGGCCGCCGAGGGCGCGACCTTCGGCGTCTTCTGCCGCCGGTTCGGCGTGCCGCTGATCGACCTCGGCACCGTGCGCCTGCCGCGGCTCATCGGGGCCTCGCGGGCCATGGACCTGATCCTGACTGGCCGGCCGGTGGCGGCGCAGGAGGCCTTCGAGATCGGCCTCGCCAACCGGCTCGCGCCGCAGGGCGAGGCCCTGGCCGCCGCCCTGGAACTGGCGCGCCAGATCAGCGCCTTCCCGCAGCTCTGCCTGCGCAACGACCGGCTCTCGGCGCTGGCGCAATGGTCGCTGGACTGGGACGAGGCCACCGCCGTCGAGGTGCGCTTCGGGATGGAGACCCTGCGCAGCGGCTCGGCGGTGGAGGGCGCAACCCGGTTCGCCACAGGCCAGGGCCGCGGCGGGGCGTTCTGAGAGAGCGCCCGAACCAGCGTTGATCTCCCGCACGCCCGGGCCTACCGTACCGGAAATACGAAAAAGTGCGCTGGGAGGCGCCACAACCATGGCGTGGGATTTCGAGACCGACCCGGAGTTCCAGAAGAAGCTCGACTGGATCGAGGACTTCATGCGCGAGGAGGTGGAGCCGCTCTCCCACCTGGGCATGGCGGTCTATTCCAGCCTCGGTCGCGAGAAGTTCATCAGGCCGCTGCAGCAGCAGGTGAAGGACCAGGGTCTGTGGGCCTGCCACCTGGGCCCCGAGCTGGGCGGCCAGGGGTTCGGCCAGCTGAAACTGGCGCTGATGAACGAGAAGCTGGGCCGCAACGGCCTGGCCCCCTCGGTCTTCGGCTGCCAGGCGCCCGACAGCGGCAACGCCGAGATCATCGCCCACTACGGCACCGAGGCGCAGAAGGAGAAATACCTCTGGCCGCTGCTCAACGGCGAGATCCGTTCGGCCTTCTCCATGAGCGAGCCCACCGGCGGCTCCGATCCGCTCACCTTCACCACCCGCGCGGTGCTGGACGGCGACGAATGGGTGATCAACGGCGAGAAGTGGTTCTCCACCAACGCCCGCTATTCGAAGGTGCTGGTGCTCTATGCGGTGACCGACCCGGACGCCAAGGACCCCTACCGGCGCACCTCGATCTTCCTGGTCCCCACCGACACCCCCGGCGTGGAGATCATCCGCAACGTGGCCGTGGGCGCGGGCGGCGAGATCGGCGGCGGCAACGAGGGCTACGTCCGCTACACCGACGTGCGCCTGCCCTACGACGCCCTGCTGGGCGAGCGCGGCGCGGCCTTCGTGATAGCCCAGGTGCGGCTGGGCGGCGGGCGGGTGCACCACGCCATGCGCACGGTCGGCGCCTGCCGCCACGCCCTGGACCTGATGTGCCGCAGGGCCGTCTCGCGCACCACCCGCGAGGGGCGCCTTGCCGACCTGCAGATGGTCCAGGACCAGATCGCCGAGTCCTGGATCGCGGTGGAGAGCTTCCGCCTCCTGGTCCTGCGCACCGCCTGGCTGATCGACAAGCACAAGGACTACCAGAAGGTCCGCAAGGACATCGCCGCCATCAAGGTGGCCATGCCCAAGGTCTACCACGACGTGGCCACCAAGGCCGCGCACCTGCACGGCGCCCTGGGCGTCTCCAACGAGATGCCCTTCATGCACATGGTCAATTCGGCCCTGGTGATGGGCATCGCCGACGGGCCGACCGAGGTGCACAAGGTGACCTTGGCCAAGCAGATCCTGAAGGACTACCAGCCCGACAACGGCCTCTTCCCCGCCTACCACATTCCCAAGCTGCGGGAGGAGGCGCAGAAGCGGTTCAAGACCGAGCTGAGGGACCTGCGCGACGCCTACGCCAGCCGCAAGGCCAGCGAGACCGCCTAGGCCCGCCCGCAAAGCCAGGACAGCTCCGGGATGGCGGCTGCTTTTTGGACGCGGTTCGGCCGGGTCCGTCTCGGAGCCGCTGTGCTAAAAGACCTCCCTCATCCCGGCTCAGGAGGTCGCAACGATGACGTCGACGCTTCAGGTGGGTGGCCCAGGCTGGATCGAGCGCCACCTCCAGGCCTATCTCGCCACCGATGGCGCGGAGGGCCACCTGCTGGACTTCACCCCCGGCGGCGGGCGGGCGGAGACGCCGACCCTGATCCTGAAGACCATCGGCCGCCGCACGGGCCATCCGCACCTCACGCCGCTGATCTATGGCCGCCACGGCCACGAGATCGTGGTGATCGGCTCCAAGGGCGGTGCGCCCGAGCACCCGGCCTGGTACCTGAACCTGACCGCCCGTCCGGACGTCGCCTTCCAGGTCGCGGACAAGAAGTACCGCGGTGTGTGGCGCGAACCCAAGGGCGCCGAGCGGGCGGAGGTCTGGGACGAGATGGTCGAGCTCTATCCGCCCTACCGCGACTACCAGATCCGGGCGGCCGGCCGCGAGGTTCCCGTCATCCTCCTGGACCCGCGCGAGACCGTGGACGCCCTCTGAAGGGCCGCTTGGCCAGGGCGGCGGGGCTCTCCCGGCCGATCGGGACATCGTCCGGTGTATCGGAACGACGAACGAGCGCGGTCGAAGCCGACATTGGGGAGGTCGGATGGGGGTGGATTGCGGACGTTAGCCCGCCACCTCGGATCGCCAGTAGAAGCCCATGTCATCGCCTTCCAAGAGGACGCCGAACTCCGCGTCACGAACAATCATGCCGTTGTGCATTATGTCGTCGGGATTGCCATGATCATCCGCATCATCGCCGACAAAGACGAATCGCCGCCCCACAGCGTTCTCAAGTGTAAGCCCCAAGGCAGCCAAGTCGCGGACCGTGCCGTTGGTAGGCAGGTATCCGCGCTCGGTCATGCGCCCGTTGAAATCGCAGTAAATCTCGGGTTCGGGTGATTTTGCGCGCGCCTTCATCTGAGCAATCTAACTTGCCTCCCAAGTGTCGCCTATGGGTCGAAAGCGGCCGCGGCCACGCCCCGCCATAAATCTCATGGCGGCCAGTCTGCCTCCGGGCCAGGCGATCTCAAGGTCGGCCCGCGGGGCCGCCGCGGCGCGGTCGCGCCGGAAGCGCGAACCTTGACATCGCCTGGCCCGGAGGCTCGCATCTACCGTGAGGTTTAAGCACAGGAAGCATCCTGGGGATGCTTGGCGGGACGCGCGGTAGGACTGCCGGTCGCCTATCCGCGACGGGGGGATTTCGGCCCTCGCACATGGATCGGCGCTCCCCCCGGACCGCTCATCCCCGCCCGCGCGGGGATGAGCGGAAGCAGGGGCTTGGAGCCGTCGGATGAGCGCGCGTAGGATGGGCGCATTCCTGAACGCTGATAACTTTTCCAAGAACAAGATATTTTCCGGGAGGCCGCCCCCAGTGTCTGAGTCCGCCAAACCCTGGCCTGTGATGTCGATCGCCGAAGCCCATGCGCGGCTGACCGCGCCGGGGGCGCCGTTCGAGATCGAGGAGAAGGTGATCCGGGGCGTGCCCACCCGCACCTGGAAGAACGCCCCGCCCACCCTGCGCGACGTGTTCGTCAACGGCCTGCGGTTCCGCGAGCGGGAGTTCCTGGTCTACGAGGACGACCGCGCCACCTTCGACAGCTTCGCCCGCGCCACGCTGAAGCTGGCGCACCAGCTGCAGGCGGACGGGGTGAAGAAGGGCGACCGGGTGGCGGTGATCATGCGCAACCTGCCCGAATGGCCGGTGACCTTCTTCGCCGCCCAGCTGGTGGGCGCGATCGTGACGCCGCTGAACGCCTGGTGGACGGGCGCGGAGCTGGAGTACGGCCTGGCCGACTCCGGGTCCAAGATCGCCTTCGTCGACGACGAACGGCTGGAGCGGCTGGCGCCCCACCTAGCGGCCCTGCCGGCGCTGGAGCGGATCTATGTGGCGCGCCTGCACGAGGCGCCCGGCGACCGCCGCTGCTGCGGGCTGGAGTCCGTGATCGGCAAGGTCAACGACTGGGGCCAGCTGGCCGAGCTCGCCCTGCCGGACGTGCCCCTGGACCCCGAGGACGACGCCACCATCCTCTACACCTCCGGCACCACCGGAAAGCCGAAGGGCGCCCTGGGCACCCACCGCAACATGACCTCGAACATCGGGGCCGGCGGCATCTCGGCGGCGCGCAACTTCCTGCGGGCGGGCGAGCCCCTGCCCGAGATGGACCCCACCAAGACGCCCCAGCGGGTCACCCTGCTGGTGGTGCCGCTGTTCCACGCCACGGGCCTCTCGGCCACCCTGGGCCCGACCCTGAACGCCGGCGGCAAGATCGTGCTGATGCGGCGCTGGGACGCCGAGCCGGCGATGAAGCTGATCGAGCGCGAGAAGGTCAGCTCCACCGGCGGGGTGCCCACCATCGCCTGGCAGCTGATCGAGCATCCGGCGCGGGCCAACTACGACCTGTCGTCGCTGGTGGCGGTGACCTACGGCGGCGCGCCGTCGGCGCCGGAGCTGGTGCGCAAGATCGCCGAGGTGTTCCCGGGCTCCCAGCCCGGCAACGGCTGGGGCATGACCGAGACCACCGCCACCTTCACCAGCCACCTCGGCCGCGACTACCTGAACCGACCGGACAGCGCCGGACCCGCCGCCCCGGTGGGCGAGATGCAGATCCGCGACCCGGCCGACGGCAAGACCCTCCTGGCGACAGGTGCGGTCGGCGAGCTCTGGTGCAAGGGCCCGCAGGTGGTGAAGCTGTACTGGAACAAGCCCGAGGCCACCGCCGAGACCTTCGTCGACGGCTGGCTGCGCACCGGCGACCTGGCGCGCCTCGACGAAGAGGGCTTCCTCTTCATCGTCGACCGGGCCAAGGACATGCTGATCCGCGGCGGGGAGAACATCTATTGCGTGGAGGTGGAGAGCGTCCTCTACGAGCATCCGGCGGTGATGGACGCGGCGATCGTGGGCGTGCCGCACAAGACCCTGGGCGAGGAGCCGGCGGCGGTGGTCCATCTGAAGCCGGGCGGGTCCGCTACGGAAGCCGAGTTGCGCCAATGGGTGCGCGGGCGCTTGGCGGCGTTCAAGGTTCCCGTAAAGGTGGCCTTCTGGCCGGAAACCCTGCCGCGCAACGCCAACGGGAAGATCATGAAGAACGAGCTGAAGAAGGTCTTCGCCCGGGAAGCGGAGCAGGCGTGACGTCGGTGCGGCCCCAGCGCCCCCAGCGCCCCCTCCACCGCTTCGCGGTCCCCCTCCCCCGTTGGCACGGGGGAGGAACTCGCTGGGTCGACCGCTCCAGTTCCTCCCC
>Ga0136846_1233487_pt1 | contig 14863 bp, 13 predicted proteins | sample HopSoiMetagenom2_FD_96841 | JGI IMG/M metagenome (GOLD analysis project Ga0136846, IMG submission 96841) | Grasslands soil microbial communities from Hopland, California, USA - 2 Assembly 2016 (version 4) | ecosystem: Environmental > Terrestrial > Soil > Grasslands | place: USA: Hopland...
TAGCGCGCCTGATCGGCGCCATTGATTACGCCTTCCATCGGCCCGGTTTCGTGCGGGAACAGTCCGGCGCGGAATCCAGCGGAGTCATCACAGTGACCACCGGTAGAACCGATGGCATGGACGGACACGAGCATGCGTGGGCCCGGAACCTTGCCGCTGCGGATGGCATTACGTAGTCCAACGTCGATGTAGTCGTGCGAGCAGACATCACGCACAGTGGTGATGCCAGCCATCAGCGTGATTTTCGCATTGACTGTCGCGTCTAGAGCTTGCTCGGCGATCGGCTTCTGCAGGGTGTCGAGCTCGCGCTGCTTCCAATCATCGGAGTTCATCATCGTGACGTGTGTGTGTGCGTCCATGAAACCAGGGAGCAGCGTGGCATCACCCAGATCGATGATTTCTGCGCCAGAGGGAATTGCGGCGTTTGAGCCTACCGCGGCAATTTTGCCGTCCGCGATCACGACTACGCCGGGTGTGCTCAGGGTATTGCTTTTGCCATCGAACAGCCGGGCGGCTTTTAGCACGTAGGTCTTGGCTGCCGCGGGCGGTTCAGGTTTAGGACCCCCGGCGATCCTGTTCGCGGCACCAATCACGAGAATCGCCACAATGATAATTCGCACAGAAAAAGGGCATGTCATTCGTACTCCTCTGGACCTTAAAAGTTGCGACGCAGAACGATAGTCTGCTGTGAGAAAAAGTCAAGATTGCGGGCTGCTGAGGCTCTGTGTGCGTCAGGATTATAGGCTCGGCACATTTCATCGCGGCCGCGCCGGGTGTATTCTGAAACTACCCTCTCGGCCGAACGAGGTTTCCATCCGTGCATCGAGTTCCTGCTATTCGCATTCGTGATTGCAATACCGCACCCGTTTGCGAATCGGGTGGCTACGTCCTTTACTGGATGATCGCCGCGCGGCGACTGACGAGTAACTTTGCCCTCGATCGAGCGCTGGAGTATTGCCGGCAACTTCGCAAACCGCTCGTAGTTCTGGAAGCTCTGCGCTGTAACTATCCGTGGGCATGCGAACGAATGCATCGCTTTATTCTTGACGGCATGGCTGACAATGCCAGCACGAGCGACACGGGCGGCGTTTTGTATTACCCGTACGTCGAGGCGTCGCGTGGAGCCGGCAAAGGATTACTCAACGCATTAGCGGCCGACGCCACGGTGGTGATCACCGATGACTATCCGTGTTTCTTTCTGCCACGAATGGTCGCTGCGGCAGCAAAAAAGCTTCCCGTGCGGCTGGAAGCGGTGGATTCGAACGGGCTGCTGCCATTGCGAGCGACAGATCAAATTTTCACCACGGCATATTCCTTCCGGCGATTCTTACAGAAGACATTGCCAACCCACTTGGTCGATTTTCCAAAAACGTTGCCTCTGGTCCGAGTAGATCTACCTGCGTCTCGGCAGTTGCCAAAGAAGATCACATCGCGATGGCCGGCGGCGAACGGTGCATTGTTGAAAGGCAAACATGGATTGCATGAGATCGCGCATCTCGATCACTCCATTGCGCCTTCGGCTATTCGCGGTGGGCACACCAATGCCCGCAAACGATTGAAGGAATTCCTCTCGCGCGGGTTTCCACGTTACAGCGAAAAACGCAATCAGCCGGAATTGGATATCGCGAGTGGGCTCTCGCCCTATCTGCACTTCGGACATATTTCGCCGCACGAGATCTTCACGGAAGTTGCCGACCGCGAACAGTGGACGCCCGATAAGCTGGCGGTGCGCGCCAATGGCGGTCGTGAAGGCTGGTGGAACATGAGCGCCAATGCCGAAAGCTTTTTGGATGAATTCGTTACTTGGCGCGAGATGGGATACAACCTCAGCTCGCATTCAGATTCGTACGATCGCTTCGAATCACTACCCGCGTGGGCGCTGAGGACCTTGAAAGATCATGCTCGCGATGAGCGGGAGCACCTATATTCACTCGAGGAATTCGCGGCCGGGAAGACTTACGACCCTTTGTGGAATGCGGCGCAGATGCAATTGGTGCGCGAAGGCCGCCTCCACAATTATTTGCGGATGCTGTGGGGCAAGAAGATCCTTGAATGGTCGAAATCGCCGAAAGAGGCGCTCGCGAACCTCATCGAGCTGAACAATAAATATGCCCTGGACGGGCGAGATCCGAATTCCTACAGTGGAATTTTTTGGTGCCTTGGCCGATACGATCGACCGTGGGCTCCGGAGCGACCCACCTATGGACAGATTCGGTATATGAGTTCAGCAAATACGGCGCGGAAGCTGTCGGTAAAGAATTACATTCGGAAATATGCGCCAGAAAATGCGGATGGCAGCCCAATCGAGCGTCAGGGCACCTTGGGATTCTGAGTTTGCAGGCCGCAATAGACGCGTGAAGGCCTCATCCGAAATCCGGGGTTCATCGTATCTGCTAGCGATTGACGAACGCTCTCAGTGATTTACAAGAAGGTGCAGATCCGTGTTTGCATCGACTTCCATCGATTCGCGCTTGCTGAGCACTTACACGTCCCAGAGCGGCCAGAGTCTCGCTGCATTGGTTGCGGAAAGATCCGTCTTCCTGGTGTTTCTGCGGCATTTCGGCTGCACTTTTTGCCGTGAGGCCGTGGCGGAAATAACCGAGAAGCGCCCGCAGATCGAAGCTGAGGGAGCGCTGCTGGCGTTTGTGCATCTCGGTACGGAAGAAAAAGCACGATGGTTTTTCAAACCGTACGCTCTGCTCGACGTTCCACGTTTTAGTGATCCTGACGGCAAACTCTACGAGGCATTTGGCCTGACCCGTGCGGAATTACGTCAGTTTCTGAATTTCACGAGCGTCGGGCGAATGTTGAGGGCTGCATTCAATGGCCATTTTGCGTTCTATCCCGAAGGCGACATCCAGCGCATGCCGGGTGTGTTTTTGCTCGACGGCGGCAGGATTCGCAAAACCTTTCGTCATAAGTTGATCTCTGATCGACCCGACTATCTGGCTCTCGCCAGACAAACTTAGCGCCGATACCGGCGTCAATCATTTTGGACTTCTGCACAATTCCCGCCAAAACGTATGGTTTCGCTGTACTTTCGGGCAGTACTTCGGACCTATTGCCCGCACCTTTTCTAAACCCAAAACTGGTCGTGTATGGCCCGGTACTCCCCCTTCCTTGGGCGCAAGGTCGAAGTGCATTATCGCGCCGGTGATATTTTGCTGCCTGCTTCCGGTACTTTTGTTGCGGATTCGGGCCGCTCCATCTTCCTTGAGCAACATGTAATCCAGCGTGGGCAGCTGCGAAATTTCCGCTGGGAAATTCCATACCAATACATCGTGCGATTGGAAGAAGTGAAAGACCTGCCGTTCGATCCAAGCCACACTGGAAATACTCCGCTGCCGGTGGACAGTGCACGTCCAAAAGACACTCTGACTGCGGTAAAAAATGAGCCTCAAAGTTCACCGAATGCCAGTGCGGCTGCGGCCGGATCAGCCGACGGCGCGGCGATCCTCCCTATGGGTCGTCCGATTAAAACTTCGTAGAACTTTTCCACTCGTAGTCTCCGCGACTCCACCACCGAGGTTCGGCTACAATCAAGTCGTTTGCGTTGCGCATTCTTCTCGTGCACCAGCGATGTGTAGTGCGTCGCCGCAAACCTTGTTTCGATTTTGGAGGCATCGATGGATTCCGCGGGTAACTTGAAAGCAAAAATCGGAGTGATCGGCCTGGGCTTGATGGGTCGGCCGATGGCCATGAACCTGGTAAAGGCCGGACATGCCGTGACCGTATGGAATCGCACGCCTTCCCGCGCCGATGAACTGGTCAACGCTGGCGCGACTCTAGCGAAGTCACCGCGGGATGCAGCGGCCGCTGCTGATGTGCTGATCACCATGGTCAGCGACCCACCCGCGCTCGAAGAAGTGCTCTGGGGAGCCGACGGCAACAAGGACGCTGCTGCCTTTCCGGCTCTGAAAGCTGGCAGCACCTACATCGATTCGAGCACCATATCTCCAACGCTGGCTAAGAAAATTGCCGCGGCTTGCAAAGAGCGAAGCATACATTTTCTCGATGCTCCCGTAACCGGTGGAGATTGGGGTGCTAAAAAGGGCGAGTTGGTCTTTATGGTGGGCGGCGATGCCGAAACACTGAAGGCCATGGAACCGATCATTGGTGTGATGGGCAAGCGGTGGTTTCATCTCGGACCGAACGGTGCTGGACAGACAATAAAATTGGCGATGAATTTGATCTTGGCGCTTCAGGTGGATGCACTGGCCGAAGCGCTTGCGCTGGTCACGCGTGCCGGATTAAAGGGCGAGAGCCTGGTGGAAGTAATGCAGTCGAGCATGGCGCGCTCCGGCGTTCTGGACGTGAAAGCGCCGAATTTGCTCAAAGGCGAATACACGCCTAGTTTTCCGTTGCGGCTGATGCACAAAGATCTGAGTCTGGCTCTGGAGCTGGGTAACCAGATTGGTGTGGCGTTGCCTGCCACAGCCGCGGCGCGAGAGACCTACAACTTCGTTAAAGGCGCGAGTAAAGAAGACCTCGATTACTCGGCAGTGATGAAGTTTTGGCAGCGTTAGATTTCAGGGCCGCGCGTCAGGCGAGAAAAAACCAATCGGCAAGTCGCGGGACGTGCGCAGCCCGGCTGGTGCGTCGAGGATCACTGGGATGGAATTGACCACCACCGATGCGGTGGCGATATCGCCGTGCGAGCCACCTGGAATGATCAGGCTGATATTCGGGTGCCCTTTGAGTTCCACACTGTCCGCGGGGTCTTTTGCGCCCACGTACATTTGCAACTCCAGATAGACCAATTCCTTGCCGTCGCGCAGTCCGCGCGCGATTTGGTGAACGCCCGCCGCTTGGCCCGCCTCCACAGTCAGGAACTCTGTCTGTACACGTTGCTGTGCGACCACCGGCTCGATCGTTTCGGTGATTTGTTCGACGGGAAGATTCAGGCTGTCCGCCACCATCGCAACTGACTCCGGCAAGCCCACATGCTTGATGACTCCCGCAGCCACCTTCTCGCGAAACTCCTCCACCGTCGTTCCTGCTCCGATCTTTCTCTGCAACGGTTCGCGGCGCTTTGACGCATCCACGATGCGCAGCGCCTTCGCGTGTTCCACGCGTTGAGATACCGCGGCGAGCGTAATCAGCAGTTTGTCCATTACGAAGCCGGGATTCACACCGGTACCTACCAAGGCGACGCCCCAATCCTTGGCCGCTGCGTCCAGCTTCGCGGCCAATTCCGGGTAGGTGCGATACGGATAAGACAGTTCTTCACATGTAGAGACGATGCACGACTCCGCTTCGAGACACGCCAGCAACTGATCCATCACTTTCGGCAGCGCTGATGATGTGGAATGAATGACCACATCGGCGGCCTGCTCCAGCACATCCTTTGCGTCAGCGGAGATTTTCACGCCCCAGGGCGCATCCGCAGCGCCCACCACTTCGCCTAGATCTCGCCCAACCTTCGCCGGATCCGTATCGATCGCGCCACAAATCTCGATTGCGCTTTTTTCGCGCATCAGCCGCGCGATGGATGCGCCGATGGGTCCGACACCGTATTGAATGGCGCGAATCTTCTTCTTCACGAAAGGTCTCCGAAATTATCGGCAGCGTAAGCATAGCCGCGAATTTAGCTACAAAAATAAACCTTTACGATAGTGGAATTCGCCAGGGCAGGCAACGCAAAACGCGCTCCAGTGCCGGCCAGTGCGTTGAAGCAGCGACAATTCGATTGCCGCTACTTGGTAATGCTCTGCGGTCGCGTTAGAGTTGACACTCTTTATGAGCATCTATTCCACGCAGCCGCTGGTGCTGGGCGGCCTCGAAACTTATCCGCTGGCCTCACGCAAAAGCAAGGTTCACGTCCGAGACTTCGCCAAGCCTCCACGCAACAATGCATCTGTCGCGGCGTTGATCGACTCTCTTCCCGCCTTTCTGGCGGCACAAGATTTGCGCGACTTGCTCGCAGCAATTCGCCGCGCCCGATCGCAACGCCGAGCCATTCTGTGGGGTCTGGGCGGCCATGTCATCAAAGTCGGCCTTGGGCCGGTGTTGATTGACTTGATGCGCCGCGGCTTCGTCTCCGGAATTGCCATGAACGGCGCCGCGCTCATTCACGATTTTGAAATCGCGCTGGCGGGCCATACTTCAGAAGATGTGGAGGCCGCTTTAGGCGAAGGCAAATTCGGGATGTCGGAGGAAACCGGCAAGTATGTGAACGAAATTGCGAAACTCGCCGCACGCATTCGCATCGGTTATGGTGAAGCCGCAGGTCAGTTTCTCACCAGCGGAATTCTGAATGCCAGGCACGCTGACGCCAGCGTGTTAATCTCTGCCTACCGGCTTCGTGTACCCGTTACCGTCCACTTGGCGATTGGAACAGACATTCCGCACATGCATCCGGCCGCCGATGGCGCCCATCTGGGGATGGCAACACTCCATGATTTTCGACTCTTCTCCGCAATGGTGAAAGAAATGCATCCGGGCGGCGTATATATCAATTGGGGATCCGCAGTCGTGCTCCCCGAGATTTTCCTGAAAGCTGTCTCCGTGGTTCGCAATCTCGGTGTACCGCTGTACCCGATCACAACGGCGAATTTCGATTTCGTGCAGCACTATCGACCGTTGCAAAATGTGGTGAAGCGTCCTACCGCCGCTACATCAAGCAAAATGAAGAACCAATCGCGCGGGTATGCCATCACCGGCCATCATGAGATTCTGTTGCCGCTGGTGGCCGCGGCACTCGCAATCACTAGCGCTTCCCCCAGTAAGAAAAGCAAGAAGAACAAACGATGACCTATTTCGACGCTTCGCGCGAGAATGACCCGGTCGATCCTTCTGATTCGCACGGGGAGGATACCGAGTCTTCGGCCGAGCACGGCATCAGCGCTTCTGCCGACGCGTCGCTTCCCGGGGATCCGATCAGTTATGCCGCAGAATCGTCTCATGCTCCTTACGAATCGAAGCCATCCCTGCCCGAATTTTTGCGTGCCCCCTGGTCGTGGGGTCATTTCCTTATGTTCGTCTTCTTTACCTTTGTCAGTTTTATCGTCGTGCAGACTGCCCTCGCGCTTCACTATGCGCCTCAACAAAAACTGTCGAAGGAACAATACGAACAGTATTTCATGAGCAATTCACGCTTCGTCGTCGGGAGCACCATAATCTGCTCCGCGCTGATCTTTCTTTTCTTGTATGTGACCATCAGCGTTCTTCGCGACGTGCCCTTTTGGAGCACCCTGGGTTGGCGGCCCCTCCAGCGAGACACTGAGGGGCGTAAACGCAATCCATTAGTGTATTTTTTCTTCGGATTCGCTCTGGCAATTCTTGTCGGGCTCGCCGGTTCACAGGTGCACACCAAGGAAGGGATTCCCCTCCAGGAGCTTTTCAAGAATCGCGATACCGCCCTCGTCTTCATGGCCATGGCTGTTTTCGTCGCGCCATTGGTGGAAGAAACCGTCTTCCGCGGCTACCTGTTCCCGCTGTTTGCAAAATCATTCGGCATCGCTCCCGGAATTATCCTCACCGGGGTATTGTTCGGCCTGATGCACGGCTATCAGCTCGGCTGGACCTGGGGTATTGTCGTTCTGCTGATCCTTGTTGGCGTCATTTTTACATTCACGCGTGCGCGCACCGGCACCGTTTTGGCCAGTTTCCTGATGCACCTAGGCTACAACTCCATGATTGCAGCCTCAGCGATCATCTCCACGCATGGATTTACGCGCCTGCCTGCCAGTAATTGAGCGCGTGCTATTTCGATCCTTCGAACGAGTTGTGCTACCGTTTCCAGTTTATGACCAAGCGTATTGGCGTGCTGTTGAGCGGCCGCGGCTCCAATTTCGAAGCGCTGGCCGATAGTGTCGCGGCTGGGCGTATTTCCGGTGCAGAGATTGCGATCGTGGTAAGCAATCGCGATGGCGCCCCGGGCATCGACAAGGCCAATCAGCGCGGCATGGCTACGAAAGTCATTCCCTCAAAGGGGCTTGAGCGTGAAGTCTTCGACCGCCAGGTGGTTGCCGTCCTCAAGGAGCACAAAGTCGACCTGGTCTGTCTCGCGGGATATATGCGCCTGCTTTCACCATATTTTGTGGCTGCTTTTCCGGACCGCATCTTGAATATTCATCCATCGCTGCTGCCCGCTTTCCCTGGATTGGAATCACAGCGCCAGGCGCTTGAGTACGGAGTAAAATTCGCGGGTTGCACGGTCCACTTTGTGGACGAGAATCTCGATGCTGGTCCGATAGTGTTGCAGGCGGCCGTGGCAGTCGCCGATGACGATACAGACGTCACCTTGTCGGCTCGGATTTTGGCCGAGGAACACCGCATCTACACGGAAGCAGTAAAAATTGTGCTGAGTGGAGAGTTCAAGATCGCAGGGCGTCGGGTCATCCGCACCGGCCAAGATGCGTAGCGAGAGTTAACATTCCGAGATTGATTTAAAGAGGTTAGGTAAAGATTCAACGCAAGCGCGCGGCACAAAATCTTATTAATCCGAAAAATGCCAACAATAAATTTCAAACCGGTCGACGAACAGTTCGCGTACCTGAAAAAGGGCGCTGCTGAAATCATTCGCGAAGAGGAACTGAAGGCCAAGCTCGGCGAATCGCTGAAGACCGGCACACCGCTCCGCGTGTACCTGGGTGTCGATCCTACAGCTCCGGATCTTCACTTGGGCCACACCGTGGTGTTACGCAAATTGAAACACTTTCAGGACATGGGGCACATCGCGGTGTTCCTGATCGGCGATTTCTCCGCAATGATTGGCGACCCTACTGGCGTTTCCGAGACGCGTCCGCCGTTGACTCGAGATCAGGTCGACGCGAACGCCAGAACCTATCTCGAGCAAGTTTTCAAAATCCTCGACCGCGAGAAAACGGAAGTTCGCTACAACAGCGAGTGGCTGAACAAAATGAATGCGGTGGATGTCGTTCGACTCTGCTCGCACTACCGCCTAGCTCGCATGCTGGAGCGCGAAGACTTCCGTTCACGGCTCAACGAGAACCAGCCAATCTCCGTCCACGAGCTTCTGTATCCTCTGCTAACCGCCATTGACGCCGTCAATCTGAAGTCAGACGTCGAGCTAGGGGCCACCGAACAGAAATTCAATTTGCTGGTGCATCGCGAAATCCAGCGTGAGTATGGACTATCGGGGCAGGCGGTTCTAACCATGCCGATTCTTGTGGGTCTCGATGGCAGCCGGAAGATGTCGAAAAGCCTGGGCAATTACATTGGTATCACTGAGCCGCCTGCCGAAATGTTCGGCAAGATCATGTCCATTCCGGACCAACTGATGTGGTCCTACTATGAATTGGTGACGGATCGAGCACCGGCTGACATTGCTGCGCTCAAGGTGGAAGTCTCTAGCGGCGAAAAGCATCCCATGGACGTCAAGATGCAACTGGCGCGGGAAGTGATTGCGCCGTTCCATGGCCCGGACGCTGCGGCCAAAGCCGCTGAAAACTTCCAGCGCGTCTTCCGTGATCGCCGGGCTCCCGAAGAAGCCCCAGTAAAGAAGATCGCAGTGAACGGGCTGAAAAAGCTCACCACCCTGCTAGTCGAATTGCGGTTAATCGCGTCGAAGAGCGAAGCTGAGCGGCTGATCAAGCAAGGCGGCGTAGAAATCGACGGCTCACGCATCGACGATCCTCGTAAAGATGTCGACCTCAGCACGCGGTCAGAATTTCTGCTGCGCGCCGGCAAAAAAAAGTTCGTGAAGGTCGTGGTCGGCTAATCGAAAGTCTCGAAAACGAGCTGCGAGACGTGCTGGGCAATTGAAATCGCTCCGGTCAGACCTGGCGATTCCATCCCCACCAAATGAATAGCTTGGGGAACCGAAGGATCGCGCGTGATTACAAAATCGGCGAGGCCTCTGCCTTGCGGCGGAACCAACTTTGGCCGCAGCCCCGAATAGCCTAGCTGGAGGTCCCCCTCTTCTACCTCGGGCAAAAGTGTCTTAGCGCTCTGCGCGAAATCCTTGATCGCCAGCCGATCGCGCTCGTAATTATCTTTCCCTTCAACATAGGCAGCGGACGGCCCCACTAGAACGGTTCCCCACAACGTTTTGGTGAAGTGCACGCCAAGGCTTAATCCGTGTGCGTGCGGCAATGGGTACACCAGTGAATTGATCAGGCTCGCGCGCGGCCCACGGATTTCGCAGTACTCGCCCCTAACCGGATAAATGGTCCACGTTTTATTACCCAACATCGCGGCAACTTCATCGGCGTAAAGTCCCGCCGCATTCACCACGCATCGCGCCTCGATGGTCTCCTTTTGCACTCCACCTTCATCGCCAATCTCAATGTCGACCTGCACCGCTCCGTCCATTGGCCTGAGCGCCACCGCTTTCGCGCGAGGGACAATGTGCGCGCCTCCATCGGTCGCCAGCCGCGCGAGCGTCCGGACCAAATCCTCCGCCGAAACGATGCCGGTCGACGGAACTTCAAGCGCAGCCGTTCCACGAATGTGTGGTTCGCGGACGCGAATCGCTGCGGAATCGACGATGCGGAGATTCTCGACGCCATTATCGATGCCGCGTTTGAGCAGCGCCGCAAGTTCTGGCTCTTCGTGTGCATCGGCCGCTACTACCAGCTTGCCGGTACGCCGATGCGGCACGTTATACCGCGCACAGAATTCGTACATCAGGCGATTGCCGTCAACGCAGTGGCGCGCCTTGAGCGAGGACTTGGTGTAGTAGATTCCGGAATGAATTACGCCGCTGTTGCGGGTGCTCGTGGCCATGCCTGGCCGGGGATTCTGCTCTACGACGAAGACGTCCGAAAATTTCTGTGACACCGCGTGCGCAATGGCGCAGCCAATCACGCCGCCGCCGATAATCAATACAGTGGCCTGATCCATGAGACGACCAGAATAAAACAGACCAGAGCCGCTCGGGCGATCAGTCTTCGACGTGCGTTTCATTAAATAATGGGGCGCACGGCATCAGCTTGGCTTCGCTGCCATCGTGGACGGCGTATGTAGCGGGTTTGTTGGTGTAGGCGTTATTCCACAAAGACGCGGCTCCGTGGACGCCGTCCTTGTTCAGTGCGTAAAAGAAAATGTGAAACGTCGCCAGTTTTTTCTTGTCGTTCTTATAATTGCGGGCGATGCGGTGCAGCGCTTCAAGACACGCATCCTGCGGAGACATGCCTTTGCGCATCATTTCAATGATGGTGTGACCTCCGCTGATCTTGATGTTCTCTTCGCCTTTTCCGGTGGAGCCCGCGGCACCGACTTCGTTATCCACGCAGCAACCAGCCCCGATGATCGGCGAATCGCCGACGCGGCCGGGGATCTTCCATGCCAAACCTGACGTTGTCGTGGTGGCCGAGATGTCCCCCTTTTCGTTGATCGCCATGCACGGAATTGTTCCGGTTGGCGGACGTGCGATCACGCGTTCGGCGAACGCGATTTTCTCTGCGTCACCGTCGAAAATAGCCGAGACGTGATCTTTCCATTCGGGTGAATCGATTCCTGGCCTCCAATTGAAAGAAGTCGACGCTTTCCACGCCAGCCAAATTTTTCGCGTATCGTCCGTCAAAAGATTTTGCTCTTCAAATCCCTCGGCGACCGCGAAGCGCCGCGCGCCATCGCCAACGATCATGACGTGATTCGTTTTTTGCATTACCGTCTGGGCCAACCGCGCAACGTTCTTGATGCGCCGTACCGAAGCAACGGATCCGGCGCGTCCTGTCGGACCGTGCATCACGCTGGCGTCAAGCTCCACCTCTCCCTCTTCATTGGGAAGGCCGCCATATCCAACCGAGGTATCTTTCGGATCATCCTCAACGACGGTTACGGCCGCAATTACCGCGTCGAGTGTGTCTCCTCCGCTCTTGAGGATTACCATGCCTTTGTCGAGCGCGTGCACACCATTCGAACTGGAGATGATCAGCGGTCGTTTACCGGACACCGCCGGGATCGAAGCTGCGGCGGCCGGAGCAGCACTCAAAAGTTTGCCGATGCCTGCAGCGGCGCTGCTTGCGATTGACGTGAGGAAAAACTTACGGCGTGACCAGGGTTCCATGGCGGCTCCTACGTGGTCGCTGCGATAGATGCAGTGATGGCGACGCGCGCCACTATAGCAGCGGAGGTTAGGACTGGAAAGTTCACGTTCTAAATATTGAGAAACCGGACGGCGGAGGAAGGCTTTGCGCTAACTCTGTCGATCAGGCATACAGCATGGCGGTGCGGCGATGATGCTTCGTGGTCGTATCTCGCTTGGCCCACCATTGACGCCAGGCGTTTGCGTCATTGCCCAGCTGCACGCCGGTGATAGTTCGAAGCGCACCATAAACCCATCCGCGCGTCGCTGGATCCATAGCGTCGTCATCAAAGAAATTCAAAAGCTGTGGGACCGCCGCAACCCGCTGCTCACGAGCGAGCATGCCCGATTCTGCCAAATTGCAGGCCGCACGCTGGCGAACGCGGCTCGACCGATCGTGCGCGAAGCTGTCCAGCAAAGCGTTAACGGTTTCTTCGGTTCCGAGCATCGCGAGCCCTTCAACCGCCCAGTAGCGAGTTTCTTCATTGCTGTCGTGGACGTAGGCCGTCAATTGCACGAAAACCACATTGGGCTCCACGCCGCGATTACCCAATGCGCCGAGGCGCCACAAGGTCCAGGGACGATTCGCCGGATCATCGTGAAGCTTCTTCACGAGCGCTGCAACCGTTTCGGGCGTCTTGCTGAGATTGTTGGCAGCCAGATCGATTTCCAAGCCCGCCGCGCGAACCCGAAGGTCGTTCGAGTTCAAGGCATTGTGTACGGAGTTGAATAGCGGACCTTCATCGATCAGGTGACCGCGCCATAGATCAACATTCTTGGTGATCAGATCGAGTGACCGAAGATCTCGATGGATCGCGCGATCGAGCAATTGCCGCGCCTGATCCTGTGGCGCCAAACGATTCAACTCCGCGATAAGCGGATTTGCGGCTTCAACGGACCGCGCGGGCAGGGTAGCGGCTTCCACCGAACCCGAGTTCGACCAACCGACCCCGCCGAAGCGCGACGCCTCATAGCCGGCAAAGGTCGAGGTTAAAGCCAGCGAGGCAAAACACGCCGCGTAAATATGTAAGCGCTTGGGAATGCGAGGCTTAGAGACTGCACGCTCGCTTGCCGTCGAATTTTGCTGCCAACTGCCCATTCCCGCCCCTCGCGCGGCTGCCCTGTAAGTGGGTGCGCGCAGGGTGAAATTAGCTTCGCCGTGAAATGTCAACAATGGTACGGCGGACCAGAATTCGTACTATTGGCCCGTAAGCCGTGCGGTGTCAGTAAGTTGAACGTTGATACTGGTGGTTACTTGTAGGTGCGAGCGAGGCCCAGACCGTCCAGGCGAACAGGAATGACAATTCGGCCAGTGGCAGCAGCGACTCTGGCAGCGCTCACTTGCTCCTTTTATTGGAGGGGGACAGGTGGCGCCGACTATTCCGAGGCGCCCAGGGGAAGAAAGTACTGCGTGCCTTTAACCGGATCCTGCAGTCTACGCAGCAGTTGCTGAAGGTCGGAACTGCGCTCCACAAAGTCGATATCGGAGGTGTTGATGACCAGGAGATCGGACGCCGCGTAATGGAAGAAGAAGTGTTCGTAGGCGCGGGCCACTTCCTCCACGTATTCGGGGGAAATTTGGGTCTCGTCCCGGGCAGCTTTCTTGGTGATGCGCGCGCGCAGAACCTCGGGTTTCGCCTGAAGATAAATCACCAAATCGGGCGCAGGAATCTCCGAGGCGAGGGATTCGTAATAGCGATCGTACAGCTTGAGTTCGGCGTCGTTGAGATTAAGGTTCGCGTAGATGCGGTCCTTTTCCAACAGGAAGTCGGCAAGAATCGGCCCGGGCGCTTCCACCGCGAGCGCTTCGCGAAGACGGCGCTGCCGTTCGATTAGGAAATACATCTGCGAGCGAAATGCGGAGCCGGCCTTCTCCTGATAGAACTCCGGCAAAAACGGATTGTCCTCGCAGTCGTACACGCGACGTGCGTGCAGGCGCTCGGCTAAAACCTGCGCGAGAGTCGTTTTCCCGACGCGAAGAGGCCCTTCAATGACGATGAACCGGGGAGCTTGCGGCCCGCGTTCTGGGATTGGTGCGCGTTTGGCTGAAGAGAATTCGTTGGACATGCGCTTTGTTGTGCCGCGGAGCGCCAGGTGAAATGCCCGAGCGCCATCATCGCGAGGGATTATAGCAGAGTAGTTTTGCGCCGTTGAGAACTACAGTGTTTGCCGAATTTTCTAGGAATTAAGGAGCGGAGACGCCGCAGTAACGGTCGCCCACAGAGTTACGATACGAACGTTGCGACACAAAGTTGTCACACAACTTGACCACACCCAACTGCGCTCGAATACACCGCCTCGACGGACAATAATCCACAGGGCTAAAACAACTGTCACGCATTAGAAATACTTAGGAAGTAGAGTGGTACCACAGTCCCACCACGTGAAAAACGAACGAGCCAAAGCAAAGTACCAGCAGAGATGTGACCAGTCGCCCAGTGTGACGCGCGCAGCGAGCACCTAAAGTCACCAATGTTGCGAGCGGGGATCAGTTCGCAGGCTCGCAGCCTACTGAGGTGATACATGCTGTTGACAGCGATCTTGATGGTGTTCTCCGCTCCGCAGAGCATGAACACCGCGAAGGCAGATACAAGTTCTGCCACCGTCGCAGTGATTTCTGAGAATTCAGCCAGCGAATCTTCCATCTCTCAACCGTTGCCATCGGCGCCGCAGCCAAAAATTACGGCAGACGATGTAAATATCGTCGCCGTTGAGGCCGCGTCGAATGTGACACCAGGCTCGGCCGCGATTCAGCCGAGCTATCCCGCATCGTCATTTATATCGGTTCCGCCGGCAAAGGCTTTCATCGGCCGACCGTACGAAACCTCACAGCAGCGAAAACTTTGGTATGCCCTTTCGTTCACCGGA
>Ga0136846_1233193_pt1 | contig 14855 bp, 16 predicted proteins | sample HopSoiMetagenom2_FD_96841 | JGI IMG/M metagenome (GOLD analysis project Ga0136846, IMG submission 96841) | Grasslands soil microbial communities from Hopland, California, USA - 2 Assembly 2016 (version 4) | ecosystem: Environmental > Terrestrial > Soil > Grasslands | place: USA: Hopland...
AATCAATGGTGCCGAAGAAGGGACTCGAACCCCCACACCCTTGCGGGTACATGGACCTGAACCATGCGCGTCTGCCAATTCCGCCACTTCGGCAAGTGACTTTTCTTTGCGGGGCGGCGTGCGGCCGCCTTGAAGGAAGAGACTTCGACATCTATTCTTACAAGGCAGGCAGCGAGTGTCAAACCACGTCGCACCGGTTTGTTCCCGCCACAGCGCCGCAACACTCTGGCTAAATTCAATTGAAGGCGGAGCGCAGTGCATTCCAAATCCACCGCGAAATCGAAATCGGCAAAGCCGGACGAACTCACTCACCTGCGGACGCTGGCGCACGACCTCAGCAATTCGCTGGAAACTATTTTGCAGGCTACCTATCTTCTAAATCAGGGCAAGCTCGACACCGACAGCAAGCGCTGGGCGGAAATGATTGATACCTCGTCGCAGGAAGCGGCTCGCATCAACCGCGAAATCAGAAAGCATCTGCGCGCGCTCAGCGGCGAGTAGTACTCGCGCTGGCGCGAAATGCGTCTCTTCACAGATTCAACTAAGATTAAATATTCCAAACCAATCAAGGAGAGATCGATGGATCGCAAAGCAAGCGCAGTCTGGAACGGTGGACTAAAAGATGGCAAAGGCGAGTTCTCTGTTCCCAGCGGAGCTTTTTCTCACGTTCCATACTCATTCACTACGCGTTTTGAAAATGCGCCAGGCACAAATCCCGAGGAGTTAATCGCCGCCGCCCACGCGTCGTGTTTTTCCATGGCGCTCTCGGCACAACTCGGAGCCGCGAACCTGACGCCAGAGAGCATCAACACTACCGCGAATCTGAAAATGGAAAAATTAGAAGCCGGGTGGGCGATCACCACCATTCATCTCGACGTCACCGCCAAAGTCCCCGGCGCGGATGATGCCGCATTTCAGAAAGCGGCGGATAATGCTAAAGCAGGATGCCCGGTCTCAAAAGTGCTGAACGCGAAAATCAGCATGACCGCCAAGCTGGCTCAGTAAAAATCCGAACAGCTCAGGTAGAATCCGCACTGGGTGCACTTCAGCTTGCAGCGATGGTCCACGAGTTGAGTGGAACAGTTAGGGCAGAAGCGGGACGCGTCTAATTTGCTCTGAATGGGCGTCGGGACGGCTGTTCCCGCGCCCAGCGGTTTCGGAGCCGGCTGGGTCATTCCGCAACCTAGCATTCCAGCGCGTCAGAGAGCAAGAATTTTGAGCCGCCCGCCCCGGCGTGGTAAATACCGGTCCGGGCCCCCAAAAAATACATCGAGAGCTGCCCGGCGCTCATCTATTTATTTCGCTCTCCTATGTGGATTGTTGCCCTAGCACTGCGCCGGCCTTACACCTTCGTGGTAATGGCCCTGCTGATCCTCATTCTTAGTCCGATTGTAATTTTCCGCACGCCCACTGACATTTTTCCTAACATCGATATCCCCGTCGTCAGCATTGTGTGGAATTACCAGGGCCTGGCGCTGCAGTAGATGGCCAACCGGGTGACTACGGTGACCGAGCGCGCGCTGACCACGCTAGTCAACGATATCGATCACATCGATTCGCAGTCACTCAATGGCGTTTCGGTGGTGAAGGTTTTCTTTCGGCCCAATGCCAACATCCAGACCGCGCTCGCGCAGGTGATAGCGATTTCGCAGACTGGAATCAGATTTCTTCCGCCGGGAAGCACGCCGCCGCTGATCATTCAATACTCGGCTTCGACCGTCCCGATTCTCCAGATCGGGCTCAGCAGCCATGTGCTTTCTGAGCAGCAACTGAACGACCTGACGCTGAATTTTTTCCGCACCCAGCTCATCACCGTGCCGGGAGCGGCGATTCCGTTTCCTTATGGCGGCAAGCAGCGCGTGGTTTCGGTGGATATCGATACCCAGGCGTTGCAGTCCAAGCACCTGACGCCCGTAGACGTCGTGAACGCGATGAGCGCGCAGAACCTGATTCTTCCCTCGGGCACGGCGAAAATTGGACCTCTGGAATATCAGGTTGAGTTGAATGCGAGCCCGACCACCATCGCCGAGTTGAACGACATTCCGGTGAGGACCGTGAATGGCGCCACCATCTACATGCGCGACGTGGCCCACGTGCGCGACGGATTTACGCCTCAGCTCAATGTCGTGCGGCAAGACGGTATTCGCGGCACCCTGGTCAGCATCATGAAAAACGGCAATGCCTCCACGACCAATGTCGTGAAAGACATTCGCGCCATGTTGCCGCGTGTGATGCAGAGCATGCCGCCGAACCTTGACGTCCGGTTGCTTTTCGACCAATCGCTATTTGTTCGCGCCGCCATTCAAGGCGTCTTGCGCGAGGCAGTGACCGCCGCGTGTCTCACGGCCGCAATGATTCTGTTGTTCCTGGGAAACTGGCGCAGCACGCTGATCATCGCGATTTCAATCCCGCTGTCTATTTTGACTTCGATTCTGGTGATGAGCGCGCTGGGCGAGACATTCAACATCATGACCCTGGGCGGTCTGGCGCTGGCAGTCGGCATCCTGGTGGACGATGCAACCGTCGAGTTGGAAAACATCGAGCGCAACCTGGGCATGGGCAAAGAACTCAAGCAGGCGATTCTCGACGGCGCGCAACAGATCGCCGTCCCTGCGTTGGTTTCCACGCTTTCGATCTGCATCGTGTTTGTGCCCATGTTTTTTCTCACGGGCGTTGCGCGATATTTATTTATCCCGCTGGCTGAAGCCGTGGTGTTCGCGATGCTGGCGTCGTACCTGCTCTCGCGGACGCTGGTGCCTACGCTGGTGATGTATCTGTTTCGCGGGCATGAGCACGATTCCCAGAAACGGAAAACGAATTTGTTCGGACGCGTCCAGGCAGGCTTCGAGCACAGATTCGAACGGCTGCGCGAATCGTATCGCAATGGCATGGAAGCCGTCATGCTGCATCGCGCGATGTTCGTCGTCATCTTTTTGGGCTTTTGCGTGCTGTCGGGGGGCTTGTACTTTTTCCTGGGCCGCGATTTTTTCCCCAATGTCGACGCCGGGCAGTTCCGCTTGCATCTGCGAGGGCGCGCGGGTTTGAGAATCGAAGAAACGGCGCGACTGGTGGATGAGGTGGAGCAGGAAATCCGCCGCCAGGTGCCGCAGAAAGAAATCACCACCGTTCTCGATAACATTGGGCTGCCCTACAGCGGCATCAACCTCAGTTACAGCAACAGCGGGACCATCGGAACTTCGGACGCTGAAATTCTGGTATCACTTTCGGCGGACCATCACCCGACCCGCGATTACATTCATCAGTTACGCGAGACTTTGCCGCGCAAGTTTCCGGAAGCGGAATTCTTCTTTCAGCCGGCGGATATCGTCAGCCAGATTTTGAACTTCGGCTTGCCGTCGCCGGTTGATATCCAACTGGTCGGCGCCGACTACCAGAATAATTACGTTACCGCGCAGCGGATCGCGAATCGCCTGCGCCACGTCCCTGGCGCGGTTGACGTGCACGTTCAACAGATGATGAACCTGCCCACGCTGCATCTCGATGTGGACCGGGTGCGCGCGCAGCAGGTCGGAATCTCGCAACGCGATGTCGCTCAGAACCTGCTGGTGTCGCTGAGTTCGAGTTTCCAGACCACGCCGTCATTCTGGCTGAATCCGAAGAACGGTGTTTCCTACAACGTGGCGATCATGAGTCCGCAATACCGCGTGGACTCTCTTCAGGCGCTGATGAACACGCCGGTCAGCAACGGGACCGCATCGCCGCAAATTCTCGCGAATCTGGCCAGCGTCAAGCCGGTCATGACACCGGCGGTGGTAAGCCATTACAACGTCACACCCGTGGTGGACGTTTACGCCAGCGTCGATGGCCGCGACCTGGGCGGCGTAGCCAAAGACATCGAGAGTGTAGTCGCGCCCTTTCGCAACAACCTGCCGCGCGGCACCCACATGGACATTCGTGGCCAGGTCGAAACCATGCGGTCGTCTTTCGCCGGACTTGAGTTTGGGCTGCTCATGTCGGTCGTGCTGGTTTACCTGCTGATCGTGGTCAATTTTCAGTCGTGGCTCGATCCTTTCATCATCATTACCGCTTTGCCCGGAGCCTTGGCGGGTATTTTGTGGATGCTGTTTGTCACTCACACCACGCTCAGCGTCCCGGCACTGACCGGCGCGGTGATGAGCATCGGCGTGGCCACGGCGAATAGTATCCTGATGATCTCATTCGCGCGCGAAAAAATGGACGAGGGACTGGATCCCATCAAAGCCGCGATTGAGGCCGGATTTACCCGCATGCGTCCCGTCATTATGACTGCGCTGGCGATGATTATCGGAATGGTGCCGCTGGCCCTGGGCCTGGGCGAGGGCGGCGAACAGAACGCGCCCCTGGGCCGCGCGGTGATTGGGGGATTGCTTTTCGCGACGGTCGCAACGCTCTTCTTCGTGCCAGTGGTATTCAGCCTGTTCCACGGGCGCAGATTGCAGCGAGCATCGGCCAGAGCGGAGCGAACGTCTTAGTCGGAGAAGCAAATGGAGCAACAATTGTTGGAGAGAGAAGAACAAACGAAACAGCGACCGGCGAGGCGCGGTGGCTATCTTCTTGCCGTCATTCTGGGTCTGATATTTGTCGTGCTCGCAATCGTGGGCATCAGCAGCCGCTTCGCCGAACGTCGCGCGCTGGCGAAAGAGACGGAAGCTATCGCGATGCCGTCGGTGGAAATTATTCATCCCAAACAGGAGCCGCCGCAGCAGGACCTCGCGCTGCCGTCGTCATTGCAGGCCTTCGCTGAATCTCCGATTTACGCGCGCACCAGCGGCTATCTCGGCCACTGGTACAAAGACATTGGAAGCAAAGTGAGGAAGGGCGAGCTTCTGGCGGAGATCGAAACTCCTGAAATCGACCAGGAACTTTCACAGGCCCGCGCCACCCGCGATCAAACTGAAGCGCAGCTTAAGTTGGCGCAAAGCTCCGCCAAGCGCTGGGAGACTCTTCAGAAAATGGATGCGGTTTCCGCTCAGGAGAGCGACGAACGAACCAGTTCTTACGCGCAGGGAGCCGCCAGTCTCGCCGCCGCAAACGCCAACGTCCGCCGCCTGGAGCAGACCGAATCGTTTAAGCGCGTGACCGCGCCCTTCGCCGGCGTTCTGATCCGTAGAAATGTTGACGTAGGAGCGCTGGTGAATGCCGGAAACGGCGGCGCCAATCAGGAGCTGTTTGTCGTGGCTGATGTCGATCCAATTCGCATTTACGTGGATGTGCCGGAAGTCTACTCCGGCGCGATTCACCGTGGCGTGAGCGCGCGAATTGAAATTTCTGCGCTTCCCGGCCAGCAGTTCACGGGAAACGTGGTTCGCACATCCGACGCCATCGATCCCGGCACGCGAACTTTGCGCACCGAGATCGATGTTCCCAATCCCAACGGAAAGTTGCTTCCGGGATCCTACGCTCAGGTTCATTTCGCATTGAAAGAAGATGTGCCGCGTCTTACGATTCCCGCCAACGCACTGTTGTTCCGCGCCGAGGGGCCGCGCGCCGCCGTGGTTGGGCAAGACAACAAGATTCAATTGAAGACGGTCAATATCGGCAGGGACTTCGGCACGTCAGTAGAAATTCTGAGTGGATTGGCCGCCGGCGATTCAGTTGTGCTCGGCCCGAGCGATTCACTGGAGGATGGCGAGCCGGTGCAGATTGCGCAGCGAAAAGAGGAACAGCAGCGTTGAGACTGCCGCCCATCGCGTGGTTGCTGCTGGCCGCCGTTCCGGCGTTCGCCGGCGGGCCAAAGTACCAGAAGCCCGAGGTGCAGTCGCCTCAGGCGTGGCAAACGCCCGCTCCCTGGCAGAATGCCCAGCCGCTGGACTCGTTGCCGAAGGGTGCGTGGTGGAAGGTATTCGGCGATTCCGAACTGGACTCCTACGAAGACCGCGCGCTGGCTAACAACCAGTCTCTGCAAGCCGCAGTCTCGCGCCTGTCCCAGGCCCGGGCTTCGGCGCGCGTGACGGCTTCCGGACTTTATCCCGAACTGGATGGAGGAGTTCGCGCCGCCCGCAGCCGGCTTTCCGGCAATCGCCCCGTGAGTGCGGCGGGCATTTCACCCGTGCCCGTCACGCAGAGCGATTTCAGTATTCCCTTCACATTGAATTATGAAGTCGATCTGTTCGGGCGAGTGCGCAACAGCGTCCGGGCGGCCAATGCGACGCTGCAGGCTTCTGCTGCGGATCTCGAAAATGTTCGGCTGCTGGTCACTTCCGAGGTTGCCGCAGATTATTTCCAGTTGCGCGAGCTGGATTCGGAGATCGCGGTAGTGCAAAAAGCTATCGGTTTTCAGGAGCAGGGGCTCGACCTGGTTGATAAGCGCCACCAGGGAGGAGCGGCATCAGGACTTGAACCCGCACAACAGCAGGTTGTGCTCAACTCCTCCAAAACCCAGCTTTCATTGTTGCGGCAGCAACGGGCGCAGTACCAGCATGCGCTCGCCATGTTGCAGGGCTTGGCGCCAGCCGAGTTCGTCGCACCGGTTCGTGAGCTGAACACTACCTTGCCGGCGGTCCCGGTGGCGATGCCGTCGGAGTTGCTGCAACGCAGGCCTGACATCGCGATCGCCGAACGCGAAACGGCCGCGGCCAATGCGCAAATCGGAGTTGCACGGGCTGCGCTTTATCCATCAATCCCGCTGGTCGGCGGAGGCGGCGTTGACAGCAAATCTATCTCGGCTCTGCTCAACGCTCCGAGCTTCTTCTGGTCAATCGGATTGTCGGCGATCGAACCGATCATCGCCGGCGGACGCAACCGCGCCCAACTTGATTACGCGAGGGCGGGATATCAGGAGTCGGTCGCCAACTACCGCGAGACCGCTTTAACAGCGTTCCAGCAGGTTGAAGACGCGCTTTCCGGATTGAATGCGCTGGCCACAGCGTCGGAGTCGCAGCAACTCGCCGTGGCCGCCGCCGAAAAATCACTGAGCATCGCCAACGCGCGTTACACCGGAGGCCTGGTTACTTATCTCGACGTGATAACTGCGCAGGAACAGGCCCTGACCAACGAACGCCTTGCAACGCAGTTGCTGGGGCAGCGACTGGTGACATCCGTCTACCTGGTGAAAGCTCTCGGCGGGGGCTGGGACAGCACGAGCCTCGCGCAGGTCGGAGTTAAGCCGAGCCTGAAACAGGCTATCCAGCAATAATATTCGGCAACAAAAAAGGGGCCATTGATGGCCCCTTTATTTTCCCGCGTGCGGAATTATCGAAAAACTTTACCACGAAGGACACGAAGGTCCACGAAGGAAAAGCCACGAAGGCTCTTCTTAGAATCCCGGCATAAACGAATATCCGATTGAAACTGCGAAGCGGGCGGCATTCGAATTGTTGAACTCAACGTTGTTCTTGATCACGTAATAGTGCGCTTCTGGCCGGATGAACGCGTGTCCACAGAAGTAAATTCGCAGATCGGCGCCAAAGTGCCCGGCAAAGTGGTTGCTGCTTTGGTAGTTGGTGCAGGAAGTAAACCCGCAAGTGTAATAAGGCGTGTAGAAGCGAAGACTTTCAGCGCCAATGCCGGCCATCACGTCTCCGCCAAATTTCTTACCAAAGTTCGAGCCGTACACCGCATTGAAATCGTAGAAAATCGGACGCAACGGATATGCCTGGGCGAAGTTGGACGCCGATACTCCGTAGGTTTCACGTTTCGCACGCCATGCAACCTCGCCGCCGAATCCCAAGTGGTGCTTCAGAATAAAAATGCCGCTGAAGCTGGGATAAAGCCCACCGCTCAATGACGGCGTAGTTATGCCGTTGTTGTCGGTGGATGGCCCCGGCGCTGTGACCGTACCAAATCCAAAAGCACCGTGGAATTCCTGGGCCTGCAAACTGCCAACGAGAGCCAGCGCAAAAACAGCGACAACGATTAATTTTTTCAAACGAATCTCCTCGTAATCACGATATAAGAAGTCCCTGACGGTGCACAAAACCCCGAACGGCGATTATAGTTGCGCAAAAATTTTGGGGGCCAGCAAGTACTTAGAAAGGATGCGTCAACTGAACTCTCGGTTGGATGTTGGATTAGCAGAGCTGGTTCCGAAGGCCTCTAACCATTTCGGCTGAGCTCAGAACCGGAGGGGAAGCCTTACTGGCAATCGGACGGATTTACCCCTTGACGCTGATCTTCGAGAAGGAAAGCACCGCCGTGCCGGGACGCGGCGTCCCCATCCAGGTCGCTGGACGGAACATGGTGAAGATCAGCATATTCTTCACGGGATGGGGCAGGTCTTTCAACTCGTCAGGGTTCGAAAGGATACGGTAGTCCTGCACGCGGCCGTTCGCGTCGACATAGGCCTCGATGACCAGCGAATCTTCGGCGATTGGCCCGGTGGCAAAACCAAAGCTGCTGGGTTGCAGTTCAGGCCCGGTCGTAAGCATGAGCGGAACATCGGCAGTGTTGGCCTCTACCGGCATGGGAAGCGTGATGAAGCCGGCAAGCAGACCGAAAACTAAGATCGTGGCTACCAGGCCGGTTGTAGCTGGAACCATGAATACTCTAAGTGCATTCTCCAGACGGATGCGGAAGCCCGCCAGATAAGGCTGGCGAGTGCGCGCGGCTTCGCGTGAAATTGCCAGCCGTACACGAAGCGAGAGATCATCCGGAGCTTTGGCGCGGCCGAGTTTGCTGAGCAAGGATTGCGCATGCCGCAGCGAGTCGTATTCTTTGTGGCACGATTTGCAATCGTGCAGGTGCAGATCCAGCGCATGCATCTGCTTTCCGGTAATCGCCCCATCCAGATAAGCCGAAAGCATCGACTGTGCCAGAAGACAGGTCATCGTAGTACCTCGATTCCCTTGCCATTCGAAACTTGTGAGTCGGCGAGTCCGGAACCCGATCCATGTTCCACGCCGACCTGCCGCGCGTATTCGCCGAGGCGCTTGCGCAGCGCGTCGCGGCCACGGGTGATGCGCGACTTCACTGTCCCCAGTGAAACCTGCGTGATCTCGGCGATCTCTTCGTAAGACAATTCTTCGATATCCCTCAACACAACCGCTGTCCGGTACGGCTCGGCGACTTGTCTGATCTCCGCCTCCACCCGGGCCTGAATTTCATGGTCGGCCACGGTTTCAAACGGAGACTTGTGATGGTCCACCAGCGCGGAATTCACTTCCTGCGAGAAATATTGCTCGGAAGTGTTTTCGCCCTGCTCCATCGATGTTTCTTTTGCCTTGTGCCGGAACCACCAGCGGCGCCGGTTCGAAGCTTCGTGAATCGCGATGCGGTAAATCCAGGTCTTCAGGCTGGATTCGCCGTGAAAATGTTTCATTCCGCGAAAAACTTTCAGGAAGACTTCTTGAGTAGTATCGGCAGCGTCGGCCGGATCAGTGAGGATGCGATAAATGACGCTGTAAACCGGTTGGTGAAATTCTCCCACCAGCCACGCGTACGCGTCTTCCGACCCCGCCTTGAGTTCCTGAATCAGGGCGGATTCGTGGCTGCGGATTCCTATCGCGCTGGCGAAATCTCCCAAGCTGGATGCTCCCGCCATACCTGCCATGGCGACCTCCCTGATTATAGGTCCACCCGAAACGCCCGGCTACATCTATTAGACCCCGCAGCTGAGTTGCAGGTTCCCAGCAACGTAAGTCTCTGGATTAACAGGCTTTGCGTAACGTCTTACTGCTGTGGCTGGGCGGCTGCGCTCGGCGGCTTCGGAACCGGCTTCTTGTGAGGCGCAGGCTTCTTGGGTGCCGGAGCGTTGTCGTCCACGACAGTTTTCTTCGGCGGAGCTTCGGTTCGTGCCGTCTGCAGGGCCGCGCGCAACTGGCTGACTTCGGTTTCTTTGGCGGTCGCGAGTTTGTCCATGCGATCGGCGAAAGCGCGGCGGGAATCTTCCAGTCCACCCAGGTCTTTGCTCAGCGATTGAAATTCTTCCTTGTTGCCGAAAGCTCCGGCGTTCTCGACTGTGGAGCTCATGACGTCGTAAAGCGCATCGAGGTTGCGATAGACCTTGAAGGTGAGAGCAACGTTGTCTGGAGCATTTTTCAAATCCGCCAACATGCCCGGCAGTGCGGTCTGAAGGTTTCTCTGGATCGATTCCACATTGCCTTCAGTCTGCTTTTTCGTGCCGCCATCGGTCTTCCACTTTTCAATTCGCAAATGAGACAGATCCTGCTGCGCATTCATCGACGCCTGCTGCAGGTTGGAAAGCAACTGGTTCAGTTCGGCCATGGACGAATAGGAAACGGGCGCCTGCGCCAGAGCTGTGGCTGCAATGGCGAGAACTCCGCCAAAAGCGATTAGTTTTTGAGGGCTGAGCTTCATCGATCGAATTCTCTTTTCTCCCAACCTACAAGAATACTCATTTTGCCAGTTTTCCGAAACTCGCTTCTGCCGGGACAAGTCGAAACACTTTAACCGCCAAGTTCGCGGAGAAAACCCGCAAAGTTCGCGGAGAAAATCTGGTTGGCTTGAAAACTCCTGTTTGAAGATGAGTTTCCGCTTCGCGTTTGTTTGACTAACCCCGACAGGTGGGCGAGAATTGGTTACCACCTCCCGTAAATCGTGGGCCTGTGGCGCAGCTGGGAGCGCGCTTCCATGGCATGGAAGAGGTCGTCGGTTCGATCCCGACCAGGTCCACCAAATATCAAGGCGTGGCGATCCCGAAGAAGCGGGAAGTGCACGCTACCAGCTTAAGCCTCAACTCAGGTCACCGAAGAAAGTGGTCAGGTCGCCTGCTACAAGCGCGGGTGCCTCAACCGGGGCAAAGTGGCCGCCACGCGGAAACACCGTCCAGCGCTGGATGTTATAGACGCGTTCCAGATAGGAGCGCGGCGGCTCGCCTTCGGAAACAGTTTCGTGGGCGAAGACACCAAATGCCGTCGGCGTATTGACGTAGGTGGGATCGACGGGGTACCAGCGATTATCCCAATAGTCGCGCATGGATGTGGTGATGGTCTGTGTGGCCCAGTAGAGCGTGAGGGTGGCGCACAGGAAATCGTCGGACGGTGTGACCTCGCTCCAAGAGTGCCATTTCTCGCCGATGTAGGCGGCCAGCCCCGCCGGCGAGTCATTGAGTCCATAGCCAACGGTCTGCGGCTTGGTGGACTGGATGGCGCTGTAGCCGCGCTCGGTCGTACTCCACGTCCGGTTCCGCGCGAGGTACAAACGCTCGACGTCGGACAGCCTTGCATCATCTACCGCAGGGGCGATATCCGACTCCAGTGTAGTGAGATGGATACCAATTACCGAGTCGGGATGATTTAACGCCAGAATCGTGGTCACTCCGGAACCGAAGTCATAGCCGCCCGCGCCATAGCTGAAATATCCAAGCTCCAACATGAGGCGGTGCCAGAGTTCTGAAACGTGCCGGTAGTTGACGCCGACTTTGAGTGGACGCGGCGAGAATCCATACCCAGGCAGAGAGGGTATAACCACGTCGAAGCGTTCGAGCATCGGCAGCATGTCCACGTAGTCGAGGAAGCTGCCGGGCCAGCCGTGTGTAAGGATCAGCGGCAAACCTTGACCAGATTCGGCACGTTGATGCACGAAGTGGATGCCCTCCCAGGTGAAATGGTTAAGGGCGTTGAGCTTCCGCTCCCAAACATGCCAGTCGAACTTATCGGCCCAGTAGGAAACGAGGCACTGCAACCACTCCAGTTCGGTGCCCTGTTTCCAGCCTATGCCGGGTATTTGGTCAGGCCATCTGGTATGGCGCAACCGTGTCCGCAGATCCTCAAGCACCTCATCCGCGACATGAATCCGAAATGGTTGCACTACAACAACTCCGTCTTGGAAATCATCAATGGCCCACGACCGCGGTTTCCAACCTTATACCCTATACTCTGTCCCGATGTATGTTGCTGGACTCGAGATGAACATCCCTAAGAATTCTCTGCGTGGACGACTACGAAACGTCACTTAGTAGCTGGCGTCTATATCTGCAAAGTTGGGATTTTCAGCATGACCGCTCGAACTGCCCAGGAGGGACTCCAGTTTTTTTTAGTTTCTTCTTTCCGGAGGCACGAAGACCAGGCGGTCATTCAAAAAGAAATTGATCAGCGAGCACAGCGCGATCGATACTGCGTTAGCGGGAAGATAGCCGAGGCCTGCTCGCACCAGCACTGCGGTGAAAAACAGATTGCCGGCAATTGAGAAGAGTCCTGTGGCGAGGTTGAATTTCAGCAGGCGCGCTCCCCAGTTGGTGGACTTGCGGTCGGCCCAGGTGAAACGTTCGTGCCAGAAGAAATTGTGCAGCACGGTTGCCTCCACCGCCAGAGCGGTAGCCAGCAGATAGTGCATGTGCAGTCCCGCCCGAAGCGAGACGAGAACCGCCAACTGCACACAGATTCCGGCCGCGCCTACTGCGTTGAACTTCAGCCAGCGTATCCAGTTCCCATGCGCCGCCCCTCTACGCGACTTCATGAAATTCGCTCCAGCTTGTATAGGCGAACAATGTTGCGGCCCGTGAAAAAAAACAGCATGCCCCACATTCCAGCAATCCCGATGGCTCCGCCGATGTTGAACAGGCCGTAGTGGCGGTGCGCGATTTCTGGCCGCAGAAACACCACAACGTTGCCGGCAGCGAGCAGTACCCGGAGTTCGGTTGGGCCAAGACTCCAGAACGACATCTGAAACTCACCCAGCGTGTGCGTCGCCAAATACGACTGAATGGAGAGCAGGAGAAACGCGACCAGCAGTCCCGCCGCGATCATGGGTGACATGAGGCCGGAGAGGCCAAGTCCAGCCATCAGTGCGACCGCCCCAAGGCTGTCGAGAATATGGTCCACATAAAAACCGTAGCGCGGGCGCTGCTGGTTCCGGACGCGCGCCAGCGTTCCGTCAAGGCTATCGCCCAGCCAGTTCATCGCCAGCAACCCTACGCCAGCGATCAGCCACCAGCGACTTCGGCCCGCGAAGGCATAGCTCAGTCCGGTCATAAGCTGTGCCACAAATCCCAGAGCCGTGAGGTGATCGGGGTTAATCCAGGCCGGAATGCGTCGGGCCATTCGAATCAGCAGGCGTTTCTCGGCCACCGCCAGAATGCTGGCGTGAAGGCGGGTGGCTTGGTGAAATTCCCGGCTTTCGGAGTAGGGAAGTGCTTGTGTTGTCATAGTCCTCCATTGAGGACTCTGACCAACATCATTCCAAGTGGCAATGCAGCGCGGGTAAACCGAAGATCAACTACTTATCGCCAGCCAAACGGTTGCAGGAACATCACTTACGCGGCGGCAGAGGCTTCTTCGATCGCCAAAGCCAGCTGACTGCATGCCCACTCGACCTGGTCGGGCGAGATAACGGCTGGCGGAGCTATAAGAAGGTGGTCGCCGCAATCGCCGTCAACGCAACCCTGCACCGGGTAAACCAGCAGTCCGCGGTCGATGGCGGCATTCGCCACCAATCCGCAGAAATTTAGGGCCGGGGGGAAAGGCTCTTTGGTCGCTTGATTGGCAACGAACTCGACCGCCCAAAGCAGTCCGATGCCACGAACTTCGCCTACCGCATTCAGGCCACGAAGCGAATCCAGGTTCTGTTTGAGCATGGACGCGATGCTGCCGGGACGATCTGAGTCTGCGGCTTCAACCAGCTTGTGTTCTTCGATGTAGTGCAGCACCGCCAGTCCGGCGGCCAACGAAATTGGATGGGAGCTGTAAGTGAAGCCGTGAATGAACGATCCCGAGCCGGTCGCGATCGCGTCCACAACTTTCTTGGAAACGATGACCGCGCCCAGCGGTGCATAGCCGCTGGATAATCCCTTGGCCGTGACCAGGATGTCGGGCGTGACCTGCCAGTGATCGACGGCGAATCGGCGTCCGGTGCGTCCCATGCCTGACATCACTTCGTCTGCGATCAGCAGAACCCCGCTCGTACGGCAAATGTCCGCGACTTTTTCCAGATATCCCGGCGGCGGGACTACACTGCCCAGAGTTGCCCCGCTGACTGGCTCAAGGATTACGGCGGCAGCGGCGCCGCGTGATTTCGCAATCGCCTGCTCGATTTCAGCCGCGTATTCCTGGCCGCAGTGGTAGCAGCTGTCGGTGCAGTCGTGCCTACAGCGGTAGCAATACGGCATGTCAACGCTGGTGAACTCGCGCAGCATGGGACGATAAATTTCCCGGCGGCGTTTGTTGCGCGAAACCGCCACCGCTCCCAGTGTGGCGCCGTGATAACTCTGATTGCGGCTGATGATCTGCGAGCGCTCGGTTTGTCCGATTTCAACCTGATACTGGCGGGCCAGCTTCAGGGCAGTTTCAATAGCTTCCGATCCGCCGCTGGTGAAATAGACAGCGCCTCCGCGAAAGCCTTCACCGGCAAAATCCAGAAGTTTGTGGGCGTACTCTTCGGCAATGGGCGTGGTGAACTGGCTGCCGTGAACGAATTCCAGTGACGCCGCCTGCGAGGTCATCGCCGCCACGATTTCGGCGACCCCGTGCCCAATAAAGTTCACGGCGGCCGACCCGGAGAAATCCAGATAGCGCTTGCCTTGCGCGTCCCATAAATAAGCCCCTTCGCCACGGACGGCAGGCGGAAAGGTCTTCCGGAACGAGCGGCGCAAAAGAGCGGAGCTCGGCGAATTTTCAGCAGCGGTTTGACCCGGCACGTGAGGATTATCCGGTCTATTGATTCGTACTGTCAAAAAAGAGTTGCTGCATGTGCATGGGGCGGCACCAGTGAGTGCGGTTTTTCCGTGTAGAATCGGCGCTAATGACCGCCTCCGCGGAGACAGCAGAACCTCAAGATCAGCCGGAAAAGCGTAAGTTTTCGCGATTTTTCCGGCCATCCCACGAGCATTCCGCCTTCTCGGCAACCATTCTGCTGGTTACCGCAATTTTGCTGTCACGAGTGGTCGGTTTTTTGCGGGAAATGTACATCGCCTGGGCGTTTGGCGCGAACTCAATTACTGACGCCTACAACGCCGGCTTCAC
>Ga0136846_1222410_pt1 | contig 14854 bp, 14 predicted proteins | sample HopSoiMetagenom2_FD_96841 | JGI IMG/M metagenome (GOLD analysis project Ga0136846, IMG submission 96841) | Grasslands soil microbial communities from Hopland, California, USA - 2 Assembly 2016 (version 4) | ecosystem: Environmental > Terrestrial > Soil > Grasslands | place: USA: Hopland...
GGGAAGTACCTCCGCCGGTTCGGCGTTCCTGCAGAACGCATCGATGAGATGGACTGGTGTGACCGGCTCTCGCTGACCAGCGGACGGAATGGAGCAGCGCTCGAGATCCTCTCTTTGCCTTCGCGCCACTTCTCTGGCCGCAGCCTGTTCAACCGCTTTGGAACGCTGTGGGCATCGTTTGTGCTGCGGAACGATCGTCACAACCTTTATTTCGGAGCAGATTCAGGGCACTGGCCAGGATTTGCAGAGATTGGTGAGACGTATGGCCCATTCGATCTGACGATGCTCGAGATTGGGGCCTCGAATCCACTATGGGAGTCGATCCATCTTGGACCAGACCGTGCCCTGGAGGCTCATGTGGCGCTCCGCGGCCAGGTGATATTTCCGATCCACTGGGGACTCTTCGACCTTGCCTTACATGAGTGGCGTCAACCGATCGAGCGTTTGCTGAGCATCGCTCCGGAGAAAGGCGTCGATTTGTGGATACCGGCGCCGGGTGTACCGACGGCATTTCAAGGCGAACCAGCGCAAAATCTGTGGTGGCGGCAGCTTGCTAATCCAGCACAGGCGCCCATTCCGTCACTGGTCACAGCGAAAAGTTGACGAAACGGTTGTTAACCCCTCCGTAAACCTCAGAAATTGCTTGTACTTCGGGAAAAAACGGGGTAAAAACAGAGAGCCGGGGAAGTCTGCCCGTAGATGTGATCAATGCCATCCGCTGCCCAGATCGCGCTTCGAGAGGTGATGGATATTCGCCAGGCTGCCGACTATCTCGGCATCAGCGGCGATACGCTCTATCGCTACGCCTCCGAGGGGTTTGTTCCGGCTTTCAAGTTGGGGAACCGGTGGCGCTTCAAGCGCTCGCTGCTGGACTCCTGGATGGATGAGCAGTCAGGTATCCGCAAGCCATCAGCTCCGGCAAAGGCAAAGCCGACGCAGAAGAAGCCTGTCCGTCGCGCACGTTAAGTCTGTTCCAGGGTCAGTATTGTGATCTCCGGTGGGCAGTTGAGCCGGAAGGGAACCTCTGTGGTCCCGATTCCACGATTGACATAGAGTTGCGTATTGCCTACGCGGAAGAGACCCTCAACATACTTTTTCCCACCCGGGGGCAGGATCGCTTTGAGCGGAGGAAGGAACGGCAGCCGTACCTGACCTCCATGGGAGTGGCCTGAGAGGACAAGGCCGACGGACTGACTCGACGGGTGCTTCATCAACTCATCGATGTAATCCGGCTCGTGAATCATCAGAAGGACTGGCTCCTTAGGGTTACGGATTTTAGACGGGATCGCCCGTTCCGGTTCCGGATAAGAGGCAAGCGTATCGCGCAGTCCTCCAAGCCAGATGCGGCTGCTACCTCGCTCGATAGGAACGCTCTTATTCAAGAGAATAGGTGTTCCGTTGGAGACGAGAGCATCGTGGATCTCTGTTTCTCCCATGGCGGCGTCATGATTTCCAAGGACCCCGTATCGAATGGGGCACTCCAGCATCTTCAAGATGTCGCCGCAGATATGAGCCTGTGCGATTGGGTAGGTGCGATCGCGCGCATTACTGATGAAGTCTCCGGTCAGTAAGACAGCATCTGGACGAAGGGAATTAACACGCCGCAATACGGAGCGAAGAAAGAATGTTTCTGTGTATTCGTGAAAATGAAGGTCGCTGATCTGTGCGATGCGGAAGCCGTGAAAGGTGTCCGGTAGGTTTGCCAATTTGACAGTAAGCGGGACTACTTCCAGTTCGTGCCGTGCAAGCTCGCCGGAGTACAAAGCCATCCCGGCTACGCCTGCCACTCCCAGTTGAAGAACCTTACGTCGTGTCATCCACGAGGGATCAGGCATAGTTTGATGATATCGTCGCCGTTGGCTCGGAGGGGAATCGGAACATAAAATAGAACGGATGCAGGCAAGAATCCGTACGATCCGAAGAGCCATGGCCGCACAGAATGTGCAGGCATTGTTGCTGACCCATCTACCCGATGTCCGTTATTTGACTGGCTTTACAGGATCCAATGCTGCGTTGGCGGTCACGCCACGCAAGGCTGCCCTGTTCACGGATGGCCGCTACACCGTTCAGGCGAGGGAAGAGGTTGAGAGCGCTCGCGTTGTGATTGCAAAGAAAAAGTCTGCGCAGACGATGGCTGCCGCGTGGCTTGAGCAGCAACAGCTAACTCGCTGCGGTATTGACGGGACGCATACGACCATCGCGCTGTTGGAACATCTTCGCAAGGCCGTGAGCGGACGATTGCGCCGCAGTTTCTTTCAGCCGCTGGAGTCTCCGCTGGTTGCAGCGCAGCGGGAGATCAAGGATGCAACAGAGATCCGCCGTATGCGGCAAGCTGCAGCGCTGGGCGCGAGGCTGTTCGACCATATTCTCGGCTTTCTTGAGCCGGGAATTACGGAAATAGCTGTCGCGGCGGAGCTGGAGCATCAGGCGCGGCTGTTAGGGGCGGAGGCTATGTCGTTTGAGACGATTGTCGCTTCGGGCGCCCGATCCGCACTTCCGCACGGGCGCGCAAGTTCCTCCCGCATTCCCCGCAAAGGGTTCATCACACTGGACTTCGGTGTTATTCTCAACGGGTATTGTTCGGATATGACACGCACGGTGCATATGGGCCGTGCAACCGCTGAAGAGGAAAGAGCCTATGCGGCAGTCCTGGAAGCGCAGGAATCGGCAGTGGCAGCCGCAAAGCATGGAGTCACCTGCGGCGATGTTGATGAAGCAGCCCGTAGTGTTTTGAAGCGTGCGGGGCTGGCACGATATTTTACGCACTCCACAGGTCACGGTGTTGGCCTGGAGATTCACGAGGGACCAAGGATTGCCGCCAACCAGAAGCAGCCACTCGCCGAGGGCATGGTCGTTACGATTGAACCCGGTGTCTACCTTCCCGGCCGCTTCGGAATCCGCATCGAAGATACCGTCGTCATTAACCGCAACGGCTGCGAGATCATAACGCCGTCGCCGAAAGCCTGGATCGAGTTATAACAAGGACTGGGCCTGCGGTCGGTTCCGCGGCGCCAGCGAATCCGGAAGAAGAGATAAAGCATGGAAGCAAATGAACTGAAGGACCTTCGCGAACTCGTAGAGTTTCTGAAAGACAACAAGATTGCCGAATTCGATCTTGAGCGGGGCGACCTCAAGGTCCGCATCAAATTCACCGGGCCTCCCGTTCCGGCGGCTATCGACTACACACAACTCGCCACGTTGATTCCGCAGCAGACGATTGCACCGTCGCCCTTGGTGGCTGCAGCCGCAGCGCCGGTCTCAACGCCCGCGGCCGAAGCACAAGCGCCGGCTGAGAATGTTCATGAAGTGAAATCCCCGATCGTCGGTACCTTCTATGAGTCTTCGGCGCCGGGGGCGGCTGCGTTTGTCAAAGTTGGCGATCAGGTTGAGGTCGGCCAGGTGCTATGCATCGTCGAGGCCATGAAGCTGATGAATGAGATTGAATCGGATGTAGCGGGAGAGGTTATACGTCGCATCGTTAATAACGGTCAGCCGGTCGAGTATGGCCAGCCTCTGTTTGCCGTCAAGCCGCGTTGAGACGCTGTTCGATCGATCCCTGGTAACAAGACTGGAAGAAGATGTTTCGCAAAGTCCTTATCGCCAATCGCGGCGAAATCGCACTTCGAGTGATCAATGCCTGCAAGGAAATGGGCATTCGTACCGTCGCGGTCTATTCGACAGCGGACCGCAACTCACTGCATGTCCGTTTTGCCGATGAAGCTATCTGCATCGGACCGCCTCGGTCGGCCGAGAGTTATCTGAATGTACCGGCGGTGATCTCTGCCGCGGAGATTGCCGATGTGGATGCCATTCACCCTGGCTATGGTCTGCTTTCGGAGAATGCCAACTTTGCCGAGGTGTGCCGCGCATCGAATATCAAGTTCATCGGGCCACCGCCCGAGGTAACGCGGATGATGGGCGAGAAGTCTACCGCGCGTCAGACGATGAAGAAGGCGAAGGTGCCGATTCTTCCCGGATCAGACGGTGTGATCGGCAGCGTGGATGAAGCCCTCGAATGGGCGAAGTCGGTTGGCTATCCCGTCATTTTGAAGGCTGTGGCCGGCGGCGGTGGACGCGGAATGCGTATCTGCCGTTCTCCACAGGAGCTTCCGGATCTCTATAACCAGGCATCGACGGAGGCGCTGAATGCCTTCGGAAATGGTGACCTGTACATGGAGAAGTTCATCGAGCGGCCTCGTCACATTGAGTTCCAGGTGCTGGCTGATGAACATGGCAATGTTCTTTCTCTCAATGAACGCGAGTGCTCGATCCAGAGGCGCCATCAGAAGCTGATCGAAGAAGCTCCTTCGCTCAAAATCACGCAGCAACAACGTGAAGAGATGGGCAAAGTAATCCGCAAGTCGCTTAAGGACATCGGCTACTGGAATGCGGGCACGATCGAATTCCTGATGGATGAAGACGGGAAGATCTACTTCATCGAGATGAATACCCGCATCCAGGTAGAGCATCCGGTGACGGAGATGATCACCGGTATCGACCTGGTGAAGGCGCAGTTGCGCATTGCAGGCGGAGAGAAGTTGACCGAGATTATTCCGCAGCCCATCGTGATCAATGGTCACGCGATCGAGTGCCGTATCAATGCGGAACATCCGGAGAAGTTCACTCCCTCGGCGGGCAAGATTACGGCCTTCAATCTGCCGGGCGGCAATGGTGTCCGGGTCGACACAGCGCAATATGCAGAAGGAGTCGTGCCGCCCTATTACGACTCGTTGATCGGCAAGCTGATTGTTCATGGCAAGGATCGCGAAGAAGCGATGAATAAGATGCAGCGGGCGCTCGACCAATTCATCGTGCAGGGCATTCATACGACGATTCCGCTGCACAAAAAGATCTTTGCGGATGAAGAGTTCCGCGCCGGAAACTTCGACACGAAGTTCATGGAACGCTTCTTTGAACGGGAGAAGGCGAAGGCGGAATAGAGATCATGGAAGACGCACTCAGGCCGTTAGACCATCGTCGATGGACTCTGCGCGGCCTGTTTCGTTCTATCCCGATGTGGATCGTTCCTTTCCCGCTGTTGTACTTCTTAGTTCTGAGCTGGGGGACAGTGGGAGATCCCATCATGGCTCTGTGGTGGCATGTGCGCCACGGCAACTACGCCAGCTTCAACGGTCATAGCTTTCGTCTGCCGCTGCTGTGGCGTAGTACCAATCCCGATCGTGGAGAGATCTTCCGCCTGTCGCACTCGGTGCAGTTGAATATTGATCATGCCGTCGGCGGCATTCGTAATGCGCAGCAGGCTGAAGCATTCCAAAGGCAGATTCTTGCAACCTATGGCCGAGGCGTGGAGGAAGGTCGTTTTTCTCTAGAGACAATTCGTGCGCACGATCTGAGCTTTCTTTGTGTGCATGAAAACTCCGCGCAGCCCTGGGCTCTATATCTATGCGTGGTTCCGGGAACTGACTGGCAGATTGGACTGACCGGAGGGCAGGCAGGCTTGGATGACGCACGACGCATCCTGGCGTCGGCGCGGTAATCATGGTACAGATTCCTCGGCTTTATCCCATTCTCGATGCCGGTGTATTGGCTGCACGGCAGATCTCGATCGAGCAGTTTGCGGGGGAACTGGCATTGGCTGGAGTCTCACTGCTGCAGTATCGCGACAAGGTCGCATCGCCACAGACGGTTCTTGCGAATCTACAGCGAATCCGGTCGGCTGCCCCAGGGATAAGCTTGCTGTTGAATGACCGGCCTGATCTGGCGCGGATTGGAAAGTGTGCGGGTGTGCATGTCGGACAAACCGATCTTCATCCGGATGATGCCCGCCGTATCGTAGGCGCGGGGAAGCTCATCGGCGTGTCGACGCACACGCTTGGCCAGTTCGAGGCGGCCATGGCGACCGAAGCAGACTATCTGGCAATTGGGCCGATTTATGCCACGTCCACGAAGCAGAATCCGGATCCGGTCACCGGGTTGGAGCTGCTGGGGCAAATGCGCAAGCTGACCAGGAAGCCGATCGTTGCCATTGGAGGAATCACGCCCGAGAGAGCACAGGAGGTGCTGGATGCGGGTGCGGATTCGATCGCTGTGATCTCGGCGCTTGTGCCTTCCGGGCCTGAGGTTTCAGCATCGCCATTGATCGAGGCATTTCTGCACGCTGTTATGGGATAAACCATTTTGAATCAGGCCACAAGGACTTACCGTGGAGGTGTCCTGAAATGCACCGTTTGAGGTTCATTTCTGCATGACGGGAGGGGTGTTAACGGTATACTTACTACTGTGACCACCACTGCATCTGAACCCCGAGTCAACAACCTCTCCAGCCAGGCTGAGGCCACAAAGCGAGTTCTGTTGCTTAAGCCCCGTGGCTTTTGCGCCGGCGTTGTGCGCGCTGTCGATATTGTGAAGATCGCGCTGGATACCTTTGGTGCGCCGATTTATGTCCGTAAAGAGATCGTCCACAATCGCTATGTCGTCAGCGACCTGGCGAAGAAGGGTGCAATCTTTGTCAATGAGCTTGATGAGGTTCCCTCCGGCGCGCGTGTGATCTTTTCGGCTCATGGCGTCTCGCCGGCGGTGCGTTCGGTTGCCAAGGAGCGTGGCTTGAAGGTGATTGATGCCACTTGTCCGTTGGTCACCAAGGTTCACGTAGAGGCGATCAAGTTTGCCAAGCAGGGGTACTCGCTGGTGTTGGTGGGGCATCGCGAGCACGAAGAGGTGGAAGGTACTCAGGGCGAAGCGCCCGAGGTCACGCAGGTCGTTTCCACGGTGGAAGAGGTGAATAACCTCGTGGTTCCCGATCCTGACAAGGTTGCTTATCTGACCCAGACCACGCTCTCTCTGGATGAGGCGCGGGACATGATCGAGGCGCTGAAGAAGAAGTTCCCGAACATTGTCGGACCGCATGCACAGGACATCTGCTATGCCACGGAGAACCGCCAGACTGCGGTCAAGAATGTGGCGCATGGTGCGGATCTGGTGCTGGTGGTGGGCTCGAAGAACAGCTCGAATTCAAACCGTCTGGTTGAGGTCTCGCAGAATCTCGGTACGAACAGCTACCTGATCGATAAGGCTGAGGACATTCAGCCGCAGTGGCTGAATGATGTTGACAATGTGGCAGTGACTGCAGGTGCTTCGGCTCCTGAAGTATTGGTGCAGGAGGTAATTGAGTACCTCCAGACCAAGGGTTTCGGTTCGGTAGATGAAGTGGAAGTCATGCCGGAGAATGTGCGTTTTGGTCTCCCTCCGGAGATCGTGCAGGCTATCAAGCCGGCTCCGGGCGCAGTGACCGTAGGCGCCTAAGCAGGGTGCGTCTAACAACTGAGGTTTCCGAACGCATGGCAATTGACGCGAGTAAATCGACGGCATCGTCTCAAGCAGGCACGCAGCCTCGCTTCGGGCGAATGGACCTCGAACTGGACAAAGTTTCCTCGGGCATTAAACGAGCAGTAGATTGGCTCTTCGGCCAGCAACACCAGGATGGTTACTGGTGCGGTGAGTTGGAAGCCGACGTGATGCTCGAAGCGGATTACGTCTTCGTGCATACCCTGCTTGGTACAGGAGACCGGGCGAAGATGCAGCGCGCCGTTAACGAGATTCTGCGTCATCAGAACACCGATGGTGGATGGAGTCTCTATCCTGGCGGACCATCGAACGTGAATTACGGTGTGAAGGCCTATCTGGCATTGAAGCTGATGGGCTGGAGGGCTGACCATCCGTTGATGGTGAAGGCACGCGAAAGTGTGCTTTCGCTCGGCGGTGTGGTGGAGTGCAACACCTTCACCAAGCTCTATCTCTGTGCTTTGGGCGCGTACGATTACGATGCCGTGCCAGCGATTCCGCCGGAGATCATCCTCTTTCCCAACTGGTTTTACTTCAATATCTACGAGATCTCGTCTTGGTCACGCGGCATTCTGGTGCCGCTGTCGATCATCTATGCGAAGAAGCCGTTCAAGAAGCTTGCGCCCGAGGAAGAGATCGACGAGCTATTCGTCGGCGGTCGCGACAGAGCGAATCTTCATCTGCGCTGGGACAAGAAGCGGCCGGTAAGCTGGCGTAATTTCTTCCTGCTGTGCGATCGTGTCGCGCACTGGGCAGAGCGTGTTCATATTCGTCCGCTTCGTAGCATGGCGATCAAGAAGGCCGAGAAGTGGATGTTGGAGCGCTTTGAGAAGTCCGACGGTCTCGGTGCTATCTACCCAGCGATGTTGAATGCCATTGTGGCGCTGCGCTGCCTTGGATATTCGATGGATGATCCCGTCCTGATCCGCGCGGTGGACGAGTTTGAGAAGCTTGGCATCGACTGCCCGGAGGGAACCGAGGACTATCCCACGCCGACATTCCGCATGCAACCGTGCTTCCCACCGGTATGGGATACCGCACAGGCGATCTATGCATTGGGCGAAGCCGGTGTGGCGAAGGATGATCCGCGCATGATCAAGGCCGCGGACTGGATCCTGAGCAAGGAAGTCCGCCACAAGGGTGACTGGGCGGAGAAGGTTCGCAATGTCGAACCGGGCGGATGGTACTTCGAGTTCAATAACGAGTTCTATCCGGATGTGGACGATACCGGCCAGGTGCTGCTCGCTCTGAAGTGTGTCGAGAACCCGCGCGAACGCTACCAGTACGAGGTGTGCGAACGCGCGCTGAACTGGATCTGGGCGATGCAGTGCAAGAACGGTGGATGGGCTGCCTTCGATAAGGACAATACGAAGACCATCTTCGAGCAGATTCCGTTCGCTGACCATAACGCCATGCTCGATCCGCCGACGGTGGATATTACCGGCCGCATGCTGGAGATGCTGGCGCTGTATGGCTACAACCGTTCAGACAAGCGCGTCGAAAAGGCCCTGCAGTTCATCCTCTCGGAGCAGGAGAGCGACGGTAGCTGGTTTGGCCGTTGGGGCGTGAACTATCTATACGGCACGTTCCTGGTTCTGCGGGGACTGCAGTCGATGGGCATGTGGAGTCATGAGCCCTGTATCCTGCAGGCCACCGAATGGGTGCGCATGGTGCAGAATTCTGATGGCGGCTGGGGCGAGAGCTGTGGAACGTACGACGATCCATTGCAGCGCGGCATTGGGCCAAGCACGCCATCGCAGACGGCGTGGGCACTGCTGGCATTGCTTGCCGGCGGAGATGTCCGTTCGGATTCTGTTGCCAAAGGTGTGCGCTGGTTGATCGATCACCAGCACGAAGATGGAAGCTGGGATGAGCTGGTGCCGGGCCGCAACGGTGAAAGTTATTACACCGGAACGGGTTTCCCGCGCGTCTTTTACCTGGGATATCACCTGTACAAGCAGTACTTCCCACTGCTGGCATTGACGACTTATATCAAGGCGCGCGAGACGGAAGTCTCCGGCGCACTGGAATAACCAAAGTTTTACCTAAGGAGTGTGAGCCGATGGCAGTGCCAATCTCACAGATGCTGACGGTCGCAAGTTATGTCCTGAAGCAGAAGATCAAAGGCAACAAGCGGTATCCGCTGGTGCTGATGCTGGAGCCGCTGTTCCGCTGCAACCTCGCCTGTGCCGGTTGCGGAAAGATTCAGTATCCGGCCCACATCCTCAAGACGGATCTGACGCCGGAGCAGTGCTTTGCTGCGGTGGAAGAGTGCGGCGTGCCGATGGTCTCCATCCCGGGCGGCGAGCCGTTGCTGCATCCGCAGATGCCGGAGATTGTTGCCGGCCTGGTAGCGCGCAAAAAGTACGTCTACATGTGCACCAACGCGCTGCTGCTGAAGGAAAAGCTCCATCTCTTCACGCCAAGCAAATATCTTTCCTTCTCAGTGCACCTTGACGGTCAGAAGGAGCACCATGACTTCGCCGTCTGCCGCGAAGGTGGCCACGACCAGGCAATGGAAGGTGTTCGTGAAGCAGTGAAGCGTGGCTTCCGTGTAACGACGAATACGACTCTCTTCGATGGCGCCGATCCGAACTCGGTGCGGGCTCACTTTGATGAGCTCACGCGCGCGGGTGTGGAGAGCATGATGGTCTCGCCGGGTTACACCTACGATAAGGCGCCGGATCAGAGCCACTTCCTCGGTAAGGCGAAGTCGCGCCGCATGTTCCGCGCCATCCTGTCGAACCGCAAGAAGGAGTGGCAGTTCAACTCACACCCGCTCTTCCTCGAGTTCCTGATGGGGCAGATCAATTTCGAGTGCACCCCTTGGGGAATGCCGACCTACAACATCTTCGGTTGGCAGAAGCCCTGCTACCTGCTGCAAGACGGTTACGCCGATTCCTTCAAGGAACTGATCGAAGCCACCGAGTGGGCCAACTACGGTGCGAAGAGCGGTAATCCACGTTGCGCCAACTGCATGGTGCATTCGGGGCACGAGGCCTCGGCGGTGAACTATGGGTTCGGATCGCTGCGTGGTTTCATCCGTACGGCCAAGGCCTATATGAACGCACTGTACCCCGATGCAGGAGCGCAGAAACTGCTGAATGAGTGGCAGCCGGAACACCGCGGACCACTGGTTCAGATCGCTACGACACCCGCCGCGCAAACCGGCGAACTGGTCTCAGGAGACTAAGCCTATGTCGACAGTGCAGCAGGAAGCGGGGAAGATCGAGCAGTTGAAAGAGCATTCGGCAGATGAGCTTGAGGTTGTCGCCGGCCGTGAACGGGAGAATCTCGAGGGCTGGATTCCGGCTCTCGCTTCGGACGATGAGGTGCGAGAAGCGCTGGAAAAGGCCTTCGACTATCGCGGAGATGTGACAATCACGAAGAAGGACGGCGCGATCATCGAGGGTTATATCTTCGACCGCCGCTCGGGTACATCGCTGCGCGACTCCTTTATCCGCATCATTCCGTCCAAGGGAGACCGCGCGAAGGTCAACGTGGTCTACGGCGATATCGCAGCTCTCGCATTTACCGGCCGCGACGCTGCCGCCGGCAAGTCCTTTGAAGCCTGGGTCAAGAAGTACTGGGAAAAGAAGGCCGCGGGCGAAACGAATATTGGGATTGAAGCGGAAAAGCTGGACTAGAGTATTTTCCCTGAGGGTGTCATGTAGGGCTTCCTTATCGATGGCGTTTTCCGCAATGAAAACGCTGCTATACGTCTCCTCCGGGATGCCCAGCAACAGGGAAAACGTTCTAGCTGCTTACCGGATGCGGGTTACATTTACCCGCATTGTCTTTGTGTGAGGTCATGAAAGTCTTTCTCACCGGAGCGACAGGGTTTGTCGGTAACCACGTTGCGCGCCTGTATGCCGACCAGGGCGCACAGCTGCGCCTTCTGACACGCGGCACAAATAATGCACAGCTCGAAGGTATTCCAGCGGACGTGATCGCCGGCGATCTGCGGCGGCCCGAAGAGCTTCGGGCCGCGATCAGCGGGTGTGATGCCGTTGTTCATGTGGCTGCGGACTATCGTCTATGGGTCCGCGACCCGGACGATATGTATCGGGCCAATGTCACGGGTACGCGTGAATTGTTGCGTATTGCCCGTGAGGAAAGCGTGCCCAACTTTATCTACACATCGAGTGTTGCCACCATGGGTTTTCAGACCGATGGCACAATCGTCGATGAGAATACGCCTGTCTCGCTGGCAGACATGGTGGGCCATTACAAGAGATCGAAGTTCCTTGCGGAGCAGGAGGCGATTGCAGCGGCCAAGATGGGCCAGCGTGTAATGATCCTGAATCCGACAACGCCGATCGGCGCCGGCGATGTTAAGCCAACCCCAACTGGCCGTATTGTCGTGGACTTTCTCAACCGCAAGTTCCCGGCATATGTCGATACCGGTCTGAACCTGGTGGATGTTGCGGAGGTCGCCCGTATGCATCTTGCCGCACTTAACGCCGGCCGAGCAGGAGAACGGTATATTCTCGGAGGAGAGAATCTAACGCTAAAACAGATTCTTGACCGCATGTCGGCGATCACCGGGCTACCCTCTCCCTCAATGCGGGTGCCCCATGCAGTCGCTATGATCTTCGCCTTCTTCGACGAGACGTTTACCGGCAAACTGCGCGGGAAAGAACCGCGCGCTACTTTGGAGGCTGTGCGTATGGGCAAGAAGAAGATGTTCGCATCCTCGGCCAAGGCAGAGCGGGAACTGGGATTCAAGGTCCTTCCGGTGTACAAGGCACTCCGTTCGGCTATCGACTGGTTCGTGGAGCATGGATATGCTCCCGCATATGAAGGGAAGCGGGCCTGATGGAAGAATGCTTCGGTATCGTTGCGGCGCTACCTGGAGAACTAAAGCCCCTGGTTGCCGGCTGGCAGCAGATGGAAGCAATAAACGGCGTGAATGCGTGGAAGCATCCGTCACGCAATATCTATGCTGTGTGCGCTGGAATGGGATCGGAGGCCGCTCGGCGTGCGTTTGACCATCTGACATCCATTTGTAATCCGACAACAGTGCTGTCGATCGGCTGGGCGGGTTCGATCGATCCGCGTCTGCCCGTTGGGTCCGTGCACTATCCTTCGCAGATTGTCGACAGCGAAGCGGAGGAGCACTATCCATTACATCTTGACGGCACGATGTTGCTGATCTCGGCCGACAAAGTTGCTGACCGTGGAGAGAAGTATCGTCTGGCGCTGGCTTATTCCAACGCGGCTCTGGTGGATATGGAGGCTGCTACGATCGCTAGTCTTGCCTTCGCAAGGGGATGCAAGTTCCGTTGTATCAAGGCTGTCTCAGACGGAGCGAATGAAGAGCTGCCGGATATGAATCCCTACATCACCAAGGATGGAAAATTCGCTACGGCGCCTTTTGTCGCCAGTGTGATGGTGCGTCCGTGGTATTGGGCGGCTCTCACACGTTTTGGAAAGAATGCAAGGCTGGCCGCGGTGAATCTGGCCGTTGCTGTCAAGAAGGACCTGAATCTATGAGTTCGTTGGAAGTCCCCGCAACTATGCGGGCAGCCGTTTACCGCGGCATTGATGATGTGCGCCTTGAAACCGTACCCGTCCCGGAGATTAATCCAGGAGAAGTTCTCGTCAAGATCCATACCTGCGGCATCTGTGGCACGGATCTGAAGAAGATTCATACCGGATCGCACTCGGCGCCGCGTGTCTTTGGGCATGAGATGAGCGGTACTGTCGTCAAGGTCGGTGACGGCGTAGAAGGCTTCGCGGTCGGAGATCGTGTTATGGCCTTTCACCATATCCCGTGTGGTGAGTGTTACTACTGCCGCAAGCAGACCTTTGCACAGTGTGAGACCTACAAGAAGGTGGGAACGACAGCCGGCTTTGCACCCTCAGGCGGAGGATTCGCAGAGTACATCCGTGTCATGGACTGGATCGTAAAACGCGGCCTGGTGAAGATTCCCGAGGGTGTACCGTTTGAACAGGCAGCCTTCATTGAACCTGTAAATACCTGCTTCAAGGCGATCAAGCTTCTGGAGCTTCAGCCTGATGAGACCGTGCTGGTGATCGGACAGGGCTCGATCGGCGTGTTGCTCGCCGCGCTGGCCGCACGCACCGGCGCTACTGTGCTGACAAGCGATATGTTTCCAGAACGCCATGCCGTCGCCGCAAAGTTCGGTTTGAAACACCCGATCGATGCGAGGGGAGATGTGGTAGCCGCCGCGCGGAATGCTACTGAAGGCCGCGGAGCCGACGTCACGCTTGTAGCGGTTGGCAGCGATAAGCTGATTCCTTTGGCAATGGAAGCGACGCGGCCCGGTGGCCGGGTGATGCTCTTCGCATCGACACAGCATGGCGAAGCGATCTTCGACCCGGCTGCGGTCTGCATGGACGAAAAGACGCTGATGGGCTCCTATTCCGCTTCTGTTGCGATTCAGGATGAAGGCGCACAACTTGTGCTGGACGACTACAAGAATGGCTTCGATCTGACGCAGTTGATCTCACACCGCTTTACGCTCGAAGAAGCCGTGAAGGGAATTCATCTGGCATCGAATCCGCAGCCGGATTCAATGAAGATTGTGATCCAACCGTAAAGCTCTTTTGTTCGTCGTGTCGTAGCGTAAGAATCTGTTTTCCTCATTCAATATGCGAGGGTAGAAAAGCAGATTCCTTCGCTACGCTACGGAATGACAAACGAAAGAGATTGCGAGTCCTAGCGATGTAACGCCGGCTTCTGCGAGCGCAGCCACTGTAGCAGGCCTGCTGGATCATCCGTGATGATTCCATCCACATGGGCCTCGCTAAGCTTCTTCCAGCCTTCCACGGTGTTTGCCGTATAAGGAATCACCTGCAAGCCTGCCTTGTGAGCCACAGCGACTTCGTTCGCGGTAGCGAGGCTTTCGTCCGGGCTCAGAATGTTCGCGCCGGAGACAGCAGCGATATGTGCAAAGCTCTTGTCTTTGTCGGTAATCCCCATGAAGCCGTCGTACTTTGCCTGACCGAAGAGAGCAGAGAGGCGAATCTGCGGATCGATCTGCTTCATAGCACGCAGTGTGCGGAAGTCAAAGCTCTGCAGGATGACTCGCGATTGCAGTTGATGCTTGCGCACAGCCTCATCGATCATCTTCACAAAAACCTCAGGCGAAGGCGTAATCTCCGGATGAGCCGGAGAGATCTTGGTCTCAACATTGAAGTCGAAGGTCCCCTTGGGCACGAGCTCCAGAACCTCATCGAAGGTGGGAATGTGCGTGTTCGGCACCGCTTTCTGTTGAGGGAAGGCTGCCAGTGTCTTTGCGCCGCAGTCGTACTGCCTGATCTCAGCCAATGTCAGTGAGTGGATCAGCGTGCCCGCAGGAAGTGCTGGTCCGCTGCAGATGCGCTCGTTGGCGAGGACCGCCTTCATAAAAGCATCTGTACCTTCAGGCTGCGCCAGGTATGGAGAGTGCGAGACGACCAGGACGTTATCTTTCGTGACTGCAAGGTCAAGTTCGAGCGCATCGGCGCCTGTATCGATGGCGTATTGAAACGCAGGCAGCGTGTTTTCAGGACGAGCCGCCCGGCCGCCACGGTGGGCGTGGAC
>Ga0136846_1223480_pt1 | contig 14851 bp, 10 predicted proteins | sample HopSoiMetagenom2_FD_96841 | JGI IMG/M metagenome (GOLD analysis project Ga0136846, IMG submission 96841) | Grasslands soil microbial communities from Hopland, California, USA - 2 Assembly 2016 (version 4) | ecosystem: Environmental > Terrestrial > Soil > Grasslands | place: USA: Hopland...
CCGGCGTGCCCGACTACGTGGGAGGCTTCGCCGTGACCGCGGGCCTGGGCATCGATGCGAAGGTGAAGGAGTTCGAGGCGAAGAACGACGACTACAGCGCGATCATGCTGAAGGCCATCGCCGACCGGCTCGCCGAAGCTTTCGCGGAGCACCTGCACTGGCGCGTGCGCACGGAGTTCTGGGGCTATGCGTCCGACGAGAAGCTGCGCCACGAGGAGCTCGTGGCCGAGAAGTATTCCGGCATTCGCCCCGCCCCGGGCTATCCGGCCTGCCCCGACCATACCGAGAAGGCCGAGCTCTTCGCGCTCCTGGACGCCACGCGCAATGCCGACCTGAAGCTCACCGAGCACTTCGCGATGCTGCCCACGGCCGCCGTGAGCGGCTTCTATATCGCGCATCCGCAATCGAGGTACTTTGCCATCGGCAAGGTCGAGCGCGACCAGGTTGCGGACTACGCGCACCGCAAAGGCATGGACCTGGCGGTCGCGGAGCGCTGGCTCGCGCCGATCCTGAACTACTGATGCGCATCGCGGTCCTGGTCGCTGCGCTGCTGGTGCCGCTGGCGGCCGCGGCCGAATGGCAGCCGGCGAAGCCCATCCACATCGTCGTGCCGTTCGCGCCGGGCGGCCAGCCCGACGTCGTCGCTCGGGCGCTCGCGGCACCGCTATCCCAGGCGCTCGGCCAGCCCGTCATCGTCGACAATCGCCCTGGCGCGGGCGGCAACATCGCAGCCGAGGCGGTCGCAAGGTCGGCACCGGATGGCTGCACCCTGTTGATGGGCACCAACGGGCCACTCGCGGTGAGCCCCGCGCTCTACAAGGACCTGACCTACGATCCGCTGAAGGACCTGGCGCCCGTCACGCTCGTCGGCACGTCGCCGAACCTCATCGCGGTGAATCCCTCGACAGGTATCACCACGCTGAAAGGGCTTGTCGACAAGGCGAAGGCCGAGCCCGGAAAGCTCAACTTCGCTTCCGTCGGCAAGGGCAGCATCTCGCAGCTTTCCATGGAGCTGCTGAACAGCGTCGCCGGGATCGCGACTGTGCACATTCCGTACAACGGTGGAGCTCCCGCGGTCACCGCACTCATCGCGGGCGACGTGCAACTTCTCTCGCTCAATCCCACGGCGCTCATCCCACAGGTTGCTGCCGGCAAGGCGCGCGTGGTCGCGCAGACGTCGGCCAGGCGCTCGCCGCTTATTCCCGATGTGCCGACCGTCGCCGAGTCCGGCTATCCGGGATTCGAAGCAGACGTGTGGATGGCGGTGATGGCGCCGGCGAAGACGCCCGCCGACGCGATCGCGCGGCTGAACATGGAGCTGGTGAAGATCATCCGCAGCGCCGAGCTGCGCGAAAGCCTCTGGAAGGCGCAATGGATCGATCCCGCCGGCACCGCACCCGGGGAGGTCACGTCCCTGCTCCAGCGCGAGAGCGCCAAGTGGGCGCGGGTCGTCAAGAGCGCGAATATCGCGGTGGAGTGAATCAGAGCGGCAGCACGCGAGACACGTCGGGCCGCCGCGTGAATTCCAGGAACGCCTCGGCAAGCCGGTCGCTCTCGCCGATTGCCGTGCGCCAGGCCGTCATGCGCGTGGCGTCCTGCCCGGTGTAGCGGGCGAAGTCGCTGCGGTCAGGAAGCTTCGCGTTCGGCAGCTTGGCGAGATACGCCGGCGAAGGTGCCACCACGATCACGTTGTCGAGCCACGGCCCGCGCGCGCGACGCCACGGCATGCCCTTGTCCAGCCAACCCGGGACGATGCGGTCGGTGAAGTGCGGATAAAGCACCAGGCCCTGCGCATGGTGGTACGGCAGGTGCAGGTGGTAGTCGATGAGGCCGCCATCCCAATAGATGCCTTGCGGCGCGCGCGGGATGTTCGCCACGCCTTCGAGCACCATCGGGATGGACGCGGAAGCGAGCAGCGCATGCCCGAAGTTTTCCGCGTCGAGATGCACGGTGTGCGTGTGGAACGCGTCGAAGCGTCCCGGCATCACCGGCGGCGCGTCGCGTGCGTCGAGAAACACGGTGCGATCGATGAAGCGCGCGAGGTGGCGGCGGCCGATCGCATTCGCCATCGCCGCCATGCCGAATCCGAGCGGCGTGTGCAGCGACGAATCCCGCGACAGCGGCCAGCGCCCGCGCACCGTGAGGATGTGCAGCCGGGTCCACGGCGTGGCGAGGATTTCCGCCTCCCGCCCCTTGAAAAGCGTTTCGAGCATCGCGCGCGCCATGTCCGACACGAAGCGCCGGCTCGGACGCCGCGGGTAGGACTGCTCGGTGTAGAGGCGCGCGAATTCGGCGAGCACCTTCGCCGGCTCGGGCAGGCTCGCGGCTGCGAAACGCCAGGCGCCGATCGATGCGCCGATCAGGTGGCGCATGCGCGGCGCGGCGGGCAGCCACTCGCCGAAGATCGCGCGATCGAGTCCCGACAGGCCGAGCGCCTTGGGCCCCCCGGCGGCGCCGGGGACAATCTCGACATCGGCTGCATCAAGGCCGTGCGTGCGCAGACGCTCGAGAGCCCGCGGGCCGGCGCGAATGATGAGCGGGGAATTCACGCTACTATTTTCCCATGTCCTCGAAACTCTTCTCGCCGCTGCAGCTTCGCTCCGTCACTTTCCCCCACCGCGTGTTCGTCTCGCCGATGTGCCAGTACTCGTCGGACGACGGCATGCCGAACGAATGGCACTTCGTGCACCTGGGCAGCCGGGCCATCGGCGGCGCCGCGTTCGTCTGCGTCGAGGCGAGCGGGGTTACGCCCGTTGGCCGCATCACGCCTTGGGACGCCGGCATCTGGTCGGCCGCGCACGCCAAGGCCTGGAAGCCGATCGCCGATTTCATCCGCGCGCATGGGTCGGTGCCCGGCATGCAGCTCGCGCATGCGGGACGCAAGGCGTCTTGCGGAAAGCCGTGGGAAGGTGGCAAGCCGCTCGCGGCCGGGAACGGCGCGTGGGAAACGCTGGGCCCGAGCGCCATCGCGTTCGGCGACTATCCCGCCCCGCGCGCGATGACGATCGGTGAGATCGAACAGACGGTCGAGGACTTCCGCCAGGGCGCGAAACATGCGCTCGATGCCGGCTTCGACGTGGTCGAGATTCACGGCGCCCACGGTTACCTCCTGCACAACTTCTGCTCGCCGCTCTCGAACCTGCGCACCGACGCATACGGTGGCGCGCTGGAGAACCGCATTCGCCTGCCGCTCGCCGTGGCGAAAGCGGTGCGAGACTTCTGGCCGGACGACAAGCCCGTGTTCTACCGCGTCTCCGCGACCGATTGGGCCGACAACGGCTGGGACCTCGCGCAGGCGATCGAGCTCTGCAAGCGGCTGAAGGCAATCGGCATCGACCTGGTGGATTGCTCGAGCGGGGGCAACATCGCGACGCAGAAGATCGCGCTCGGCCCGGGCTACCAGGTGCCGTTCGCCGAGGCGATCCGGCGCGAGGCGGCCGTGCCCACGGGCGCCGTCGGGCTCATCGCGGATGCGACGCAAGCCGAGCAGATCGTCTCCCTCGGGCAGGCCGACGCGGTCTTCCTCGCGCGCGCGATGCTGCGCGACCCGTATTGGGCGCGGCATGCAGCAAAGGAGCTGAAAGTCGAAATGGCATGGCCCGACCAATACAAGCGCTGCGACGTCGGACCTCTTGGAAGATAATGGCGCCATGATCGACCTCTACTACTGGACCACGCCGAACGGGCACAAGGTCACGCTCTTCCTCGAGGAGGCGGGCCTCGAGTACCGCATCCACCCGATCAATATCGGCAAGGGCGAGCAGTTCCAGCCCGAGTTCCTGAAGATCTCGCCCAACAACCGCATCCCCGCGATCGTGGACCGTGCCCCGGCAGGCGGCGGCAAGCCGATCAGCGTCTTCGAATCGGGCGCGATCCTCCTTTATCTCGCCGGCAAGACCGGCCAGTTCATCCCCAAGGACTTGCGCGGCCAGGTCGAGACGCTCGAGTGGCTCATGTGGCAGATGGGTGGCCTCGGCCCCATGGCTGGGCAGAACCATCACTTCGCGCTCTACGCGCCGGAGAAGATCCCGTACGCGATCGACCGCTACGTGAAGGAAACGTCGCGCCTCTACGGCGTGCTGAACAAGCGGCTCACCGGGCGCGACTTCATCTGCGGCAAGCAATACACGATCGCCGACATGGCCGCCTATCCGTGGATCATTCCGGATCGGCAGGGACAGGACGAGGACGAATTCCCGAACCTCAAGCGCTGGCGCGCGGCGATCCGTGCAAGGCCGGCCACTCAGCGCGCGTACGCGAAGGTCAAGGAAGTGAATCCCACTGCCGGTGGCATCCGCACGGAAGAAGAACGCAAAATACTCTTCGGGCAGGACAAGTCGGTCGTGAAGTGAATTAGAAGAAGAATCCAGGGGGAGTGATGAGCCGGCTGAAGGATCCCGCGGCGATCCGCAAGATCGCCAAGAAGTCGCTTTTCGAAGGCCTGGACCAGATGTGCGAGGGCGCGATCATCGTCGATCGCGACGCCCGCGTCGTTTGGATCTCCGACAAGTACGCCGCGAGACTCAAGCTCGCGGACGCGGCGTCCGCGATCGGCAAGGAAGTCGAGCAGGTGATCCCCAACAGCCTCATGCGCGAGATCGTGCGCACCGGCGAGCCGATCATGCTCGACATCATGCAGTTCGGCGACGAGTCCTTCGTGGTGATGCGCGTGCCGATCAAGGACGAGCGCAACCGCGTGATCGGGGCGGCGGGCTTCATGCTCTTCGATCGCCTGCAGTACCTGCAGCCGCTCGTCTCGAAATTCGCGCGGCTCGAGACGCAGCTCGCCGACGTGAAGAAGTCGCTCGCCGAAGAGCGCCGCGTGAAGTACACGTTCTCCAGTTTCCTCGGCAGCTCGCCTGCGGCGATGGAGGCCAAGCGCCAGGCGCGCCGCGCGGCGCAGGTCGATACCACCGTGCTGCTGCTGGGCGAGACCGGCACGGGCAAGGAAGTCCTCGCGCAGGCGATTCACTCGGCCAGCCCCCGCGCGCACGGCCCCTTCATCGCGGTGAACGTGGCCGCGATTCCAGACACGCTGCTGGAAGCGGAATTCTTCGGCGCCTCGCCAAGCGCCTACACCGGGGCGGATCGCCGCGGGCGGGAAGGCAAGTTCGCGCTGGCGAACGGGGGAACCCTCTTCCTCGACGAGGTCGGCGACATGCCGATGCCCACGCAGGCGAAGCTGCTTCGCGTCCTGCAGGAAAAGGAAGTGGAACCCCTGGGCTCCAACCGCGTCACCAAGGTCGACGTACGCGTGATCGCCGCATCGAGCGTGGACCTCCGGCAGATGGTGTCGATGGGCCGCTTCCGGTCGGATCTCTATTACCGCCTCTCGGTCCTGCCCATCGAACTGCCGCCGCTGCGCGAGCGCGCGAGCGACATCGAGGCCCTCACCGATGCGATCCTCGAGGAGATCTCGCGCCGCTCCGGCCAGCCGCAGCGCGAGCTCACGCCGACCGCGTTCGCGGTGCTCTGCGCGTATACCTGGCCGGGCAACATCCGCGAGCTGCGCAATGTGCTGGAGCAGGTCACCCTCAACTCCGACCACCCGCGCCTCTCCGCCGAGGACTTCACCCTCGTGCTGCCCCGCGTCGCCGCAGCGGTGCGCGCGGGCGAGCGCCCGACGCTCAAGCTTGCGGATGTGGTCGCAGATGCCGAGCGCGGTGCGATTCGCTCCGCGCTCGCCGCGGCCGAGGGCAAGAAGGTCCTCGCGGCCGAGTTGCTCGGGATCTCGCGGGCGACGCTCTATCAGAAGCTCTCCTTGCTTGTCACGGCCGCAGGCCGCAGCGACTCCAGCCACTAGCAATTTTCCGCAAACTGTCCGAAGATCCTGACGACTGTCGCTTTTCCCGGACGCCGGAGGTCGCGCCGGGAAGACGATGAAAATTCGCAGCCCTTGTTTTCAAGCGCTTGCACGTCCGCAGTCGGCGGGCATGGCTGTTGCAAGCAAGCGCGAGTCCGTCCCCACAAACCCCGCCTCGGAGAAAACCATGTCGGCATTGAAACGCACGGCGCTCGCCGCCGCTGCTGCCCTGCTCCCGCTCGCCACGCCCGCGTTGGCCAGCGGTGAAGATTCGCGCCCCGGCTTTCTCAGGGGCGCGATCACTTCGACGACCTACGACGGGGTGAGCAACGACCTGCTCACGGGCGGCCTCGGCAAGACGGGCCTCCAGGGCGCTTGCCCCGCGCTTTCAGCGACGCCCACTGCCGCGCAGCTGCGCACCCTCGCGATCTGCAACAACTACAAGTCACTGGTGAACGTGAACCCGAAGGGCGGCTACGGCACGCTCTATGGCCCGAACGTCGATGCGTTCGGCAACGTGACCGCGAACGAGGGCAAGGTCGCCGGCGAGGAGCACCTCGCCTACGCCGATGATGGCAGCGGCAGCGAGAACGTGACGCTGATGGTGCAGATCCCGTCCACCTTCGACATCGCCAACCCCTGCATCGTGAGCGCGGCCTCGAGCGGCTCGCGCGGCGTTTACGGCGCGATCGGCACCGCCGGCGAATGGGGATTGAAGCGCGGCTGTGCCGTGGCCTACACGGACAAGGGCAGCGGCAACGGCGCGCATGACCTCGCGGCCGATGCGGTGAACCTGATCCGCGGCGAACGAGTGCCCGCCGCCGCTGCCGGTATCGACGCTCAGTTCCGCGCCGCGATCACGCCGTCCGAGCTTGCGGCCTTCAATGCCGCATATCCCAACCGCTGGGCGTTCAAGCATGCGCATTCGCAGCAGAACCCCGAGAAGGACTGGGGCCGCGACACGCTGCGCGCCATCAAATTCGCCTTCTACATGATCAACCAGAAGTTCGGCACGGACGGCGACCGGGTCGCGAAACCCAGGAACGCCATCGTCATCGCTTCCAGCGTTTCCAACGGCGGCGGTGCCTCGATCATCGCGGCCGAGGAGGACGCCGCGAACCTGATCGATGGGGTCGCGGTGGCCGAGCCGCAGATCCAGATGGACCTGCCGGCGGAGGTGCGCATCGTGCGCGGAACCACGACGGTGCCGACCACCGCAAGGACTCTGTACGACTACTTCACGTTCGCCAACCTGTACGAGCCCTGCGCGTCGCTATCGGCTGCCAACGCCGGCAACACCGCCGGCCTCATCGGCATCACGACACCGAGCCCGGTCGCGGCGGCCAACCGTTGCGCCGCGCTCGCAGGGCTGGGCCTCGTGACGGGTGCCACCACGCTCGACCAGGCGAACGATGCGCTCGCGCGGCTGCTTGCCTACGGCTGGGAGCCCGACGCGATTGCCTTCATGCCGTCGCATTACTCGCTCGCCACGCTATCGGTCACGCTCACCTACGCGAATGCGTATGCACGCGCGAGCGTCGCGGACAACCTCTGCGCGTACAGCTTCGCGACCACGCCGGTGGCCGGCGTGCCCTTGCCGCTCGCCGCGATCTCCGCCGCCAACATCTTCGCCACGGGCAACGGGGTCCCGCCGACCAGCGGCATCAACATCGTGAACAACGCCTCGGTGGGCGGCGCAGCCCTGGACGCGATCTCGATCTCGCCCTCGACGGGCAAGGCGGACCTGAACGTCGATGGCGCCGCGTGCCTGCGCAACCTGCTCGCGCCACGCAACGGCGTGCTCCACCGCAGCATCGATGCGCTCAAGGTGGACGGCAACCTGCGCGGCAAGCCGACGATCATCGTGCACGGCCGGTCGGACACGTTGATCCCGGTGAACCACACGTCCCGTGCGTACCTCGCGCTCAGCAAGTCGCGCGACAAGAAGAGCCGCCTCTCCTACTACGAGGTGACCAACGCGCAGCACTTCGACGCGTTCGTGGACAACCCCGCGCTCCCGGGGTACGACTCGCGCCTGGTGCCGCTGCACCGCTACTTCATCGAGGCGATGGACCTGATGTATGACCACCTGCGCAATGGCGCGGCAATTCCACCCTCGCAGGTGGTGCGCACCACGCCGCGCGGCGGGCTTCCCGGCGCGGCACCGCCGATCACCGCCGCCAACGTGCCGCCGATCGCGGCAGTGCCGGCCGAGGGGAATGCGATCACCTTCAGCGGCAACACGCTCACCGTTCCGGAGTAGGCAGGCAGAGAAAACCGGGGCTCGACCCCGGTTTTTCCTTTTTCAGCGCGGCTTCAGGACGAAAGCCTTCCACGGCAAGTGCCCCGGAGGTACCGGCTCGCTCGTGCGTCCCATCCCCGTGATCCAGCCGCGATCATTGATCCCCGTGGGGATGAGCTGCACCCAGCCGGCCGCGCGCACGGCGGGAATCGATTCGAGCTGCGTGAGCGTGCCGTCCTGCCAGAGGAACGACTGCACGCTGTTCATGGTGCCGACCACCGCTCCATGGTCGTTGATCGCCCACGCCTTTGCGCCGCCCGCCGCCTGGAAAAGCGGCCGCATCACGCCGTCGTAGATGAACGGGATCGGGGCGCCATTCGGGTCCCATGCCTCGCCCACGACGACGCCGTGGTTGTTGATCGCGGCGGCGCGGCTCTCGCGGCCGCCGGCCAGCGTGCCCAAGTCCTGCATGCGACCGTTCTCCCACAGGAACGCGTGGTTGTTGGCATCACCCGCCACCGCGGCGTAGCCGACGACGCGCCCGCGGTCGTTGATGTCCACGGCCGCGGACGAGGCGCCTCCGAACGTGCCGATGTCCACGAAGACGCCATTGCGGAAAGCGAAGGCACGTGCGCTGCCGCCGAAGGAATACCAACCCGCCACGTCGTCGAATCGATTGAGCGCGAGCGGTACGCCGACGAGTCCGATGCTATGCCAGGCGCCATCCTTGTATAGCGCGATGCCGTTGGACCCGGCGACCGATCCCAGCACGGTGCCGCGCTCGTTCACGTCGAATGCGATGCCCTCGCCCAGGTCGAGCATGGCGCCGTCCTGCCACAGGATGGCGTGGGTGCGATTGCCATTGACGGCAGGGTCGAAGAAAGACGACCAACCTGCCACGTCCCCGCGGTTGTTGATCGCCTCGGCAGTGGAGGAATCATTGTTGATCGCGCCGAGGGCCTCGATGGTCCAAGTGCGGGCCGGTTCTGCGCCGACCGCGGTCGCAGCGGCGCAGAGCAGGAGGAGCGCGGCCCGACGCGCGATGCGTGAAATTCTTTCCATGGGGTCACCTCGAATGCCGAAATGACCTTGTTATGCGCCCGCCATGTTTCCGCTGCCTCTCGGCGACCATGCTCCGGGCAGCGCAGCGCGAATGGATCAGCCCACGGTCATCAGGCTGGCGTTGCCGCCGGCGGCGGCGGTGTTGATGCTCACGACGCGCTCGGTCACCAGGCGCGCCAGGGGAATGGCGTCGTCACCCGGGCGAAATGCGTGGACGCTCGCAATCGGGCCTTCACGCTGCGCGACGCCCCGCAACACTTCCTTGGCCTGGTCGGGCGTGCCGTGGTGGAGCACGACGTCGAAATCCGCGGCCTTCCAATCGGAGACGAGATCGATGGAACGCGAGATGGAAGGCGGGACCGCGCGCGCAAGGCGCTGCGCCCGATCTGTGGATGGCCACACGGCGCGCGCGCCCACCGACAGCGTCGCGGCGAGCTGGACCAGCAGGTCGCGATCGTCCTGCGCGAGGCAAAGCACTTTCCGGCGCGGCGTCACGCGATATTCGTTGCGTTCGCCGGTGGGGCCGGGCAGCGTCACGTCCGCTCCCGCCGGCGAGAATGCCGCGAAGCGGTCGCAAAGCACGGCGAGCTCCGGCGACGACTTGCCCGCCCATGAGCGCAGCGCCTCGAAAGGCGCGAGGCGCATTTGCCACGCCTTGAGCGATTCGCGCAGCCCCGCTTCGTCGATGTCGCGCAAGGTTTCGATGGCGGCGTCGGCCGGCGAGGACGAGAGCATGCGATGCAGGTAGAGCGGGCCGCCCGCCTTCGGTCCCGTGCCGGAGAGGCCCTCGCCGCCGAAAGGCTGGACGCCCACCACCGCACCGACGATATTGCGGTTCACGTAGATGTTGCCCACGCGCGCCTCGCCCACGATCCGGTCGATGGTCTCGTCGACGCGCGAGTGGACTCCGAGCGTGAGGCCGTACTCCAGCGCGTTCACGCCCTCCAGCAGCGCATCGAGGCCGTCGCGCCTGAAGCGCAAGACGTGGAGCACCGGGCCGAACACTTCCCGCTTCAGGTCCTGGATGCGGGAGATCTCGATGATCGTGGGCGGGACGTAGGTTCCGCGTTGCGCGGTATCCAGCATGCTCACGTGCCCCGGAACCTGCCGCACGCGCGATCCGCGATCGCGCATCGACTGGATGTAGCCGGCCAGCATCTTCCGGGCGGCCTCGTCGATCACCGGGCCCACATCCACAGACAAGCGCTCGGGATCGCCCATCGCGAGCTCGTCCATCGCGCCTTCGAGCATCTCGATCACGCGATCGGCGATGTCTTCCTGGAGGCAAAGCACGCGCAAGGCCGAGCATCGCTGGCCTGCGCTGTCGAAGGCCGAGTTGACCGCGTCGGCCACGACCTGCTCCGGCAGCGCCGAGGAATCCACGATCATCGCGTTCTGGCCACCCGTCTCGGCGATGAGCGGTACCGGCGCGCCCGAAGGGTCGAGGCGCCCGGCGAGCGTCTTCTGGATGATCCGAGCGACCTCGGTGGAGCCGGTGAAGACCACGCCGCGCACGCGGGGATCGGCGACGAGCTTCGCACCCACCGTCTCGCCCGGACCGGGCACAAGCTGCAGCACGTCGTGCGGGACGCCGGCTTCGTGCAGGATGCGCACCGCCTCCGCGGCGATGAGGGGCGTCTGCTCCGCGGGCTTCGCGATCACCGGGTTGCCGGCCGCGAGCGCCGCGCTCACCTGCCCGGTGAAGATCGCGAGCGGGAAATTCCACGGGCTGATGCAGACGATGGGCCCCAGCGGCACGTGCGTCTCGTTCGAGAATCGCGCCCGCACTTCGCCAGCGTAGTAGCGCAGGAAATCGGTCGCCTCGCGCACCTCCGCGATCGCGTTCGAATAGGTCTTTCCCGCCTCGCGCACGATGAGCCCCATGAGAGGCAGCAGCCGCGCCTCGAGCGCATCGGCGGCGCGCTCGAGGCAGGCGGCGCGTTCGGCCGGGGGCTTGTTGCGCCATCCAGCGGCGGCGGATTGCGCGGCCGAAAGCGCGCTCTCGACGTCGTCCCCATCGCCATCGACGACTTCACCGACGATGTCCGAGGCGTCCGCCGGATTGCGAACGGGTTCGCCCTGGCGCGACTCGCCGCGCGCGACGCGGGTGGGGGCCGCGCGCCACGGCTCCGCGCTCGCGACCAGCAGCGCCTGGGACAGCGTTTCGAGCGCCGCCTCATCGGTGAGGTCCATGCCCTGCGAATTGAGCCGCAGGTCGCCGAAGAGCGCTCGCGGCATCGGGATTCGTTTGTGCGGCGCGCCAAGAGCACCCTCGTCGCGTTCGATCTTGCGCACGCTCTCCACCGGGCTTGCCACGAGCTCGTCCACGGAGACCGAAGGATCGGCGATACGGTTGATGAACGAGGTATTCGCGCCATTCTCGAGCAGGCGGCGCACGAGGTACGCGAGCAGCGTCTCGTGCGTGCCGACTGGCGCGTAGATGCGGCATGGCCGATCCAGCTTGCCCGCGGACTGCGGCCCGACGACCTGCGCGTAGAGCGGTTCGCCCATGCCGTGCAGGCACTGGAACTCGTACTGGCTGGGCGAGTATCCACCGGCCATGTGGTAGATCGAGGCCAAGGTCTGCGCGTTGTGCGTCGCGAATTGGGGATAGATCTCGGCGGGTGCCGCGAGAAGTTTGCGGGCGCAGGCGAGATACGCGACGTCGGTATAGACCTTGCGCGTGTACACCGGGTATCCGTCGAGGCCTTCGACCTGCGCGCGCTTGATCTCCGAATCCCAGTAGGCGCCCTTCACCAGGCGCACCATGAGGCGCCGCCGCGTGCGCTTCGCGAGGTCGACCAGGAAATCCACCACGAACGGGCAACGCTTGCCATACGCCTGGATCACGAAGCCGATCCCGTTCCAGCCCGATAGCCCCGCCTCCGCGCAGAGCTTTTCCAGCAAGTCGAGGGAGAGATCGAGCCGGTCGGCCTCCTCCGCGTCTATGTTGAGGCCGATGTCGTGGTGCTTCGCCAGCTGTGCCAGCGCGAGCACGCGCGGATACAGTTCGGTGAACACGCGATCGCGCTGCGCGTAGGAATAGCGAGGATGCAGCGCCGAGAGCTTGATGGAAATGCCGGGGCCTTCGTAGATGCCGCGGCCCGCGGCGGCGTGGCCGATGGATTCGATCGCCGCCTCGTACGCCCTCATGTAGCGGTGCGCGTCGGCGGCAGTCATCGCCGCCTCGCCCAGCATGTCGTACGAGTAGCGGAAGCCTTGCGCCTCGAAGCGGCGCGCATGGTCGAGCGCCTCGCCGATGGTCTCGCCCGCCACGAACTGCTTGCCCATGAGCCGCATCCCGAGGTCCACAGCCTTGCGGATGACGGGCTCGCCCACGCGCGCGGTCACGCGCGTGAGCGCGTTGGACAAGCCTCGCTCCTCATGCGTCGCAACCAGCTTTCCCGTGACGAGCAGGCCCCAGGTCGCCGCATTGATGAACGGCGATTCGCTGCTGCCCAGGTGCGCGCGCCAGTCGCCGCGGCCGATCTTGTCCCGGATGAGCGCATCCCGCGTGGCGGCGTCGGGGATGCGAAGCAGCGCCTCGGCAAGGCACATGAGCGCCACGCCTTCGTCGCTCGAGAGTGAGAACTCCTGCAGCAACCCTTGCACGAGGTTCTCGCGCGCCACGCCCGTGTCGCGGTCGCGCAGCCCCGCTACCAGCCGGCGTGCAAGCTCGCCGACCGCCTTGTCCTGCTCCGTCGAGAGTTGCGCAAGCGGCAGCAGCGGCGGGAGGCACTCCGGCTCCGGCCGCCGCCGCGCTTGGGTGATAGCCGCGCGCAGCGCCCCGCGGCGCGGAATCGCGGCCGCGAGCTCCGCGAACCGCACGGCCTTACTGCTGGGCCTTTTGCTGGTCCTGCAGGTCCTTCATGAGCTTGTTGTATTCCTCGATGGCGCCATTCGCCGCCTCCTGGTTGGCTGCGATCGCGGCCTTGCGGTCGTCGAGGTATGCGGTCATGCACTTCTTGTAGCTGTCGATATCGTTCTGGAAGCGCTTGCGAACGCTCGGCTCTTCCATGAGTCGCGCGCCCGGGAGCGTGGGCTTGGGCTCGCACTTGAATTTCGGGACGTCCGTGGCCTGGGCGAACGAGAGGGTGCTGGCGGCACCGAGCAGCAGCCCGGCGGCGAGGAGGGCGCGTTTCATGTCGAAACCTTTCGGGTGGGATTCCAATGGGCGCGTAGATTAACGCAAAACCCCCGCCGGGCGCTGACCGGCAGCGGCTATTTGATCGACTTGATCGGGTCGAGGTTCAGCGGCGCCAGCGGCTCCGCCTTGATCGGCTTCACCGTGCTCGCCAGGTCTTCGCAGAACGCCGCCTGGTTCGAGGGGCAGTTCTTCTTGGCGAGCGCGTAGACGTCCTCGCGGTCGTCCTTGGCCGCCGGGCTCATCAGGTGCTTGACGACCCATTGCTTGTACTCCGCATCCTTCGCCATCGCGGCGGAGAGGACGTCGATGTTCTTCCATCCGACCATGAGCCGCATCAGGGCGTCCGTGAAGCCATCCTCCACCGGGCCCGCATCGCAGTGCTTGTAGTGGCGGTAGGGCTTTTCGCGGTTCTGCCACGTGACGATCTTGTCGGCGGCTTTTTGCGCCGCGGCCGCGTCGCCCGCGCTGCACGTCTTCTGTGCGTGCGCGCACGTGGCGATCGCCACGAGGCAAAACATCACGACTCGCGAAATGCTCATGTCAGGCCGCCATTCCCGGACGACGTCCGGCCTTGTCCATCCGCTCGCGCACGGCGCGCACGATGCCCGCCGCGTCGAGGCCGCAATCCGACAGCAAGAGCTGCGGGTCGCCGTGCTCCACGAAGCGATCGGGCAACCCCAGCATCAGCACCGGTACCGCCACCCCGTCGGCCGCGAGCGACTCGGCCACGGCGGACCCGGCGCCACCCATGACAACGTTTTCCTCGACCGTCACGATGACATCGTGGCTCGCCGCGAGCCTGAAGGCGAGCTCCCGATCGAGCGGCTTCACGAAGCGCATGTTCGCGACCGTGGCGTTCAGCTGCTCGGCCGCCTCGAGCGCGGGCGCCAGCATCGCCCCGAACGAGAGGATCGCGACCCGCTTGCCTTCACGGCGCACTTCCCCGCGCCCCACGGCGAGCGAGCTCATCGCCTTCTGCACCTCGACTCCGGGGCCTGCGCCGCGCGGATAGCGCACGGCGCTCGGGCCGTCCAGGGTGAAGCCCGTATAGAGCATCTGGCGGCATTCGTTCTCGTCGGCCGGCGCCATCACGACCATGTTCGGGATGCACCGCAGGTAGGAAAAGTCGAACGAGCCGTGGTGCGTAGGGCCGTCGGCGCCCACCAGGCCGCCGCGGTCGAGCGCGAAGACCACCGGAAGGTTTTGCAGCGCCACGTCGTGGATGAGCTGGTCGTAGCCGCGCTGCAGGAACGTGGAGTAGATGGCGACCACGGGCTTCTGCCCCTCGACCGCGAGGCCGGCGGCGAAGGTCACCGCGTGCTGCTCGGCGATGCCCACGTCGAAGTAGCGCTCCGGGAATCGCTCCGAGTACTCGACCATGCCCGAGCTCTCGCGCATCGCCGGCGTGACGCCGACCACGCGCGGATCGTGCGCCGCCATGTCGCACAGCCAGCCGCCGAACACCTGCGAGTAGGTCGGCGCGCCGCCGCTCGACTTCTTCAGGCCCTCGGCGGGGTTGAACTTGCCCGGGCCGTGATAGGCGATTGGATCTTCCTCGGCGAGCTTGTAGCCCTGGCCCTTGCGCGTGATGACGTGC
>Ga0136846_1227051_pt1 | contig 14851 bp, 14 predicted proteins | sample HopSoiMetagenom2_FD_96841 | JGI IMG/M metagenome (GOLD analysis project Ga0136846, IMG submission 96841) | Grasslands soil microbial communities from Hopland, California, USA - 2 Assembly 2016 (version 4) | ecosystem: Environmental > Terrestrial > Soil > Grasslands | place: USA: Hopland...
GCCTTAGGCGGTATCAATATTTCCAATCAAACCCAGGACATTGGCCTCGCCTTCAACAACCCGGCATTATTACGGCCTGTTATGCATACCCAGGCAAACATGGTTTTCAATTCTTTTTATGCCGGTATAAAGAACTATCATCTCATAGGGGGGTATCATGTTAATTCCCTTAACACCACTTTTGCAGCAGGTATTAATTATTTTAGTTATGGGTCGATAGCCGAAACCGATATGATGGGGAATGTGTCAGGCAACATGCGCCCGGTGGATTATGTAGCCCAGATCAGCGCCGCCCGGCAATATGGAGAGCGCTGGCATTACGGCGTTACGGCCAAATTCATCCATTCATCCTATGGCATTTATCGCTCATCGGGCATAGCTATGGATATCGGCATTGCCTATGCCGATTCCACTCATTTATGGCAGGCTTCCCTTGTGGCAAAGAATATGGGCGCGCAGTTAAAACAATATACCGGCAGCAGTAGTGGCGATCTGCCGTTTGATCTGCAAGCGGGTATTTCAAAACGGCTGGCCCATGCACCGTTGCAATTTTCGTTAACAGTAAATCAGTTGCACCACTTTGATACTCGTTATAATGACACTTTATTTAACAGTGAAACGGGTTTAGCACAGGATAGCAAAGAAAAAAAATATATATTTGACAAGTTTTTCAGACATGTGACCCTGGCTGTGCAATTATTTGTTGGTGATAAAATTGAAGTAACAGCCGGGTATAATTACCTCCGCCGCAAAGAACTGAACATAACAAACGCCGGCAACGGACTAAACGGCTTTTCAATGGGTGTTGGCGTGTTATTCAAAAAAATCCAGATCCGCTACGCGAGGAGTTATTATCAAAATAATTCTTCCTATAACCAATTCGGCTTAAACCTCAGGCTAAACGACTATTTCGGCTCAGGCGGATTATTGAACAGAGCAGGAAATAATTAATTGTTTCCCCTTAATTTCTCTTAACCGCTTTCCTTGAACTTTTAAAATTTAAGGGTAATGGAAGTTTGTTTATCCCACAAAATCAGTAATCTTAATTTTCGCCATTAACTAAACCTTTTCTTAATGATCAAAGTGATTATAGCAGATGATCACAAATTAGTACGCGAGGCCTGGAACCTGCTGCTCAGCAGGGATAAAAGGCTGTCGATAATTGCCATCTGTGAAAACGGACGCCAGGTAATTGAAGCCTGCAAAACACTTTCACCCGACGTGGTATTAATGGACATCAATATGGAACCGGTGAGTGGTATTGAAGCAACCAGGGCCATCAGGGAGCATACTAATGAAATTCGTATTATTGGCATTTCCGTTCATACCGATCTCCCTTACATCAATGCCCTTATGCATGCGGGCGCCAATGGATATGTTACCAAAAACTCTTCCGGTGAGGAAATGATCAAGGCTATTATGCTGGTGATGGAAGGGAAGCAATATTTCTGTAAAGAGATAGCGGATATAATTAATTCCTAACGCGAAGTTGAAGGGCTGAAGTAGGAGGTAAGAAATTCAAGATTCATATAATAAGAAAAGGATCACCTGTATAACAGATGATCCTTTTTTAGTATTGTTTATCTTACTTCCTTCTTGTTTCGGCTGTTCTATCCAACCAGCTCTTTTTCTTCCTTAAAAGCCTCACGCGGTGTAATTCCCAACAAATTAAACATGGCCTGGTCCTCATCAAAACTGGGGTTAGGCGTGGTCAGTAATTTCTCCCCGGTAAAGATGGAGTTGGCGCCGGCCATAAAGCACAGGGCCTGGTCCGAAACGCTCATGGTAGCCCGGCCTGCACTCAAACGCACCATGGCTTTGGGCATCAGAATACGGGCGGTAGCGATCATTTTCACCATATCCCAAACATCAACTTTCTGATTGTTTTCGAGCGGCGTACCGGCTACAGCCACCAGTGCATTAATGGGCACACTTTCCGGATGCTCAGGCAGGGTGCTAAGGGTATGCAGCATTTTAACACGGTCGGCATGAGTTTCGCCCAAACCAACAATACCACCACAGCAAACGGAAATACCGGCCTTACGAACATTGTCCAGTGTTTCCAGGCGGTCGTTATAAGTGCGGGTAGTAATGATCTCGGTATAATATTCTTTAGAAGTATCCAGGTTGTGGTTGTAGGCATATAAACCTGCATCCGCCAGTTTTTTGGCTTGTGTTTCGGTAAGCATGCCCAGGGTGCAGCATACTTCCATCCCCATTTCATTAACACCTTTTACCATGTCAATTACGCGGTCGAAGTCGCGGTTATCTCTCACTTCACGCCAGGCGGCGCCCATGCAAAAACGGGTTGAACCGGCTGCTTTTGCCTTGGCGGCATATTCCAGCACCTGGTCTTTTTGCATTAAAGCATGTACATCAACACCTGTACTGTAGCGGGCTGCCTGCGGACAATAAGCACAGTCCTCCGAACAACCTCCGGTTTTTATAGAAAGCAGGGTGCAAACCTGTACTTCTCCTGTGTCGTTGTACTGCCTGTGTATGGTGGCAGCACGATAAATGAGCTCAAGCAAGGGGGTATTGTAGATTTCCTGTATTTCTTCAATCTTCCAGTCGTTTCTAATCATGCGGTTTTCATTTAATTAATGGGAATTAAATTAATGGCGAAGATACATTGTTGAACGTTTTATACAACTTTTAGTTCAGTTGGCGATTGAATCCTTTTTATCCATTATATAGATAGATGAATCTTTCAGGAGCGGCAGATTTTGCTTAAACAGTTTATTAAACACCACCCTGAACTGGTTAACGCCTGAGATGCTGTCGTACAACCCTTTATAATCGTTATCCGGGTAATACACCGCGTTCAGGTTCTGAAAATAGCGTACCGGGAATACCTCTTTGGTGGAGTCCCTGTTGCCATGATCGCCCATAAGAATGATCACGGCCGAAGGATTCTGTTGCTGAATAGCGGTTATCATTTCCCTGATGCGGCTATTGGCATAAGTTACATATTCCAGGTAGGCCGAAATGGGAAAGCTGGTGTTTTCCCGGGTAATGGTGGCTATATCTTTCAGGTTGCCGTTTTTGTCGTAATAATAGGGATTGTGTGGCAGGTAAAAATGGGCGTACACGAAACGCGGCCGGGTGCTTTTGACAGCCGCGCTTGTTTTTACCAGTTCAATGAACCGCTGGTTATTATGATTGGCGTTCATAATATCACCACCCCAAAACCATTTAAACGGATACCATTTAGCCAACTTCAAGCCAATATCCTTTCGCAAATAGGCCAACATCGTTCGTTCAGTGATTAACCTGGTGTTCAGGGGCAGAAAGTCCTGTTCAACAAGGGAAGGGTGCCCGGCCAGGTTAAAAATGGAGTAGTTCACAATATCATAACCCGCTGCACTCAGTTTTTTTATCACTTCGTTATTACGGATCAGCGTTTCGCAGTTATTATAATCATTCAGGGTTACCTGCCCTGGGTGCTCTATGCCTTGCAAATACGACATATTCAGGATAGAGGCCATTGAAAAGGGCGTGAAATTATAATTGGACCGGCTGTGGGCCTGGATGCTGAATTTTCTTTGTAACAGAAAACTGTCAAGGTGGTTATGAAACTGGTACCATTGCGCCAGGGCCACGGTGCTGGCATACGCATCCATTAACAGAAAATAAATGTCGGGTTTATTACAGCTGTCGCACGGCTGATAGGTATTGTTCTTTGCAAATGAGTAAACTGATAACCCGGGATCATTAGGGCGAAAGTTTTTTGACACAAGACTACCAACATCAACAAGAATATAAAAGATTAACAACAGGTTCAAAAACACTGTAAGCCGTTTAAAGGATTTATTGGTCTTTTTCAGGTATACAATAACAGCAATAACTAGTATGAAGAATACACTAAACAGTACTATGTATTTACTGAAAAAAGGCGCAGCATGTGCTTTTAAAAAATCAAATAGGACGCCAAAGAAAAAATAGCTGGCCATTATCAAAAAGGCCGCCAGCGCTGCTTTGGGTATATTGCGAAGGAACAACCAGCATATTACTGCCACCACAAGGGAACCTGCCGTATAAACAAGGGCTAACAAGGCGCCTTCGCCCGGGCTGATAAAACCATAATTTTCGAGGTAGCCGTGTAGTACAAAAAATACAGGGAGTAAGATCAGGTAAACAGCATACGAATGCAGTTTTGAAAACATAGGCTATTTTCTTTTCATTCTGTATAAGGTTCTGCTGGTACCCACTACAGCCTTCTTCTCAAGAGTATCAAAGTATTTTGAAAAATATTGCTCAAAATTGGCCTGATCGTAATCGACAAATGTATCGGGCCTGGTTGCCAGCATCTGCTTCACTTTTTCATCTTCTTTCGGCACAAATTCAATGATCAGTTCAGGCGCAATGTCGTTAAAGTAGTCGGCCAGTACGGGCATCGAGATATTCTTGCCAATAACCAGGTGGTGAACAAGGGCCAGCGCCGCTACCAAATCGGTTTTAATGCGATCGTGAAATGCAGCCCGTTCCTGGTTGTGAAACCCAATGGCGGGGGAGGGGTTGGCTATATCCAACATTAATGGCAATATATTCTGAATGTTTTTTTGCTTTACCTCCTGGTACAGCCTTGAAATACACCGGTTGTCTGAATCGGTGGCTATTACCTGCATATTGTGGCTGGCGAATAACCGCGAGAAATACCCATCATTAGCGCCAAGGTCCAGCACGCTGCGGGCATTGGTTTGCTGGCAAAACTCCCGGATGATCTTTTCTTTCTCCTGCAAATATTCCTTACTCAGAATGGTGTCTTCGTAGTAATTGCTCCAGGTTGTTTTATACGTTTTGTTTGCCGGGAAATTGGTAATGATGTTGGTAAGATGGCTGATCACATCCAGCAGTTTCTTTTTACTGAATGTGGCGGCAGTGTGTTTGTTGTTGGCCCGTGGGCTGGTGGTAGCCGAGTGTTGCAGGTACACATGCAACCATACACCCAGGCTCAAACGGCTTTTTAACGGCAACAGCTTAGCCACAAAATCAACCGGAATGCCATCGATATAGGTGCTGAGTATTTTTTGAATATCTGTTTTCAGGTAATGTTCCAGGTATAAAGGGAACAGAAAACATTGACAGAACTGCCGGTACGCGATCCAGGGTTGTTTGGGATCGTAGGTATCGAACGAAAGCGTGTCAATAAATACCGGCTTTCCCTTGTGGAATTGAATATTGTAGGGCGTGGCATCTTTCAGGATCATGCCATGCTGTAAAGCTGTTTTTAGTACGGAAAGCGTGAGCAGGGCCGCATCCTGCAGCTGTTCAAAACACCATTCGTAGGGATAGCTGATAGGGGAAATGGGTTCGGGAAGCAGGGTAGTGTACCACTCCGACATACCCGTTTTATTGTCTGCCACTTCCTCATGGGCAATAAGTTGATTGCGGTCAACCAGCTGTTTGTACAAACCTGAGTCCAGCAGCTGACGGTATTGCGCGGCGTAAAATTGATTTACCTGCCGGTATATTTTCCCTTCCGATTCAAATACAAAGCCCGAGGGGTCTTTAAATGAGGAAGGATGGCGTGTATAGGTTGTCATTTAGCGATATCCTCTCCCTCAGTATCTTCTTTTTTAGGCTTCCAGAAGAAAGCCTTTACCTTCCACCATATATTTTTAAAGTAGAACAATGCTCCTAATATAGCGGCAATAATTACCTGAATAAGGTAACTGCCACTGCCCGGATCTATATACATCAAAAAGATTTTGGCTAACACTTTTAAAATTTGGGAATAAAAGTAAAAAAGATATCAGAACGAAAAAAAATATTTAATTTTCTCGATCTAATAAAACGTTTTTTCAACCTGGATAGTATTTTTCCCAAAATGATCATAAAAACAACTGGTAGTAGGAAGGCCTGGAGAAAAGGGTTTATAAGCTTTTTACTGCTTTTTCTTTTGGTGGCAATGTCGAATTGGTTTGCAAGGAAAAAAATGGATTATTCGTATGCCGACCTTCCAGGCTATAATCAGCTATACGAAACAAAGGAACAAACACGAATCACCTGCCTGACCGATAACAAAAACGGTTCAATTTCCATTGCTTTTGCTGGCAAAGCCCTTCGTAAGCAGAACGATTTCAGGGTTTACCAAAAAGATTCCTTATTGGCTACAGGGAAGGCGGAAAACTGTACGTTTCAACCACTCCTGGGCACCAGGGAATATAATATCAGGATCAATGAAGCTGCCGGGTATGTAACTTTTACATTAAACAATACGCCCGATTCCCTGTACCGCATTTTTGGTAACAGCAGTACCGTAACCTTCGAAATAACCGGTTCCAATGTACCTGTTGCACCCAATGATTTATACAGTATTACCGATTGGGCAATTAGTTATGATGATCAGCCTGAAACGGAGAAAAAAGCGGTCGATAACTATTTAAGGGATTCTATACATATTATGCCTGCCGAAGCTACCGCCGAACGCATTCTAAAAATATCGGATTTCATTTTGCAACGGGTTAAGGGTATGGATGGTGTTCCTTCAGATTCTATGTCGCAGTTATCGCCGGTAAATCAATTAAAATGTGCCCAGTCGGGCCGGTCAAAAATATGGTGCGGCATCTACACGCGTATCTTTTGTTTTTTTGCAAACAGGGCGGGGATACCGGCGCGGGTCATCGATTGTGGCAATACCAGGGCTGGAATTTCAGGCGGCTCGCATGTGTTTAGCGAGGTATATCTGAAAGAATATAACAGCTGGGCATATGTTGATCTGTTGGCAAAAACGGTGTTTGTTAAAAAAGGAGATCGGTATTTGAATGTTATAGACGTGCAGCGACTGTTAAAATATCCTATTAATGATCCTGATCTGACAACGTGTTATTTTAATGGAGATAGTATTGTTCAAACACCTTATAACCAGGTGGCCTCAACGGCCCTGGGGTATTTTCACCGCAACAATTCGTTTCGTTTCTATTTCAGTGATTTTTTTAAAATACAAAACCCAAAAAGCAGCTTCGAACGGTTTATTAAAATATTTTACCCAAAGCCTTATTATGCGGTGTATGGCGATAATACCGGGACCGGACGATCACAATTTGTCTTTAGAATAATAAGTACTTTTTCAATGGTCTTCTTCCTTGGGTTTTGTATCTTTTTTGGCTTAAAATGGCTCAGGCAAAGAGCTGCCTGAGCGCATGGCAGCTTATTTTTACAGATAGCTTAAGTTTGTTTTGGGCGTCAGCGTCAATAATGTTTCGTACATTAAGCGAATGGTTTGCTCTATGTCGCTCTTATGCAGCATTTCAACCGTTGTGTGCATATAGCGCAATGGTATAGAGATCAGTACCGATGGGCAGCCGTCATTGGCATAGGCAAAGGAATCGGTGTCGGTGCCGGTGCTGCGCGAAACGGTGCGCAACTGAACCGGAATACTGTTCTTTTCTGCCACATCCTGTACCACACTCAGCAGTTTATTGTGTACTGCCGGTCCGTAAGCCAGTGAGGGGCCTTTGCCGCAGGCTACATCACCTTCAATGATCTTATTGATCATGGGCGTATAGGTATCGTGCGTAACATCGGTAATGATGGCTACGTTGGGTTTTATTCTGCGGGCGATCATTTCTGCCCCACGCAAACCAATTTCTTCCTGTACAGCGTTTACAACGTACAAGCCGTATGGTAACTGCTTTTTATTTTCTTTCAGTAAACGGGCTACTTCAGCGATCATAAAACCACCCACGCGGTTATCGAAGGCGCGGCCGATATAGTAATCATTGGCAAGCTCGTCAAAACCATCCTGGTAGGTAACAACCGCGCCAATATGAATACCCAGATCGTCTACTTCTTTTTTATTGCGGGCGCCACTGTCAAGGAACAGGTTCTCTACCTTGGGTGAAGGATCTTTGGCATCGGGATTATGTAAGCGGGTATGAATAGCCGGCCAGCCAAAAACAGCTTTCACCGGTCCTTTCTTCCCATGAATAAATACGCGTTGTCCCGGAGCGATCACATGGTCAACACCGCCATTGCGTTTCAGGTATATCAATCCTTCGGGAGTGATGTAGTTTACAAACCAGCTGATCTCATCGGCATGGGCCTCTATCACCACTTTAAATTCTGCTTTAGGATTGATAACGCCTACAGCTGTACCATAAGGGTCAACAAAAGTGGTATCAACCAGCGGGGAAACATAGTCTAACCATAATTTCTGTCCGCTGCTTTCAAAACCAACAGGAGACGGATTGTTTATATAAGTTTTGAGAAAGTTAAATGCCTTATCGGTCAATGTGTAAGTACTTGCAGAAGCGGAAGCGGTCGTTTTACTTTTAGCCATAATTACTGTATTAAAAGATAAAATCGTGTTCTATATATTGATAAAAAAATTGATTTAATTGGGCAAAACTACTTATTTGGGATGAATATCGTTAATAGTGACGAAAACATCATCAATCCATCCAAAACAAAGTAGTACAGGTAATCGCTGAAGTTCTTTTTGGCTACCGGGTACAGCACGGCGGTTATAAGGCCGGGAATAAGCAGCAGAACAATAGTAAGGGCCGAAAGTTCATAGAAATATAAAGCACAGGTGCTGATGGCAAACCCCGCCAGTGATGCAGCAAACAGGTTATTGATGCCCTGCTCGTTAAAATAGGTGATCATGCTGCGGATACCCGATAGTTTATCATAATCGCGGTCGCGGTAATCGAAAATAATGCAAATGGCATAGATGAGCATAAAACGGCTGGTGCAGAACAAGACCGTAGCCATATTCCAGTGATGGTTGTCGATGGCAATGGGTAAAAAAGTGGTTACGTACATCCATACAAAGGCCAGGAACAGTGTTTTGCCTACGGCTATCCGGCTGAGCCAGGCAAAGGGGCCATATTGTAGTTTGGGGGCTGAATACAGGAAGGTCAGCAATACGGCGCCGGCCAGCCAGATCCAGTGTTCAATAAATTGAAAGAAGTACCATACCGATACAAGGGCGCCTAAAGAAATAAGTACAAGGTGCAGCGTTTTATGATGCTCCGTCCAGCGGATGCGCACATTTTCACTGGTGGCATCGCCGCTCAGGTACCAATGGAAATTATAACTGCAAAGCGTAGAAAAAAATACAAATACCAGGTAGGCGATATGGTTGTACTGCAGGTGTAGTAATTGATTGGTTTGAATTACCATCATCAAAGCACAACCGGCAATAAACAAACTGGTGAACAGAAACAGATCGAATAAATATTTCAACATCCTGCAAACACTGAATCCCGCAAGTTAAGACCTTTCTATAACAAGTTGTCCGGTAGTGGCCGTATCACTAAAATTTCCAGCTCTGTCTTTCACTACAATATGCAAAATAATAGTGTCTGGTTCCTTGCCATTGGGCGCATCCGGCTGGCTGCGGGGATCAGCGCAGGCATTAAGATCTGTATTAAATAAGGTTACTTTTAATTCCCCTTTCGTCTTTTTGGGGAAATCTGGAATTCCGTAAGGTAATATAGGGTTCAATACTGTTTTAACAACTGAATTAAGCCGTTCTTTATACAAAAAAACCGAATCCAGGTCGCCCTGCTTGTCGGTAAACTCCATTAATATTTCAGAAGAACTTCCGCTCAAAACCGAAACCTGGCTAGGATTAACTGATTTTATTGTAATGGTAGGTTTGTCCTGGAACTTATCTTTGCTGCAAGCGGCAAACAGTATTAAAGAAAGGGTGCTATATAAAACAAGCTTTTGCATATGTTGTTATTGTCGTGACAAATTTAAAGCCTAAAGTCTGCAATAAATTTATGATTTGTGAAATAGAAGATAAAATTTTTTCACTTGAACCAGTTGATTTTGAACAACTGGCGCTCGAAGTATTCCAATTCCAGTACAATAATAATGCTATTTATCAGCAATACGTAAAGGCGCTGTCGATAGTTGGGTCAAATGTGCGGTCAATAGACCAGATCCCCTTTTTGCCCATCCGTTTCTTTAAAACGGCCGACATAAAAACCACCGTTTTTGAGCCGGAAGCCGTTTTTGAGAGCAGTGGCACTACCCAAACCATCAACAGCCGCCATTATGTAAAGGATATGGGTATTTACCACCGTAGTTTTTTACAGGCCTGGGAGCAATTTTACGGACCTGTACAGGATTGGTGCGTGATAGGGCTGTTACCTGCCTATCTGGAGCGACAGAACTCATCGCTGGTGGTGATGGTGAATGAAATGATCAAACTCAGCGGTCATGCGCAAAGCGGTTTTTATTTATACGAACATGAAAAGCTGGCAGCAGTGTTACAGGAGCTGGAAAAGCAGGGACAAAAAACCTTACTAATCGGCGTTACCTTTGGCCTGCTCGATTTTGCGGAGCAATTCCCCATGCCATTGAAGCATACTGTTGTGATGGAAACCGGGGGTATGAAGGGCCGCCGCCGCGAAATGACCCGGCAGGAGGTGCATGCCATCCTTAGTACGGCCTTTAAAACCCCGTTGATCCATTCAGAATACGGGATGACCGAACTGCTCTCACAGGCTTATTCATACGGGCATGGATTGTTTGATTGCCCGCCCTGGATGAAAGTACTGGTGCGGCAGGATGATGACCCGCTCGATGTTCGGGTAGCCGGCAGCGGGGTAATCAATATAATTGACCTGGCCAACCTGTATTCCTGTGCATTTATTGCCACAGATGATGTAGGTACCGTACAGGAAGATGGAAGTTTTGAAGTGCTGGGCCGTGTTGATACCAGTGACATCAGGGGATGTAATTTATTAATAGCTGGTATATAGATAATTTAACAGGCTCTTGTGCAACGATATAGGTACGTTAGTAGTCAATTACCAAAAGGAAACCGATATGAAGTTATTAGTATTTTTTGCATTGGCAGCCACCATGCCGGCTTTATCATCCAAGTGTAACAAGTCGCAAAAACCCGATGAGTATTTACAAGGCAAGGTGATCAGAATTTCCTGCGCCAGCTATGTTGTACAGGTGTTGAATAATAATTCCATTGGCGAAGATGGCTGGAAGGACCAATCGAACAACAACGTTCAATACGATAATGTGTTTGCTGCCAGTAACCCCTGCAAATTACCGTCGGGTGTAAAAGCAGGCGCAACTATTAAGTTTAAGCTTAGTCCGCCAAAAGCGAATGATTGTATCACATGCATGATGTTCGATGCGCCACCCACCGTAAAATTCGACATCAATGAGATGTCTGTAGTAGGGAAATAATATTGTTTTAATGATTGATAAAGGGTCTTCCGATGAGTCGGGAGGCCTTTTGTTTTTACGGGAAGTCTGGAGTAATTTTTGTAACTTCAGTAACAACCCTTTTAACCAAAAAGTCATGGAGATCAAAGCTAAGCACGGCTTTAAAATTGATGCCGGTCAGGATCGCTTCAATGAAACGCTCACTTTTCTGGGTGGCACTTTTGAATGTAAAGTATCAGCCACCGACAGCAGGGATGGTTTGTGTGTGTTTGATACTACCAAAATGACTAAAGGCGGTCCGCCTTTTCATTTTCACTACACGCAGGATGAATGGTTCTATATTTTGGAGGGTGAATTCATTTTTAAGATCGGGGACGATATCTTTAACGCCAAAGCCGGCGATTCCATCTTTGCGCCCCGGCAAATACCGCACACCTTTGCTAAAATAAACGATGCCAATGCCAGAATGCTTGTGGTGTACCAACCGGCCGGCACTATAGATGAATTTTTTCAACAGGCCAGCCAGTTACCCGATGGCACCCTGCGTGATTTTGAACGGTTATACCGTATTCATGGCATGGAAATAGTTGGCCCGCCCCTGAAGTTTGAATAGACCCTGAGCGAAGTCGAAGTGCACTACCTGTATTCAACCGGTATTAACTCTGTACAGGGGAGGGTGCATTTACTTTGATGGCTTTCAAAAGCCAGCTCTATCAGGCGGATGGTATTATAGCCATGCGCAATTCTTTCCTGCACCGGTTTATCGTTCACCAGGCTCTCATACAGGTTTTTATAATAAGCGGCATAATCACCTTTGTAAGAAGGATAGCGCTCGCGAACCAGTTTTCCATTTACTTCTGTATGCAGCATGCCATAGATCGCTTCAGGTTCTTTTCCCCAGTCGTCCCCAACAGGTAAGGCGCCGGCACGTAACAAAGCCTCCTGGGGGTCTTCACCCGATTTTACAAATGAACCTTTTGTTCCGTGGATCAAATAGCGCGGACCCGGTTCACGCACCAGCATCCCGGCTTGCAGCATCACTTTTAAAAAGCCATAATCGAGCCGCAGGTCAAAGTAATCATCCACTTTGGCATGTGGGCGCTGTGTGCGAATATCCGCTGTTATGGTGTGGGGCATGCCAAATAAATACAATACCTGGTCAAGCAGGTGAGGACCCAGGTCGTACAGGATACCGCTGCCTGGTAACGCATGTTCGCGCCAGGCTTGTGGCCGGGCTTCAGCACGATAGCGGTCGTAATGCCCTTCAAACGTATGTACCTCGCCCAGCAGTTGTTTATCGAGAATTTCGCGAATGGTAAGAAAATCGCTCACATAGCGGCGGTTCTGATAAACACTCAACACCACGCTGTTGCTATTGGCGATCTCTATTAATTCCATCGCCTCTTTGGAAGTATTGGTAACAGGTTTTTCCAGCACCACGTGTTTGCCCGCTTCCAGTGCCGCCTTGGCATAGGGGAAATGCGTTTCATTAGGCGTGGTGATCACCACCAGGTCAATCTCCTCGTTCTGTAGCAGTTCATCAAACGTCTTCACCACCTGCACAAAAGGATATAATTCTTTTGACTCCTGCTTATGCCGTTCTACCACACTAACCAGTTGATAGTTGTTATTGGTGGTAATAAAAGGTGCATGAAAGACCCTGGCAGAAATGCCGAAGCCTACTAAACCAACTTTGATCATTGCGAATGATTTTTTTTGATAAAAGTGTGATTGGTTAAACTAACAAACTCAATAACCTAAATAACTTACGAACCTGAAACTTTGAACTTAAAACGTTCAACTATAAACTGATTTTCCTATCCCTGGCAACTATCTTCCATTCCCCGGTGAGTTTCCCATTTTCAACTGTATATCCCCGTTCATGCAAAGCAACGGTTGGACAAATATGAATAGGAACCCCGTACAACACATCGCCCGGTTTAAAGGAATGGCCTTCACCCGCCTGCAAAACCAGGTGCTCTTCACTATGGGAGACTGCTTTTAACTGCGGGGCATTTAAGAAGAAAACCCGTTTGGTGATCTCATTTTCAGCCGCAATTGATTTGTGGCCCAGGTCAACACAAATATGGATATCATTAGGCAACGAAATCACGCGGGTTACCACGATGGCGGCAATTTGAAAAGGTTGCTCGGTGCATTGATCGAGATAGCTTTTGTCCCAGAAAATAAATGTACCGGGGCTGCATTCCACCGTTCCCCGTTTGGCGTGAATGGGAAAGCTGGGCGATCCGCCGGCGATAACTTTCACCTTGGTATAGCCCATCGATCTCAATGCCTGTAACATGTCTTCCACTTTGGCGTAGGCTTCATTACTCTGGGCAGTGCGTTCTTCCAGCGTACCGCGGGTATGACCGTCATACGCGTGCAACCCGGCAATTGATAAGCCTTTTGCCTTTGCACAATATTCATACAGTTCAATGGCTTTTTCACCCGGTACAATGCCCGTGCGGTTCTGCCCGATATTTAAATCGATATATACAGAAATGGTAGCGCCAACCGTCGCAAAAGCATTCGCAATGGCTTCTGCACTGGGGATATTGTCGACCAGGCAGCTAAAATGCGTGTTGGGATATTGTTGTGTTACCTTAACAAAGCGTTGCACTTTGGGACCAATGGGTTGATAGGCCAACACCACATCAGGCGCGCCGCACATGCCCAGCATTTCCGCTTCAGCAATGGTAGCGTATTTGAATTTGGTGATGCCGGCGGCCAGCATCAGTTGTGTGGCTTCTTTTGTTTTATGGGTCTTGGCATGCGGGCGCAACCGTTGCGGATCATCGATCATGGCCTTCAGGGTAGTGATGTTTGTTTTTACCCGTTCAGGAAATATTACCAGGGCGGGAGTGTCCAATTCATCAATGTTTTGGATCTGATACCAGTTTGCTTGCATTGTTTGTTGTTTGTAATCGGCAATCGGCAATCGGCAATCGGCAATCGGCAAAAAATTTCAGGCGGTGCAAGATTAGAAATTAATCTCAAAATTCGCGAACCCATTCACGATTCACGATTGACGATTCACGATCAAAGGTAATGACTTTAGCAGGTTCCCTGGTTACACAAAAATGTCAAGGATCAAAACCCCGATGAGTCCCATTACAGAAACAATGGTCTCCATCATGGACCAGGAGCGGATGGTATCGCGAATGCTGAGGTTGAAATATTCTTTATACATCCAGAAGCCGGAATCATTTACATGGGAGAAGAACAAACTGCCGGCGCCTATAGACAGCACCATCAGGTTGGCATTAACCTGCATTTGCGGAATAATGGGCCCGATGATACCGGCAGCGGTGAGTCCGGCTACGGTGGCTGAACCAACACAAATGCGAATAACAGCGGCTATCAGCCAGCCCAGTATCAGCGGATGCACAGGCCAGCCCTTTATGCTTTCGGCAATGGTAGTGCTAACGCCACTATCGGTAAAGACCTGTTTCAGTACGCCCGCACCAGCTACTACCAGTAAGATCAGCGCCACATCTTTAATGGCATCGCCATAAATATCCATAATGGCTTTTATAGGACGGCCGGTATGAATGCCCAGGGTAAAAGTGGCTACCAGCAGCGACAGCAGCATCACGATCACGGGGTCGCTGATAAAATCATTTACCTCCTTCGCAAAACCAGATAACCGCATCACCAGCGGAACAATAGTAGTAACCGTCAGCAGGATCACGGGAAGTAACGC
>Ga0136846_1214512_pt1 | contig 14849 bp, 11 predicted proteins | sample HopSoiMetagenom2_FD_96841 | JGI IMG/M metagenome (GOLD analysis project Ga0136846, IMG submission 96841) | Grasslands soil microbial communities from Hopland, California, USA - 2 Assembly 2016 (version 4) | ecosystem: Environmental > Terrestrial > Soil > Grasslands | place: USA: Hopland...
CCGCTGCGGGTGACCTCCCGGGTGGCCTCGTCGTCACGGTAGTAGCCAAGCATGACGTCGTTGCCGCTGACCGCGATCTCGCCGATGGTCTCGCCGTCGGCCGGCACGTCCCGGCCCTCGTCGTCCAGGATGCGCAGCGGGCGGGCGATGATGTTGGGTGCTCCCTGCCGGGCGCGCAGCGCGGCTCGCTGATCCGCCTCGAGCCTGTCCCATTCCGGCTGCCATTCGTTGATCGCGAGCGGGCCGTAGGTCTCGGTCAGCCCGTACAGGTGAGTCACGGCCAGGTTCATCGCATCCATCCGGCCGAGCAGGGTGGCCGACGGCGGTGCGCCGCCGGTGTCCACGTGCACCGGCTGGTCCAGCTTCCCGGCCGCGGGATCCTCGGCGATCATGGTCAGCACGGTCGGGGCCGCGCTGAAGTGGGTGATCCCGGCGTCGCGGAGCAGGCGCCAGATCTCGGCGGTGTCCACGGTCCGCAGGCAGACGTGGGTGCCGCCGGCGGCGGTGACGGCCCAGGTGAAGCACCAGCCGTTGCAGTGGAACATCGGCAGCGTCCACAGGTACCGAGCGCCCGGGCCGAGCCTGGCGTGATAAGCCATCGCGGTGGCCTGCAGGTACGCGCCCCGGTGGTGGTACATCACGCCCTTGGGGCGGCCCGTCGTCCCGCTGGTGTAGTTGATGGCCAGCAGCTGGCGCTCGTCCGGCAGCACCGGCTCGGCCGCATCGGCGCTGGCGATCCATTCCTCGTAGGAGTCGCCGGACCCGCCGGCGACAAAGCACGGCAGGCCGGCCCGGTCGGCCAGGCGGCGGGCGCGGTCGGCAAACTCGCTGGTCGCCACCAGCACCGACGCGCCCGAATGATCCAGCAGGGCGGCCATCTCGTCTTCCGACAGCCGGGTGTTCAGCGTGACCAGCGCGCCGCCTGTCATCGGCACCGCGTGGTGCAGTTCCAGCATCACGTGGCTGTTGGCGCACAGCGCGGCGATCCGGTCCCCGGGCTCCGCGCCCTGGGCGGCCAGCGCGCCGGCCAGGCGGCGGCACCGCTCGGACATGTCGCGGTAGGTGAAACCGCGATCGCCGTCCACGATCGCGGTCCGGTCGCCGAAGACCGCGGCCGCACGGTCGAGGAACGAGGTGGGCGTCAGCGGGGCGAAGGTGAACTCTGCCATCTGATCCGTCTTCCCCCTGTGACCGGCTGAAACCGGCTGACGGGGCCGATAAGTACAACGCCGGCCCCCAGCAGGTGCTGCTGGGGGCCGGCGTCTCAGTGTGGCGCGGTGAACGTCGTGGTTACTTGCTGTCCGCCTCGACCAGGCGCTCCACGAGCTCGTCGACGGTGCCCGTCTTGGGCAGGTCGCGCTTTTCGAGCAGGTCGCTCAGCTCGGCCTTGTTCATGCCCTCGTAACGCTCGCGGGCCTTGTCGTGAGCGCGCTTGGCCTGCTCGCGCTCGATCCTGCGGGCCTCACGGGCCTGGTCCTTCTCGGCCTGCTCGGCCCGGTCGGCCTGCTCGCGGGCGGCCTGCTCGGCCCTGTCGGCCTGCTCGTGCACGAAGCCGCGGGCTGACTCGGCCTGCTCGCGGACCAGGCCGCCGACGGACTCGGCCTGCTCGCGGACGACACCGGTCAGCGTGCCCGCCGCCTCCACCCACTTGAGGGTGAGGTCACGGCTGATGTCTACGGTCCGCTGCACCAGCTCGAAGTAGCGCTCGACGACCGGGACCAGGTCGACCTGGGGCAGGCCGGACGGCAGGTAGTCGTTCAGCCTCTGCGAGCCCTGGGTCCAGAAGTCAGCGATCTTCTCGACCGTGTCGGCTGACTGGCTCGCCGCAGCGCGGTAGCGCTCAGTGGTGCTGGTCATATGCAGTACTCCCTCGTGAGGTCGGAATTCAGTAGTTCTGAACACGTTATGCTAACTTTATCAAGCGGCGCGTACTAAGTCAAGCACGACCTGCCTGGCATAACGTTCCGGGCTTGCGCCCGCCACTGATCCCTGTCCTCAGACCCGCCGCTGATCCTCATCCCCGCGGGCTCCTTATCGGCTACCTGATGCGCACCGACTTAAACCCGTGCCTGGTGACCTGGCGCCCTCGTCGTCAGCGCAGGATCCAGACCCTGGCCTGGCTGCCGTCGCTTCCCCGGTGATCGTGAATACTGTGCCGTGGGAGGTGGTCAGGTGGATGACCGGCCGTTGTCCGGGCGCCGGGACGTCAGGTCCCAGGTGCCGGGAGCCGGGGTTGCCGGCCGTCCGGCCGCCGAGTTGACGGACGAACTGCTCGATCGCCGCGAGGCCGTGGCGGAACTGGGCGCCGAGCTACGGGCGCTGGCCGACCTGGTCACCCGCACCGAGGTCGGCGCCGACGTGCTCCGCGACAGCGCGCGGCGGCTGCGCGAAGTGGCCCCGGCCCTGCGCGAGCGCATCCGGGATATCGCCGAGCCCGCCTCGGTGGACGACCTCACGGGCGGGGTCCGGATGTTCAGCCCGGTGATCGGGGAAGGCAACCCGATCGCGCCGCCGCTGCGCACCGAGAGCGACAAGGACGGCGCCGAGGGATGGTGCACGCTCGGCCAGGTCTACGAGGGCCCGCCCATGTACGGCCACGGCGGCATAAGCGCGATGCTGATCGACCAGCTGCTCGGCCACGCCGCCGCGGCGTCCGGCCACCCCGGCGTGACCACCGACCTGTCCGTCCGGTACCGGCGGCCGGTGCCGCTGGATGTCCCGCTGCGCGTCTGGGCCCGCGTGGTCAAGGTCGAAGGGCGGCGCATCTCAGCGGTAGGCGGCATCAGCACCGCCGCCGAACCAGACGTCCCCCTGGTCGAGGCCGAGGGCCGGTTCGCCCGGCTCCGCCTCGATCAGGCCGGCCGCCTGTTCGGCCGCCTCGCCAGCCCCGACGCCGCCAACCCCGACGTAGCCCACGACTGACCGCCGCAGCCCCCAACCGGGCCCCGAGCCCCGAGCCCGGACCAGCCTCGCCGGTTCCGCCTCCCGATGCCATCGACTTCAGGACTGGCAGCCCGAGCGTGAGGTGACTGGGCCTTCAGGGACTCCCGGGGAAGGGGAGGCGTTCACCGGCGCCCCGGAAAGGAGCCGGTGTGCCCCTGCATACCTTCTTACGTACCCTGTGTGCCACCGACCCCGCGTCGGCGCAACACCCGTCCCGGAGACTGGCCCGGAGACTGGCCCGGGGGCCGGCTCCGGCGACCCGGAGCTGACCGCGGCCGGCTGGTCGTTCATCGCGCTGGGCGCGTGATGACCCCTTCCCAGGGGCGCAAGATCCCCGGCGGCACGTCTTCGGGCCGGCCCGATCTCAGCAGCACCTCACCCGCGGGCATCTCGGCCGGCTGACCGGTGAAGTTCGCCGTCACCACCAGGGGACCGGTCCGGTAGACCCACTGGCCGTCGTCCACGTGCAAGTTCTCGAACTCCGCGCGGACGCCATCGATCCCGGCCCGGCGCAGTTCTGCCCGGCGCAGGGCGAGCAGGTCCCGGCACAGGGCCAGCACCGAACCGGCGTCGTCGCGCTGGTCCGCGACTGTGCCCAGCGGAGGGCTGCCCAGGGGCAGCCACGGCGTCACGCCCGGGCCGGTGAAGCCGCCGCCGGGCGAGCCGTCCCACGGCATCGGGGTCCGGGCCCGGTCGCGGCTGGCGCCGCCCTCGATATCCAGCGTGGCCGGGTCGCGCCGCAGCGCGGCCGGCACGTCGACGTCGGTCATGGCGATCTCGTCGCCGTAGTACAGCACGCTGGTGCCGGGCAAGGTGGCCAGCACCAGCAGCGCCAGCCTGGCCTTGCGCTCGTCGCCGCCGCCCCAGCGGCTGGCCAGCCGGCCCAGGTCGTGATTGGAGCCCATCCACACCGGGCACCCGCCGGGCGGCAGCGCGGCCAGCGTCAGCTCGGCGATCTGAGCCAGCCGGGCCGGCTCGAAATCGGAGAAGGCGAACGGGAAGTTGAAGCCGAGCTGCAGCTCGTCGTCGTCGCCGTAGTAGGCGGCCAGCCGCTCCGCGTCCGGGACCCAGGTCTCGCCGAGCAGCAGCCGGGCGGGGGAGTAGCTCTCCGCGATCTTGCGCCAGTCTCGGTAGACGCCGTGCGTCTCCGGGCGGTTGTTGTTGTAAATGAAGCGCAGGCCGAAGACGCCGTCCATCGGGCCGCCGTCGCCCAGCGGCGGGTTGTCGCGCAGCTCCGCGTCTTTGTACAGGCCGTTCGCCACGTCGATCCGGAACCCGGCTATCCCGCGCTCGAACCAGAACTCCAGGATGCGGCGGAACTCGTCGTGCACCGCCGGATTCCACCAGTTCAGGTCGGGCTGGCCGGGCAGGAAATTGTGCAGGTAGTACTGGCCGCTCTCGTGCCACTGCCAGGCCGGGTGGCCGGTGAAGTCGAGCCAGTTGTTCGGCGGCCCGTCGTCCGGCTTGCCGTCGGCCCATACGTACCAGTCGCGGTGCGCGGCCGCCCGGCCCGACGCGGCGTCGGCGAACCAGGGGTGCGCGGAGCTGGTGTGGTTCGGCACCAGGTCGAGCAGCACCCGCAGGCCCCGCCGGCCGGCCTGGGCGATCAGCTCGTCCAGGTCAGCCAGCGTGCCCAGCTCGGGGTGGACGCCGGTGTAGTCACTGACGTCGTAGCCCCAGTCCTCGTCGGGCGAGGGCATGGTGGGGGACAGCCAGATGGCGTCCACCCCGAGCCAGGCCAGGTGATCGAGCCGCTCGATGATGCCGCGCAGGTCGCCGTAGCCGTCGCCGTCGCTGTCCCGCCAGGACCGCACGTACAGCTGGTAGATGACGGCGCCGTGCCACCACGGCGGGGGCGCCTGTTCCGAAGGCGTCGAGTGGCTCACGGTCCTCCTAACCCCGGACTAACCCCGGACTAACCCCGGACGGCCAGGCCGGTCTTCGGGTCGAAGAACTGCATGTCCTCGATGTCGACCGAGAACGTCACCCGGTCGCCGGGCTTGACCGGGGTCTTGGCCTCGACCCGGGCCACGCCCTCGCCGGACTGCAGGGCGGCCGCCTCGTCCTTGTCCACGGCGCCCTCGGCGATGACCCGGTGCGCGTCGATGGTGAAGTGGACCACCAGTTCGGAGCCGAGTGACTCGACCAGGTCCACTTCGCCGACGATCTTCGGGCCGGTGCTCGTCGAGCTTTCCGCGCGCAGGTGCTCGGGGCGCATCCCCACCACGACCTCCTTGCCGGCGTAGGCCCGCAGCCCCGGGCGCTTCAGCACGACGGATTCCGGCAGCTCGACATCCTGGGAGCCGAGCTTGATCGACCGCGCGCCCTCGCCGACGGTGGCGTCGTAGAGGTTCTGGGCGGGCGAGCCGATGAAGGCGGCCACGAAGATGTTGTCCGGGCTGTCATAGAGGTTCTGCGGGGTATCGACCTGCTGCAGCGTGCCGTCCCGCATCACCGTGACCCGGTCGCCCATGGTCATGGCCTCGACCTGGTCGTGCGTGACGTAGATGGTGGAGACCCCGATTTGCCGCTGGATGCGCGCCACCTCGGCCCGCATCTGCACCCGCAGCTTGGCGTCCAGGTTGGACAGCGGCTCGTCCATCAGGAACACGGACGGCTGGCGCACGATGGCCCGGCCCATGGCCACCCGCTGGCGCTGGCCGCCGGACAGCTGCCCCGGCTTGCGGTCCAGCCAGTCGGTCAGGCCGAGGATGCCGGCCGCCTCCTTGACCTTCGCGTCCAGTTCGTTCTTGGGCAGCTTGCGGAGCTTGAGCGCGAAGCCGATGTTCTGCGCCACCGTCATGTGCGGGTACAGCGCGTAGTTCTGGAAGACCATCGCGATGTCCCGCTCCTTCGGCGTCTCGTCGTTCACCTCCTTGCCGCCGATCCGCAGGATGCCGCTGGTGATGTCCTCGAGCCCGGCCACCATCCGCAGCGCCGTGGTCTTGCCGCACCCCGACGGGCCGACCAGCACCATGAACTCGCCGTCGGCGATGTCCAGGCTCATGTCCTTGACGGCGTGGAAGCCGTTCTCGTAGACCTTGTTGACTTTGTCCATGCTGACGTCGGACACGATGACTCCCTAACCCTTCACTGCGCCTGAGGTCAGGCCCGAGATCACGAACTTGCGGAAGATGAACACCAGGATGCCGATGGGCACCACCGCCACCACGCTGGCGGCGAAGATGGTCCCGTACGGGACCGTGAACACCGTGCCGAACTCCGCGATGCCCACCGGGATGGTCCGGTACTGGTTGGCGCTGTTGAAGGTGAGCGCCATCAGGAACTCGGTCCAGCAGGCGGTGAAGCAGAAGATGCCGGCCGTGAAGATGCCGGGCAGCGCCATGGGCAAGATGATCGTCCACAGTGTCCGGAACGGTCCGGCGCCGTCGATCCGGCCCGTCTCCTCCATCTCCTTGGGGATGCCGAGCATGTAGTTGCGCAGGATCCAGATGGCGAACGGCAGGTTGAACGCGGTGTACGGGATGATCAGGCCCTGGTAGCTGTTCAGCCAGCCCAGGTTGCGCAGCACCAGGTACAGCGGCGCGATCACGGCGATCGCCGGGAAGACCGAGATGATCAGCAGCGTCACCATCAGGGTGAACTTGCCCCGCATCGGCAGCCGGCCGAGCGCGTAGCCGGCCATCGTCCCGAGGATCAGCACCAGCGCCGTGGCGATCAGCGTCACGATGAGCGAGTTGATGAAGTACTGGCCGAAGTCGTTGTTCTTGAACGCGTCGGTGTAGTTGCCGACACTGACCGGGTTCGGGAAGAACTGCGGCGGGCTGTTGCCCAGGTTGGCCGGCGTCTTGAAGCTGGAGGCGATCAGCCAGTACAGCGGCAGCCCGACGAACAGGACGACGAAGAAGGCCGAGATGTTGATGCCGTTGATGTACCGGTGCCAGCCGGTCCGCTTGCGGTTGCGCATGACTAGTCTTCCTTCCCGACCTGGACCCGGAAGGTCCGCAGCGAGAGCAGGCAGCCGAGCAGCACCAGCAGCGCGCTGGTGGTGGCGACGGCCGCGCCCGGACCGAACGAGAGGTTCTTGAAGATCACGTTGTAGCCCAGGATGGCCAGTGAGGTGGTCGCCGTGCCCGGGCCGCCGTTAGTCAGCACGTAGGGCAGGTCGAACAGCCCGAACGCCTGCAGCACGCGGAACATCACGGCCAGCGCCAGGGTGGGCCGCAGCAGCGGGACGGTGATCCGCCAGAAAGTGGACCAGCCCGACGAGCCGTCCACCTCGGCCGCCTCGTAGATGTCCCCGGGCAGCATGACCAGGCCCGCCAGCACCAGGATGGCCACGAACGGGGTGGTCTTCCAGATGTCGGCGATCATCAGTCCGATGATGGCCGGGGTCGACTGCCCGAGGATGTTCGGGTGGCCGAGGCCGACCGCGTTGAGGATGGCGTCGGCCACGCCGTAGGTCCCCTGGTAGATGTAGCCCCACAGCTCGGCGTTGATGACGGTGATCATCGACCAGGGGATGAGCAGCAGCGCCATCATCAGCCCGCGGCCCGCGGTCAGCCGCTCGAGCACGAGCGCGATCAACGTGCCGAACACCAGCTCCACCAGCACGGTGACGAGCGTGTAGATGATCGTGAAGCCCAGCGCGTAGTGCCATTTCGAGCTGCTGAGCACCAGCGAGTAGTTGCTGCCGGTGAAGCCGTTGAGGGCGACGCCGTTGCCGGTCACGGTCGCGGCCGAGAAGCTCAGCACGACGGAGTACACGATGGGGAAGATGGTGACGAGCCCGATGACGATCAGGGACGGGGTGGTGAACCCCCATCCCAATCGGGCCATCCGCTTGCGGTTGACGTCCGGGCGGCCGACCAGCGGGGCGGCCACCGGGACTTGTTCAGTGTCACTTGAGGTGGTGGTCATAAGTCGCGCTCCTTGTCCCGTGGTTCGCCCCCGGCCGGCCACGTTGAGAAATCGCCCGAGGGCTGGGGCGGCACGGCCGAACCGTGCCCACCCCAGCCCCGAGGACGGCGGTCTGGCTAGAGTCCGCCGCCAGAAGTGCTGAGTGCCGTACTGGCTTGCGACTGAGCCGACTTCATCGCGGCCGCCGGCGACTGCGAGCCGGCCAGCACCGCGTTCACGTTGGTGTAGATCGCGGTGCTGAGCGCCGGGTAGTTGGGCGTGCCCGCGGGCCGCGGCACCAGCTTGGTCTTGCTGATGATGGCCAGCACCGGGTTCACGTTCTTGACCGCCGGGGAGTTCCGCACCGAGTTCGTGGTGGGGATCTCGGAGTACTTCGTGGCCAGGATGGTCTGGGCCTCGTCGCTGGCCAGCCACTTGATGAAGGTCAGGTCGACGTTGATGTTCTTGCTGTGCGGGTTGATGTACATGTTCCAGCCGCCGATGTTGGAGTAACCGGGGGTCGGCTGGCCGGCGAACGCCGGCATCGGCTCCACGCCGACCTGGCTGGTCGTGAGCTTGCCGGTGGCCGGGCTGGTGGCGTTGGAGTAGGCGTAGTCCCAGTTCCGCAGGAACGCGGCATTGCCGGCGCCGAAGATGTTCATCGCCTGGGCTTCCTGGAACGTGCTGACCGCCGCCGGGGTGGCCCCGGAGGAGATCAGGCTGCGCATGAAGGTGGCTGCCTTGACCGCCGCGGGCGAGTCCAGGGTGGCCTTGGTGTAGTCACCGTTGGTCGCGGTGCCGCCCGCAGACGTCAGGTACTCCATGAAGTTGCAGGTCAGGCCCTCATACGAGGCGCCCTGGAAGACGAAGCCGTACTTGACCAGGTTCTTGCTGACCAGGGTCTTGGCCTCGCTCTCGAGCTGCTCCCAGGTCGTCGGCGGCTGAAGGCCGGCCTTGGAGAGCAGGTCCTTGCGGTAGTACATGAAGCCCTGGTCCTCGAACAGGGGCGAGCCGTAGACCTTGCCCTTGTAGCTGGCGCCGGTGACCAGGCCGGGCGCGAAGTTCGCGAAGTAGCTCTGCGGGAGGTAGTCCGACAGCGGCACGGCGAGCTGGTGCGCGGCGAACTGGGCCGGCCAGATCACGTCGCCCATGAACACGTCCGGGGTGGCCGAGCCGCCCGAGATCTCGGTGGCCAGCGTGGCCCGGTTGGTGTCGGTGTTGGTCGGTGCCGACGTCAGCGTGACGTGGATATTCGGGTACTTCTTCTCGAACGCGTTGATCAGCACCGTCCGGGTGTCGGTCGCGCCGGCGCCCGCGATCGGGCTCGCCGACCACACGATCTTGCCCGAGGTCGCCGAGCCGGACGCCGAGCTGGTGGCACCGCCACCGCCGCCACCGCCGCCGCCTGCGCTGCTTCCTCCGCTGCTCCCGCCGCAGCCGGCCAGGACGAGCGCCCCGGCCACGCCGACGACGGCAGTGATCTGCCTGCCGTTAAGGCGGCCTTGGCCGGGATATCTGCGCGATCCCATGGTTCCTCCACTGAAGGTAGTTACTTCGTAACTTTATGTAATAGCACGTGCGTTCAGGCGGCCGGCGGCGCGCCGGCGCCAAGTGCGGCGTCCCGCTTCTGGCCACCTCCGGGCCTGCGGGTTTGCGGTCGGTTCGGGTTGGTCTGGTAGGGGGAAGCAGGGCTGGCCGGCCCCCGTGGCGGTCAGCCCTGCCCGTCGTTAGCCGTCGCGGATGATCTGAGTCAGCTGGCCGGCCATCTCGGTCAGCGCCTGCTGGGGTTTCTTCTGCTGGGTCAGGGCCTGGTACACCGCGCTTGAGATCGCCAGGCTGGCCTGGTCGTAGTTGGTGATGGCCGGGCGCGGCCTGGCAGAGTTGATGGCCTGCTCGAGGACGGGCAGGTAAGGATGGCTGCGGATCAGGCTCTTGTCCGTGTAGAGCTGGGTCCAGACGGGCGGGAACGACCCCGTCTCCAGCATCTGCCGTTCGTTCGGCAGGTCCGTCAGGTACTTGATGAAGTCCAGGGCCGTCCGCTGGTGCTGGGAATACGAGCTGATCGCGAGGTTGGCCCCGCCGAGCGAGCTCGAGCCCATGCCGGCCGGGCCGGGCAGCGCCGTGACGCCGAACTTCCCGTACACCGGGCTGTCCTGCTTGGACAGGGCGGCGTACACGTCGGGCCAGTTGTCGAGGAACAGGAACCGGCCGTCCGCGAACGCGTCCTGCGCCGACTCCTCCTCGTAGGTCAGCGCGACCGGCGGGATCCAGCCCTGCTGGAACCCGTCCACCAGGAACTGGAGCCCCTGCAGGGCCGGGGCCGAGTTCACGGTGACCCTGGTTCCCTCGGGAGACAGGATCGAGCCCCCGGCCGACTGCACGGCCGACGCGAAGTTGACGGTGAGCCCCTCGTACTGGGCGAACGTGCCGGCGTAACCGTAGAGCCCGTACTTCGGCGCCACCGTCTTGGCGAGCTGCTGCAGCTGGGCCCAGGTCCTGGGGGGCTGCTTGCCCGCCTTGGCGAGGATGTCCTTGCGGTAGTAGAGGAGATCCGCGTTGCTGTAGTCGGGCACCGCGTAGAGCCGGCCCTGGTACATGGCGGTGTCGACGGCCGGCTTGAGGAAGTCGCCGAGCGGGAACTGGCCCTGCGGCAGCGGGATGATCCAGCCGTTCGAGGCGAACTCGGCGGTCCAGATGACATCCATGTCGATGACGTCGTACAGGTCGCTCTTGGCCTGGAGGTTGGCGACCAGCTGGGCCAGCTGGTCGTTCGCCGCCTCGGGCAGCAGCAGCAGGGTGACCTTCTGGTCGGGATGGCCCTGGTTCCAGCCGGAGATGATGCTCGGCAGCCAGCTGGAGTTGTCCTTGCCGATGGCGAAGGTGATCGGGCCGATGCCGTCGCCCGCCGTGGCCGTCCCGTCCGGCGCGGCGCCGCTGGCCGTGCAGCCCGCCAGCCCCGCGGCGAGCATGAGTGCCGCGGTAAGGACTGCGATACCAGGCATCGCACGCCTCATGCCGGCCTCCGCCCACATATCCCACGGCCATGTAGAATTCGTACATGCATGTTATGCACCGCCGTTAGGTATATGTCAACAGCGTCACATAACGAGTCCGACATGTTTCGCGGCACCTTTGGGCGAGGTGTGTCACGAGGCCACCGGAAGCCGTAGTCACCTGCGGTGTTACCCCCGGCGGGGCCGAATTATCCGTATCGCTAGGCCTTACCAGCGAGTAATGCGCGGCGATAACCTGACTGCGCGGGCCCGGGGGGCCCATGGAGGTGACGGAAACGTGCGGCAGCCCTTGCTGGCCCTGCTCGCCAAGGAACCGGCGCACGGCTACGAGCTGAAGCTCGCGCTGGAACAAATCTTCGGGGAAGCATATCCATCACCCAACATCGGGCAGATTTACGTCACGCTGAAGCGCCTCGAGCAGGACGGCCTGGTCCGCAGCGAGGACGTGGAGCAGACCACGCGCCCGAACAAGCGCGTCTACGAGCTCACCCCGGCCGGCCGGGACGCGCTCCGGGCCTGGGTGGGGGAGCCCAGCGACGGACCGCGGGTCCGCGACGAGTTCTTCGTCAAGCTCATCCTGGCCCCGATGGCGGGACTCGCCGACCGGATGGAGCTGATGAATTCCCAGCGCAGGCACTATATGGGCATAATGCGTAGCCTGACCGAGCTGCAGGCGGATGCCGACCCGGCTGATGTCCCGGCCCGGCTCCTGATCGAGGGCGCGATCCTGCACCTGCAGGCCGACCTCGACTGGCTGGAGAGATGCCAGGAGGAACTTGTGTGAACCGACGCGCGCCGAAAGACTTGCCCAGGCCGCCGGCCGAGACGTCTGCCCTGCTGCGGACATCGAAGCTGGTGAAGGTCTACCGTGCCGACGGAGTCACCGTCGAGGCCGTCCGCGGCGTGGACATCGAGGTCGCCATCGGCGAGTTCGTGGCCATCATGGGACCGTCGGGCTCGGGCAAGTCCACCCTCCTGCACGTCCTCGGCGGGCTCGAGCCCGCGACGAGCGGCGAGATCTGGCTGCGGGGGCAGCGCGTGGACGGGCTCTCGACGGCGGCCTGGGCGATCCTGCGCCGTCAGCACATCGGCTTCGTGTTCCAGTTCTTCAACCTGCTGTCCAACATGACGGTCGCCGACAACGTGGAGCTGCCCGCGCTGCTCGCCGGGATGACCCCGCGGCAGGCCAGGAAGCGCCGCGAGGAACTGCTGGCCGAGCTGGGCATCGCCGACAAGGCGGGCGCCGCCCCGGCCCGGCTGTCCGGCGGCGAGCAGCAGCGCGTCGCGCTGGCCCGCGCGCTGGCCAACGAGCCGAGCGTGCTGCTGGCGGACGAGCCGACCGGCAACCTAGACAGCACTAACACCCGTGACGTGCTCCGGCTGCTGCGCCGGGCGCACGCCGGGGGGCAGGCCATCGTGATGGTCACCCACGACGCCCGGGTCGCCAGCCTGGCCGACCGGGTGATCAACCTGTATGACGGGATGGTGGCCGACGACGCTCCGATCGTGCCGATCCCGCGGCGGCTGAACGGCGTCGCCGACGTCGTGGAGCTGAGAGGCTGACCTATGCGAGGCACGCTCCGGTGGGCGCGCGCGGATCTGCGTGCCCGGCGGGGCCAGGCCCTGGTCACCATCGCCGTGGTGGCCGGGGTGGTAACCGCGCTGTTCCTCGCCACCATGCTCCTGCAGGGAGCGATCAACCCCTGGCAGCAGCTGTTCAACCGGACCCGCGGCGCCGACGTGCTGATCTACTTCCAGAACGGCACCGACACCAAAGAGCTGCGCTACGTGGCCGGCATCCATGACACCGCCCCGCCCTACCAGGCGGCGTCCGCGACCCTGGAGCAGGGCGCGGTGCGGTCACCGGTCGAGCTGCGGGCCATGACGCCGCTGCTGCCCAAGATGTCCGCGCCGCTGGTGGTGGCCGGGACCTGGCTCCGTTCCGCGGTCCCGGACGGGGTGGTCCTCGAGGCCTCGTTCGCCCAGGCCGTCCACGTCGGCGTGGGGATGCGGATCAGGGTCAACGGCATCGACGGCATCAAGGGGCCGCCGATGCGGGTGATCGGCATCGCGGACACCGCCGACCAGGGCTTTTACCCGCAGTGGACACCCGGCCTGATCTGGGTGCAGCACGGGCTGCTCACCAAGGTGGAGCCGAACCCGAGCGAGACCCAGGAGATCGTCGGCCTGCGCCTGTACGACAGCTCCGCGGTGGCCACCGGACAGGTCGTGCAGACCATCTGGACCCTGTACAACGGCACCGGTGAGCACTCGGCCGTCGAGCGCTACTCCACCTGGCAGCAGGTGAAGGACTCGATGGCCAGCAACGACCGGCTGCTCGGGCTGCTGCTCGCCCTGTTCGGGATCATCGCCCTGATCGCCGCCCCGTGCGCGATCGCCAACGTCACGGCGGGCCGCGTGCTGGTCCAGCGCCAGGACATCGCCATGCTCAAGGCCCTGGGCTTCACCCCCGGGCAGGTGGTCCGGATGCTGCTCGCCCAGCAGAGCTTGCTCGGCGCGGCCGGGGCCGGACTGGGGCTGATCGCCGCCCGGGTGATGACGCTGCCGACGTTCGTCCGGCCGCCGGACGGCACGCCGGTCGGCCTGGCCCCGCTGTCCGGGGCCTGGATGGCCCTGATCGGGGTGGGCACCGTGCTCACCGTCGCGATCGCCACCGTCGTCCCGGCCTGGTGGGCGGGCCGGGTGTCGCCGGTCGCCGCCGTCCAGCCGAGCCCGCCCCGCGGCCACCTGTCGCTGATCGCCCGGCTCAGCCTGCTCTTCCACCTGCCCGCCGCGCTCGTGCTCGGCGCCCGGGACTCGCTCACCCGGCGGCTGTCCGCCGTGCTGACCGTGTTCGGCCTGGCCATCCCGCTGGCGATGATCACGATCGCGCTGACCTGCTGGTCGACCATCGACGGATTCACGCACGACCCGGCCCGGATCGGCCTGGCCGCGCCGGTCACGGTCAGCCAGGGCGGCCTGCCCAGCAAGCAGATGCTGAACCTGATCGGCCAGGACCGGCAGGTGCGGGCGGCCTACCCCGGCGCCCAGTTCGTTACCTTGCTGCCCGGCGACAACGGCACCTTCATCGCCCGGGCCATGGGCACCTCGGCCCGGCCGTACCCGTTCCGGGTCGTCCAGGGCCGGATGTTCCACGCGCCCAACGAGGCGGTGGCCGGCCAGGGCTTCCTCGACCTGATGCATATCCGGGTCGGCGCCTGGATCTCCAAGAGCATCGACGGCGTCCCGGTGATCTTGCATATCGTCGGCCGGACGATCGAGCCGGACAACAACGGGGACGTGGTCGACTTCGGACTCGACGCGCTCACCAACGCGGGCAGCGCGCCGCCCCAGCTGACCTACCACCTGGTGCTCAGGCCCGGGGTGGCGCCCGCGGCGGCCCGGGCCCGCCTGCTCGCCGCGTCCGGCGACCGGCTGGACGTCCAGGTAGTGACGAACCCGGCCGGCGACCTGCGTGTCCTGCAGGTTGTGATCGCGGTCTCGGTGATCATCCTGGCCGTGATCGGGCTGGCCAACCTGCTCACCGCGACCGTGGTCGGGATGCGGGACCACCGGCACGAGGTGGGCGTGCTGGCGGCCATGGGGCTCACCCCGCGCCAGGTGATGGCCACCCTGGTGGTCAACACGATGATCCTCACCGCGGTCGGCGTGACCGGCGGCACCGTGGCCGGCCTGGTAGCCGCGCCGCGGCTGATCAACATGCAGGGCGCCACCAGCGGCATCGGCTCCGGCATCGCGGTCAGCCTGAGCGCGGCGGCCGTCGCCGCCATCCTGGCCGTGGCGCTGATCACCGCGGCCGCCGCGGCCCTGTTCCTGGCCCGCCGTACCACCCGGAACGCGGGCTCGGCGCACCTGCACACGCCGGCCGCCCCGCCCCGCCCGTCCCGGCCCGCGCCCGCCTCGCCGCCGGCGGTGTAACGTTCCGGCCCCGCCCGACGATCCCTTAAGTGAAGGGCGCTGACGTGGGTACCCCCGAGCTCACGTCAGCCCCTCGCAGCCGGGCCGGGGGGA
>Ga0136846_1209009_pt1 | contig 14847 bp, 16 predicted proteins | sample HopSoiMetagenom2_FD_96841 | JGI IMG/M metagenome (GOLD analysis project Ga0136846, IMG submission 96841) | Grasslands soil microbial communities from Hopland, California, USA - 2 Assembly 2016 (version 4) | ecosystem: Environmental > Terrestrial > Soil > Grasslands | place: USA: Hopland...
AAGCCGTAGATCTCACCGGCCTCGATCCGCAGGTCGATCGCGTCGACCGCCCGCGGCCCGTTCTTGAACTCGCGGACGAGCCCGTCGACTTCGATCCCCTCGTGACTGTCCGTCGCCATGGCCGCCCAGCAGGCTAGCGATCCATAGGATCGGGTCTGTGAAGCCCGTCACCGTCTCGGTCGTCGTGCCGCGGCCGGCTGAGGAGGTCTACGACTTCCTCGACCTGCTCGCCAACCACGCGTCCTTCCTCGACCATTTCCTCGTCGATTGGAAGTTCTCCGGGCCGGCGCGTGGCGTCGGCGCCAAAGCCGAGGCCCGCGCAAGCGCGCCGATGTCGCAGGACTGGACCGACTTCGAGGTGGTCGAGTCCGAGCGGCCGAAGCGGATCGTCGAGGAGGGGATCGGGTTGAAAGGCAAGCGCCGCACCCGTGGCACCTACACGCTCGAGCAGCTCCCCGACGGAGGGACAGAGGTCTCTTTCGAGCTCGCCTGGCTCGAGGCAGCGCGGGCCGAACGCCTCTGCCCGCCCCTGACGCGGGCGTTCATCAAGCGTCCCAACGGCAAAGCGATGCGCCGCCTCGCCAAGCACCTGGCGTAGGCCAGGGCTGCCGCCCTAGGCCCGGGCGACCGCTGTCACGGCTCGAGCCGGATCATCGCTGCCCCTGAAGAGGTGCGCGGAGGGGATGCCGATCAGGTCGCCCTTGAAGCGCTTCTCGCGACCGTAGACGACCCAGGTCGTGTCGATTTCACCGATGTCGAGGTCGAGTCGCAGCTCATCGGCGTGCTCCTCGACGTGCTCCATGTGGGTCAGGCCGGAGTCGTAGTCACCGCGCAGCAGGCCCTCGCCGACGACCGGCTTTGAGACCACGTCGATGATCTCCTCCCACTGCGAGAGGTCGACATAGCCCTTTGTCGCAGGAACGATTCCGATCGAGCGAGGCCGCTCGACGTCGCGGCGGCTCAAGAGGACCAGGTGCTTGGTCGGGTAGATGAAGGTGTCGACGACGAAGACCTCGCCCCAGTACTTCTCTGTGACCTCGTGGACCTTGGGGTGGGCGCTGCACTGGACGAGGAAGGTATTCGGCCGCTCCCGAACCATCTCCAGGCCGGCGAAGAAGTCGGTGGTCAACTCGATCTCGTAGTCCTCGACCCCCTGGAAGCGCAGGTACTCGGTCACGGCGCGCTCATGGCAGGTTCCGCTTGGCCCAAGCGTGATGACCGTGACTTTGTCCCCCTGGGATGCAACCATGCGCAATCTCAGCGTAGCGAGCGCACAGGAATCCTCAAGCAGTGGAAGGGTGAAGATGAGACGAGTCGTCGAGGTCTTTCTGGGAGCCGGCGCAGCCGCGCTTCTCGCCGTCGTTCTGATTGCCGCCCCGGCAAGCGCCGCCTCACCCCTTGCCGGCGCCTCGGCCTGCGCCAAGGCGAAGAACATCGAGGCGATCGTCGACGACTCGATCTCGATGGAATTCACCGACCAGAACCGCCTGCGCGTGCAGGCCATGGATCTCCTGATCAACTCGCTCGACTCCTCCACGCAACTGGGCGCGGTCGAGTTCGGCTCCGCCGGCTTCGAAGACAACCCTCCCGCCGCCGACAGCGTCTTCCCGCCGCAGCCGGTCGGGGCCAACGCGAGCGCGATGAAGTCGGCGCTCGACCAGAAGATCCATGCCGACAACGGCGCAACCGACTACAACGGCGCCTTTGCCCAGTCCGACGCCGACAACCCGACCGCCGACGCGCGGATCTTTCTCACCGACGGCGGTCACGACGTCGACGTCTATAAAGAAGGCCACCTGGTCCACGGCGTGCCGACCTACGTGATCGGCTTCGGCGGAATCGCCGCCGGCGAGGACCAGGCGCGGCTGCAGAAGATCGCCACCGATACCGGCGGCCGCTACTTCCCGCTCAAAGATTCGTCACAGCTGCAGCCGGTGATGGACACGATCGAGGCGGCGCTGACCTGCCAGACGCCGCCTCAGCAGTTCACCGACCTGCTCAAGCAGGGCCAGAGCAAGGTCCACAGCATCGCGATCGGCGCCGCGACGAAAGCGATCCAGATCGCCCTGACCTGGGGCAGCCCGCTCGACAAATTCAAGGTCTCGGGGCTGAAGCTGACCAACAAAGGCCACCTCCTGGCGATCGCCGCCCGCCGCGGCGCCAAGCCGAGCAAGTTGAAGGTCTCGCGGGCGGTGGGCACGACCTACACCGTCCTCAAGGTCTCGGGCCTGCACAAGGGACAGCTGCGCTTCACGGTGCGGGCGGCAAAAATCGGCTCGGGCGAACCGAAAGTCAGCCTGACCACCCAGGTCAGCCAGAGCTCACGCCGTTAGCTAGGGGAGCGCAGTCGCTGGGCCGGCGAAGTTTGCTGGCCCGCGCCAGCGCGGCTGCGCAGAGCGTGCCGTGCGTTCACCGCGATCGCCCGCGGCATCGTTCTCGCCATCATCCGCCCAGGCTTGATCCGGCGCGTGCCGAGCTCGTCGAAGGCCACCGCCACCTTCGGGTCGCGCGCGGCGGCGGAGAAGAGGACCCGTTCGCTCCAGCTGATCGGCCGTCCGGTCGCGTAGTCATTGACGATGAAGGCATGCCCGCGCAGCTCCTTGCGGTGTCGCCGCCGATAGCGGTCGAGGCCGCCCTGCAACGGCTCGGTCCCACGCAGGGCCGGCGTGACGCTGTCCGCCAGCCATTCGGCCGATTGCAATGCCCAGCCACAGCCGATGCCGAAGAGCGGGTCGACCGCGAGCGCCGCGTCGCCGGTCAGCGCGAGGCCCGGTGCGATCGGAACGCGGACCCGGTTCGGCATCTCGATCTTGCCCATGACGTCGCCGACCAGCCTCGAAACGCCGATCGGCGGCGCCTCGGGAACGGCGGCGACGAACGATTTCAGCGCGGCCCCGGGGTCGCGGCGGAACTCCGGCAGCCGGTCCTTGGTAGGCATCGCCGCGTAAAAGGTGAGACCGCTGTCGGTGGGGAAGGCTGCGGCCCAATTCGGATCGAGCATCCAGATCGTGCTGGTCTGGTCGGGCGCGGGGGGAGGACCGTCGAAGTAGGCGCCGTAGGCGAAACGGCCGTGGGGAAGGACCTTTTCCGCGACGCCGGCAAGCTCGGCGACGTGCGAGTCGCGGCCATCGGCGCCGACGACGAGGCTGGCCTGCAATTCTGTCTCCTTGCCCTCGCGGTCGCGGACGACAAGGCCGCGCACACGGGTTCCCGAGCGCAGCAGGCTCTGTGCTCCCTGGCCCAGCATCAGCTCCACGCCCGGGGTTGCCGCCGCGGTCTCACGCAGCATCGGGTCGAGCAGCTCGCGCCGCAGATTGACCGCCTGTCCGGCCCGCTCGGGCGGAGCTTCGATCCAGCCCCAGGGCGTCCACGCCCGCATCCTCGAGCGCAGTCCGCCGGCCTCGATGATCGGTTCCAGCAGGCCGAGGCGCTCCAGGGCCGGTACTGCCGAGGCCTGGATGAAGTGCGAACAGGTCCGCTTGAAGGCCTGTGGGTCGGGCCTCTTCTCGACCAGCGCAACGCTGAGCCCGGCGCGGCCGAGCAAGATCGCGCTCGCGCAGCCAGCCAGGCTGGCCCCGGCGATCACGACGTCGTAGTCCGGTGGATTGGTGATGCTGCTCTTGCCCGCCGCGCTCTCAGCCATCGTCGGCCTCCCGGAGGTCGTAATGAATTAACATTCGTCCCGAACTATACGCTTCGAACTATGAAATTCAAGCCCATCCGTCTCACTGCCACGTCGCACGCCCTGCTCGCCCTGCTCGACCAGCTTGGCGAGGCGACGCCGTACGAGATCAAGCAGGCGCTGGAGCAGTCGATCGAGAACTTCTGGCCGGTGCCCCACACGACTGCTTACGAGGAGCCCGCTCGGCTGGCGGCCGCGGGCTATCTAGCGGTGCGCCAAGAGGAGGGAGGCAGGCGCCGCAAGGCCTACTCACTCACCGAGGAGGGTCGTGCGGCGCTGGCTGCCTGGGCCGCGGACGGAAGCGCGGCGCCGCCGCAGGTGCGCGACGAACTGATGCTGAAAGTCTTCGCAGGAGCCGACCCGAGGCCGCTGGTGAAAGCGCGCAAAGCCTGGCACGAGGAGAAGCTGGCCGAGCTGCAGGGCTACCTCGACGAGGTTCGCGGCAAGGAGAGCTGGCGGCCCTCCGAGCTGGCCCTCACCGCTGGCGTCGGCTATCACCGCAAGATGCTCGAGCTGCTCGAGCAGCCCGAGCCGGATCCCTGATCCGGCCCTTCTCCCGGCTCGGCGGTTAGAGCCCCGCCGGGTGGCGGACGGCGAAGCTGGTCGGCTCGACCCGAGCCATGTGCCAGCGCGGGCCAGAGACGCCGGGGAGATCGTCGCGGGTGTCGAAGCGCAGGCCGGCGATGACCATGTAGACGTGCTCGGCGTTGGCGTAGACGCTGATCCAACGGCCGTTGCCTCGCTCCCCCCAAGCGGCGAGTTGGCCGGAAACCATCGTCTGGTCAAGCAGCCCGACGGCGTGCAGCACGTAGCCGACGGCGCCCGAGCAGTCATAGCCGCGCGCGTTCCAGGCGAGGTGGCCGCCTCCCCAGACGTACGGTCGGTTGTCGATCCGGTCGGCGGCGGCGATCGCGGCTCCAACTGCCGCCGGGGCGTTGGCCGGCGCAACCGCCCGCCCTTCGATCAGTTCCGCCCCGCAATTGACGCTGGTCCGCGGCACGCCGGGTTCGGCCGGGATGCAGCCGCCTCCCCACGGCACCGCCTGCTGCGCCGCCGTCGCTGCAGTGCAGAAGGCACAGGCCAGGCCGACCGCGAGGAGCGCGAAGGCGCCGGCACGCCACTGTCTGGAGGGAAAGACGATCCGAAAAGGCTACGCCTAGACGGCTTCCGGCCGTACCGCGAGCAAGACCATGTCATCGCGCAGGGGTCCGCCGCTGCGCGATATCGCGTCCTGGCGCAGAGCCTCGGTCATCTCGGCCAGGTCGAGATCGGCGAAGGAGTGCGCCATCGCAGCGAGGGCCTCGCCGCCGACGTGCGTCGAGGCCGGCCCCGCCTCGAACCAGCCGTCGGTGGCAAGGACGAGCGTCTCCTCGGCGAGAAGCTCACCTTCATGCTGCCCAAGCGGCGAGTCGGCCCAGGCGCCGAGGACGGCGCCGCCGCCAAGTTGAGCGGGGCCCTTCGCCTCGACGTGGATCGCCGGCGGATGTCCGGCGGTGGCGAGCTTGAAGCGCCAACGCTCGCCGTCGCGACGCAGCCGCACCAGTACGGCGGTGGCGAAGTCGTTGAGGCTATTGCCCTCGAGCAGCATCTCGTTCAGCTGTGCCAACAGCTCGACCGGCTCGTCGATCTGCCGGGCCAGGCCGCGAATCGAATGGCGCAGCGCCACCGCGACCCCGGCAGCGGCGCTGCCCTTGCCGGCGACGTCGCCGATCACGATCCAGCAGCCGTCATCGGTGGTCAGGATGTCGTAGAGGTCGCCGCCGATCTCCATCCCCTCGCCATAGGGAACGAAGACGACGGAGAGGTCAAGACCGGGCACGTAGGGTGGCTCGGGCGGACGCAGGCCCCGCTGCAGATTCTGCGCGATCCGGTCTCGCTCTTCGAAGAGCCGGGCGTTGTCCAGGGCGAGCGCCGCCCGGTCGGCCAGCTCACCGAGCAGCTGCAGGTCGGCGTCGTCGTAGCGCAGGTCAGTGCTCGCATGCAGGAAGGAGATCGCCCCCAGCGTCGATCCGCGGGCTACCAGCGGCGCCACTGCCGCCGATTGGTAGTGGGTGTCTTCGATCAGCTGGCGGTGCTGCTCATTTTGGACGACGTCCTGCATCACCGCAGGTGACGTCAGGTCCCGCCAGACCATTGGTCGACCGGCGCGCAGCACCTGCGTCACCGGGTGCGCGCCGCCTGGGTCGAGCGGCGCGCGGCGTCGAATCTCCTCCAGGGCCGGTGCCGCCTCGGGGTTCACAGCGGCGACGATGCTTTCGCCGACCCAGCCGTCTGGACGAACGAGATCGATCACGCAGAGCTCGGCGAGGTCCGGCACCGCGGTCTCGACGATGGTGCGGGCGGTGCGGTCGAAATCGAGTGAGACCTCGAGCTCGCGACTCGCGGCGACGAGGAACTCCTGCGCCCGCCGCCGCCGCTTCTGGGCGGTGACGTCGCGGGCGATGACCGAGGCGCCGATGATGCCGCGTTTCGGGTGCTTGATCGGCGAGATCGTCAGCGCGACGTCGATGCGAGCACCGTCTTTGCGGATCCGCTCGGTCTCATAGGTCTCGACCCTTTCGCCGCGCCGCACCCGCGCCAGGATCTCCAGCTCCTCGTTTTTGTGATCGGCCGGGATCAAGAGGGAGATGTGCTCGCCGATCGTCTCCTTGGCGGAATACCCATACATCCGCTCGGCGGCGGGATTCCAGGAGGTGATCAGGCCCTCGAGGTTCTTGCTGAGCACGGCGTCCTGGGTGCTCTCGACGACCTGCGCCAGGCGGTGGCGCTCCTCCTCGGCGCGGTCATACGGCTCGTCGCTCGCTGTCCGGTTCAGATCCACCGGCCCAAGCTACCCCAGGCGCGGCGGACTGCCAGGGCTAGGTGCTGATCGGATCGAGCAGGAAGAGCTCGACCGCGACATCCGGTTCGACGTGGATCTGGTTCATGTAGGCGCGGACCCGCCGGCCGGTTGCCTGCTCCACGACCTCGGTGAACTGCGGCTCCATGGTCGTCTGGAAGGTTCGCCGGAAGGCCTCGACCGCCCCCGTCTGCCCTCGCTTGAGCAGCGTCTGCTCAACGGTCGTGAAGCCGTTCCAGAGGATGCAGACGACCAGGTCGTCGACCGCGGTCGTCTTCACTTTCGCCGGGCCGCGCCCGAAAAAACGCATGTGGAGATGGGCCAAGCCATTCGATATGGCCGACAGCGCCTCCCCGTCGGGGTGCCCCGGATCCAAGCCCACTCCTTCTCCGCCCCTCTTGACCAAGTGACCGAAGAGGGAGAGTTGCGGCGAGCCCCTCCGGCGTTCCAAAACGGTACCACCGTTGGCTCTATTGCCGCCGACTTAGTAGGCTGATCCTCCGACCGATCATGCGGGCCAGCGCGCACGACTGTAAAGGCTGACCGGGCCGCGGGGGACTTGAGCCAGCGCCGCCCGAGCAGAGTCGCGCAAGGAGCGATTGAGGTTGGCAACACGGTCCAACCCAAGCCCCGCGCAGAGACCGTCCTGGCCTTGGCTGGGCGCTGCAGAACTGGAGCAGCATGGTCGGAAAAGAGACACCAAAAGGTGGCCAGGCACTGGTCGAGCTCTCCAACGCCATGGTGGCGCTGCATCGCGAGCATTTCGGCCGTGGGCCCGGGGCGGCAAAGAGCTTTGTCGCCGACGAGATGGTGATCTGCCTGCTCAGCGACATCTACACCGCGGTCGAGCGCACGCTGATTCGGGCCGGGCAGACCGAGCACGTGCGCCAAACTCGGGCGCTGCATCAGGAAGCGCTGAAGGACGAGTACAAGGCGAGCGTCGAACAGATCATGGGCCGACCGGTCGCCGCTTTCCTCAGCGTCGTCCACGTCGACCCCGACGTCGCGATCGACGTCTTCCTGCTCGGCGAGCGGAGCGAGAGCTAAGCGTTGGCGAAGAGGAAGAACTCGAGCGCCAGGTTTGCCTCGACGTCGACCTGACTGAGGAAGACGCGCACGGTTCGTTCGGTGATCCTCTCTACCACGTCGATGAACTCCTCTTTGACCGCTTCCTGGAACTTCTTGCGGGTTTCGCTGACATGGTCGCCGGAGCCGGCGACGATCAGAGTCCGCTCCGCTGTGGTGAAGACCTCCTCGAGGATGCAGACCGCATAGTCGCCATGCAGGTAACTGCGCGCCTTGGTCGGACCGCGTCCGTACAGGCGGGCGTGCAGTTGCACGATCTCACGCGAGAGCTGGGAGATGAGTGCACCGCGCGCAGCGCTATCTGATAAGTCCGGATGATCCAAGCTACGGCTCCTGTAGAAGGTTCTTCTGACGAGGGGTACGCAACGTCCTTGCGCCCGCTTACCGTCGCGGAGCCGTTTGCCCTGGCTTCGTATCTGAAACGGCACCCTGCGCGACGGCCTTCGACCGCCGCACCTGGCTGGAGCTCGGCGCCGCCAGGGCACTCGAGCCGAAAAAGCATACCGTGGCAAGGCCCAGCAACGCGACTGGACGAACAACCACGGCCAGGCGGGAATGGCGCTGCTCGGATGGGGATGTCGAGAATGGATTGGCGGCTCGACTTACTCCTGAGCGGGTCAATCTGAGTCAGGCAAGTCGGCAAGGGATGGAGAGAAATCTCGTGAAGCTGTCGATTTGGCAAGCGCCCGTTCGTCGTATGGGCAGAGAGGCAACCAACCTGCAAAGGAGATCAGCATGGGCAAGATCGTCGTAACCGAGTTCGTTTCCCTCGATGGCGTGATGGAGGACCCCGGCGGGGCCGAGGGCTATAGGCACGGCGGCTGGACTTTCGAGATCGGACGCGGCGAGGAGGGCGACAGGTTCAAGTTCGACGAGCTGGTCGAGGCCGAGGCGCAGCTGCTCGGCCGAGTCACATACGAAGGCTTCGCCGCCGCCTGGCCGACGATCGAAGATGACGCCGGCTTCGCCGAGAAGATGAACTCGATGCCGAAGTACGTCGTCTCCTCGACCCTGCGGGAGGCGAGCTGGAGCAACTCGACGATCCTGGGCGGCGAGCTGCGCGACGAGGTGGCAAAACTGCAGACTGAGATCGACGGCGTCATCCTCGTCGCCGGCAGCGCCCAACTGGTCCAGGGATTGCTCGAACACGACCTGGTCGACGAGCTGCGCCTGATGGTCTTCCCGGTCCTGCTCGGCGCGGGCAAGCGCCTCTTCGGCGACGTCAGCGAGAAGAAGCCACTCAACCTCGTCGACTCGAAAACCGTCGGCGACGGCATTGCCCTGCTCACCTACGAGCGCGCCCCTGCCCGCTGAGCGGTTACGTCCGCAAGGTCAGCCTCTTCGGCCGAGCCGCGGCCAAAGAGGCTGACCAGGGCGGGGATCAGCAGCGTCCGTGCGAGCAGCGTGTCGAGCAGCAGGCCGACGCACATCGCGAAGGCGATCTCACGGAAGCTCGCGATCGGGATCAGGGCGACGGCGGCGAAGGAGAGGGCAAGGATGAAGCCGGCGACGGTGATCGCGCGGCCGGCCCGTGAGCCGGCGATTCTGATTGCCGGCCGCAGGTCTCGGCGGTCGGCCTCGGTCCAGATCCTGCTGATCAGGAAGACGTTGTAGTCGGCGCCCAAGGCGACCAGCAGGATCGCCGTCGCCACCGGCACGAAGAAGGCGAGTTCTCCGTAGCCGAGCAGATCCTGGAAGACGTAGACGGTGAGGCCGAGTGCCGCCGCCACGGTCAGCACGCTGACGCCAACCAGGTAGAGCGGTGCGCGCCGGCTCCTCAGCAGGGCCCAGAGCAAGATCAGCAGGACCGCCAGGGCGGCGGGCGTGACCCGCTCGAGCGCGGTCCAGGTGTCGTCCTCCAATTCGCTGGCGATCACGGTGTCGCCGGTGAGCCCCACCTCGGCTTCGCCCAGGCCGGTTTCGTCGAGCAGCCCAGGCAGCCGATTGGTCAGCCTCGAGAGGATCCGCGTCGCTTCGGCGCCGTCCGGGTCGGCGTCCAGCACCAGGGCGTAGCGGGCGGCGTTGCCGCCCGGAGCGAGGAAGGCGCCGTAGCGGCCCTGCAACGGCTGATCGGCCGGGCCGACGACGCCCGCGACGCCCGGCTCTTCGCCGACCCGTTTCTGCAGTGCCGCAAGCTCGGCTCCCCGGTTTGTGATGCCGCCCTCTTCGAGCACGAGCATCGTCGGCCCGAGCACTCCCGGGCCGAGGCTTTGCGCGGCCAGGTCGTAGCCGCGCTTCGGCGATGTCGTCTCCGGCAGGCCACGGATCAGCGGATTGCCGAGCGCCAGGTTGCGGATGCCGCTGGCCGCGGTGACGAGGACGAGCAAGCTGAGCAGAGCCACCGGGATCGGGTGGTGCGCCGCGAAGCCGATCGCCTGGCCGCGGGCGCCGGCCTCGGCATCGTCCTCCGGTGTATCCCCCGCCTTGTCAGGCGTTTGCGGCCAGAGCAGCAGGCGTCCAAAGACCGCCAACGCCGCCGGCACGAAGGTCACCGCGATGGCGGCGCCGATCACGACGGCGACCGCCATGCCGGGTCCGAAAGCGGAGAGAAAGCGCACGCCGGAGATCAGCAGGGTCAGGGCTGCCCCGGCGATCATCAATGCGGCGGTGAGGACGACGGGCAGCAGCTCTGCGGTCACCGCGGTGACGGCATCGCGCGAGCCTGCCCCCGCCAGCATGCGGCGGCGATAGCCGGAGACGAAGAAGACGAGGTAGTCGGTGAGCGTGCCGAAGAGAAGGGCAACGACGACCGGGTCGACCTCGCGTGGGATCGCCAGCCCGAAGCGCTCGGCGATCCAGCCGAGCACGCGGTCGGCGAGCAGGTAGGCGAGGGCGACGCTGGCCAGACCAAGCAGGGGGATGCCGAGCGAGCGGAAGTAGATGGCGAGGATGCCGACGACGAGCAGGACGGTCGCCAGCTCGACCCAGAGGATGTCGCGCATGGCGATCTCCGTTTCCGAGCTCGTCGCCGGTAGCGCACCGGTGACCTCGGCCTGGGGGGCCCCGGTCGCGTCCTGCAGTCCAATCGCAAACCGGTGGGCGGTGTCCTGGGCTTCCGCTTCGCTCAGCGTCGGGTCCATATAGAGGTAGACGACCAGCGTCGTTCCCAGTCGGCGAGACCTGAGCAGGCCGGGCGAGTCGGAAACCGGCAGGGCGCGAAAGCTTCCCCGCCCTTCCGGCTGCCTGTCGATCGAGGCGATGTAGCGGGTGGCTGCCGCTCCCTGGGAAGGCGAGAAACCCCCTGGCTCACCGGCGACGACGATGGTGTGGCTGAGCAGCGGCAGTCCGAAAGCATCGATCGCTTTCTTTTCGACTTCCACCGCTTCGGAAGAGCTCGGCAGGAGACTGCCGAGCTCGGCGCTGTCGGAGTCGAAGACCGAGGGCAGATGGACGCTGGCGAGGACCGCCAGGACGATCCAGGCAGGCAGGATGACAAAACGCAGGCCGACGATGACGCGTGCGATCCGGGTCATGGCTTGCCGCTCATCTACCCGCCGGTCGCGTTTTTCGCTCTCGCAGAACTGGGTAGTCGGCAGGGACGGAACCCAACCAAGGAGACGATCCAGATGGGAACACAGGAGACCGGCCAGGTCACCGGCACCAAGGACAAGGATTACAACGTGATCTGGTTCACCGAGCAGTGCCTGAGCAATGTGCTTCGGCTCGACACCTACATCGAAGACGCCGATCGCGAGGATGACAGCGAGCTCGCCGACTTCTTTCGCCGCGCCCAGGAGACCAGTCGCAAGGGAGCCGAGCAGGGCAAGGAGATGCTCGCCAAACGGCTAGCCGCTTGAACGGTCGGGCGGCCGGCTAGGGGTGACTCGGGCTGGCCGCCCGCTGCCAGCTGCGCGCCAGCTTGTCTCCAGCCTCGCGCTCCTCGGCCTGGATCCGCTCCGCCGCCAGCTCCGTCTCCTCATCGCCGGCCCGCCGGGCGACCCGCTCGAGCAGCTGGTAGGCGGCGATCTCGAGATGCTCGAAAGCGAAGGCAAATCCGGTCAGCTTCGCCGTCGTGTCCGGCTGCGCCGCGAAGAAGGCGCCGACGCCGACGCCGCCGATGCGCAGCGCCGCATCCTTGGCCTTGGACGGCTTGGCGCCTCGGGCCTGCAACCGCTCCCTGATCAACTGCTCGTGTCCTTTCGTCTGCTCGAGGTGGGTGCGGAAGATCTGCTTCAGCTCCTCGTCCTTGACCAGCTTCGGTGCGACTTTGAGCAACTGCAACGCCTGCTGCTCGATCGCGTGCGCGTCGGCGAGGTAGCGGTTGAGCTGTGCCTCTGACGCCTTGCCCTCGCTGTCGCGCAGCGAAGCGTCGACAGCCAGCCCAAAGGAGGCTTCGAGGCGGTCCGCCATGCGCTGCTCCTCAGCTGCGATCTCACTCGCCATCGTCGCGGTCGCTGCATCGCCGGCCGCTTCCGCGGTCTGCTTCAGCAGCTCATAGGCGGCAAGCTCCATGTGCTCGTAGGAGAAGGCGTGGGTGGTCAGCTTGCCCGGCGTGTCGGGCTGAACGTAGGCGAAGAGGACCATCCCCAGCCCGCCGGCTCTGCCGGCCAGATCCTTGCTGGTCGACGGATCGGCGCCGTGGGCCTCGAGCCTCTGGCGCACACGGTGCTCGTGGCCTTCGGTCTCGATCAGGTGCTCGGCGAAGATTGCCGCCAACCGCTCATCGCCCGCCAAGGCCGGTGCCTTGCGCATCTGGGTCAGCGCCTGCTCCTCGATCGAGTGCACATCGGCCAGTTGCTTGACCAGCTTCTGCTCTGCTTTGGCGTCGAGCGAGGCGTCTGTAGGCATACCTTCGGGTGCCCATCCGGGTTGCCGTCTAAACGCGATTCCTGGCCGCCGTTCCCGTTTCCCGGGCTGCCACGCCTCGATAGGCTCGTGGCAGGTGCCACGGACGATGCCGAACAGCGCTCGCATCGCCTTGGTTTGCGCGACGGCGCTGACCGTGTTCTCGGTCTGGCTGCTGGTGCCGGCGCGGACCAACGTCGGCATCGGCTTCTTCTACGTCGTGCCGATCGGACTTGCCGCCTGGTGGGGCGGCAGGCGAGCCGGCGCACTCGCGCTGCTCAGCTGCGTCGGCCTCTACGTCATCGGCTCCGTGATTCATCCGATTCCGCACTTCGGCGCGACGCTGGCCGTGCGGCTGGTCGCCTTCGCCGCGGTGGCGATCCTCGCATCCCTGCTGAGAGAGAAAATGACCGGCCTCGAGCACTCGCTGGAGGAACTCGAGGCGATCCGGGCGGCGCTTACGCCGTCCGCCCTGCCTCAGCTGCCAGGCGTCGAGGCCGCGGCTGCCTTCGTCCCCTCCGAGTACGGGGTCTCGGGCGACTTCTACCTGCTCACCAACGGCCCCGACAGCTCCGCCGTTGCGATCGTCGGCGACGTCGTCGGGCATGGCCCCGAGGCGGCCCGCCTGGCGACCTTCATCCGCGCCCGCTTCGCGGCCTTCGCCGCCAGCACCAGCGATCCGGCTGAGCTGCTGATGCTGGCCAACCGCGCGCTCTTCGAGCGGCCGCGCCATACGCGCAAGCTGGTCAGCGCGGTCTGCCTACGATTCCGCGCCGAGGAGGCTCAGCTGTCCTGGGCGGTGGCAGGACATCCACTGCCGTTGCGATTGCCCGGACTGGATGAGTTCCCTGCGGAACACTCGACCTTCCTGCTCGGAGCCGATGCCGACCTGGCGCTCAGCAATCTCGAGACCTCGCTGCAGGCGGGCGACGGAGTGGTCGTCTACACAGACGGCGCCACCGACGTACGCAACGATGGAGCGATGCTCGGCATCGACGGGCTGTCGCGACTGCTCGGGCCGCTTGCCAAGCTGCCAGCGCCGGCGATCGTCAGCCAGGCTGAGAAAGCGATTCTCGATTGGGCCGAGGGGCCAGTCCGCGACGATCTCTGCGTGCTCGTTCTGAAGCCGCAGTGAGCGGCAAGCGCTCAGGCTTGCGGGGTTTCGAATCCGTCCCTTGCGGGAAGTCGATCGATTCGAAGGCCTTGAAAACAAGCGGCGCCGCGATCTGATCGCGGACCTGGCAACGGGGACAGTTCTCGAGGGTAGCCGCGTGCATTGCGTTATAGCGGCTCCCACACCTTTCACAGCTAAACATCTCTCAGCGCTCCTCGCTTAGACAACCCGAATGGAAAGTCTTTACCCAAAGTGACGCAACGTCTAAACATGGCCGGGCAAGAAACTCAATGTGCCGACGCAGAGCTCAGGGTTGCGCGCTGAGGTGGTCGTGAAGGAGGGCGGGTTTCGACACGATGCCCTGATCTACGCGGACGCCGAGGATTTCTTGGCTGCGACCGTGCCGTTCCTGCGCGAGGCGCTCGAGACCGGCGAAGCGGCGCTGGTGGCAGTCAGTCAGACGAACAGGGCGTTGCTCGAAGGTGCGTTGGGCAGCGACGCCGCCGAGATTCGCTTCGCCGAGATGGAACGGCTGGGACGCAATCCGGCGCGGATCATCCCGTTCTGGCGCGAGTTCCTCGATCAGAACGCCGACCGACCGGTTCGCGGTATCGGCGAACCGGTTTGGCCCGGGCGCGAACCCGCCGAGATCGACGAGTGCGAGCGCCACGAGTCGCTGCTCAACGTCGCCTTCGCGCCCACGCCGGACTTCTCGCTGCTCTGTCCCTATGACGCCCGCGCCTTCGGCGAAGAACTCCTCGAAAAGGTCGCTCACTCCCATGACGTGGTGGCGCGGGGAGGGGTCAGCAGTCCCAGCGACGAATACCTCGTCAGCAGGGATTGCTTCGCAGGCTTGCTGAGCGCCCGCCCTTCCGGCGCCGAGACCTTTGAGTTTGATCGGGACAAACTCAGCGAGGTCAGGCGCCGGGTCGAGCGCGCTGCCACACAGGCTGGGCTCACCGCGTCGGAGACCGCCGACCTCGTCATCGCCGCCAGTGAGCTCGCGGCGAACAGCGTCGCCTATGGCGGCGGGACCGGCACCCTGCGTATATGGCAGGACGGTGATCGCCTGCTGGTCGAGCTGGAGGACGGTGGCACGATCGAGGAGCCATTGGTCGGCCGACGCCGCCCGCAACCGACCCAGGAGGGTGGCCGCGGTCTCTGGCTCGCCAACCAGCTATGTGACCTGGTCCAGGTCCGCTCCGCTCCCGGCCGCACGACGGTCCGCCTGCACGCCACCCGGCGGTAGCGCGAGCGCTGTTAGAGCTCCGGCGCCGGCGGTTCCGGCGCGGGCGGGTCGAGCGGCGGCTGCGGCTCGGGCGGTCCGGGATCGGGCCGCGG
>Ga0136846_1231361_pt1 | contig 14846 bp, 9 predicted proteins | sample HopSoiMetagenom2_FD_96841 | JGI IMG/M metagenome (GOLD analysis project Ga0136846, IMG submission 96841) | Grasslands soil microbial communities from Hopland, California, USA - 2 Assembly 2016 (version 4) | ecosystem: Environmental > Terrestrial > Soil > Grasslands | place: USA: Hopland...
CCGAAGGTGACGATCTGCCCGACGGCATCCTTCCCGTACTTCTCGCGCACGTACTCGATCACCTCGCCCCGGCGCTCGAAGCAGAAGTCCACGTCGATGTCGGGCATCGACACGCGCTCGGGGTTCAGGAAGCGCTCGAACAGCAGGTCGTACTTGAGCGGACAGACGTCGGTAATCCGGAGCGCGTACGCCACGAGCGATCCCGCGGCCGATCCGCGGCCGGGGCCTACCGGGATGCCACGGTCCCGCGCGGCCTTGATGAAGTCGGCGACGATCAGGAAATACCCGGCGTAGCCAGTCTTCGTGATCACGCCGAGCTCGTAGTCCAGGCGCTCCTTCACGTGTGCCGGGAGCGGCTCGCCGCTCTCCGCGCCGCCGGCATACCGCTCCCGCGCGCCACGCTCGGCCAGCCTAACGAGTAGCTCGTTCTCCGTCGCGACGCCCGCAGGGAGCGGGAACGACGGCACGTGGTACTTTTTCCCGAACTCGATGCCCGCCGTGTCGGCGATGCCGAGCGTCTGTGTCAGGACATCGGGGCGGTCAGGAAATTTCGCGGCGATCTCCTCGTGATTCTTGAAATAGAGGCCGCGGTCGTACCGCATGCGGTCACTGTCGCTTCGATCCTTTCCCAAACCGATGCACAACAGGATGTCGTGGGCGTCGTGGTCATCCGCCGACAGGAAGTGCGCGTCGTTCGTCGCAACGACCGGCAGCCCCAGATCCGACGCGAGTCGGAACACCTCGGCATTGAGGCGGCTCTGGCCCTCGGAATCGTGCGCCTGGACCTCGAGGTAGTACCGGTCCTTGAAGACGTCGGCGTACCAGCTCGCGACGGCCTTCGCCTCGTCGTAGCGCCCCTCTATGAGGTGCGTCGCGACCTCGCCGGCCAGACAGGCTGACGACACGATGATGCCGTCAGCGTATTTCGCCAGCAGCTCGCGATCGACGCGTGGCTTGGTGTAGAAGCCCTCCGTAAAGGCGAGCGATGAGAGCTTGACGAGGTTCTTGTAGCCCGCGCTGTTTTGAGCGAGCAGCACGAGGTGGTAATATGGTTTCGCGCCCGGAGCCGGCCGGGCGCGAACTCGTCGATCGCCGGGCGCCACGTACGCTTCCATCCCGATGATCGGCTTGATCCCTGCCTTTTTCGCCTTTTCCTGGAACGTCCAGGCGGCGTGCAGGTTACCGTGGTCGGTGATCGCAAGCGCTGGCTGCTCGAGCTCGAGCGCGCGCTGTATGAGGTCATCAATCCGGTTCGCTCCGTCCAGCAGCGAATACTCGGAGTGACAATGCAGATGAACGAAGGACATCGGATCGGAAACATAGCGACCGAGAGACCACGCCGCAAAGCGCCAACCGTTCGGGATCTATCTTTCAAGTGATTGTGCGACATTCTGTTAGAAGTACCTTGTCCACGCCGGGCAATGCTCTGGTCGCGGCGTGTTTACTGGTGTCTGCTCTCGGGTGCGGCTCGCACGACGACCCCCCAACAGCCTCGACTCCGCATGCCGCCGCCCTGGCGGTCACCAACGGCAACGACCAATCGGCCCCTGCCGGTGGCCTGCTCGCGCAACCGTTGAAAGCGACGGCGACCGACGGGAAGGGCATCCCCGTGCCCGGCGCCATCGTGAAGTTCCGGGTCATTCGCGGCGGGGAGACCGGCACGGCGATGACGGACACCATAGCCGTCGCCGGCTTCGATGGAACGGCAAGTGTCGGGCTCAGGCTCGGCACCGCGCTCGACACGTCGATCGTTGAAGCGTCACTCTCCGACCAGCCGACGGTCGTCGTCCAGTTTCGTGCGACGGCAACACCGCCACCGCGGCTCGACGCGGTTGTGCCGGCGTCGTTCTCCGCCGGCGACACGGTCCGCATGCGGGGACAGTTCTTCAATCTCGCGACGGACGGCAACGCGGCGTTCTTCGGTTCGGCCAAGGCCAGAGTGGTGCGCGGCGACGCCGACACAGCGCTCACGGTGGTCGTGCCGCCGTGCGTGTCGGCGGGAGCAGTGAGTGCTCGGGTGGTCGTCGGCTCGGTTGCGACGAATGCCGTCGCCACCACGTTCGTCGGTTCGTCCGGCCTGCTCGCCCTGCAACCGCTCGAGGGGATCACGGTCAGCGGGGCTGACCTCGCGTCATGCCTCCAACTCGCCGGTGGCGGCGCGTCCTACCTCCTCGTCCCGCAGTCGGCCGCGTCGAACGGCACGCGTCAGCTGAATTTCGCGCTCGCGGCGGAGGCGCCGACGTTAGGCACCCAAGCGACGGCGCCGCGTCAGCTCATCGTCCCCAGGCCTGAGCCGCTAGCCCTCGGCAACCAGTTCGATCTCGCGCTTCGTGAGCGCGAAGCCCGGCTGGTCGCTGACGCCCGCGCGAGTGGCGCGCTCCGAGCGCAACCATCGGTGCTCGCGACCCAAACCCAGGTCGCGCCGCCAGCGCTCGGGAGCCAGCGCTCGTTCCAGGTGCTATCGAAGTTCGACGGCACGTCGTTCAAGAAAATCACCGCTCGCGTGCGGTACGCGGGCGATCACATCGTGCTCTATGTCGATGAGGACCAACCGGCCGGCGCGTTCAGCGACGACGAGCTTCGCACGTTCGGCGACCTGTTCGATCGGACGCTGTACGACCTCGACGTTCGCGCGTTCGGCAACGAGTCCGACATCGACGGCAACGGCCGCGTCATCTTCCTTCTCACCCCGGTGGTGAACGCCCTCACGTCGACGACGAGCTGCAGCACGCAGGGGTTCATCACCGGCTTTCACTATGGACTCGATCTCCTGCCGACGCAGCCGAACTCGAACCGCGGCGAGATCTTCTACGCGCTCGTGCCCGACGTCGATGGCTCGCGGAGCTGCTCGCACTCGAAGGAAGATGTGGAACGCCTCGTTCCGGCGACGTTCGTCCACGAGTTTCAGCACATGATCTCGTTCGGGCAACACGTGCTCGCACGCGGCGGAGAAGGGGAGACGCTGTGGCTCAACGAAGGGTTGAGCCACATTGCCGAGGAGCTCGCGGGCAAAACCTACGAGGCGAAGTTCCCGCCGCCGCTCGGCCGCACGGATCCCAACCAACTCTTCCCGGACTCCGCGCAGGGATTCGTGACGGCGAATATGCGAAATGCGCAGTCGTTCCTCACGACCCCTGGGTCGACATCCATGGATGCGCTCTCGGGCAACGGTACGTTGGCCGAGCGCGGCGGTTCGTGGCTCTTCCTTCGATGGCTCGGCGATCAAAAAGGTGAGTCGATCTACGGACGGCTCGTGCAAACGAGTCGCACGGGCGTCGCCAACGTCGAAGACAAGTCGAACGAGACGTTCGCCAGCCTCTTCGGCGATTTTGCGACCGCCGTGTACACCGACAGCCTTCCGGGCGTGCCGCGCGCGAGCGTGCCACCGCGATTGCGCCTGACGAGTCGCAACCTCCGGCAGATCTTCAAGCGATTCTCCGATATCGATCGGACGGGCCAAACGCCGGTGTTTCCCTTCACGCCGATCGGCCTTGCCGCGGGAGGGCGTGCCACCGGCACGGTCATATCGGGCTCGATGGCGTACTACCAGCTCACGACCACACCTAACGAGGCGACCGTCGGACTCCGGTTCGGGCGGGCGGCCGACCTTTCGCCGTTCGACACGAACGACGCGATGCAGATCGGCATTTTCCGTCTGCCATGAGCTCCGGGCAACCTCGTCGGCGCCGGTGGGGACGCATTGTCGCGAGCCTCACCGGACTCGTGTTGGTGACGTTCCTGCTCACTCCCACCGGGTGTTATCTGAGCCGGGCCGGCTGGGAGGAAGCGAAGATTCTTGCCGGGCGTCGTAGAATAGTCCGCATGGTCGAAGACACGACCACCGACCCGAACACCCGGGCGCGTCTTCGCCTGGTGCTCGCGGCCCGCGGTTTCGCCGCCGACTCCATCAAGCTGCGCACGGGCGACAGCTTCACCACGTACTCACACCTCGACCGGGACACCCTCGTACTCGTGGTTTCCGGCGCGTATCGCGACCGCCTGGAGGCGTACACGTGGTGGTTCCCAATCGTCGGCCGAGTGCCGTACAAGGGATTCTTCGATTTCGGGGCGGCGAAGGATCTCGCCCGCGACCTCGAGCGACGGGGGTTCGACAGCTACGTGCGACCGTCCGCCGCGTTCAGCACGTTAGGCTGGTTCAACGACCCCCTGCTGTCAACGACGCTGCGGCTCGACTCGGTTGACCTGGCGAACACGGTGATCCACGAGGTCACCCACAACACGTTCTACAAGGCTGGCCAGGCGGTCTTCAACGAGTCGTTCGCGAACTTCGTCGGCGCCCGCGGTGCGGCGTGGTTCTTCCGGACGCGCGGCGACTCCGCGCTCGCTGCGTTCGCCGATGCCGACTGGGAGGACGACAAGCGCATGGGGGCCTTCTGGGCCTCCCTGTACCGGAGTCTCGATTCGGCGTACAAGGCACACCCGGGCGACTCGGCGCTGGCGACCCGCCTCGCCGCACGCGACACGGTGTACGCGCGCGGGCGCGCGCATCTCGTCAACGACGTGGCACCGAAGCTCCGTACGATCGCTCCGGAGCGGATGGCGCGCGTTCGTATCGACAACAACGCGGCGCTGCTGGCGCGGCGGATCTACCTGACCGACCTCGAGCTCTTCGACCGCGTGTGGGCGCGGGAGAACTACGACCTTCGCAAGACCATCGACCGCATCATCGTGTTGGCCAAGGACGCGGATGACCCGTATACCGCCGTCAAGAAATGGCTTGGCGAGACCTGATCACGCGTTAGGCTCCAAACCGGCCGCGTAGCAGCGCCCGGAGGTCGATCGGCGCCGACGGAGCCGGCTCTGGCTCGCGGTCCACCGAGCCGTCCATGCGAGGAACCACCCGCTCCATCTTCTCACGGACGCCGCGATCGAGGAACCGCGAGAGCTGGTCGATCGCGTAGTCGGCGCTGCGCCGCGTCGAGTACGAGTTGAGCGGGCACGTCACGGCCAGGTGGTTTCGCGCGCGCGTCAGTGCGACGTACATGAGGCGACGCTCCTCCTCGAGCTCCTCGTCATCGTTGATCGCGCGCGCCATCGGGAACCACCCATCGGCAGCCCAGATGAGGAACACCGCGTCCCATTCCTTTCCCTTCGCGCTGTGTGCGGTGCTGAGGACGAGCACGTCACGCTCCTCGTCCGAACCGCCGGCCAGGTCCTGTGTGGCTTGCGGTGGCTCGAGGGCGAGTGCGGAGAGGAAGGCTTCGCGGCTGGGATAACCGCCTGCGATTGCCTGGAGCTGATCGAGGTCTGCCAGGCGCGGCTCGACCCGGTCATACTTCTCACGAAGGAGGCCGTCGTAGAGCTGCCTGACGCGAGCGATATCACCGCTCACTGACGCCATATCCACGAGCGGCGTCGCGCGCAGCTGATCCAGAAGCGCTACGAGCTGGGTGTGCGCGTCGCGAGCCCTCGCGGGCACTCGGTACTGGCCGAACGCGCGCGAGTCCCACGCCATCTGCGCCATGAGATCGATTGCCGCGCGCGCCGTCACATCGCCAATACCGGGCAGCAGCATGAGGATCCGGTACCAGCTGACCTCGTCGCGCGGATTCTCGAGGATGCGCAGGAACGCGAGCACGTCCTTGACGTGCGCCGCCTCGAGGAATTTGAGTCCGCCCCACTTCTCGAATGGGATCTTGCGGTTGGTCAGCTCGATCTCGAGATCCGCCGACATGTAGCCGGCGCGAAAGAGCACGGCGATCTCCCGGAGGGGAACACCTTCCTCATGCAGCTCGAGAATTCGGTCCACGACAAAGCGCGTTTGCTGCTGCTCATCCTGAGCAGTCACGAGCCACGGTGCCTCCCCGCCGGATCGCTTCGTCCACAACGTCTTCGTGTAGCGTTCCGATGCCCGCGAGATCAGCGTGTTGCTCGCGTCGAGGATCGGTTGTGTGGAGCGATAGTTCTGCTCGAGCGCGATGATCGTCGTGCCGGGAAACTGACGAGGGAAGTCGAGAATGTTCCGGAAGCTGGCACCACGGAACGAGTAGATGCTCTGCGCGTCATCGCCAACGACCGTGATGTTGCTATGGCGCCGGCACATGCCGCGGAGGATGCGCGCCTGGAGCACGTTGGTGTCCTGATACTCGTCCACCAGCACGTGATCGTAGAGCGAAGCGATACGCTCGGCGATGGAAGGCGCTGCCTCGAGCATCGTCGCCCAGAACAGCAACAGGTCGTCGTAGTCGACGAGGTTCCGTTCGCCTTTCCTGCGCGTGTAGTCCGCGAAGATCTTGAGGAAGTCGTCGTGGTAGTCGACGAACTGCGAGTACTCATCGCGCAGGATGTCGTCGATCGCGAAGCCGGTGTTGATATGGCGCGAGTAGACGTAGTGAAGCGTTTCCTTGCGTGGAAATCGTTTTTTGCTCTCGGCGTAGCCAAGTTGCGCGCGCGATAGCTGGATCAGGTCTTCGGCGTCGCCCTGATCCATGATGCTGAAGTCGTTCGCCACGCCGGCGGCCGCGCCGAATCTCCGAAGCAGGCGGTGCGCGGTGGCGTGAAAGGTCCCGCCGTTCACACCACGACACGCGCCGCCGACCAACCGTTCCGCCCTCGCGAGCATCTCCTGCGCCGCTCGACGCGTGAAAGTCAGGAGGAGGATGCGCTCAGGCCGAACGCCTTTTTCGATCAGATGAGCCAGGCGGTAGATCAGTGTCCGGGTTTTACCGGTCCCCGCGCCGGCGATGATGAGCAGCGGCCCGTCGCCAAACGTTGCAGCGACAGCCTGCTCGGCGTTGAGCTCGGATGTAAGGCTGCGTGCGCCGCCCTTGACCATCGCCGCCCGCTGGGCGTCGGAACGACCCTCGTAGACCCGCGTGTCCGTCATGCGGAGAATATACGTGTCGTGGCGGTCAGTGTCGGTGTTTTTTCGGCGCGGGCCGCATCGAACAACGGCGAGGGCCGCGGTTCATTGGAATTCGTTACCCGTTGCGCTCCGCGCTCGTCCCAGAATGCCACGACGAACGCGCGGGACTCGGTCAGCCGGCCCGTCTGGTGTTTCGCGTGAAGGCCGGCGACGACGTCGATCTCCTTCGAAATGGCACCACGCATTCTCGCGTGCCGGCTCGCTTCCTTACGGAAGTTGGAGGGGGAGGTGGCTTGGGTCGAGCACGCGGCCCGGTTGCTTCGTCGGCACGCGGGAGCGTGGCGTGCACGTTAGGCCGAACACGTGCCCGAACGCGCGAGTCACTTCACGCGCCACCGCCTGCATGTCCACCGATTCCCGCTGTGCCTCGCGAGCGACGGACGTCATCGTGACGCCGGAGATGCCGCACGGGACGATAAGGTCGAAGTAGCGGAGGTCGGTGTTCACGTTGAGGGCGAAGCCATGCCAGGTGACCCAGTCGCGTGCGTGGACGCCAATCGAAGCGATCTTCCGGCGCGAGTCCCGATCGGCCTCGACCCAGACGCCGGTGTACTTGTCGACTCGCCCGCCGGGGATTCCAAACGCGTCGAGTGACTGGATCAGCGCCTCCTCGACTTGCCGGAGGTACCAGTGCAAATCCTTCCGATGCCGTTTCAGGTCGATCACCGGATAGCCCACGAGCTGCCCGGGACCGTGGAACGTGATGTCGCCACCACGTTCCACCTCGAACAGCTCGACGCCGTGTGAGGCGAGATACTCGGGCGACGCGATGAGGTTGCTGCCCTTGGCCGTCCGACCGAGCGTCACCACTGGTGGGTGCTCCACCAGCAGCAGCACGTCTTCCGCGATCTCGCCCGCGATCCGCCGCCGCGCGACGTCCCGCTGCAGCTCCAGGGCGGACGCGTACGGCAGCGCGCCCAGATCGACGACGTAAAGCTCGCTCACGACATCCCCATCACGCCGTCAGGCGTGCAGCATCTTCCCTAACGAGTCGAGGCATGCCTCCGCGACGGCCTCGGCCAACGTTGGGTGGGCGTGAATCGCCAGATCGACCTCTTCGACCGTGAACTCGTTCTCGCGCGCAACCGCCAGCTCGTGAATGAGCTCCGTCGCGTGCAGCCCGACAATGTGTGCGCCGAGGATCTCGCCGTACTTGGCGTCGCGGATGACCTTCACGTGCCCCTCGGTCTCGCCAGCCGTGCGCGCGCGCCCGCTCGCCATGAAGGGGAATTTACCGACCTTGTAGTCGATCTTCTTCTCCTTCACCTGCGCCTCGGTCAGGCCGATCGACGCGACCTCGGGGTGGCAGTACGTCGCGTTCGGGATGTTGCCGTAGTTCACCGGGTGCGGATGCTGCCCGGCGAGCAGTTCGGCGAGCACTACCCCTTCTCGCTGCCCCTTGTGCGCGAGCATGGGAGCGCCGATCACGTCGCCGATCGCGTAGATGCCCTTCGCGGCAGTTTCGTAGGTCTCCGTGTTGACCTTGATGAAGCCGCGCTCCGTGAGCTGCACACCCGCTTCCTTGAGGCCCAGGTCTTCCACGTTAGGCGCGCGGCCGGCGGCCACGAGCACCTGCTCGGCCTCGAGGTCTTTCTTCTCGCCGCCCACCTCGACCGTCATCTTCACCGACCCCTTCGCCACCTTCACGTTCGAGATCTTGGCGCCCGTGAGGACGTCGATCCCGCGCTTCTTGAACGAGCGCGTCACGGCAGTCGAGCTCTCGGCATCCTCGAACGGCAGAATCACCGGCATGACTTCCACGATCGTGACCTTCGTGCCGAAGGCGTTGAAGACGTCGGCGAACTCGCAGCCCACCGCGCCCGCGCCGACGACGATCAGCGACTTCGGCGCAGTCTCCAGTGTCAGCACCTCGTCCGATGACAGGACGTTCTGCTTGTCGAGCGCCAGGCCGATCTGGGGCAGCCCCTTCACGCGCGAACCGGTCGCGATGATGATCGCCTTCTTGGCATCGTGCTTCTCCTCCTTGCCGTCGGCGGTCTTCACCGTCACGCTCTTGCCGGCCGCGAGCCGCCCGGTGCCCTTGATCCAGGTCACCTTGTTCTTCTTGAACAGCGTTTCGACGCCCTTGGAATTCTGTGCGCTGATGCCGCGCGACCGCTTCATTGCCGGGCCATAGTCCAGCTTTACGTCGCCCAGCGTGATCCCGTGATCCGCCGCATGCTTCACGTGGTTCGCGAGAGCGGCGCTTTCCAGCAGCGATTTAGCGGGAATACATCCCCACAGAACACACGTGCCGCCGAGGCCTTCGCGTTCGATCACGGCCGTGGAGAGGCCGAGTTGTCCGCACCGAATCGCGCCCACGTATCCGGCGGGTCCACCGCCGAGGAAGATCACGTCGTACGAAGCCATTGTCGGGAATCGGGAATCAGGAATCGGGAATCGAGACGACTCTGCGTCGGCTGAGGCGAGATCCCGGGAAGGACGGAACCAAAGGGAACCGTGTGCCCACCGAAACCTAGCGCGTCTCGGTGACCGCACGCCACCGAGACGCCCGTCTCATTCCGATTCCCCCGACGACTATCGATTCACCCGAAGCTTGCGCGTCGTACTCCGGACACCGTCCGACAGCGTGACCTCGAGATCGGCTGCGCCCGTACGAATTTGGGCATTGCCCCCGCGCGCGAACGACAGAATCTCGCCGGTCCGACCATCGCGAATCAGTGCCATTCGCGCGGCGGTGGTGCCCCATTGCACTCGCACGGTGCCGGATGGCGTTGCCGTCGCGTCAACCGCATTGATCGCGGCAGCAACACCGCCAGGCGTCAGCGACGCCTGCATGACCGTTGGCGATGTGCCGGGCCCACTCAGCCGGATGGACGTCAGCTCGCCCTGCGTCGCTTCGTCCATGGGGATCGCGAACGCGAAATGTCGAGCGGTCGGGTCCTCGGTGTCAGCCAGCTGCTCGGCAGCGAACGCGTACGAGAACAGCCGGCGGCCATCGCGCGCCGTGCCTTCGATGCGATACGGTCCGACCGCGGAGGGAAGCGACGGTCGCGTCACGACCGAGAACGCGGGCTCGAGCACGAGCTGTCCCCGTTCCACGCGACCCCACACGAGCAGGGAAGGGGCCGCCGCGCGAGCCGCACTGGTCTCGGTGGAGCTCGACCCACGGAAGTTCATCACACCGACGTAGTTGTAGTCGCTGATCCAGGGGTTACTGCAATAGCCCATGAGATCGGGCGACGACGGGAGCCGGAGTGTGCTCGTCGAGAGATCGTAGCCGTACACGCCGATCGAGCCGTCTGAGTTCGGGAAGTTCGGATCCCGGTCGGCAACGCCGCCACAGGGCGCGTGCAGACGCCCGAAGTTGTGCGTGAGCTCGTGGGCCGCGACGGTGCGCCCGCTCGGCATATAGTCCCACGCGACGACCGCTTGGCCTCCGATATATCCGTACCCGGCGATTCCGGACGTGTAGCTGACCTTTACGACTCCGAAGTAATGCCTAACGCTCGACTCGGCCACTCGTAGCGCGTCCATCTCCGAGAGCGCGTGCAGCCACTCGGAATTGGCGTCGCTCGACGTCAGCTCGAGCGAATCACTCGTGGTGTACGGCGCGTGGACTTGCACGTCGAAGTCGCGCAGCGGCAGCATCCGCCGCGCATCGCCCAGGAAGTTCTCCGTGTTCGACGTCGAGACGTTCCCCACGAGGGTCTTCGCGTATCGCTGGATCACCGGCACGAACGTGATTTTCAGCGGTGGAACGGCACGAACGTCGAGCGCTGCGGGAGTACCAGACGCCGGGAAGGTGTTGTCGGTCTCTTTGCCTTCGACCACAGTGTTTGCCGGATCGACATCCGCCAGGAAACTCAGCCCGGGCTGAATGAACTGACCGGGCACCACGCCGTTCCACGACGTCGCCAGATCAGCCTGATCCGGCGCCATCGGCACCGGACTGCTGTTGGTGAGCGTCAGGGTGTTCACCAGTGTAGTGCCCATGAAGAGATTCACGCGCACGCTGGTCGTCGTGCTCGTTGTCTGGTTCGCCCGGGCAAATACTCGAATGTACGCATCCCGTCCGGCCACGAGCGGTACCGTGCCGCTGTAGGTCTGGACGGCCTGTGTAATCGTGACTCCGTCGATCGTTAGGTTGAGCAGCCCGTCGCTTCGCGCATAGTTCACCGTCACGACAGCGGTCGTCGCGGCTGAAAGCGTGATCGTCTGCGATGCGAAATTCGGGACGTAGCTCGCGCCGTTGGCCGTGACTGACTTGGCCTTCACAGTGTAGGGGCCCGACGTCACGCCGACGGTATCACGCGATGCTCCCACGGTGAAGCTTGCCGCGGGAGCGGGACCGGTGACGCTCAGGTCCGCTGCCACGCCGTCAGGCAATCCATTGACGACGAATCTGAGATTGCCGGTTGTCTGCGCGTACGTGACTTGAACGGTCGTCGGCGTCAGGCCAGGAACTAGCTGGACCTGACGAGTGCTCGGCGTGGGGGAAAACCGCTGTTGATCCGCGAGAAGATCGGACGCGGTGATCAGGTAGTAGCCGGGATCGATGCCATTGAACGTGGTCGACGCCGTGACCGTTTGCGAAAACCCGTTAGGCCCGACCACGCGTATGTCCGCCGGCTTGCTCGCCGGCGCGCCGTCGACGGTGACGATCAGCACGGCGCTCGACACTGCGTAATCGACCGAGGCCTCAACCGGCACATCCGACGTGCCGATCGTGACGGTCTGTGTGTCGGCAACCGGCGAATATCGCGTCGCGCCGTCGCGGATCGGCGCCGCCGAGATGTGGTATGCCCCGGGCCTGAGGCCGGCGACCACCTCGGTCGCGGCCAGCACTCGCGAGAACTTGTTTGGACCGGAGAGCGTGACCTGCGCGGGGGCGTTCACCGGAAGGCCCGAAATCGTCAGCGACAGCGTGCCGGTGCGCGGTCCGTTCGAGTCCCCGCACGACTCAAGCACGGCGACAGCTCCGACAAACAGCGCGATGCGCTGTATCCAACTAGACAACGGCCCTCCCCTCACCTGTGTAGCAAATCAGCCAACGCTGCTCAATAGACCAGCATCAGAGGGTTTTCGATAAGTCGTCGCAGCGTTTGGAGGAATCGTGCGCCGAGCGCGCCATCCACCACGCGGTGATCGCAGCTCATGGTCACGCGCATGCGCTTGCGCGTAGCGACTGCCCCGTCGATGACCACCGGCTTTTCCTCGAGGGCACCGATTGCCAGGATGCCGACTTCGGGCGGATTGATGATGGCGGTGAACTGGTCGATCCCGAACATGCCGAGGTTCGAGACCGAGAACGTGGAGCCGGTGTACTCCTCGGGCTTGAGCTTCCGTTCGCGAGCGCGCTTGGCAAGCTCGCGCGATTCACGAGAGATCTCACTCATGCGCTTCTGGTCGGCGTCGAAGATGACGGGTGTGATCAATCCGTCCTCGATCGCGACCGCCATCCCGAGATGCACGCGGTTGAAATAGCGGATCTTGTCGCCGAGCCAGTGGGCGTTGACTTCGGGGTGCTGGGCGAGCGCGGTTCCGACCGCCTTGAGCACGATGTCGTTGAACGAGACCTTGAACTCGTCGCCCATCGCTGCCATGGCACCGCGCATCTCGGCCACGCGCTCCATGTCGAATTCGGCGGTGAGGTAGAACGTCGGAATTGGCCCGATGGACTCGGAGAGTCGGCGCGCGATCGTCTTTCGGATCTGAGTGAGCGGCGCGTCGCGGAAGTCTTCGCCTGCCGGAACGAGGCGAGCCGCCGCTGGCTGCTGCCGCACCGCGCCTGACGCCACGGCTGCCTCGACGTCGCGTTTGATGATGCGTCCGCCGGGGCCACTTCCATGCACGGCCTGCAGGTCGAGCCCATTCTCGGACGCCATGCGGCGCGCGAGCGGCGAGGAGCGCATTCGCCCGCCGCCATTACCGCTGGGCGCGGCGGATGGTGCCGGAGGCGCAGCAGGCCGGCCCGCAGGAGGCGCCGGCGGTGCGCTCGCGGTCTTTTCCTGCGGCGGCGCGGACGCTTCGCCCTGTGCTTGCGCCGGACTCCGAGGTACCGACGTAGAAGCGGCGCTTGTAGTCGTGGGCGCGGCTGGTGCTGCGGCGCCGTCGCCGGCTCCGCTCACGAGCGCGTCGATGTTCTCGTCAGGCGCGGCGATGACGGCGATCAATTGTCCGACAGGCGCCGCGTCGTTCTCGTTGAGCAGCCGCTTGCGAAGCACACCCTCGCCGCGGGCGACGAGCTCCATGATCGCCTTGTCAGTCTCTACTTCCGCGAGCGTTTCGCCGTTCTTGATCTGGTCGCCTTCGTTCTTGAGCCATTTGACGAGGCGTCCTTCCTCCATGGTCGGCGAGAGCGCCTCCATCACGACCTTCGTTGCCATACCCGAGGATCCCTCCGCCTACTCGAGGTACATGACTTTTTTCACCGCGGCGACCGTCTTCGCAGCGTCGGGCTTGGCGGCGCGCTCCAGGTTCTTGGCGTACGGCATCGGCACATCGGCCTGATGAATGCGGACGACCGGCGCGTCGAGATCATCGAAGCACTCGCGCTGGATGTAATCCACCACCTGCGCGCCGACGCCACAAAACTCCCAGCCTTCCTCGAGAACGACCGCACGGTTGGTCTTCCGGACCGACGTCGTGATGGCGTCGATGTCCATCGGGCGAATCGTGCGGAGGTCCACCACGTCCACGTTGATTCCCTGCTTGCCTAACTGGTCGGCGGCCTGCAATGCCGTGAGAACCATCTTGCCGTGCGTGATGATCGAGGCGTGCTCGCCTTCGCGCTTCAGCTCCGCCTTACCGATCGGCACGATGACTTCCTCGTTCTCGGGCACCTCGCCTTTCGTGTTGTAGAGCATTTCGCCCTCCAGCACGATGACCGGGTCGTCATCGCGAATCGCGCTCTTGAGCAATCCCTTGGCGTCGTACGGCGTGCCGGGAGCAACGACCTTGAGTCCCGGGATGTGGGCGAGCCACGACTCCCACGCCTGCGAGTGCTGCGCGGAAAGCTGCAGCGCCGCCCCGTTAGGCCCGCGGAAGACCATCGGGATGTTGTACTGGCCGCCCGACATGTACAGCATCTTCGCGGCCGAGTTGACGACCTGGTCGATGGCGAGCAGCGCGAAATTCCACGTCATGAACTCGATGATCGGACGCAGCCCGACCATCGCGGCGCCAACGCCCACGCCAGCGAATCCGAGCTCGGTGATCGGCGTGTCCACAACGCGCATCTCGCCGAACTCCTGCAGCAGCCCCTTCGAAACCTTGTACGCACCCTGATAAACCGCGACCTCTTCACCCATGAGGAAGACGCGATCGTCTCGATGCATCTCCTCGCGGAGTGCCTGATTCAGGGCGTCACGATATGTAATGACGGACATTCGAGTCGAGTTAGGCTGGTTCAGTCGGCGGCCACCGCGGCCTCGGCGTGCGTATCGCTCGTCGTGTCGACGAGGACGTCTTCGTACAGCGCCTCGAGCGGCGGCTCCGGGCTCTGCTCGGCGAAATCCCACGCGTCCTGCACGACCGCTTTCACTTCCGCATCGAGCTTCGCGAAGTCGTCGTCCGTCAGCTGGCCCGCCTGCTGCAGCTGTGTGCGGAGGACGATGATCGGGTCGCGCTTGAGGTATTCCTCGAGCTCTTCCTTCGTGCGGTAGGTACCGCTCACGGCGTCGGACATGGAGTGGCCCATGAACCGATAGGTGCGCACCTCGAGCAGGGTCGGTGTCGACTCGGTCCGCGCTCGATCGACCGCTTCCCTTACCGCGGCCCGCACTATCATCACGTCCTGGCCGTCCACGACGCCACGCGGCATGTCGTACGACGCCGCCCGGTTGTAGATGTCGTGGATGGACGACGCGCGCTCGAGCGCGGTGCCCATGCCATACCGGTTGTTCTCGATGATGAACACGACCGGCAGCTTCCAGAGGGCCGCCATGTTGAGGGCTTCGTGGAACGCGCCCGTGTTCACGACGGACTCGCCCATGAA
>Ga0136846_1225497_pt1 | contig 14844 bp, 12 predicted proteins | sample HopSoiMetagenom2_FD_96841 | JGI IMG/M metagenome (GOLD analysis project Ga0136846, IMG submission 96841) | Grasslands soil microbial communities from Hopland, California, USA - 2 Assembly 2016 (version 4) | ecosystem: Environmental > Terrestrial > Soil > Grasslands | place: USA: Hopland...
CACGTCAGCGGCCTCTACCCGAACGACACGTGGTCCGGCCGCGGCGTCACCTACACGCGAACCCACTGCACCGGCGGCCACGTCACGGTCGCCCTCGGCAGCGACCCTGGGCTCTTCGCGCGCCCGCAGGTCGTCACGGCGCGGGAGCAGGGGCGCGTCGTCGGTCGCGTGCGGATCGAACCTGCGGGCACCGGGCAGCTCGTCGTGCCGCTGCGCCCCGCCGGCTCCGTGTGCGCCGTGCGCTTCGACGTCGCGCGCACGGCCGTCCCCGGGCACGGTGACCCGCGGCGCCTGGGCGCGCACTTCTTCGCCTTCGACTACGGCCCGTGAGGATCGCCTTCGATGTGTCGCCCCTCTCTCACGAGCGGACGGGCGTCAACAACTACATCCGCGGCTCGCTCGCCGGGCTCGCCGCGGCGGCGGCCCGCGGCGGCGACGAGGTGGTCGCGTTCGCTCCGACCTCGCCCGAGGGCCGGCGCGTCATCCCGGAAGCGCTCGACGGGGTCCCGGTGGAGCTCCGCCTGCGGACGTTCGTCGGCGCCCACGGGTGGCGCACGGCCTGGTCGCGGCTCGGCAGGCCGGCGGCGGAGCGCTGGCTCGGGGCGTTCGACGTCCTCCACTTCTCGGACTGGATGTATCCGCCACAGCGCAGCGGCCTGCGCGCGACCACGATCCACGACCTCGTGCCGGTCCACTTTCCCGAGTGGGTCACGCCGCGGACGCGGTCGATGCACACGCGGAAGTACGCGAATGCGGCGCGGACGTGCGACGTGATCTTCGCCAACTCGGCTTTCACCGCCGACGATGTCGCGAAGACGCTGCGCTTTCCGCGGGAGCGGATCGTCGTCGCACCCCCCGGCATCGGCGCCGAGTTCCACGCCGACGGCGACTTCGAGGACCTCGGCCGGCCGTACCTGCTCACGGTGGCGACTCTCGAGCCGCGCAAGAACCTCGGCACGCTCGTCGACGCGCACGCGCTGATCGCCGACCGGGGCCTCGCGCTCGCCGTCGCCGGCGGCGTCGGCTGGGGCGAGCAGCCGCAGCTCGACCGCCCCGGCGTCGTCCGGCTCGGGCGCGTGACCGACGAGCAGCTTGCGCGTCTCTACCGCGGCGCCGCCGCGGTCGTCTACCCCTCCCGCTTCGAGGGCTTCGGGATGCCGGTGACGGAGGCGATGGCCGCCGGCGCGCCGGTGGTCGCGTCGTCGCACCCGTCGCTCGACGAGGCCTGCGGCGACGCGGCCGTCCGCGCCGACCCCGAGAGCGCCGAGGCGATCGCGGCCGCAATCGTCGAGGCGCTCGAGCGCCGCGACGAGCTGCGCGCGAAGGGCTTCGCCCATGCGGCGACCTTCAGCTGGCAGCGTACCGGCGAGCTCTTCCTCGCGGGGTACCGGCAATTCTCGTAGGCATCGACACGACACCGCTCCGGCAGACCCGCGCCGGCACGGCGCGCTACCTGCAGGGCCTGCTCGCGCACAGCGAGGTGCCGTACCGCCAAGTGTCGTTTCCGGCCACGTCCCGCGTGCGCAGCGCGGCCGCCGACGCGCTCTGGTACCCGCGGCTGCGAGTCGAGGGCGTCGATCTCCTCCACTGTCCGACCTTCCGCGGGCCGTTCGCGCCGAAGGTGCCGCTCGTCGTCACCGTCCACGATCTCGGCGTGCTCCGCGAGCCATCGTGGTTCAACCGCTGGACGCGGGCCTACTCGCGCTTCGCCGTCCCGCGCGTCGTGCGGGCGGCCGCGCGCCTGATCGCGGTCTCGGAGTTCACGAAGCGCGAGCTGATCGAGCTGCTCGGCGTCGAAGAGGGGAGAATTCGCGTCGTGCCGAACGCAGTCGCAGACGTCTTCACGCCGGAGGGCCCTCGCGCCGAGGGTGAATACGTGCTCGCCGTCGGAACGCTGGAGCCGCGCAAGAACCTCGGCCGCGTCGCGGCCGCCGTCGACGGCGAGCTACGCGTCGTCGGCGCACGCGGCTGGGGCGGCATCGAGCCGCCGCGCGACGTCACCTGGCTCGGCGAGGTGAGCGACGACGAGCTCGCTCGTCTCTACCGCGGCGCGCGCTGCCTCGTCTACGCGTCGCTCTACGAGGGTTTCGGCCTGCCGGTCGCCGAGGCGCTCGCCTGCGGCTGTCCCGTCGTGACGAGCGCGGGCAGCGCGATGGCCGAGGTTGGGGGCGACGACGCCGTGTACGTCGACCCGGAGGACGTCGCATCGATCCGCAGCGGGATCGAGCGCGCCGTCACGCCAACGGCTCGCCGCGTCGCGCGCTGGGCCGACGTCGCGCGCGCGACGCAAGGTGTCTACGAGGAGCTCGCATGATCGTGATCGACGCCGACGTGCTCGGCCGGGCGAGGACGGGTGACGAGACCTACGTCGCGAACCTGCTGCGCGAGCTGCCGCTCGTCGCGCCGGACCTGCGCTTCGCTGCAGTCACCCGGCACCCGGAGCTCGTCCCCGACGGAATCGAGCCCATCCGGCTCGGGACGCCCCTGCAGGAGGTGCGCATGGCGTGGACGCTGCCCCGACTGCTGCGGCGGCTGCGGCCGCAGCTCGCGCACTTCCAGTACGCGCTGCCACTCGGCTTTCGCGGCCGGAGCGTCGTGACGCTGCACGACATCTCCTTCGAGACCGACGCCGGCGCGATGGGCAGGGTCGACCGGCTCGTCTTCCGTTCCGTCGTGCCGCGTGCCGTTCGCCGCGCCGACCACGTGCTCGTCGTCTCGGAGCGCACGCGGCGCGACGTCGAGGAGCGCTATCGCCTCGCGCCGGAGAAGGTGACGGTGACGCCGAACGGCGTCGACCCGAGCTTCACCCCCGGCGGCGAGCGCGACGGCTACCTGCTCTTCGTCGGCGCGATTCAGCGGCGGAAGGACCCGCTCGCGGCGCTCGAGGCGGCGCGGTCGGTCGGCCTGCCGCTCGTCGTCGCCGGTCCGGAGAAGGAGCCGGCGCTCGCCCAGCGGCTGCGCGAGGGCGGCGCCGACCTGCGCGGCTATGTGAGCAAGACCGAGCTCGCCGAGCTCTACCGCGGCGCCGCGGCGCTCGTGCTGCCCTCTCGCTTCGAGGGCTTCGGGCTGCCCGTCCTGGAGGCGATGGCGTGTGGGACGCCGGTCGTCGCCGCGCCGGAGCCGGCCCTGCGCGAGGTGGCCGGGGACGCGGCCGTCTACGCCGAGGACGGCGACTTCGCAGCGGCCGTACGGCGGGCGCTCGACGAGCGCGAGCGGCTGTCCGCCGTCGGCCTCGAGCGCTCCAGGCTCTTTTCGTGGCGGGAGACGGCGCGCCTGACGGCCGACGTCTATCGCCGGGTGCTCGGATGAAACCGTGAGGCGCCGCTTGTCGGTGCCGATTCCAGGACGTCCGGGCTTTGCCCGGGCGTCCGTCTGCGTCGCCAACCTCGAGCGTCGGCCCTTGGGTCGCAGATGAACGGCGAGCACCAGGTGGCGAGCAACGCATGAGAGTTTCCGCCGTCCTCGTCTCGCACGGCAGCGCGGCCGATGTCGCGGAGCTCGTGCCGCTGCTCGAGCCGCAGGTCGCCGAGCTCGTCGTGATCGCAAATGTCCCCGGCTCGGTGCCGCGCGGGATCGACGCGATCGAGAACGCGCACCCACTCGGCTATGCGGCGAACCTCAACGTCGGCTGCGCGCGCACGCGCGGTGAGGCGCTGCTGGCGGTGAATCCCGACACCCGGCCCGAGCCCGATGCCGTCGCGAAGCTGCTCGAGTTCATGGCCGCGCATCCGCGCTGCGGCGTCGCCGGGCCGCGGCTCGTCTTCCCCGACGGCCGGCCGCAGCCGTCGCGCCGCCGCTTTCCGACCGTCACCGGCACCGTCGTGCGCCGCACGCCGTTGCGCCGCGTCGTGCCGCAGCGCCGGCACTACCACCTGGACGAGGAGCTGCCGGCCGCGCCGGTGCAATGCGATTGGATGCTCGGGGGCTTCCTGCTGCTGCGCCGCACGATGCTCGAGGAGCTCGACGGGTTCGACGAGGGCTACCGCCTCTACGGCGAGGACATCGACCTCCAGTACCGCGCGATGCGAGCCGGGTGGGAGCGGTGGTACGTCCCGGACGCGGTGGTGAAGCACGTACACCAGGCCGTCACCGACCACCGCCTGCTGACGCGAGCCACGATCTGGCACTGGGCCGGCATCGCACGGTTCGTACGACGGCATCCCGAACGGCTGCGTGCGCTGTGAACGCGATCGAGAAGTTCGACCGGCTCGCCCACGGGTACGCGGCGCACGACTACGCCGATCCAGAACGGTACGCCGCACGCCGCGCCCAGGTCGCACTCGCTCTCGGGCCGAGGCTGCCGCCGGGTGCGACGGTGCTCGACCTCGCCTGCGGCGACGGGAACATGGCCCAGCCGTTGCTCGCGGCAGGGCTCCGCTACCGGGGCGTCGACGGCAGCGCGCCGATGATCGAGGAGGCACGGGAGCGGCTCGGCGAGGCCGTCCCGCTGGAGGTCGCGCACCTCGACGCCTACGAGCCGCCCGAGCCCGTCGACCTCACGCTCTGCCTGCGCGCCTTCTACTACGCGCCCGACCGCCGGGCGTTCTTCCGCCGGATCGCGGGCTACACGCGCGTCAAGCTCGTGTTCGACTTCGACCCTCGGGTCTACGATCGCGAGGCGATCGTCGGCGACCTGCGCGCGAGCGGCTTCGACAGCGTCGACCTGCGCCCGTTCTTCCTGCCCCAACGGCACGCGCTGCCGAGGCCGGCACAGTGGGCATTGCTGGCGCTCGAGCAGGCGGGGCCGCTGGCGCGTGCCGCACTGCACGTGCGCGGCATCTGGTTCTGCGCGGCTAGCCCTGCCGCTTCGCGGGAACGAACTTGAAGCCGACCTGTGCGCCGAGGCCGCGCGGATCGGAGGCGGTCGGCGGAATCGTCTTGCGGAAGGTCAGCACGAACCGAACCGGCGTCCGCTCGACCGGGATCCTCACCACCTGGTAGGAGCCGTTCTCGACGAGCGCGCGCCTACGGTCGGTGATCTTGCCGATTCGCGCCTGCTGGTTCACGAGCTCGACGGTGCCGGTGGTGAGCACAGCGCGGCCGGCGGGCGCGTCGCCGTGGTACCCGGTGCGCGAGAGCGTCACCTCGAGCGTCCCGCGCAGTCCCGGCTTGAAGTAGGTGAACGTCGACCACTCGGGGGCCCAGCCGTCGCTGTAGACCTGCTGCTCGGCCTGGAGCAGGCGCCAGGGGCCGTGGGCGCGGTAGAGCGTCAGCTGGTTCCAGCGCCCGCCGTTCACGACGGGCGCCTGGAGGGTGACCCCGTTGTCGGCGACGACGTACGGCACCCCGTCGAGGCCGTCGAGCTTCCCGTCCGTAGAGATGATGTTCGGGGCGTAGGTCGGGCCCGGCCCGGGGGCGCTTCCGTCGAGGCTGTCGACGTGCTTGATCGAGCGGTTCCAGAACTCGGTCAGGAACAGGCCGTTCGGATCCCTGATCTCCTGGCCGAGGTAGGTCACGGGAGCCCCGTGCACACGCGCGTCGATCCAGTCGAGCTGCGCGGGAAGGTTGTTCCGGAACTGCGTCGCATAGTTGTCCGAGCCGACGGTCGATGCGATCTCCGACGTCAGCATCCACGCTCCGATCAGCAGAGCGGCGGCGGCGGCGACGGCCGGCAGCCGGCGCAGCCGTAGCGCGATCAGCCCGACCGCAAGGCTGAGGACGAGGCCGAGCCGCAGGCCTTCGACCGTCCATGCGAAATGCCGCGTGAAGACCGCGAGGATCGCGAATCCCGGCGCCTCGAAGTAGGGGAAGAGCAGCTGGAAGCTCTTGGCGTAGACGAGCCAGACGACGAAGAGCGAGACGACGACGACGACGCGCCAGTCGATCCGCCGCGCTTCGAACACCATCGCCGTCCCGAGCAGCATCAGCGGTGAGAGGTAGATCATGTTGCGCTCCTCGACGAGGGTGGCGAAGACCGTCGAGAGGTACGCGGCCTTGACGGCCGTGTAGAGGACGACGCAGAGGATCGACGAGGCGAAGTAGGCGACGAACGCGCGGTAGCGCGGATCGCCGCGCCGCTCGCGCAGGAACAGCGAGGTGAAGCCGCCGATCACCGGCAGGATCCCCATGCCGACAGTGAAGGCAAGGCCGGCTTCGAGGCCGAGGTCGACCATGCGGTTCTTCCAGTACTGAGTCGACTGCTGCCAGATCGCCTCGTGCTGGAGGATGACCCGGTTGAAAACGATCATCACGCCGGCGAAGAGGACGATCGCAGCGAAGTGGTCGCGGCGGCTCCAGCCCGCGCGGAGCGCACGGCCACGCGGGCCGATGATCCAGAGCGCGCCGAGCGCGATCAGGAAGGCGGCCGGGACGGTCGCGAACTGCGGCCAGCGGATCAGGCCGGCGACGACGCACGCCCCGCAGGCCAGCACGTAGTCGAGCCGGCCACGCCGCTCGAGACAGCGCACGATCAGCCACGAGCACGTCGCGTACCACGGATAGGCGAGGACCTCCGGGACGATCGCCGCCGCGTACGACATGGCCGGGATCGCGATCGAGAGCACGGCGACGGCGACGGCGGCGCGGCGCGTCACGTACATCCGCGCCAGGAGGTACGTCGGCACGGCAGCAAGCGACATCACGACGGCGTTCACGTACTTCACGGCCGCGTAGGCAGTGGCCGTCGAGTGGATCCACCAGGCCGGCGCGATCACGTACGCGTACAGCGACTTGAAGAAGATCGGCTGGCCGCGCCGCGCGGCGTGACCGGTCGACGCGATCGAGCGCGAGATCTGGCTCCACTCGAGCTCGTCGGTGAACACCCACGGCGTCTTCCGCGTCCATGCCTCGACGAGGTAGAAGGTGAGCGCCGCGAACGCGATGCCGGCCGCGGGCAGGACTGCGAAGAGCCGGCCGGGAACGCGGCGCGCTGGTGTCTCCGCTCCTGCTGCGCGTGCAGGGACGGCGCTCGTCGCGTCGGTCACTCCGCAGTGGTGCCGAGGACGACGTGCGGGTCGAGGTCGGTCTCGCGGCGCACGAACCGGCAGTTCACGCCGGCCTGCATGCACGCGTCGACGACCGCGTCGAGCCGCTCGCGTGGGGCGTTGGGGATGGTGATCAGGACGATGTCGGGCTCCATCCGCTCGAGGAGCCGCGGAACCTCGTTCGTCGTGCCGATCACGGGGACACCGTGCACGCGGCGCCGCCGCAGCCGCGGGTTGTCGTCGACGAACCCGACGACGCGCTCGCCGGCCGTCTCGCGCAGCTCGCGCATCAGGCTGCGGCCGGTGCGCCCGGCTCCGACGATCAGCGCGCGCCTGGCCGTCCGGTCGCGCACGGATCTCGTGCTCGTCACGATCGCGCGCTCGGCGAAGCGGGAGCCCATGACGGCGACCATGCAGATCAGGGCGTCGACGATGAAGAACGTCCGCCAGAAGTCGCGCAGGTTCTGGGTGAGCGCCATGAACGAGAGCGCGACGACCTCGGAGAGGACGACGGCCGACACGATCGCGGCCGCGTCTCGCGCGCCGGCATAGCGCCACACCGAACGGTAGAGGCCGAACGGGATGAACGCGAGGTACCGCGCGGCGAGGATCACCGGCAGGGTCAGTCCGGCGACGAACCTCTGGCTCGTCGTCCCGGGCCAGCCGAACTCGACGAGGTACGCCGCGAGGAACGACCCCGTGATCACGACGAAGTCCACGACCACCTCGACGATGCGACGCCAGTGCACGGCGAACGCCTGCGTGATGGCGACGCTCTCGCCCTCGGCCGTCTGCCGCTCGACGTCGGCGAGGAAGCTCGCGAACTGCACTAGCAGGACGAACGTGATCACGACGCCCGCGATCGTGTAGCGCGTGTTCGCCAGGACGTTGTACGCAAGGCTCGAGCCGCCGATGCAGGTCGCGATCAGCGCGAGCAGGAAGACGGCGTGCTTCTCGGAGAGCCCGAAGCGGACCAGCCGGTGCGACGAGTGGTCGCGCCCGCCTTCGTAGATCGGCCGGCCTTCGAGGAGCCGCGCGACCGTGACGAGCGCGGTGTCGAGGATCGGCACCGCGAGCACGAGGATCGGCAGCAGCAGCGTCGCGACGGTGGTGCCTGCGACGCGCCAGCTCGAGGCGAGGCCGAGCGCGGCGAGCGCGAAGCCGATCGCCTGGCTGCCGGAGTCGCCCATGAAGACGAGCGCGCGCCTGCGCCTGCGAAGGTTGAACGGGAGGAAGCCGATGCACGCGAGCGCTCCGGCGAGCGCGAACGAGAGAGCGAGGTCGCTCGGATGCACCGTCACTGCGTCGATCGCGAAGAAGCCGAAGGCGATCGCGGCGAGCGTCGCCGCGAGGCCGTCCATGTTGTCGAGCAGGTTGAACGCGTTGGTGACGCCGACGAGCCAGACGATCGCGACGAGATCGCCGACGAGGCGGTTGTCGATCAGCTGCACGTGCGTCCCCGCCGCGAGCACGATCAGCGCAGCGCCGATCTGCGCGGCGAGCTTGGCGAGCGGCGGGAGACCGTAGAGGTCGTCGGCGAGACCCGCGGCGAAGACGAGCGCGCAGGCGCCGTAGATGCCGACGATCCGCTCGTCGACGGGGAAGGCGCCCGCGGCGGCGGCGAGCCAGAGGCCGGCGCTGAACCCGGCGAAGATGCCGAGGCCGCCGAGAAGCGGAGTCGGTGCATCGTGCCAGCGGTCTTCGCTCGGCAGGGCGACGAGCCGGCGGGCGAGCGGAGATCCGAGGAGTAGCCAGATCGCGACCGCTGTCGCCGGCAGCGCGACGATCGCGACTGCGCTGGTCACAGGCGAGCAGCGTAACGGACGGCCGTAAGCACCATGTGAGGACGCTACCCCCCGTGGCAGACGGGCGGACCGCTCGCAGCCGGCGCGACCGCGAGCTGCCAGTAGGTGCCGAGCGGACGGATCTTCCAACCCGCCTGCTCGAACGCCTTGGCGACAGGAGCGTTGACGCCGCTGCTCACGACGACGTACCGCGTACCGGAGCGGAAGGCCTGGCCCACGGCGTCGAGCGAGGGCAGGAAGACGACCCGCCGGTCGAGCGTCGGCCCCCAGAGGAGATAGGCCGGCTCGTCGGGATCGAGCACCGCGCCGACGCACGCGTCCGGTGGGACGTCACGGTCGTAGCGTGCGAGCGCTTCGCCGACGATCCGGCCCGTGGGCTGCGCGGGGAACGCGTTCAGCGCGCCGATCTGCGAGAGCGTCCACGGGCGCCCGGCCGAGCCGTTGATCTTCTTCGACAGGTCGTCGGTCAGCGCGAAGGCCAGCGTCAGGCCGCCGAGCACGAGCAGGGGCGCGGCCGTCGTCCTGCTGCGGCAGAGCCCGGCGAAGAGCGGCGCCGTCAGCACCACCGGCACGACGAGGAAGCGCGGGATCCAGATGTTGTACTTCGCAAAGGCGGCGAGCAGGACGATGTAGGTCGGGACGGCGAGCGCGAGCGCGACGAAGCGAAGATCGGTGCGCCGCGACCGCTCCGAGAGGAAGACGGCGAAGGGCGCGCCGAGAATCGCCGCAGTGCCGACGGGCCCGAAGGCGGAGACGTCCTCGCTCGTCGTGCGCGCGACGTACGAGGGATCGAGCGCGAAGATGTCGAGCACTGCGAGGGTAGCTGCGGGTACGAGCAGGACGAGCGCAGCGCCTGCCGCACGTTGCCCTTGCCTCACGGAGAGGACGGCGGCGATGCAACCAGCGACCGCGAGCAGCGCGATCAGCCAGTACGGCGTCACCGACAGGTCGAACAGGCGGTACAGGAGGTGCAGCGACCGCGAGACGGTGCCGCCGACGGTGGTCGCCGCCGAGTTCTCGACGCGTCCCTGGCCGTGCCCGAGGAGCCGCCCCGTATGGACGACGTTCAGGACGTAGCCCCAGCACGCCGCCGCGACGAGGCCGAACGCCGCGCCCGCCCCGACGAGCGCGAACGTGCGGCGGCCGCGTCGCCAGGTGAGCAGCGCGAGCGCGGGAAACGCCAGGGCCGTCGTCAGCTTCGCGCCGAGCCCGAGCGCGAGCGCGACGCCGGCGAGGAAGGCCTCGAGCTGCGATCGTCCGAGCAGGAAGAACGCCGCGGCGACGGGAAACGACGCCGCCACGAGGTCGTTCTGCGCCGTCGTCGACTCGAGCGCGACGAGGCTGAGCATCGCGACGAGCGCTGTCCCGCGCGCCGCAGCCCGCGGCTCGTAGCCGAGCCGACGCGCTGCGCCGTAGACGCTGACGAGGATCGCGAGCTCCGCGACGTACTGCGGCAGCGCGTAGAGCGCGGTCGAGCCCGCGACGACCAGGAACAGGATCAGCTGCTCGGCGAGCGGCTGGAACTCGTTGATGCGGCCGGTGGGCGCGTTCGCGATCCAGTGCACGCCGTGCTCCTGGCGCCAGCCGGCGACACGCGTCAGGTGGTAGGTCAGCGAGTCCCAGTTGTTCGGCGGCATGGTCAGAGCGAGGACGAGCTCGTAGGCGAGCCCGGCGGCGACCAACGCTTCGGAGATCACTGTCAGGGGATCCGAGCGCAGGCTGCGCAGCTCCGCTCGCGCTCCGACGGCCGCGGGCAGCGGGCGACCGCGGAGCACCCATGCCGTGACCGCGGCCGCGGCGAGGATCACCTCGAGCACCGTCAGCCACGGCAGCGTCACGGCGTCGAACGGCGACAGGAACCAGGTGACTGCCGCGATCTGCGTCACGAGCGCGAGGTAGCCGGCGACGACCGTGGCGACGACGCCGTCGAGCCGGAGCGAGCAGGCCGCGAAAGACGCCGTGGCGACCGCGAGGACGATCGGGGCGCCGGTCACGGTGAGCGGAGCGTAGAGGATCGTGTGCCGGCCCTACACTGGGCGCGATGGCCGTCTACACGGACCTCGTGCGCTACCGCGAGCTGTTCGCGAATCTCTTCCGCCGCAACTTCCACGCGCGCTATCGCGGCTCCGTGCTCGGCATTGCGTGGTCGCTCGTCAATCCGCTCGCGCTGATGGCGGTCTACCTCCTCGTCTTCGGCGTCCTCTTTCCGAACGACATCCCGCACTACTCCCTCTACCTGCTCGCCGGTCTCGCCTGCTGGATCTTCTTCGCGACGTCGCTTCAGGCGGGGGCGCGTTCGCTCCTCGACAGCGCGGAGCTGATCAGGAAGGTGCGCTTCCCGCGGCAGCTCGTAGCGTTCTCCGTCGTCGCGACCCAGCTCGTCACGTTCGGGCTGATGCTCGCGATCCTGATCGTGCTGTCGCTCGTCTTCATCCCGGCGGCTCGCTCGTGGGTCTGGCTCGCGGTGCCGCTGGCAGTGCTCTTCGCCGGGCTCGTGACCGGAGTGGCGCTGATCGTCGCGTGCCTCAACGTGCTCTTCCGCGACATCGAGCACATCCTCGCGGCCGCGCTCCTGCCGTGGTTCTTCGTGACGCCGATCCTCTGGCGATTCGCCGATCTTCCGGCCAAGGCGCAGGAGCACCACAAGCTGCTCGTGGTGCTGCGCTGGGGCAACTTCATCACGCCGCCGATCTACGCGGTGCGTGACGCGCTCTGGCTCGGCGCTGCGCCGCGCGTCGCCGACGTCGTCTACCTCGCCGTCGCGGCGGTGGTCGCGCTCGCGGCGGGCGCCCTCCTCTTTCGCCGGATCGACGACCGCATCGCCATCGAGCTGTAAGAAAGCGGCGCGCGTCAGCGCCTGGCCGGATACGCGTCGAGCACGATCCGGCCGTCGTACATCCACGGCTCGGACGGCGCGGCGAATGCGGGTAGGCCTCCGACGTCCGGGAGCCGAGCGAGCTGCAGGCCCTCGACGACCGAGGGACAGACGAGCGCGTTCGTGAAGCCGGGATTCCGCCCGGAGCCGGGCTCGTACGGCGCCAATGCGCGCGGCCGCGGGTGCCAGATGCCTCCGTGCCACGCGATCGCGCCGGCGACGGCCGCGTAGCCCTCGGCGTGCGTCGAGTCGACGCGTTGCCGCCAGCCGTCCGCAGGCTCCACCCAGTGCGGCAGGTCGGCGTGGGCTGCCTCGTCACGGGGAGCGACGTCGACGCTCGCGCGTAGCTCCTCGCCGCCGAGCTCGGAGAACCACGCCCGGTGCTCCGCGACGAGGTCGAACGCGAAGCCGTAACGGCCGGGCGGGATCGGCCCGCGCACGCGCGCCTGCACCGCGCTCCGCTCGCCGGGAGCGAGGTGAGGCAGGTAGGTGCGCTCGCCGTCCCAGACGAGCGGGTTGCCACGGTCGTCGAGCCAGTGATAGCCGAGCAGGATCTCGTCGCTCCACGCGACCGTCCCTGCGTTCTCGAGCTCGACGTGCGCGATCGATACCGCGCCCGCCCGGACGACGCCGAGCGTCCAGTCGTGCCACCGAACGGCGAGGGGGCCCGTCGTCATTGACGAACGAACTTACAGTCGGAAGCACTACCCTAGGCCGGGTGGAACCGCTCCTCGTCCGCGCGGCGCGGCGCGAGCCCGTCGAGCGCACCCCGGTGTGGTTCATGCGGCAGGCGGGGCGCTCGCTTCCCGAGTACCGGCGGCTACGAGAGCAGCACGGGTTCTTCGACATCAACCGCTCGGCCGAGCTGACCGCGGAGGTGACGCTGCAACCGGTGCGACGCCACGACGTCGACGCCGCCGTCGTCTTCGCCGACATCATGACGCCCGTCCTCGCGATGGGGGTCGACGTCGAGCTCGTCGAGGGCGTCGGACCGGTGCTCGCCGAGCCGGTGCGTTCGCAGGCGGACGTCGGGCGGTTGCGCGTGCCTGACGTCGAGCAGGGCGTTGCGCCGGTGCTCGAGGCGATCGAGATCGTGCGACGCGAGCTGCGCGGCGACCAGGCGGTTGTCGGGTTCTGCGGCGGCCCGTTCACGGTCGCCGGATATCTCGTCGAGGGGCGCCCGTCGCGTGACTTCGCCGTCACGAAGCGGCTCATGTACAGCGAGCCTCGCGTCTGGTCGAACCTGCTCGACAGGTTGAGCGAGGCGTTCGCGGCGTACGCCCTGGCGCAGGCGCGCGCCGGCGCCGACGTCGTGCAGGTCTTCGACTCGTGGGTCGGTGCGCTCTCGCCGGCCGACTACGACGAGTTCGTGGCGCCGTGGTCGGCGCGGATCGTCGATGCGCTGCGCGAGGCGGGCGTCCCTTCGATCCACTTCGGCACCGGCACGGCGACGCTCCTCGAGGTGATGGCCGCAGCGGGCGGAGACGTGATCGGGCTCGACTGGCGGATTCCGCTCGACGAGGGCTGGCGGCGAGTCGCTGGACGCGGCGTCCAGGGCAACCTCGACCCGACCGCGCTCCTCGCGCCCTGGGAGCGCGTCGAAGCCGCCGCGCGCGACGTGCTCGCACGGGCGGGCGGTCGCCCGGGGTACATCTTCAACCTCGGCCACGGCGTCCTGCCGGACACCGATCCGGACGTGCTCGGCCGCCTGCGCGAGCTCGTCCATCGCGAGACCGCGACCCACGCCGGCGCGCAGAAAAGTCACACATCCGGCACTCCCGCGTGACGAAGGACACCTTGCGCGGGCGTTACGCTCGTGTTGATCCCCTTGGGTGGGTGGGGGTTGGGGATGGGCGCTGCGGGCGTCTGCACCGGCACCGTCGGCTAGCGTGGCGCCGATGAAGACCGCAGTGGTGCTGATGGCGTACGGGTCGCCGGACCGTCTGGACGACGTGCCCGCCTACTACGCCGACATCCGCGGCGGGCGGCCGATCGCGGCCCACAACCTGGAGGATCTCGTCAGCCGCTACCGCCGCCTCGGGATCGAGCAATCGAATCCGCTGAACGCGATCACCGAAGAGACGCGCGCTTCGCTGGAGGCGCAGCTCGGCGCTCCGGTCTTCACCGGCATGAAGCACTGGACGCCCCATATCTCGGAGGCGGCCGGGCTCGCGCTCGCCGGCGAAGCCGAGCTCGTCGTCGGGCTCGTCCTCGCGCCCCACTACTCCCGGCTCTCGATCGAGGGCTACAAGGAGCAGCTCGAGCGGGCGCTCGACGGGCGCGCCGCGCTCACGTTCGTCGATTCGTGGCACGACGATCCCGGCTTCATCTCGTTCCTCGCCGACCGCATCCGCGGCACCGACGCGCACGTCGTCTTCACCGCGCATTCGCTTCCGGCGCGCATCCTCGACGACGGTGATCCGTACCCCGATCAGCTTCTCGAGACGTCGCGCCTCGTCGCCGCCGAGGCCGGCGCCGACGACTGGTCGTTCTCCTTCCAGAGCGAGTCGCCGACGGGTGAGCCGTGGCTCGGGCCCGACATCCTCGACCACCTGACGGCGCTCGACGCCGAGGGGACGAAGGACGTGCTCGTCTGCCCGGTCGGCTTCGTCTCCGACCACCTCGAGATTCGCTGGGACATCGACACCGAGGCGGCGGAGCGCGCTGTCGAGCTCGGCATGCGGCTCGAGCGCATCGAGATGCCGAACGCCGAGCCGCGCTTCGTCGGCGTGCTCGCGGAGATCGTGCGCAGCGCGCTCGCTCCGGTGCCTGCGTCACGCTGAAGCGATGCAGCCCGGCCGCATCGCCGTCGACCGCGTCTCGCAGTGCTTCCGCGTCTCGTCGCAGCCGCACCGGACGCTCAAGGACCTGGTCGTCGCACGTGGCCGGACGACGAGATCCGATGTCTGGGCGCTGCGCGACGTCTCGCTGCAGACCGAGCCCGGGGAGGCGCTGGCGCTCGTCGGCCGCAACGGCTCCGGGAAGACGACGCTCCTCAGGTTGCTCTCGGGCATCTTCAAGCCGACGTCGGGTCGCGTTGCCGTCGGTGGCCGAGTCGGATCGCTGCTCGAGCTCGGTGCGGGCTTCCATCCGGACTTCACCGGCCGCGAGAACGTCTACCTGAACGGCTCGATTCACGGCCTGTCGCGCGCGCGGATCCGTGAGTCGATGGACGAGATCATCGCCTTCGCCGAGCTCGAGCGGTTCATCGACCTGCCGGTGCGGACGTATTCGTCCGGGA
>Ga0136846_1220081_pt1 | contig 14841 bp, 13 predicted proteins | sample HopSoiMetagenom2_FD_96841 | JGI IMG/M metagenome (GOLD analysis project Ga0136846, IMG submission 96841) | Grasslands soil microbial communities from Hopland, California, USA - 2 Assembly 2016 (version 4) | ecosystem: Environmental > Terrestrial > Soil > Grasslands | place: USA: Hopland...
CGGATCGCCGCCGCCATCTCGTCGACGTCGCCGACGAGGAACCCCGTCCGGCCGTGGTCGATCGTTTCCGGCAGAGCGCCGTTCGGGAAGCCGATTACCGGGGTGCCGCAGGCAAGCGCCTCGCGGGCGACGAGCGAGCTCGTTTCCGCAACCGTCGACGGCACGAGCAGGCAGCGCGCCGCGGTCATGAGGCGGCGCTTGCGGGCAAAGCCGACCGGCCCGATGAAGCGGCGCCGACGATCGAGGCGCGGCGCGACCTCCTCGGCGAAATAGCGCCGGTGCGCCTCGTAGGCCGACACCTCGCCGGCGATGAGCAGCGTCACGCCGGCTGCCCTCGCGGCCTCGATCGCGAGATGCACGCCCTTCTCCGGGCAGATGCGGCACACGACGAGCGCAAAGCCGCGCTTGGCGTGCCGCGCCGCGAGCGCCTCGACGGCGACGCCGTTTGAGATCGGCGCCAGGAGGTTCGGCGTCGAAGGACAGGCCGCGTGCTGCGCCGCGGAGACGCAGTTGAGCCAAGTGTCGGGCCGCTTCGGCCGCAGCGCCTCCGGCGGATACCAGCTCGGCGGCAGATGCAGCGTCGCGAGGACCGGCACGCCTGGCGCCGGCAGATAGGCGTCGAAATCGATGCCGTGCATGTGGACGAGGTCGACCGGCCAGCGGGCGAGCGCAGCCGCGATCGCCGCCCGGTGGCGCGCCCAGGCCCGCTCCCGGGCCGCCTGGTCGAGGAGCCCGCCTTCGCGCGAAACCTCGATCAGCTGCCCGAAGGCAGACGAGCCCGCGCAGGCGACGACGAGCGAGCGGTGGCCGGCCGCGGCAAGCGCCCGATCGAGCGCGGTCAGGACCTGCTCCGCGCCGCCGCCGGCGTCGATGCCGACCGGCGCCAGCGGATAGGCGACGCTGAGGATCGTGAGCGTCACGAGGTTGGCTCCAGCCCGAGCTCGCGCGATGCCGCCTCGACCAGGGGGATCCACCGCGCGCCGGTCATGCCCCAGTCGTGGCGCTCGTAGTGCAGATGGCCGTCGTTCGGCAGGATCGCGAAGTCGTATGCCGGCGCGATCCGGAAGCGCTCGGCCTCGACACCGAACAACGCCAGCATCTCGGCTTGCGTGCGATGCGCCGCGAGCATCTGCCGTTTCACGGCGCGGTCGCGGTCGCCGAGCGCCAGCACCGTCTCGACGGCGGCGGGCGCCGGCGCGAAGCGCTGCACCGCCCAGCCGTCCCCGTCGGCGCGGTAGAAGGGCATCTCGACGATCGCGATCTCGCGGCCCTCGCGCCGCAGCAGCTCGACCGCGGCATGGACCGCGAAGGCGGCGGCGTCATGGTCGGGATGACCACCCTCATAGCTATGGGTCAGCACGATCTCGGTCGCCCGCTCCAGGAACAGCCGGACGAGGGCGCGCGCGACCCGCGGCAGATGGCGCGCCGCCTCCTGGTCGGGGAGACCGAGGCAGAACCGGTCCGCCACCGGAATGCCGGCCAGCATCATGACGCGCTCGAGCTCCCGCGTCCGGGCGAAAGCATACTCAGCGGCGGTCGCAAAGCCGTGCCTCTCGGCATCGTGCGGCTTTCGCGGCGCGCCGTCGGTGACGTGGATCATGGTGACGCCGTTGAGCCGCGGCAGCTGCGCGCCGGCGCCGATCGCCTCGTCGTCCGGATGGGCGACGACCATCGCGACGCTGCGGGCGCGGATCAGATGGCCGGTGGCGAGGGCTCGCAGGAAGGCTGCCGCCCGTTCGGGCGCGCTCAGCGGCTGTTCCCTTGCGACCGCCCGCATGCCGCCCGTCTATACCGCCGCCTGCAGCAGCTCCAGCTTCGATGCGCCGGCGCTCGGCGCATAGCGGCGGATCATCGCGGCGCAGAACTCCGCGAACTCCTCCTTGACGAGCGGCGGGCTCGTGTGATGCGGCGCGATCCCGCGGTGCTCCGGCGTGAAGCAGAAGGTCACCGTCACGTCGAAATCGGAAAGCGCCTCCATCTGGCGGTCGAACCAGTCGAGCGCGTTCGGGCGGAAGCTGTCGGCCCAGGACAGGCCGGTGCGCAAATAGGTGACGCCGAGGCGCTTCATCCAGGCGACGGCGTCGTCGAGGCGGTGGTCCTCGAAGTGGAACCACTGGCAGATGCCAAGCTCCGGCGTCAGCCGGGCGAAGGCGTCGGCGGCAGGCTTCGGCGAGCCGTCCTCGCGCAGGATGCCCATGTAGAAATGCCGGTAATACGAGGAGCCCTCTGCCTCGCGGTGCCGGGTCGTCGCCTCCCAGGCGCGCGGCAGGTCATAGAGGCTGTACCAATGGATCCGCGGCGCCTTGCCGACGAGAAGCTCGGCCGTCCGTTCCAATCCCCAGACCTGGATCTCCTCGGCGCCGAAGGTCGAGATGCCGACCTCGCTGACCCAGATCGGCAGGTCGGTGACGGCGCGGATCTCGTCGATCTTCGCCGGCCATTCGTGGATCTGCCACAGGTTCCAGTCGAGCGGGAAGCCGTGCACGGCGAGCGCATCGACGTTGTCGAGCACTCCCTTGTCCGCCATGTTGCGGACGAAGGCGGGATCGATCGGCGACATGCCGCCGAGCACGCGCGGAAGCCTGGCGTTCTCGGCCCGGATCGCCTGCCCGGCGGCGATCGCGGTCTCGGCGAAGCGGCTCCAGCCCGGGTCGAGCTCGGGGTCCCAATGGGACTTGTTGTTGGGCTCGTTCCAGATCATCGCCGCTTCGATCATTCCCTGCTCCCTCGCGCCGGATAGACCGCGGCGGCGCCTTCCGGCGCCTCGACGCGGCGGCACACGTAAACCTCGTCCTCCGGGTGATGCAGGATCGCAAAGCCGGAGGAACGCAGCATCGCCTCGACGCAGGCCCGGTTCGGCACCCACCAGTTCGTCGGGTCGTCGGCATAACGGTGCTCGACGAAATGGAGCTTCGGGTAGCCTGGGCGGTCGAACATCTCGGTCTGCCAGAAGTCGTAATTATCCCTCAGCGCGTCGACGGCCTTGGCGCCGCGCTGCATCGACTGGAAGACCAGGAGATCCTGCGCGACATGGGCGTGGATGAGGTCAAGCGCGAGGAGCGGGTGCCGCAGGTGATAAAGCACCCCCATGAAGAGCACGACATCGAAGCGCTCGCCCAAGGCGCCGACGTCGTAGACCGAGAGCTTGCGGAACTCGATCTTGAGCCCGCTGACGTCGGCGGCAAAGCGCGCCTGCGCCAGGTAGTCGTCGTCGAAGTCGACGCCGAGGACGCGCTCCGCCCCGCGCCGTTTCATCTCGATCGAGTAGAAGCCGCCGTTGCAGCCGATGTCGAGCACGGTCTTGCCGGAGAGATCGGCCGGGATCGCCTGTGAGAACCCCTTCCACTTCACCGCCGGGTAGTCGCCGAGGAAGTGGTTCGGCGCGGTTGCGACCCCGTCGAGCACGATGTTGTGGAACCACGGCCCGAGCGCCTCGGCGCGGCGCTTGATCTCGTCCCGGCTCAGCGTCGCGATCGCATCCATCGCGTCACTCCCTGCTTGCGGCGTGCAATCCGTCCAGCGCGCGGCCCGCGGGCCAGCCGAGCGCGACGTGCGCCCCCGAGGCGCCCTCGACCCGCGCCGCGTCGGACAGAAGCGAGATCGCGGCGCGGTAGCCATGCAGCGTGCCGACGTCGACATAGGCGTCGCCGGCCTTGACGCCCAAGGCCTCGCCGCCGGCGGCCAAGTAGGCGTTGACGAGGGTGCCGATGTACTCGTCCCGGCACAGACGCTCGCGCCACAGCCGCTCGAGCTCGTGCAGGCGGCGGCCCGGCATCTTGAACGCGCCCCAGATCCAATGCGAGGCGGCGTCTTGCTGCTTGACCTGAATTTCCAGCACCCTGTCCCCTCCGTCGAGGACGACGGCATCGAAGAACTCGGGGCGCTCGACCGGGAAGAGCAGGAAGGACAGCGCGTCGTCGGGCAGCTCGCAGAGCGCGCTCTCCGGGAACCAGACGGTATCCGGCAGGCCGACGATCACCGGCTCGTCGGCTGCGATCAGCGGCGTCGCGCGGAAGATGGCGTCGCACAGCCCGCTCGCCTGCGGCTGCACCACATAGGCGATGCTCGCCTCGCCGTAGCCGGCGCCGTAATACTCCATGATGTCGGATTTGCCCGGCGATATGACGAAGCAGATCTTGCCGGCGCCGCCGCGGATCATGCGCTCGACAAGGTATTCGCTGACCGCGCAGGGGCGCTCCAGCCCCTTGTCGAGCCGGCTGCCGACGGGCAGGAGCTCCTTCGAGAAGGCGAGCGGCTGGATGCGGCTGCCACGGCCGGCCGCCGGCACGATTCCCCACATCTAGGCCTCCATCGGCAAAGCTTGCGCGGGGCCGGCCCGGGAGCGCGCCGCCTCGATCTCCGCCTCGAGTGTCGCGGCGCGGCGGTCGGAGGTGTGCTCGGACAGCGCGCGCTCGCGCCCGGCCTCGCCGATCTCGCGCAGCTCGCGATCGCTGAGATCGAGCGCCGCGGTAGTTCCGGCGGCCGAGCCCGTCACGAGGACCTCGCGGCCAGGCTCGAAGAAGGCGTCGAGGCCCTCCCAGGCATCGGTCAGCATGGCGGCGCCGCAGGCCGCCGCCTCGAACAGGCGCCCCGAAGGACACCAGCCCATCTCGGCCATCGCCTGCCGGGTGACGTTGAGCGTCAGGCGGCAGGACGAGAAGAAGGCCGGGTGTTCGTGCGGCGGCAGGTGGCGGACGAAGAAGATGTTCTTCGTCCAGGGAAAGTCGACCGGATACTGGGCGCCCCCGATGAGGAAACGCCGATCGGGACGCCGCCGCGCCGGCGTGATGAACAGCGCCTCGAGCGCCGCCTGGCGGTCGGCCGCGTACGTGCCGAGATAGGACAGGTCGGCAGCGAAATCGGGCCTGGCCGCCATCGGCCGGTGGATCTCCGGGTCGACATGCCCGTAGAGCGGCGCGACCCGGCGCGCCCCAAGTCTGGCACTGAGCCGGTCGAGGGCGGCCCCGCCGGTGTAGCTGAGGACGAGATCGAAATCGCGTAGGCCCCGGGGGCCGACATAGGAGAGGCTCTCGCCGCGATCGAGGCGCGACAGCGTCACCGGCGTATCGAGATCGTAGAACACCCGCACGGCGCGCGGCGCGTCGAGGACCAGACCAGTCGCCTCGATGCCGTCGGGGCAGAACGAGGTGACCATCGCGACATCGGCTTCGGCGACCATGCGCCTCGCCTTGCGCCGGATGTCGTCCCAGTCCTGGTACAGCACGAGCTCGCCGCCCGGCACCTCGAAGAGGTCGCGGGCGGCGGCATAATAGGGCACGTCGCGCTCGAAGAACGCGACGCTGTGGCCGCGGCGGGCGAGCGCCCGGCACAGGCCGCGCCAGAGCGTCGCGTGGCCGTTGCCCCAGGACGACGAAATCGTGAGGCCGAAGACGACGAGCTTCATGCCGCGATCGCCTCGTTCATGCCGAGGACCTTCCAGCCGTCGCTCCACATGACGAGCGTCGTCACCGTGGCGGGGCTGATCTCGAAGAGACGGAAATCGTCGACGCTGCGACAATCGAGGAAGGCGCAGAGCGCCGCCCGGATGAGGTCGCCATGCGTGACCGCGACGACGCCGTCGTCCGGGTACTTCGCGGCGAGTTCCTTGAGGAAGGGTACGATACGGTTCTGGGCGGCGAAGAAATCCTCGCCGCCGGGCGGCCGCGTCGAGGAGCGCACCCGGTTCCAGGCCGCCCACCCGGGATCGGCGGCGAGCGCGTCGAAGCGGCGTCCGGTCCAGGTTCCGAAATTAATTTCGTTCAGCGCGTCAGCCACTTGCACGGACAGCTTGAGCCTTCGTGCGATCGGCTCGGCGGTCTTGATCGCGCGCTCGAGCGGGCTCGAGAACACGGCGGCGATGCTTTTCGCCGCGAGGCGCTGCGCGATCCCCTCCGCCTGCCGCTCTCCATCCGGTCCAAGCGTCACGCCCGGCATGCGGCCGCAGAGGGTGTCGCCGACCCGGTCGTGCGCGGCGTGGCGGACGAGATAAAAGGTCGTCGCCACCTCAGTGGACCCCGCGCGGCTCGTCCTCGCCGGCGATGAAGCGGGCGGTGCGCTCGCGCGCCTCGTTATCCGTGAATTGCTGCGGCGGCGACTTCATAAAGTAGCTCGACGGCCCGATAAGGGCGCCGCCGATGCCGCGGTCCCTGGCGAGCTTCGCGCAGCGCACGGCATCGATGACGATGCCGGCGGAGTTCGGCGAATCCCACACCTCGAGCTTGAGCTCGACGTTCAGCGGCACGCCGCCGAAGGTCGTGCCCTCCATGCGGATATAGGCGAACTTGCGGTCGGTCAGCCACGGCACGAAATCGCTCGGGCCGACATGCACGTCGTCCGCGGCGAGCGGCATGTCGAGCTGGCTCGTCACGGCCTGCGTCTTCGAGATCTTCTTCGACTCGAGCCGCTCCCGCTCGAGAATGTTCTGGAAGTCGGTGTTGCCGCCGAAGTTGAGCTGGTAGGTGCGGTCGAGCCGCACCCCACGCTCGCGGAAAAGGTTCGTGAGCACGCGGTGCACGATCGTCGCACCGACCTGGCTCTTGATGTCGTCGCCGACGAGCGGCACCCGGCGGGTCTCGAAACGGTGGCGCCATTTCGGGTCCGAGGCGATGAACACCGGAATGCAGTTGACGAAGGCGCAGCCGGCTTCGAGCGCCTGCTCGGCATAATACTCCGTCGCCTGCTGCGAGCCGACCGGAAGGTAGGAGACGAGGACATCGGTGCGCGAGCGGTCGAGGATTTCGGCGACATTCGCCTCCGGGCCCGCAGCTTCCGGGATCTCCTCGCGAAGGTACTTGCCGAGCCCGTCGAGGGTCTTGCCGCGCCTGACCGTGACGCCGGTCCGCGGCACGGCCGAAAACTTCTGGGTGTTGTTCGGCCGCGCGAACACCGCTTCCGCGACGTCGAGACCGACCTTGTCGGCGCTGATATCGAAGGCGGAAGCGATCTCGATGTCGCCGACGTGATAGCCGCCGAGCTCGACGTTCATCAGGCCCGGCACCGGCTCGTTGGCTTTGGCCTCGCCATAGTAGGACAGGCCCTGGACGAAGGATGAGGCGCAGTTGCCGACCCCGACGATCCCGACGCGAAGCTTTCTCTGACTCACGGCAATGGCTCCATGGCCCAGGAACCGGCAGGGGTAACACTGAAGCTCCGGTCAACGTCGCTCGTTCGAGGTAAGTTCCCCGGGCTTCTTGGCCGTTCGGCACGAGGGGACCGCGCCGCTTGTTCCCGTTCCTCGGAGCTGGACCTCGGAGGGCCGAAAATGGGCGCTCGGGCAGCGAACTTTCTTCAGGAACAATCCTCATCCCCGCGGCGTTAGACGTGCCGCCAAATGGTCAAGCTGATCGCGGCACGACACGCCCGCCAGGCAGGGCCTGAAGGCCCGGGCATGAGGCCGCGCGACGCGAACGGCGCCGCGAGGCGCGGTCGCGGCCGTTGAAACGGGAGACAAGGCGTTGGCTGAGCGGGTTCTGATCACCGGTGGGGCGGGCTTCATCGGCCGCTATGTGGCGCGCGCGCTCGTTGCGCGCGGGCATGAGGTTCGGGTGCTCGACAGCATGATCGAGCAGGTCCACCAGGGCCGAAGACGCCCGGACGGCCTGCCGAAGGGGGTCGAGTTCATCGCCGGCGACGTCCGCGACGAAACCGCCGTCCTGAAGGCGCTGAAAGGGGTCGATGCGGTCGTCCACCTCGCCGCCGAGGTCGGCGTCGGCCAGAGCATGTACGCGGTCGACCGCTACGTCTCGGTCAACGACTACGGGACCGCGATCCTGTTCCAGCAGCTCATCGACAATCCGGTTCGGCGCGTCGTCGTCGCATCATCGATGAGCATCTACGGCGAGGGGCTCTACCGGACTGCCGACGGCGACCTCGTCGAGGATGCCGTGCGGGCGCCGCGGGCCGATCCGGCGGATCCATGGGACCCCGTCGACGCGCAAGGGCGCCCGCTTGTCCCGGTGCCGACGCCCGAGTGGAAGCGCCCTGCCCTCGCCTCCGTCTACGCGCTCGGCAAATACGTCCAGGAGCGCCTCACGCTGACGCTTTCGCCGGCCTACGGCATGGAGGGCGTGGCGCTGCGGCTGTGGAACGTCTACGGCCCCGGCCAAGCGCTCTCGAACCCGTACACCGGGGTGCTCGCGATCTTCTCGTCGCGGCTGCACAACGGCAAGCCGCCGGTGATCTTCGAGGACGGCCATCAGCGCCGCGACTTCGTCCATGTCGAGGACATCGCCGACGCTTTCGTGCTCGCGCTCGAGCACCCGAAGGCGGCCGGCGAGGTCTATAACATCGCCAGCGGCGAAGACCGCTCCGTGCGCGAGGTGGCGGCGTTGCTCGCGAGCGCCATGGGCCGCGCCCGCCTCGGGCCCGAGATCGCCGGCCAGGCACGCGCCGGCGACATCCGGCATTGCATCGCCGACATCGCCAAAGCCCGCCAGGAGCTCGGCTTCGCGCCGAAGCGCGATTTCGCGCAAGGGCTCGCGGCGCTCGCCGAATGGGTCGCCCGGCAGGAGGCCGAGGACCGGGTCCACGAGGCCCGCAAGGAGCTCGAGCTGAGGGGGCTCGTGGCATGACGGCGGCGAGCGCCCCGGCCCGGCCCGCGCTCGTCGGGCGCCGCCCGGTCCTCGTCACCGGCGGCGCCGGGTTCATCGGCTCGAACCTTGCCGACCGGCTCGCCCGCGAGGGCCACGACGTGCTCGTCTACGACGCGCTCGCCCGGCCGGGCGTCGAGAGCAATCTCGCCTGGCTCAAGAGCCGCCACCCGCAGCGGATATCGAGCGTCATCGGCGACATCCGCGACGAGCGCGGCGTCGCCGCCGCGGCGCGGGACGCCGAGGCGGTGTTCCATTTCGCAGCGCAGGTTGCGGTGACGACGAGCCTCGTCACGCCGCGCGAGGATTTCGACATCAACGTGCAGGGCACGCTCAGCCTGCTCGAGGCGCTGCGCCGGCGGAACGACCCGGCCCCGCTCATCTTCGCCTCGACCAACAAGGTCTACGGCGATCTTGCCGACGTCGCCCTCGACGAGACCAACGACGCCTATCTGCCGCGCGATCCGGCGGTGCGCGCGAAGGGCATCGGCGAGGATCGCCCGCTCGACTTCCACACGCCCTATGGCTGCTCGAAAGGGGCCGCCGACCAGTACGTCCTCGACTATGCCCGCAGCTTCGGCGTGCCGACCGCGGTCATGCGCATGAGCTGCATCTATGGCCCACGCCAGATGGGGACCGAGGACCAGGGCTGGGTGGCGCATTTCCTGATCCGCGCACTCGACGGAGAACCGATCGCGATCTACGGCGACGGGCGGCAGGTGCGCGACGTGCTCAACGTCGCCGACGCCGTCGAGGCTTATGTTTCGGCGTGGCGCCGCATCGACGCCGTGCAGGGCCGCGCCTTCAATCTCGGCGGCGGACCCGCGAACGCCGTCAGCCTGCGGCAGCTCCTGCGCCATGTCGAGGACTTGATCGGCCGGCCGGTCGAGCTGTCCTTCTCCGATTGGCGCGCCGGCGATCAGCGCTATTACGTCTCCGACATGAGCCGCGCCGCTCGCGCGCTCGAGCTGCGATCCCCGATCCCATGGCGCACCGGCGTCGCGGCGCTCGCCCGCTGGCTCGCCGACGAGCGCGGGTCGAGAGCGACCGCGATCCGGCCCGCGGCGCGCCTCAGAGCCGCCGAGGCCCTGTCGTGAGGAGCGCGGCCTTCGGGTTCATGGACGAGGCGGCGTGTCGGTGCGGCTGATCGGACGCGGGCCGCTGCGCCTGCTGATGACCGCCGACGCGGTCGGCGGGGTGTGGCAATACGCGACCGATCTCGCCGGCGCGCTCGCCGACCACGGCGTCGAGACGACGCTTGCCGTGCTCGGCCCGGCGCCCTCGGCGCAAGCGCTCTCCCAGGCGGTGGCGATTCCGCAGACCCGCATCGTCATCACCGGCCTGCCGCTCGATTGGACCGCCGCCAGCCCGGGCGAGGTTGCGGAAGCCTCGCGCGCCGTCGCCGCCCTGGCGCGCAGCGTCGGCGCCGACGTGGTTCATCTCAACAGCCCGGCGCTTGCCGCGGACGCGCGCTTTCCGGCGCCGGTCGTCGGCGCCTGCCATTCCTGTCTCGCGACCTGGTGGCGGGCGGTCCGCTCCGGTCCGCTCCCGCCGGACTTCGTCTGGCGCACGGCGCTCCTCGCGCGTGGCTTTAGCGCCGCCGAGGCGCTCGCCGCGCCGACCGCGGCCTTCGCGCAGATGACCGCCGACGCCTACGGCATTCCGCCGCCGCGCGTGGTGCGAAACGGCCGGCGCCAGGGCGCGCCGCGCGAGCCGGCCGAGCCGGCATCCCTCGTGTTCACCGCCGGCCGGCTCTGGGACGAGGGCAAGAATCTTGCGGCTCTCGACCGCGCCGCGGCGCGCCTCGACGTCCCGGTGCTGGCGGCCGGGCCTCTCGCAGGGCCGAACGGCGCCATGATCGCGCTGCCGCACACCCAGGCGCTCGGCGAACTCGGCGGCGAAGACATGCAAGCGTGGCTCGCGCGCCGTCCGATCTTCGCGTCGGTGCCGCGCTACGAGCCCTTCGGCCTTGCCGTGCTCGAAGCCGCCCAGGCCGGCTGCGCGCTCGTGCTTTCGGATATCCCGACGCTGCGCGAACTCTGGGACGGCGCGGCGCTTTTCGTGTCGGCCGATGACGACGCGGCCATCGCCGCGGCGATCCGCGACCTTGTCGCCGACCCGCGCCGGCGCGCGCGACTTGGCGGCGCGGCGCGGGCCCGGTCCGAAATCTACACCGTCGAGAGCACGGCGCAGGGCATGATGGCGATCTACGAAGCTGTGCTGGCGCGCCAGGCCGCCCTCCGGCACGAGGCGGTGGCGTGAGGTTCGTCTATTTCACGCACTCGCTGGCGTCGTGCTGGAACCACGGCAACGCCCATTTCCTACGCGGCGTGCTGCGCGAGCTGATCCATGCCGGCCATGCCGTTGAAGCCTTCGAGCCGTCCGGCAGCTGGAGCCGCGAGAACCTCTTGAAGGATCACGGACCCGCCGGTCTCGCTGCCTATGAGAGCGCCTATCCGGAGCTTTCCAGCCGCCTCTACGACGATGACATCGATGTCGAAGCCGCCATCTCGGCAGCCGACGTGGTGATCGTGCACGAATGGAACGAGCCATGGCTCGTCGCCGCCATCGGCCGGGCGCGGCGGCGCGGCGGCCGCTTCACGCTCCTTTTCCACGACACCCATCATCGCGCGGTCAGCGATCCGGAGGCGATCCGCGCCTTCGACCTCGACGGCTTCGACGGCGTTCTCGCCTTCGGCGAGGCGCTCTCCGAGGTCTACCGCCGCTGGGGCTGGGCCGACCGCGTCTTCACCTGGCACGAGGCCGCCGATACGCGCCTGTTCCGGCCGCCGGCCGGCGAGACCCGGCGGGAAGGCCTGGTCTGGATCGGCAATTGGGGCGACGAGGAGCGTAGCGCCGAGCTCGAGAGCTTTCTCCTGCGGCCGGCGCGCACCGTCGGCCTGCCGCTCGACATCTACGGCGTGCGCTATCCGGAGCATGCCCTCGACGCGCTGCGCCGGCACGGCGCCCGCTATCGCGGCTGGCTCCCGAATGCCAGGGCGCCCGAGATCTTCGCCTGCCATCTTGCGACCGTGCACGTGCCGCGGCGGTTCTACGTCGAAATGTTGCCGGGCATCCCGACCATCCGGGTCTTCGAGGCGCTGGCCTGCGGCATCCCGCTCGTCTCGGCGCCTTGGCGGGATTCGGAAGGACTCTTCCGGCCCGGCGCGGATTACCTCGTTGCGCCAGACCAGGACGCGATGGAGCGCCACCTCGCGGCGCTGCGCGACGACCCGGCGCTTCGCGCCGCGCTCATCGCGAGCGGCCTTGAGACGATCAGGGAGCGGCACAGCTGCGCCCATCGCGCGGACGAGCTTCTGGCGATCGTGGAGCGCATCCGCGCGCCCACCCGGGCGGAGATGTTCGCATGAAGATCGCCTTCTACGGCTCGAGCCTCGTGTCCTCCTACTGGAACGGCGCGGCGACCTATTACCGCGGGCTCCTCAGCGATCTCGCCCGGCGCGGCCACCGCATCGCCTTCTACGAGCCCGACGCTTTCGACCGCCAGAAGCATCGCGACATCGATCCGCCGGACTGGGCCGAATCCCGCGTTTATCCGGCGACCGAGGAAGCGGTGCGGAAGGTGATCGCCGAGGCGGCATCCGCGGAGGTCGTGGTCAAGGCGAGCGGCGTCGGGGTGTTCGACGACGTCCTCCTCGCCGGTCTCATTGCCGCCTCGCGCCCGGAGGCGATGCGCGTCTTCTGGGACGTCGACGCGCCGGCGACGCTCGCCGAGCTGCGCCGTAGCCCCGATCATCCGCTGCATCGGGCGATGGCGTCGCTCGACGTCGTCTTCACCTATGGCGGCGGACCGCCCGTCATCGCCGGCTACGAGAGCTTCGGGGCCAGGCGGTGCGTGCCGATCTACAACGGGCTCGATCCGAAGACCCATTTCCCGGTGCCGCCGGAGGAGCGCTTCGCCGCCGACCTTGCCTTCCTCGGCAACCGTCTCCCGGACCGTGAGCGGCGCGTCGAAGCATTCTTCCTCGACCCGGCGGCGCGGCTTGCCCACCGCCGTTTCCTCATCGGCGGCAACGGCTGGGAAGACAAGGCGATGCCGCCGAACGTGCGGCACATCGGGCATGTCTACACGCGCGAGCACAACGCCTTCAACACGAGCCCGCTCGCCGTCCTGAACATCGCGCGCGATTCGATGGCCGACATCGGGTTCTCGCCGGCGACGCGGGTGTTCGAGGCGGCGGGCGCCGGGGGCTGCCTCATCACCGACGCATGGGAGGGCATCGAGCATTTCCTCGAGCCGAACGTCGAGGTGCTCGTCGCCCGCGACGGCGCCGATGTCGCCGAGCACCTCCGCAGCCTGACGCCGGAGCGGGCGCGGACCATCGGCGACGCGGCCCGCGCCCGCGTGCTCGCCGAGCACACCTACACGCTGCGCGGTGCGCAGGTCGACGCGATCCTGGCCGAGGTCGCAGCCGAGAAGCGGCAGAGGAGCGCCGCATGAGGCTCGTCGTCCTCGGGCTCAGCCTGTCCTCCTCCTGGGGCAATGGCCACGCGACCACCTACCGCTCGCTGCTCAAGGCCTTTGCCGAGCGCGAACACGACATCCTGTTCCTCGAGCGCGACGTGCCCTGGTACGCGGATAACCGCGACCTCGTCGATCCGGACTACTGCCGGCTCGCGCTCTATGAGGACCTGCGGGCGCTCGCAGGCTACGAGGAGGACATCGAAGCCGCCGACGCCGTGATGGTCGGCTCCTACGTGCCGGAGGGCGTCGCGGTCGGCGAATGGGTCCAGCGCACCGCCCGCGGCGCCACCGCTTTCTACGACATCGACACCCCCGTGACGCTCGCCAAGCTCGAACGCGGCGACCTCGAATACCTGTCGCCGGCGCTGATCCCGGGATACGATCTCTATCTCTCCTTCACCGGCGGTCCGACGCTGCGGACGATCCTGCGCCGCTACGGCTCGCCGGATGCACGCGCGCTCTATTGCTCGGTCGACCCCGAGGCCTACCCGCCGATGGACCTCGAGCCGCGGTGGGATCTGAGCTACCTCGGCACCTACAGCCCGGACCGCCAACCGACGCTCGAGCGCCTCCTCGTCGAGCCGGCGCGGCAGGCGCCGCATCTCAAATTCGCGGTCGCCGGCCCGCTCTATCCCGACGACATCGCGTGGCCGGTAAATGTCGAGCGCATCGATCATGTGCCTCCGGCCGATCACGCCCGCTTCTACGCATCAAGCCGGTTCACCCTGAACGTCACGCGGGCCGACATGATCCGGGCCGGCTACAGCCCGAGCGTGCGGCTGTTCGAGGCCGCCGCCGCCGCAACGCCGATCGTATCCGACGAATGGCCCGGGCTTGAGACCATCTTCGTTCCGGGTCGCGAGATCGTGGTCGCCGATCGCCCTGCCGCGGTGCTCGAGGTCCTGACCGGCTGGAGCGAGACAGAGCGAAGACGGCTCGGCAGCGCAGCGCGCGAGCGCGTCCTCGCCGATCATACGGCAGCGCATCGCGCCGGCGAGCTCGAAACCCACATCGCGCGGGTTCGCTCGCGCCACGCGACGTTGAAAGTCGCCCGCGACGCGCAGTGCGCGACCGCAGAATAAACACAGGTTAATCGCCGGGCGGGGAACAAAGATTTCTTCGAACCAATGCAAAGCTGAGAACGTTGGGCACCTACGTTCCTTTCTTTCGTACATCGCGCCGGTCGCCGGCGCGTAGAGGAAGAGGCCGAGGTTATGAAAAATGGGAGAGGTAGGGTTGTTCTCGTCGCCGGCGGCGCCGGGTTCATCGGTTCCCACCTGTGCGACGCCCTGATCGCCGAAGGCGACCGCGTCCTCTGCATCGACAACTTCCAGACCGGCAGGCTTCGGAACCTGCGCCACCTCGAGCGCGAGCCGCGGTTCGAGCTGATCGAAGCCGACGTCATCGACCCGCTGCGATCGAGCCTGTCGTCGCCGCGGCTTTCGCTCGATGCGATCTTCAATCTCGCCTGCCCGGCCTCGCCGCCGCACTACCAGGCCGATCCCGAGCACACGATGCTCACGAACGTGCTCGGCTCGCGTAACCTTCTCGCGCTCGCCGAGAAGCAGCGCGCCCGCTTCCTCCTCGCGTCGACGAGCGAGGTCTACGGCGATCCCGACGTCCATCCGCAGAAGGAAAGCTATTGCGGCAACGTCAACCCGACCGGGCCGCGCGCCTGCTATGACGAGGGCAAACGCGCCGCCGAGGCGTTGACGTGCGATTACCACCGCGCCGGCCGCGCCGCGGTGCGCGTCGCGCGGATCTTCA
>Ga0136846_1207823_pt1 | contig 14832 bp, 10 predicted proteins | sample HopSoiMetagenom2_FD_96841 | JGI IMG/M metagenome (GOLD analysis project Ga0136846, IMG submission 96841) | Grasslands soil microbial communities from Hopland, California, USA - 2 Assembly 2016 (version 4) | ecosystem: Environmental > Terrestrial > Soil > Grasslands | place: USA: Hopland...
CTATCTAGGTGACAGCGCCCCCATATGTCGCGCCATCAGCACGATTTGAGAATCGAGCATTGGCTTTCCCGGAAAGATCGCGCAGCCCTTCGACTGGGCGGCGGCCAGAAGCGGTGTCAGGACAGGCTCCATGATTGCATCCGCAACAAGCTGCCTTCCGTGGATCCGGCGAAAGTCCAATGGTTCGGCATCCGACGGGCGCATTCCAAGCGTACTGCCGTTGACGACAAGATCGTGATCTTCGACGTCCCGATCGGTCGTGCTAAGGGAAAGACGTGGATAGACGGCTGAAAGACGCTCCTGCAGATCCGCCGATCGGGCAGCGGAGCGGTTAGAGATCGTGATGTGCCTGACGCCGGCATCCGCCAGTCCGAAGGCGATGGCGCTGGATGCCCCACCAGCTCCTACCAGAAACACTTTCATTCCCGTGGGATTTACGCCTCGAGCGCGCAAACCTCCGACGAAGCCGATGCCATCGAGCATTGTGCCAACGAGCCGCCCATCCTCCTCACGTCTGACGCAATTCACAGCGCCAATGTGCCTGGCCGCATCGCTCACTTGGTCGCAGAGCTCAAGCATCGGCGACTTGTGCGGCACGGTGGCGATGAACCCGCCGAAGTTCTGCATCTTTTTCAGGCCGTCGACCACGGCGGATAGGTCCTCGGCCTTGACGTGGAACGGGATCATTACGGAATCGACCCCGTGTTTGTCAAAAAGGGCGTTCATCGTCTGAGGCGTTTTCACGTGGTAGATCGGATCCGCCAGAATCCCGAAGACCCGCGTCCTACCGGTGATCAGGCGAATGCCCTCGATTTTCTTCTCTACGTCCAATGTTTCCAAAATCATCCCCTCTCCCGACATTGCCTGTTTCGATCGTAAGGTTCTCAGGTCATCAGCAAGCCGCCCGCCACGTCGATGGTTTGCCCCGTGATAAAGCTTGACTCCGCCGAGGTGAGATAAAGCGCCAGGTCCGCCACCTCTTCAGAGACGCCCAGACGGCCCATCGGCGTCATACGGACCTGTTCGTCATTCACCTCGTTCGCCACCGCTCTCACCATGGGCGTTTCGATCCGACCAGGAGCAATGGCGTTGACGCGAATACCGAATGGCCCAAGCTCGCCGGCGAGATGTCTGGTGAAACCGAGGATCGCGGATTTCGTCGCGGCATAGTGACATGCAACAAGCGGCATGTAGGCCCGCCCCGCCACGGACGACATGTTAACGATCCAGCCCGACCCAGCCGCGCGCATGCCGGGCGAAAGTGCCCGGATAGTGTTGAAGCTGCCGGATAGGTTGACGGCGACGACCTTACCCCATTCCGCCGGGTCCATCTCCCAGATCTTATGGGAGGCGCCGGCATGCTTGGGCGATATGCCGGCATTGTTTACGATGGTATCGAATGGCCGTCCGTATGCGCCGGCGGCATGCGCGGTTGCCGTCTCCACTGCGGGGTAGTCCGACACGTCGAGGTTAAGAGCCAAGGCCGAGCCACGTCCTTGGGCCTCTATCAACGCCACCGTCTCATGAATATCGTCCTCATTGATGTCGGCGACACCGACATGTGCGCCCCGGCTCGCAAACCCAAGGGCGATCGAGCGACCGATGCCACGACCGGCGCCGGTCACCAGGACATGACGCCCTTTATGGCTGGCGCGGTTTGTCATTTCGGCGATGTTTGTTTCTCGTTCGTGCATTTCATCATCTCCAGAATGGGCGCTCGTTCCCATGTCCCATAGGTTCATGAGGTCATGGCGGAGAGCCTTCAGACAGGCCGTGCTTCGTTACGGTTGTGTGTAGGTGGTCTTAACGACCGTGTAGAACTCTCGAGCGTAGGCTCCCTGCTCGCGCGAGCCGTAGGACGAGGATTTTCGGCCGCCAAATGGCACATGATAATCCACACCGGCCGTCGGCAGATTCACCATCGCCATGCCGGCGCCAGTCCGGCGCTTGAACTCGGACGAATACTTGAGCGACGTCGTGCAGATGCCGGACGAAAGGCCAAACTCCGTGTCGTTTGCGGTATTCATTGCCTCTTCGAAACTATTGACGCGAATAACACTGGCGACCGGCCCAAAGATTTCCTCCCGGTTGATGCGCATGTCGTTCGAGGTCTCGGTAAAGAGCGCCGGCGACATGTAGAAGCCAGGATGCTCACGCTCCAATCTCGTGCCGCCGAAAGCGAGTTTGGCGCCTTCGTTCTGGCCGATGCGAATGTAGTCCAGATCCTGCTTCAGCTGGCTCTGATTGACGACTGGACCGATCTGGCTGTCATGCGCCAGCGCATGGCCAATCTTCAAGCCCTGCAGCTTTTCGATGACTGCCTGGACAAAGCGATCATGGATTCCTGACTGTACAATCAGCCGGCTCGATGCTGTGCATCGCTGCCCCGTCGAGAAGTACGCGCCGTTGACCGCAACGTTGACGGCAACCTCAAGATCGGCGTCATCCATGACGATGAGCGGGTTCTTGCCGCCCAGCTCAAGCTGGACTTTCTTGCCTCGCTCGAAGCATGCTGCACCGATACGGCGGCCGGTCTCAACCGAACCTGTAAAGCTGATCCCTCTGACCTTCCTGGATTCGACGATCGCTTGACCGACGTCACGGCCCGGTCCGATCACCAGATTGAAGACCCCTTCCGGCACGCCTGCCCTGACAATGATGTCTGCCAGTGTCCAACCGCATCCCGGCACAAGTTCAGCGGGTTTGAAGACGACTGTATTGCCATAGGCCAGCGCCGGGGCAATTTTCCAGGCCGGAATGGCGATCGGGAAATTCCATGGTGTGATGATGCCGATGACGCCTTCCGGCTCGCGCAGAACCTCAATTTCGACGCCGGGCCGCACCGACGTTACGCGTTCCCCATTCAAACGAAGCGCCTCCCCGGCGAAAAACTTGAAGACGCGGCCCGCCCGCACGACTTCACCAACGCCTTCGGAAATGATTTTCCCCTCTTCCCGTGACAGCAACTGGCCCAGTTCATCCTTGCGAGCCAGGATCTCCGTGCCGATCTTGTCCAGAATGTCCGAGCGGACCTCCGGACTTGTTGCGGCCCAGGCAGGGAACGTTTGATAAGCGGCTTCGATAGCCTCTTCCGCGGCGGCGCGTCCCGACGAAGCGTAGATGCCGACCTGGTCGTTGGTGTCGCTGGGATTGATGTCATGGACGACAGATGCGCCGTCGACCCACTTTCCAGCGATGTAGTTCTTGTGAACGGTCATGTGTATTCTCCTGGATGTTATTGAAGCAGTCGTTCGACAATCATCTTGCCGATGGGGATTGCCGAGGTGGCCGCTGGCGATGGCGCGTTGCAAACATGAAGCATGCGTTGCGACTGAACGAAGAGGAAATCATGGACGAGGCTGCCATCTGCGAGCACGGCCTGTGCGCGAATGCCGGCGGCAGGCAGTCCCAGGTCGGCAAGTGTAAGGCTCGGGTAATATTTACGGCAAAGCTCGAGATAATGCCGCTTTGAAAGACTGCCCCTCAGCTCACCGAGACCGGAGCGAAGATTGGCCTTAATGGTTCGCCAAAACCCGGGAAAAGTCAGCATATCGGTCACATCGCCAAGGTTGATGCTTCCTTTCGCATAGCCCTCTCGCGATAGACCAAGAACCGCATTCGGGCCAACCGTTATGCTGCCGTCGATCATGCGGGTCAGGTGAACGCCCAGAAACGGCAGGTCTGGATCGGGGATAGGGTAGATTAAATGCTTGACGATGTGTGACCGGGCTTGCGGTAGCGTGTAATATTCCCCTCGGAATGGAACAATCCTGTGATGGATCTCAAGCCCGGCGGCTTTCGCCAGGCGGTCCGATTGCAGCCCGGCGCATACGAGCAATTTGGAGGCGCGCAGACTTTCCTCGCCGAAGCCGATCCTCACTCCAGCATCTTCTTCACGGATTGAGGTGACGGTAACTCCGCGGCGGATGGTGCATGCCCGCGACGTGACCTCTTTGGCGATGGCCCGGGAGACGGCGCGGTAGTCGACGATGCTCGTTGAGGGAACCAGCAGCGCACCCAGACCGGAAACACCCGGCTCCAGGCGGTTGAGCTGCACTCGCCCAAGCCGTTGCTGCGGAATGTCATTGGCTTTGGCGCGCTCTTCCAGCCCATCCATTCGGGCAAGTTCAGTGTCAGTGGTGGCGACCAACAATTTTCCGCAAACGTCAAACGCAACACCATGTCCGGCACAGAATTCCTTGGTGGCCTGCGCACCTTCACGGCACAATCGAGCCTTCAGCGATCCGGGCGGATAATAGATGCCGGCATGAATGACGCCGCTATTGTGGCCGGTCTGATGCGTGGCCAACTCACCCTCCTTCTCAAGAAGAAAGATCTTCGCACCGCTTTCGCGCTCCGTCAGGGCAAGCGCGGCGGCCAGCCCGACAATGCCGCCACCGATGATGCAGTAATCGGCGTCAACTCGCACGACGCACCTCCGCAACCTGACCGTTCTTGGTAGACAGGTGATGTTGAAGGAGCACCTGTACTGGATGCCTGAGCGTGACCTTTGCGAAACGCTTTGCTTGCGACCGACACGAATAACCTGTTGCTACAATTTCCTCCGCCGGGTGCGCCTCCTCGATGCGCCGGCGCCAGCTCATGTCGAATATGGCTTTGGACGTGGCGACGTTGCGGGTTTCGTGGCCATAGGTGCCCGCCATGCCGCAACATCCGGACGCTATTATCGTCAGGCGCAGGCCGAAGCTGGAGAAAACTTTGCTCCAGTCGTGCAGGCTGCTCTGCGCCGTTGCACGCTCTGTGCAATGCGGCAGCAGTGAATATTCTGCGCCGCCAGACGCTAATCCGCCTGGCAAGCGCCTTGCCATCCATTCCTGCAGGAGTTGCACTTTCGGCGTCGCGCCGACGCCCAGGGCTTCCAAATATTCGGAACGGAAAACCAGCGTCATGGACGGGTCGATGCCAACGAGTGGAACACCGGCGGCCGCCCATCTGGCCAATAACCTGGCATGAGATCGTGCCGTGGCTTCAAATTCTTTGAGCAAGCCATGCACATGCATGGGTTTGCCATTGGGATGGTAGACGGACAAAAGCGGCCTGAAGCCGAGACCAGTCAGAAGCGCCAGCGTATCGAGCACAAGCTGCGTTTCATAAAAGCTGGTGAATGCGTCCTGCACAACAATGACCGTGCGCGCCTTGTCGTTTGCAGATAGCGAAGCCAATACCTTGGGCGTGGCGAACTCGAATCCGTGTGCAGCCATTTCGCGAGGAAGGTTTATGCCGGTGAGAGCGGGCAGGTCGACAAGTCCGAGGGTGCGTACACCCCAGGCGACCAGCGGCATGCGCATAACGGCATTGGAAAACCGAGGCATGCGCGCCAGCAGCGGCAACAAGTCCTCAAGAACCGCGACGAGATAATCCTTGGGCGGACGAAGATAGCGGCTGTAATACGCTTCAAGGAAGCTTGCCCTGAAACTTGGCACATTCACCTTGATAGGACATCCGCCGACGCAGGATTTGCAGGCCAAGCAGCCGTCCATGGATTCTTTCACCTCGTGTGAAAAATCAGCCGAGCGGCGCCCGTCCAGTAAGGAGTTCATTATCTTTGCCGGAAACTGGCGCCATGCCGGCACCGAGCGAAGACGTCTGGCCTGTTCCAGTGGATCGAAGCCATGAGCGGAGAGCTTCCGCAGCCATTGCTTCGTCAGCATTGCCCGGCCCTTGGGCGAATGACGGCGCTCGCGCGTGGCTTTCCAGGATGGGCACATTGCGGTGTCCGGGTCCCAATCATAACAGGCGCCATTGCCGTTGCAGTTGATGACATCCAGATAGGCGGCGCGGACGCTTGCAGGGATTTTCCGGTCCGCCTGACCCCGCGTCGGAACGCCATCGATTTTCAGAAGGGCCTGTTCGTCAGGCGTTGCGATCTTGCCCGGGTTCAGCTGGTTGCGAGGATCGAACGCCTTCTTGACAGCCTGTATCGCTGGATAGAGTGGTCCGAAAAATCGCGGGGAATATTCGGAGCGGACGCCTTTGCCATGTTCGCCCCACAGCAGTCCGCCGTATTTCAAAGTCAGGTCGGCCACTTCATCGCTGATCGCGCGAATGAGCTTTTCCTGATCGGGCGCCTTCATGTCGATGGCCGGGCGGACATGCAGCACACCGGCATCCACATGGCCGAACATGCCGTAGTCCAGCCCACGCTTGTCCAGTGCCATGCGAAATTCAGCGATGAAATCTGCAAGATGCTCCGGCGGAACGGCCGTATCTTCGACAAAGGCAATCGGCCGCTTGTCCCCTTGCATGTTGCCCAGGAGCCCGACGGAGCGCTTGCGCATCTGCCAGATGCGCTGCACGGCCGCTTCTCCGCGCGCGATGGTGAAGCCGACGCGGCCCGCGACCCTTCCCTCACTCTCCAAGGCGGCAATCAGCGCATTGAGGGGACGGTCTACCTCGTCCAGCGTCGCTCCGACAAACTCCACAAGGTTGACGCCACGCGTGGGTTCCCCGCTATCGGACGGAAAAAACTCCTTGACCCCCTTCCAGACCATATCCTCCTGGGCAAGCGCCAGGACCTTGGAATCCACCGTCTCGATCGAAGCGGCGCCGAAAGTGATCAGGGACCGCGCGTCGCGCAGGCAGGCGTCGAAGCTTTCGTAACGCACATTGACCAGCACCGAATGCTTCGGAATAGGCAAGATTCGTAGTTTGGCTTCGACGATGACGGCAAGCGTTCCCTCCGAACCGCAAAGAACCGAGTTCAGATTGAACCTGCCTTGCGCATCGCGGATATGAGCGAGGTCGTAGCCTGTCAGGCACCGGTTAAGCTTGGGGAAATGCGCCTCTATCGCGGCCTCGTTTTCCCGGTGAATGCGATCGAGCGATCGGTGCGCCTCGCCCGCAATGCCAGCCTGGCCCTTGGCCCGCTCAAGTACTTCCTCGTCTAGGGCATGCGATGTCCACAGGCTGCCATCCGAGAACACGGACGTCAGCTCAATGACATGATCGCGGGTCTTCCCATAGAGGCAGGAGCCCTGACCGCTGGCGTCCGTATTGATCATCCCGCCGATTGTCGCGCGGTTGGACGTGCTGAGTTCGGGCGCGAAAAACATCCCGAACTCCTGAAGGGCGGCATTCAGCTGGTCCTTGACGACGCCGGCCTGTACGCGGACCCAGCCTTCGGCGGTATTTATTTCGAGAATGTCCGTGAGGTGACGGGAGAGATCGAGAATGATGCAATCGCCGAGCGCCTGGCCGTTCGTTCCGGTTCCGCCGCCTCTTGCGGCAAGCTTCAACCGGCTGAACGAGGGCGAGGCCAGCACCCTCAGCGCAACCGAGATATCATTGACCTCGCGTGGAAACAGAATGGCCTGCGGCGCAATTTCATAGATCGAATTGTCTGTCGCGAAGACCACCTGGGACGAACTGTCCGTGCTTAAGTCACCGGCAAAACCAGCCTTGCGCAAAGCACCGAGATACCTGGCCGTTAGCGGGTCGTCATTCGGTTGTTGGAATAGGCGCGGTATCATGTGTGATGGTTCCTGGTCTTGCATTCAGCACGCGGCTTGTGATCCATGCCGACGGCATCATTTGCCGCCCCTAGAGCAAGCGACGATGGGCGGGATTGGCGCTAACCCCGCCCTCAATTTGAAGACTTGTTAGGCGTAAAAGTCTGGTACCTTCTTGAAATGCTGCCAGTTCTCGAGATCGTGCCCTGTCACGACGATGGCGCCCGTTTTCTCTGCGATCATTCGCAACTTCTTCACACTTCTCGCCGTATCGATCGCAGAGGTCATGAAGCCCGGAAGGCATTTTTCATTCCAGTGATCCAGGGTGTAGGCGGCATCTACCACCAGCAGGATCGGGCCTGCCTCCGCAAGAGTGACCAGGATCGACTGATGCCCCGGAGAGTGGCCGGGTGATGTGTACGTCTTTATCACCCCGTCGCCGTAAAGGTCGAAGCCGTCCGTTTTGTCGCCTTCGAGGAAATACCAATTGAGGCCCGGCTTATCAAAGTCCTTGCGGATATAGCCGCCGGCGGCAAACCAGTCGGCGGTGAAGGCATACTCATATTCCGCGCGCTGAACGATGTGCGTGGCGTTTGGGAAACGGCCCGTGGCGCCGGTATGATCGAGATGGAGATGTGAATGAATGACATACTTCACATCCTCGAGCTTGAACCCGGCCTTGTTCATCTGATTGACGCAGGTTTCTTCCTCCGTCAGCAGCGGATAGTAGACATCGGCGGTAGCACCCCAGTGGCCCTTGGGATCCCGAGCGGCCTCGACCGCAATGCCGCCGTCGATGACGACGTTGCCCTTGGGATGTGTGATCAGGTACCACGGGATAGGGGTGATGAATTCACCCTGGCCCCTGCCCATCTTGATGTCCACTTCCTTCTGGCGGATGTGTCCCGTCTGGAACATGTAGAGACGAATTTCTGCCAATTTCATTCCTCCTCGAATGGTGGGCTCCTACGCCCCCGTTTCCTGGCTTAAGCGCCGACAGCGATGTTGGCTTTTGCATAGGCGTCCTTGCTGATCGTCATCGCCAGCAGGGCGTCTCTATCAAGACCCGATCTTGGAAGATGACCTGACACCTGTCCGTCATGCACGACCATGATTGTTTCAGACAGGGCCAGCAATTCCTTCACCGATGTCGAGATGACGATGATGGCGGCGCCGGCTTCGGCCATTTTGAGGATGATCTCGTAGATCTGCCGGATTGCTCCAACGTCGACGCCCGAGGTGGGTTCGACGAAGACGTAGACCTTGGCCCTTTGTTCGAGCCACTTGCCGATCACCGCCTTCTGCTGATTGCCACCGGAGAAATACCGGATCGGGCGATCGGGCGCGTTGGGATAGATCGACAGGCGCTCGATGATGCCTTCGGCATATCGACGCTTTGCCGCACCACGCACGAGACCGAATTGCGTGAGTTTCGACAGCGCCGGCAGACTGATGTTCTCCGCCATTGACAAACTGGGAAACAGGGCCTGCTTGCGCCGTTCTTCAGGGATGAGAGCAATCCCGGCTTTCAGGGCGTCTCCGGGACTGCGGACAGGCCTGACAGCGCCGTCGATGACGATCTCTCCCTCATAAGCAGACAGACCTCCAAGACATTTCTCGATCTGCTCCATGCCGGCGCCCAAAGGGCCGGTGACGCCAAGGATTTCGCCTGCTCTCAGTTTCAAGGAGAGGGGGGCAAGTCTGGGTGTCGAAAGGTTCTTAAGCTCCAGGACGACCCGCTTCCCAGTGAGACCGGGGTTTTGGATCTGCAGGTCCGACGAACTCCGATTGACCATTAGCTGGGTGACAACCTCTTCGTCGATCTTATCCCGTTCCAGCGTGCCCGACACGCGACCATCACGGAGGATCGTGGCGCGGTCGCACAGTAGCTTCACCTCGTGGAGCCGATGCGAGATGTAGACGATTGCAATGCCGTTCTGCTTGAACGTGGCGATCATCCTGAAGAGAAGCTCGCTCTCGCTGGCCGACAGGCGCGCTGTTGGCTCGTCGAGAATGATCAGCTTGTAACGACGGTGAAACAGCGTCGCGAGTGTCACCATCTGCATCTGGGCGGCGGTGAGCGTCGAGGCTTTGCGATCGGGATCAAGATCCAGCCCGATCTCCTGCATGATCCTGGCAGCTTCCTGACGGATTCGGCGTCTGTTGACCCACAAGCGGCTCGGCTCGTTGCCGAGGAGGATGTTTTCGGCCACGGTCATGGATCCGGCAAGCTCAGAATCCTGATAGACCGCGCCCAGCCCGTGTGAATGCGCATCGACCGGCCGGTAGACATGAATCGGCTTTCCGTCGAGCAATATCTCCCCACTTGAAGGCGAGTAAACGCCCGTCAGGATCTTGATGAGGGTCGACTTGCCCGCCCCGTTCTCGCCCAGCAGCCCGTGGACTTCTCCCCGTTCGAAAGACAGCGAAATTCCCTTCAGAACATGGATGCCGGCGAAGTCTTTTGCGAGGTCTTTCAGTTCAATCAATGGCGTTGGCATGGTCGCCTCCTCAGATGAACTTAAGGTGAATTTCTTCACGGTTTAGGGCGGCATTCGCTCCAACAGCGGCCAACAGAACGAAACCGTTGAACAGTTGGCGCGTGGCAAAAGAGATCCCGATCATGTTCATGCCGGAGCTCACCATGTAGAGGAAGAAGACGCCAAGCAGAGTTCCGAGCACATGCGGCTTGCCCTTGCCGAGAATCGTCGCCCCGAGGAACACGGCGGCGAATGCTTCGAGAAGATAGCCCTGACCGCCGACCGGCTGCGCCGACGACGAGATCGAGGTCAGCAATATGCCGCCGATGCCGCTGAACAGCGCCGACAGGACGAAGCTGACGATCACCCACCGGTAGACGCTGATGCCCGAATAGTAGGCGGCCATCGGGTTATCCCCAACGGCGCCGATGTAGTGTCCGGCCTTGCTGCGGGTAGACAAGACGTAACCACAGACAAATACGCCGGCAAGGATGATGACCGGGAATGCGATCGGACCGACACGTCCCTGCCCCAGGAACCTGAACACGGCTTCGTTATAGTCGACCGGGATTTGGTAGCCGCCGGAGAGATAGGTGTTGACGCCGCCCAGAAGAAACATCACGCCGAGGGTTGTGACGATGCCGGAAAGCCGGCCATACGTGACGAGCACGCCGTTGATGGCGCCGATCAGGCATGCTGCACCCAGACCGACAGCCGTGGCACCGATCCAGCCGATGCTGGGGATGAGCAGTGCCGTGATGATAGAGGTCGTCGTCACCACCGCGCCGATCGAAAGATCGAAGCTGCCGGCGGCCACGACATAGGTCAGCCCCATCGAGAGCAAAGCGCTGACGATCATCGAGAACAGGATGTTGTTGAAGTTTGAGACGGTACCGAAATACGGGCTCATCAGCGAAAAGAACAACCCAAAGAGGACAATCACAAGGATCGTACCCCACCGACGAAGGAACGTGAGGATCGCGCCTGCGCCGCTTTTGGCTTGAATGTCTGTGCGGGCCTTTGCGACGGCGCCTGTCGATGATTTGGACATCACGGGTAACTCCGTTAGATGACTGCCGAACCGGAAATCGCAGTTCTGAGAGGCCGGCCGGTTTCGGTAGGGTTCCGACCGGGTCCAGGGTCCGGAGAAAGACACCTCCGGACCCTTTTCGTGCGGAGGGGCCGTTAGCCGCCGTAGTTCTTGAGGAGGGCGATGGCTTTCTGATCCATCTCCTTGAGATCTTTCAATGCAGCGGCGGCTTCTGACTTTTCAATCGCGGTCACCGGCACATGATAGACATAGTTCGGGATGTCCTGGCCCTGGCCCAACGCCAGCGCTATCTCGCCGATCTTGTCGCCCGCCGTATGGTAGGGAACGTCGGTGGAAAACGCGATCGGGCTGTCAGGTGATGCCATCTCTGTCAAAAGCTGATCCGAGAAGTAGTGGTTGGCAACCACCGCCTTGCGCCCCATCTGCGTCAACGCCTGCGACGCGCCGACGGTCAGAGGCCACCACCAGGACACGATCGCCTGGATGCTTTCCGGGTCCGGGTTGGACTGCAGCAGCGAAAGTGCGTTTTCGCGTCCTTTGGAAATTTCATCCGAAGTCGAGGTGGCACCGGTCATGAATGGCAACATTTTCATGCGCGGTTCGAACTTGGTCATCAGGGCCAGCTGATCGACTTCCATGTCGAAAGGTGTGTAGAAGCCTCGGTCTTCGGCGGTTTGAACGATTGTGCCCTGACGGGCCAGCTTGTTCTGGATCCAGTAACCCATCGCTGTACCGGTCGCCCAGGTATCCTCCTGCACTGATGGGGAATCCTTCACCGGCACCATGAAGCCGACGGTCTTGATGCCGCGGCGGTGTGCCTCGTCGACGATATAGGCGGTTTCGGATTCTTGCGAATAGATGCCAAGGACGAGGACGTCGATGCCGCGATCCAAAAGCTGTCGTGCCGAGTCCTGTTCGCTTTGCTTGGAGGGTTCACCTCGCACAGTGACGAGTTCGCCGCCATTGTCCAGAACCGTCTGTGCGATACGCCAGCATCCACGCCGCCAAGGCTGATTGAAGGGGCCGTAACAAAGACCGAGCCCTACCTTGACCTTCTTGCCGTTTGACACGAATTTCGGAATCTCGCTCGTCAATGCGTAAGCCGATTGGGCTGTCGCAGCTAAAACACCTGCAGCAGCAACACCAGCGCCAAGTCCGGCCAGAATCTGCCGCCTGCTGAAGCCGATATGCTCCTGCATTTCTTCTTTCGAGAACCCAGTCATTTTACTTTCTCTCCCTTGTTGAAACTCTGAATCTCATTGACGTCGCCGATCGTCGGTCAGGCTGCCCTGTCCTCCCGGATCATGGCGGCACCCTTTTCAGCAATCATGAGAACTGCCGCCATCGTGTTTCCGGAGACTTCCGTGGGCATGATCGACGCATCAATTATCCTCAAGCCTTCAATTCCATGCACGCGAAGACGATCGTCAACGACCGCCAGCGGTCCGGATCCCATGCTGCAGGTGCCGACAGGGTGATAGATCGTCTGACCGTTATTGCGAGCGAACTGGAGCCACTGCTCATCGGTTTCGACCATTGCGCCTGGGTTCATTTCGAAAGAAACGAACGGCTTCAGCGCGTCCTGGCCGACAATGTCCCGCGCTATTCTCATTCCGCGGATAAGGGTGTCCTGATCCTCTTTCGTGGCCAGAATATTCGGCCGAATGGCAGGTGAAGCGAACGGATCCGGCGATTTCACATGGATCGTGCCGCGAGACTCCGGCCGTAGTGGCGAAACACCGATTGTCATTCCTGGCTCGCGATCGAGCCTCCGGTCAGCAGCATTTGCGTAGCTTGCATGCATGAAGAAGTACTGGACATCCGGCGATGAAAGTCCGGGCCTGGTCCTGACGAAGCCGTGGGCCAGACCAGTTCCAAGCGTCAGAATGCCCTTTCGCGCCGCAAAATATTGTGCCACCGCCTTTACGAGCGGAAGACCCCTCGTCTGCTCGTTCAGTGTGATCGGCTTGGCAACGCGCCAGTTCATCCTCGTGCAGAAGTGGTCGGCATAGTTGGCGCCGACGCCCGGCAGAGCGTGGTGAATCGGCAGTCCGGCAGCTTTCAGGATGTCAGGGTCACCGATCCCGGACAGCTCGAGGATCTGTGGAGATTGGACAGCTCCTGCTGCCAGGACGATCTGCTTTACATCGACGCAGCACTTCTGCCCCTTGCGAAAATACTCGACGCCGGTCACGCGTCGGCCCGAGAGAATGATGCGAGTCACATGGGAATGCGTGTGAACCTCGAGATTGCGCCGGTTTCTGGCAGGACGGAGGTAAGCCGCCGACGCACTCCATCGGCGACCATCGCGCTGATTGACTTGATAGTAGCCAAAGCCGTCCTGCTCAGAACCATTGTAGTCGGGGTTCTCGGTGAAGCCAGCCTGTTTGGCCGCAGCGATAAACGCCTCGGATAGAACAGGTCTTTCCTGCACGCGCACTACATTGAGCGGCCCCTCTCCACCACGCAGTTCACTAGAACCGTCCTCGAAGTTTTCGAGACTGCGGAAATGGGGCAAGACATCTTTGAAAGCCCATCCTCTATTTCCGAGCTGTGCCCAATGGTCAAAGTCCTGCGGCTGTCCCCTCACGTAAATCATGCCATTGATGAGTGATGAGCCACCGAGGCCTTTACCCCTGGGCACAACGATCTTTCGCTGGAAAACGTTCTCTTCGGGCTCCGTCCAAAAACGCCAGTTGAACCGGTCATTGACCAGTAGCTTTCCAAAGCCCGCGGGAATGTCGAGCCAAAACCCCTTGTCCTCGCCGCCCGCCTCGAGCAGAAGAACGTTGCAGTTGGCATCTTCGGTCAGTCGGTTGGCTAGGACGCAACCGGCCGTACCTCCGCCAATGATGACGTAGTCAAAATTCATCAGAACACTCGCTTTTGAGCTTGGGCAATTCCTGCAGCACTAGCGGGATCTATTCGCCCCGCGCGTCAAACCGGAAGCGCGATTGCATCCTCTCGGCAACAAGAAGTACAAATCGGTCACTCAGAATTTGGAAAAGCCATTTCATCCTCCTCAGTCGACGTTGGCCGTCAGTCTCGCAATAACGAGCTGCCTCCTGGCCATCGCGCTTCGCTAATGTCAAATAACCATGAAACCAAGTTGCCTGACAAGCGGGAATCTGCTTAAATCGGAAAAAAGTTTTGAAGGCTTGGTTGCGCGCGCTTAGCCGTGATACCGGAGGAGGGATATGTCCGTGCAACTGGATGTTCACTTAACCCTTAAGGGTAAGTGCTCGACAACGTGGAGCGAGCTTTCTGGGGCTTGGGGAGATTTATTGATGGCGAGTACGAAGTTGATTAGCCGGGGGCCTTCTCTTGCGGATTCTGTTTCCGATAGCATTCGCATCGAGATAACCAATGGCACTTATGCAATTGGCGATAAGCTTCCTACGGAAAAGACGCTGGCCGATACCTACGGTGTGAGCAGGCCGATCGTTCGCGAGGCGATCAATTCCCTCAAGCGCGACGGCCTCGTTGTAACACGGCAAGGTTTAGGCGCCTTCGTCAGCGAAACGCGCGAGCAGAATTTCCGGTTCACAAGCTTCGATGTGAACGACGCCCTCGACATTCGCAACGTCATCGAGCTTTTGATGGCGGTGGAAGCCGCGGCAACCGCGCGGGCGGCGGAGCGCCGCACGGAGGAAGATATCAAGAAAATTGAGGACCGCTTTAACGCCATGCAGACCGCGATTGATCGAGGCCAAAGCGGCGTGGACGAAGACATGGAATTTCATCGCGCAATTGTGGAGGCAGCGCGGAACCCATATTTTCGAGACATGTCGGACTTTCTCGATGCGAACGTCAGAAACTTTATTCGCAAGGC
>Ga0136846_1239477_pt1 | contig 14832 bp, 12 predicted proteins | sample HopSoiMetagenom2_FD_96841 | JGI IMG/M metagenome (GOLD analysis project Ga0136846, IMG submission 96841) | Grasslands soil microbial communities from Hopland, California, USA - 2 Assembly 2016 (version 4) | ecosystem: Environmental > Terrestrial > Soil > Grasslands | place: USA: Hopland...
CGATTCTCGCCTCGCGCGCGATGAGGATTTCCTCGGCGAGCCGCCGGAGATTTTCGATCAGCGCGACTTTCAGGATGCTTGGCCACGCCCAGAGCTCACCAATCGTGAGCGGAGCGACGGACTGGAAGCTGTTCATGAACCGGACGAGCTGCGGCCGATCGAGCCGGCTGTCGCTGTGCCGGATCAACTCGAGGGCCATTCCGTAGATTCGCGTGTGCCCGGCCCATTGCCGCTGGGTCAGTCGCGGGAGCTCGCGATAGTAGGTGCGGGGAAGATTGTGTCGAACGGCGCGGATTTCCGCCGTGACCAGATGAAAATGGTCGAGCAGCCACTCCGCCGCCGGAGGCACGAGGAGCCCGCCGTGCACGTCGGCGGCGAGCGTCGCGTACGCGCGGCGCAGCAAGTCGGCGTTGGCGCCCAGTCGTGGGAAGACGCGGTTGACGCGGCGGACCGATGGCCCGACGGTGAATCTGGCGGCGAGCGACTTTGCGCGCTCTTCGAGCCGCTCGATGCTCAGCAGCTCATCGCGAAGCGGCCGTTCCGGGGGAGAGTCACCACGGCCAAGGCGAAAAGGATTCGTCAAAGCAGACGCCGCAGTCGCTCGCGGCCACTACCGGGCGTCGACACAAGGAATGCTGAACACGTGCTGGCATTCGTCGCATCGAAACCAGGCGTCCGCCGCGCTCGTATGCAGCCGCATGGTCTGCAACGGCTCCGTGCGGGGATTCCCGCATTCCGTGCACGACGGTGAAGCCGCGGGTTTCCGCGGCGGGGGCGTTACGGATGTCCTGAGCGCTGGAGCCGTCATCGCTCAATCTCCTAGCAGATGCTGGGTTTGCCGGTGATGGTTTCTCTGCAACACGAGCGCAGACACGACGCGCAACCCATCACTTCATCGTCCTCATCAATGAATCCGCGCGTCCACCGCGGCTGTTGCAAAAGCAATTCCCAGCATGAGTCAACGACATAGCCGACTTTTCCGCGTGATTCCGTAGCTGATCGCGACAGACGCGCAGCGCATCGCTACAACAGAACGGTAGCGTGCGCCCGCAAGCCTCATGTGCAACGCACATCGTGGTGTACGCGTCAGAGTTCCAGAGGATGTTTGCGCGTGAGACGCACTGTGAAAATCACCGGAGGCTTCTTACTGCTGGCGCTCGGAATCATCATGCTCGTGACGCCGGGTCCTGGATGGCTCGCGATCGCGGGCGGGATCGGGCTGCTGGCAACCGAGTTCGTGTGGGCGAGGCGAATACGGGATCGGGTCGAGCGCGCGGCGGAAAGGTGGAAGCTGAAGAAGAGCTGAACTAACCCCGCCCGCCTCTCCGGTTCTGTCCGGTGTCAGCGCCCCCCAGCAAGCTGACATCGAACGGAACCGGAGCGACGGACGGGACGGCGACGACTTAGCAGTCGCCTTCCGGTTTCTTTTCCTGTGGCTGCTGTCCGAAGCGATGGCTCGCCACCCCGCCTTTGCGGCCTGCCGCGCGCGCTTCTTCCTTCGTCCATTCGTGAGCCGTGCCCTTTTCGTGGGCCACGCGTCCGCCCTTGCTGGCGATCTCACGCTGCTTCTGTCGGTCCATCGAGGCGAATCCGCGATCCGCTATTGCCACCGTCCCCTCCTGCACGTGCTGTGCGCTATTCCAGCGCGGTCCCATGGTTCGTACGTTTGTCAGCGAGCGTACAATTCGATTGTGCAACGGCCGTGCCACGATTCGCCCTGCTAAGTGTTGCTATGACAATGAGTTAGTGAGCGGCTCTGGTTTCAACTTACGAGCGTGGCGGGTAACTGGCGTGAAATTTCTTCACGGCTTGAACCGGTACCCCACGGCGAACTTGAAACTCGGGCTATCGATCGCGCCCACTTTGATCTCTGTGAACAGGCCGCCACGATGCGCGAGACCGAGGAGAATGTTGAAGCCACCGCCCGCATCCGTGTCATCGTGCGCATGCGCGATCACGAGTGCCGGTCCCGCGCCGACGTAAACGCTCCACGGTTTCTTCTGGATCGGGATCCGGTAGATGAACTCGAAGTTCACGGCAGTCAATGTCACATCGTCGCCTACGCCGATCTCGAGATTCGGGCGGAATCTTAGCCGCTCGAGCAACTCGGCCGTTTCGTAATCGATCCCGCCGTAGAACTGATCGGGATCCGCGCTCACCCCCGCCCGCACACCGAATCCCTGCGCCTCGACGCGCGCCGCCGCGGCCAGGCCAATGACGAAAACGGCACACCCTACCCAAATTCGCTTCACGAATAGACCTCCAGTCGGCAAAATGAGATGAAAGGGCAAGAAGTGCGCCAGCCCAACGGTATTGCAACTGGCTGGCCTCCGGTCTACATTGGCGGGGTCGACATGCGCAACGCCATCCTGCTGCTCGTAGTCACAATTGCAACAATTGGCGCAGGGCCGCAAGACGATCTCCTGCGTGCGCGGCAGCTGTACAACCAGCAGCTCTACAATCTTGCGATTGATTCCGCGGCGGCGGCGCGGCGCTCGCCGCAACTGGCCGACACGGCGAGCCTGATCGTGGCGAAGTCGCTGCTCGAGCGGTATCGCAGGGAACTGGACGCGGCGGACCTCTCGGCAGCCAAGACGGAGCTGCAGCAGATACATCCCGCGGGACTCATCCCGATCGATCAGGTCGAGCTGACCATCGCGCTCGGCGAGTTGTTGTACTTCGATGGTCAGCCGGGCGCGGCCGCCGAGGAATTCGAAATGGCGCTCGACCGCGTCGATCCCAGGAATCCCGGCGCACGCGAGCGCGTGCTCGACTGGTGGGCGAACGCCATCGACCGCCAGGCGCAGATGCGGTCCGGGGCCGAACGTGCCACTCTTTATTCCCGGATCGTCGTGCGCATGGAAGAAGAGCTCGGCCGCAACACGGGGTCGGCCGTCGCGTCGTACTGGCTCGTGGCCGGCGCGCGCGGGAGCGGCGATCTCGATCGCGCGTGGGACGCGGCGTTCGCGGGCTGGGCGCGCGCGCCGCTGACAGGCGACGGCCGGACGCAATTGCGCGCGGATCTCGATCAGATCGTGACGCAGGCCATCATCCCCGAACGCGCGCGGCTGCTCGGGCCGGCCGGCAGCGCGGCGCAAACCGTCGCCGCGATGCGCGCCGAGTGGGCGGCCCTCAAGCAGGCGTGGGCGGAACCGGAACAGCTCAAGACATCCAGCCTGGAACGTTGAAGCCTGGAGCACGAAAGCCTTGAACCGGACGAGCCGGCGCGTGGCGTTCAGCGTTTGAGCAATTGCGCCGCAAGGCCTGCGGCTTTGTCGGCGAGCTGCTCGGCAAACACGATGTTCTTCGCCTTCAATGCTTCGTCGGCCTGCTCGGTGAACCGCTTGGCGATGTCGTACTGTGCCTGCGCGTCGACGCTGAGCGCGCGGTAGTCGATCCGGCTCAGATCGCGCGAGGCGTTCGCGAGCAGGCCGCGAATACGCTGCTCCGCCGGACCGGCATTCGCCGTGGTCTGCAGCGTACGCGCCGGCTCGTCAACCGGGGGCGGCGGTGCGGGGTTCGGCGCGGGCGTCTCGCTCGCGACGGCGGGGGGAGGCGGCGCCGGGCGTTCAACACGCGGCGCAGCCGCACGTGGCGGCTCGGGCGTCGTACGCGGCGCGGGACCCTCGATCGGCGGCGCGCCGGTCACCGTCGGCTCGCTTTCGATCGGCGACGACAGCGCACGCGGGGGCGCGACGGGCGTCTCGAGCGCGGGGCCGCCAGGCTGCGCGCTGGCGTGGGCTTTTGCGCACCCTGCAGCGCCGGCAAGCGACGCGATGAGCGCAGCAGGGACGACCACCCGGAGCAAATCGGTCACGCCCCTATTATGAACCCGGAGGCGCCTGCCGCAGCCGTCAAGCCTGGGGCAGGAGCACGCGAAATGTGGTGCCGCGGCCGGGCGTCGACTGGACTTCGATCTCCCCGTCCACGAGTTGGATGGCGCGATACACCAGCGACAGACCGATGCCGCTGCCCCCCTCCTTGGTCGTGAAATAGAGATCGAAAATCCTGTTCAAATTCTCGGGCGGAATCCCGACGCCGTTGTCTTCACATAAGATTTCCACACGCCTGCCGCGAACGGCAGCCGCAGAAATCCTCAGGCGCCCGCCCTGTGGCATCGCCTGGCAGGCATTGAGCGCCAGGTTCATGAGCGCCTGCTGGAGCACGCTCGTATCCACGCTCACCACCGGCAGCGTGTCCGGCACGGCCACATTCACGTCGACCCCGTGCTTGCGCGCCTCGGCGACCACGACCGGCATGATCGCATCGACCATCGACGCGACCGAGACCGGCTGCAGCTTCAGGTCCTCGGGGCGGATGAACCGCAGGAAGCCCTGCACGACTTCATCGAGACGGCGGATCTGCGCGGTGATGATCGACAGATGTTCCATCGCGAGCGGGAGGTCGCTCGAGCTGAGCTGCTGCTTGAGCAGCTCGAGATGAATGACGGTCGCGTTCAGCGGGTTTTTGACTTCGTGCGCGACGCCGGCCGACAGCCGGCTGAGCGCCGCGAGCTTCTGCGAGTAGCTGAACGAGGAGCGCACCTGCGTCATGTAATCGAGGTTGCGCGCGACGAGCATCACGGCGGCCGGCCGATGATCGAGGCCGGCGATCACGTGTGTCAGGATGAGCCGCTCGCGCGGCGCCGGCAGCCCGTTTTCGTCGACGCGATCGGTCGCGAGGCTTGGCAAGTACGCCGAAATCGGACCGTGCGACTGCTGGCTGGCCGTCGCCTCCTCGACCGCCTTTCGGTACGGATGTTCCGGAGAAAACAGATCCCGCACCGAGCGCGTCAGCGGCTCGGTCAGGAACGGAGGCAGGGTGGCGCGCATCGCCGGGTTGGCGAAGAGCAGTTTTCCTTCGGGATTGAAGATCGCGACCGCATCTTCGAGCGGATCTTTGTCCGAGCCCAGGCTGTTGGCGAGGTTCGCCGCGAGCAGCGCCGTCGCCGGCGACGGCCTGTCCGCCGACAGCCGCGCACTCACCGTATTGAAGAAATCGCCGAGCTCTCCGAACTCATCGCGTTGCGGCAAATCCACAACCACTCCGAACTCGCCCTGCCCCAGTCGAGTGAGCCCGCTGCGGATGACGTGAATCGGACGAAGCGATAACTGTGCCAGCACCATGGCCAGCAGGCTCGCGCCGACGAGGATAACGGCCGCAGTTATGAGGGCCGGCGTGAGCGACTGCGTCAGATCCCGCTGAACGAGTAAGGTTGACACACCAATATGTATCGAACCGAACTCGGCCGTACCCATCAGCAGCGGCTGGCGGATCTCCAGCGTGCGGCCGCCGTCGGCGTAGATCGCGCGGATCTGCGAGATCGGGCCGCGTTCGAGCAGCGCATTGAGATCGCCGTACGGCGGGAGGGGCTGGCCGATGCGCGCCGTGTCGCTGTGGACGATGGCGAGGCTGCCGACGTCCAGGATGGCCGCGTACGTCACGTTTCGCGAATACGCGCTCGACTCGAGGATCGACCGCAGGCCGCCGTCGGCGCGAAGCGCGCTATTGGGGTCGCGGGGATCTTGCGCGACCACCTCGCGGGCGCGCTGGTAGATCGCGTTGGCGAGCAGTTCGCCGCGCGCCTGACTCTCCTCGAGACGGATTCGCGCCAGTGATGCCAGGTAAAAGCCGCTCAAGACGACGACCGCGAACCCCACGATCGAGGTCACGCCGACGACCTGCTTCGCCTTGATGCTCAGGCGCATGAGATCAGAGCACGCCCTCTTGCTTCTTGATCTTCAGGCGATTGAGCTTGTTGTGCAGGGTCTTCAGGCTGATCCCCAGGAGTTCGGCCGCGCGTGTTTTGTTGTCGTTCGTATGCTGCAGCGTCAGCAGAATCAGCTGCCGCTCGGCCTCCTCGACCGTCGTCCCCGCGTGGAGGCCCGCGCCGGGCGCCCCCGCGTGCCCGCTTTCCACCAGCGTCGGCAGATCCTTGGCCTCGATGAACCGGCCGTCCGCCACGATCGTCGCCCGTTCCATCACGTTCCGGAGCTCGCGGACGTTGCCGGGCCACGAGTATCGCTCGAGAATGCGCATCGCGCGCTCGTCGACCGCCGCCACGCTGCGGTTGTTCCGCGCGTTGAACTCGCCGATGAACGATTGAATGAGCAGCGGCAGATCTTCCTTGCGATCCCGCAGCGGCGGCAGACGGATCGCGAACACGTTGAGCCGGTAGAAGAGATCTTCGCGCAGCCGGCCGCGCTGTACCGCCTCGGGCGGATCGGCGTTGGTCGCCGCGATCACGCGGATGTCGACGGCCTGCTCGGTACGCCCCCCGAGCCGCCGGAAGCTGCGCTCCTGCAGCACGCGCAGCAGCTTGACCTGCGTCGGCGGCGTCATCTCCGCGATCTCGTCGAGGAAGATCGTGCCGTGATTGGCCAGCTCGAAGCAGCCGGGCCGCCGCTCCATGGCGCCCGTGAATGCGCCCTTCTCGTGGCCGAACAGCTCGCTTTCAAGCAGCGTTTCGGGGATGGCCGCGCAGTTGATCGGCACGTACGGTGAATCGCCTCGGGGGCTCAGCCGGTGGATCGTCTGCGCGACCAGCTCCTTGCCGGTACCGGACTCGCCGCTGATGAGCACCGAGGCGTCGGTCGGCGCGGCCTGCTCGATGATGTGGTAGATCTTCCGCATCTCGGCGCTGTTCCCGATCATCGCGCCGAACGCCCCCTGCTCTCTCAGCTGGCGGCGCAGCACCTGGACCTCGCGCAGCGTCTCGTGGCGCTCCACGATCTTGGCCAGCAGGATCCGCAGGCGTTGCAGATCGACGGGCTTCGTCAGGTAGTCGTACGCGCCCTCCTTGATCGCCTGGACCGCGGTTTCGACCGTTCCCTGGGCCGTCAAAATCACCGTCGTCGTGTGCTCGCCCTGTTCCTTGAGCGCCCGCAGCAGCTCGAGACCGCTCATCCGCGGCATCACCAGGTCGGTCAGGACGATTCCCGGACGAAATACGCTGACTTTCTCCAGCGCTTCGTCGCCGTCTCCGGCCGCTTCGACGCTGAATCCCCAGCTCTTGATCAGCTGCTCCATTCCCACGCGCGCGGCGGCATCATCCTCGACAATGAGCACACGTTCGTGGAATTTGTCGCCTATCTCTTTGCTTGACACGCAGGCCTCATGGTTGGCGGGAAATCCGGACCGCGCCGACCTCTTCAATCTAGCGTGTTTTCGGCGTGGCGGACAATCGTGGGGATAAAAAAAATGAGGACAGGAGCGCACCGGCGTGCGGCTCCCATCCTCGGTCGGAAATCGCGGCAGACGCCGAAAACGGCCTAGACGAGCACCCGAATGACGACGCGCCGGTTCTGCGCGCGCCCTTCACGGGTCTTGTTGGACGCCACCGGCTTGTCCATGCCGTAGCTGATCACGTTCATCCGGTGGAGCGGGATCTGATGCTGCTCGAACAGATAGCGCTTCACGGCTTCGGCGCGATCGAGCCCGATCTTCTCGTTCGCCTGCTTCGTGCCGAGCGCGTCCGTGTGTCCTTCGATTTCGAAGTACGCCCCGCTGGGATCGGCCTTGAGCTTGGTCACCAGCTCGTCGAGCTTCGCTTTCGCTTCATCGGGCAGCAGCGCCTTTCCCGACTTGAACTGCCCTTCGTCTTCGCTCAATACGACGGTGTACACGAGCCGCCGCTGCGACTTGTCGAATTCGTCCGCCTTCGAGCCCACCTCGTTCGCGCGTGCGCGCGCGGCCTTGGCTTCCGCGTCCGCATCGCCGGCGGCCTGACGCGCCGTATCGGCCGACGTCTGCGCCGACTGCGCTTTCTTGTCGACGTCGCCGATCGTGCCTTCGTTCTTTCGCGTCCGCTCCTGCGTCTCCTCGATCGATCGGCCGAGCGTATCCACCTTGTCGTTGACCGGCTTGACGTCGTTCCGCACGTAATTCTTCGTCGCGCACGCCGTCGCGCCGGCGACGACGAGAACCGCCAGCGAAATCGGGAAAGTCCTCAACATGCTGCCTCCTGCGGGCCTTGAATTACGAGAGCCCCGGCCCGGGCAGTTCAACTCCCTTGCCAACGGTATGTGCTGTGAACAAAGGACCTGAGGCGGATGAGGTGCGTGCAGGAACGAGCAACCACCGTGTAAGACTTACCAGTTTTTCGCCTCGCCTCTCCGGCCCGTCGCACTTCGAAACGCGGCGCCCAGCGCCTTGAACAACGACGATGGGGTCTGAGCGAGACGGAAACGGTTGGGCGAGGTGCGCATCTTCCCGGGAGCGAACAGAGAAACGCCAGGTGTGTTCCCGAGGACGAGGATGCTGACGCCGTAATAGGCAAGCGTCGCGATGGCAAGCGGCATCCAGAATCGGTTGAACGCAATAAACAGCATGAAGGCGATGGCGAACAGCACACACACGTCCCAGAGGACGGCCGCCCAACGGGGCCGCATGCCTGCCAGAAGCCGGCCGCGCGTCGAGGCCACCTCGAGATCGGCAAGGTTCAGGCGCAAAACGGCCTCGTTCGCCGGGTTGCGACGCGCGTCCGACGCTGCCGACTGGAAAGGCAAATCCGGCGAATCCGGAAATCGCTCCAGAAATTCCCGCGTCACATCGTCGGGATCCAGCCCGATCGCTTCCGCGTAAGCCTTGATGAAGGAACGGCGAAAGATACCGGACGGCCAGCGGGACAGCTGGCCTCTCTCGAGGCCTTCGAGCAGGTGGAGGCTGATCTTGGTATTGGCGGCGATCGACGCGAGCGTAATACGGCGGCGCTCACGCTCCGCCCGCAATCGCTGCCCGAAAATTGCGTCGCTGGTGTCTAACATGGGGATGCCGTCAGGAGCGAAGATCAAAGGTAGAGCAAATCCGGTACCGAGTACCAAAGCCGGCTGGCGGCGCCCTCGACAAGCGTAATTTTGATCGTCGGCCGCTGGCCCGGCTGTTGCACCGGTCAGGGTGCCATGTCCCTCAGATCAGATATCCACGGAGCCCTCCTGCACGCGCGCTGGCGTCGGGCCCTCCACAACCAGCGTCGCCTGGTCGCAGGAATCGCGGTCGGCTGCGCGCTGATCGTCGCTGCGGTCATCGCCAGCGGCGTCTGGCTGTTCGCGAGCATCCGTACCGGTCTTCCGGGCAAGGATGCGATTGGCCGCATGGGCACGATGGCCGAAGCCACGTTGATTTACGACGCGCAGGACAAGCTGGCCTTCACCATCTACAACGAACAGCGCATTGACGTGCCGCTGTCTGCCGTGTCTCCACATCTCATCCGCGCAATCATCGCCGTCGAGGATCAACGCTTCTACAATCATCACGGCTTCGATCTGATCCGGATCGCGTCCGCTGCTCTCACGAACGTCCGTCGCGGGCGCGCCGCGCAGGGCGGCAGCACCATCACCCAGCAGCTCGCGCGGCAGAGCTTTCTCACGACGGACAAGACGCTTCGCCGCAAATTGCAGGAGCTGATCCTTGCCGAGCGCATCGAGGTGCTCTACCCGAAAGCGCAGATCCTCGAGCTTTACCTGAACAAGGTCTATTTCGGGGACGGCCTTTACGGTGTCGAAGCCGCATCACGCGGATACTTCGGAAAGCACGCATCGGAGTTGTCGCTCTCGGAAGCGGCGCTGCTCGCCGGGTTGGTGAAATCCCCGTCGGCGTACGCGCCCACGACCAACCTCGACCGCGCTATCGGGCGCCGTAACGTCGTGCTCCAGGCGATGCTCGATTCCGGCGCGATCAACAGGCCGGATTGGCAGAAGGCGCATACAGCGCATGTCGTCTTACGCGACAGCCTCCGCGGCGGCGACCTGCGCGGCAGGTACTTCCAGGAGCAGCTGCGCCAGGAGCTCGTGGACCGGTTCGGCTGGATGCAGGTGTACCAGGGCGGCCTCCGCGTGTTTTCCACGATCGACATGGCGGCGCAGGACAGCGCCGAAGCCGCCGTGGCGCAGTCGCTGAAAGCGCTCGACGACAGGCGCTCGGCGCTTGCGGCCCGCCTGAAGCGGGCCGTCACCAACAACACCGACGACGAGCCGCTGCAGGCGGCGCTCGTCGCCATGGATCCCCGGACGGGTGACGTGCGCGCGATGGTCGGCGGACGTGATTTCGCGCAGAGCCGTTTCAACCGCGCGGTCCAGGCGCGCCGTCAGCCGGGCTCGGCGTTTAAACCGTTCGTCTACGCTGCCGCGCTGGAGGCGGGATACACGCCCGCAACCGTTCTCGATCACCTGAATGATCAGATCGAAACGCCGCAGGGCAACTGGGCTCCGGAAGACGAGCATTCGACGGCCGAATCGATGAGCCTGCGCACGGCGCTCCGCACGTCCAGCAATCGTGCCGCCGTGCGGCTGCTGCAGCAGGTCGGCATTCCGCAGACCGTGCAGTATGCGAAGACGATGGGCGTGGGCGACGTCCCGAGCGTCCCGTCGCTCGCGCTGGGGTCAGGAGAAGTCACACTTCAGTCGCTGACGGCCGCGTACGCAGCGTTCGCAAACCACGGCCTCGTACCACGTCCCACGCTCATTCGCCGAGTGGAGGACACGAGCGGTCACGTGCTGTACACGAACGAGCCGTCGCCGGTCCGCGCCATCAGCGACACCACCGCCTACCTCATGTCGACGATGCTCGCGGATGTCATCAACGCGGGAACAGGGGCGGGCGCACGGCGCGCGGGGTTCACGCTGCCGGCCGCGGGGAAAACAGGCACGACCAACGATTTCAACGACGCATGGTTCGTCGGGTACACGCCGGCACTCGTCGCGGGCGTCTGGGTCGGCTTCGATCAACCGCACACCATCCTGCCCAACGGCTTTGCGGCCGAGGTCGCCGTGCCGATGTGGGCGCGTTTCATGAAGGCGGCGACCCACGGCGACAAACCACAATGGCTATTGATGCCGCCGGACATCACCATCGTGAACGTCTGCCGTCTGTCGGGAAAACTCGCGACCAGCGCATGCGAGCACCTCGACGTCGTTGACGGGCGTATCGAACACCAGCCCGCGGTGTACGGCGAGTATTTCGCCAGGGGCACCGAGCCGACGTCGTACTGCGATCTGCACAGTTCCCGCGGCGTGATCGGCGTGCTCGCGTCCATTTTCCGCAGCGAACCGCCGCCGCCACCCCGGCCCGTCGAAAAAGCACCGGCCGCGCAGCCCGTGGTCGACAACGCTCCTCCGCCTGCCTCCGCCCTGCCGGCCGAAGAGCCGCCGAAGCCGAAACGTGGTTTCTGGTCGAGGTTGTTCGGCAAGAGCAAAGCGGACCAGCACTAGCGTTTTTGTATTGCGGCGGAGTGCAGTCAGCCTGAGAGACTACGCGGAAGCGCTCTGGCTACCCGTGCCCTTCACACGATACATCTCGAGATCGGCCGCATGCAGCAGATCTTCGGGCAGGTTCGCGGATGACCCGAAGGCGATGCCGAGGCTGACCGTCGCGCTGACGGTAATGCCTTCCAGGTTGAACGGCGAGCTCAAGGCGTTCGTGATGCGTTCGGCCACCGTCGCCACCTCGGCGTGTGTCGAAACGTCTTCGATCAGGATGGCGAATTCATCGCCGCCGAGCCGCGCCACGGTATCGCCGGGGCGCACGCATCCGTGCAGCCGGCCGGCCACGGCGATGAGCAGCTGATCGCCGACTGCGTGCCCGTAGCGATCGTTGATTGCCTTGAACTGATCGATGTCCGCGAACAGCACGGCGATCGAGGGTTCGATCCCTCGCGCGCGATTGACGGCCATCCGCAGCCGGTCCATGAACGCCGTCCGGTTCAGCGACTGCGTCAAGCCGTCGTGCGCCGCCCTGAACGACAACTGCTCGAGCATGCGCTTCTGCACGGTGATGTCGCGGAGAAATCCCGTGAACATCGGCGGCCCGGTGGACGGAATCCGGACGAGCGACAACTCCACGGGAAACTCGGTGCCATCGGCGCGCATGGCGGTCGTCTCGAAGCGGCGGTCGATGGCGCCGCCGGTTCCCGCCGCCAGATATCGCGCGAGGCCCTCCCGATGGGCAGTTCGCAGCGCCGGCGGAATAATCAAGTTGGCCATCTCGCGGCCGAGCACCTCCGATCGGCGGTAGCGGAACGTCTGCTCCGCCGCCGGATTGAATTCGACGATTCGTCCCCGATGATCGATCGTGATGATGCAGTCGAGTACGGCTTCGAGAATGCCGGCCTTGCGAGCTTCGCTTTCGGCGACCTCCTGCTCCACCTGTTTTCTGGTGAGAAACTGCCCGACCTCGGCGCCAATCGTGCTGAACATCTGGAGCAGATCGTTGTCAGGCTGCTGAATGGGCCGGCGATAGAAGAACTCGAGAACGCCCAGCAGGTCGCCGCCGACAGTGACCGGGCAGGCGAACGCACCATGCAGGCCCTCGGCGGCCGCGGCTTCGAGGCGGGGATACGCCGGGTCGTTCGGAACCTCGATCAGCCACGACGGCGCATTGCTTGCCCATACGCGCCCCGGCAGGCCGTTGCCCACGCCGAACGATCTCGCGCGGCTGATGCGATCGAACTCCGAAATCGTCGACGTCGGCTGACGCCAGATGGTCGTGCAGCGCAGATGCTGCGATTCGCGATCGAGCGACCAGAAGAGTCCGGCTTCCCATTCGAGATGCAGGCAGATCACCTCGAGAATCCGCAGCACCGCGGCATTCGCATCGGACGCCTCTGACAGCACCTGCGTAATCACGTGTTCCGCGCGGCGTCGTCGCCCCGCCTCGTCGCGTTCCGACACGGCGGCGCCGAGCAGCAGCCCCGTCCCGGCGACGATTCCCATGAAAATCTGCAGCAGCGTGAGGCGTTCGCCGACCGCGCCGACGCCGTACGGCCCCCAGCCCTGGATCGTTCCCCACACCGCGATCCCGGACGCCAGTACGTTGGCCATGGCCGCGCCCGCGATGCCGAACCGGATCGCCGCCCAGATCAAGAACGGAAAGATGGTGTACTCGAGCGTATTGTGCGGCGCGTTGGTGGCATACGAGCTGGCAAACACCGCGGTGCTCACAGACAACAGGCCCACCAGCAGCACCGCGGCTTCGGCGACACGGTCGTCACGACGGATGTTCCGCCATGCGCCCAGCGTCAGCAGCGCGGGAGCCACGAGCATTGCGCCAACTGCGTCGCCAAGCCACCACGTCCACCATAGCTGGCGATAGGCCGACCAGGGCTGCATGCCTCCGGCGCACAAGCTGGTGACGCCGATGGTGGCGCCGATCATCGTGCTCAGAAGTGCACCGAATACGACGAGTCCGAGCGCGTGCCTCAGTCGATCGAGCGATGACGAGAGCCCGGTAAAGAAGCGGAGGAGGTAAGCCGCAGTAATCGCTTCGAGGGTGTTGCCGATCGCGATGCACGCGGCGACGACGAGCGTCTCGTGCGCGGTCACGTTGGACAGGAACGCACCAAGGAGCACGCCCGGCCACGCAGCTCTGCCGTACAGGAGAAGCGCCGCGAGGGCGATGCCCGTCGGCGGCCACACCAGGGTGACCTGGGTCGCCGTAAAGGCCATCGTAAAGCCGAGCTTCGCCGCGCCGACGTAGACGCCGGCTGTAACGGCAGCCGTGAGCAGCGCCGACCGTGTTGGCATGTCAACGTGGTACGCGGCGTGAACCGCGCACATTTACTCGGGGGGTGCCCTGTTAGGTTAAGAAGAGGCACGCCCCGAAGTCAAGGCGGGCGCCCGTCAGAACCCCAGGACGAGCGCGCCGCTGGCGCGGCCGAAACTAAGCTTCGTACCGCCGCCGACTGAGAGTCCCAGGAGGTTGAGCTCCTGGAACGAGTGAAAATGCCGGATGTCGCCCTTCACGCCCACGTGCTGGCCGAACATGACCATGACGCCAAAGCCGATGTCCCAGGCGAACGTGTTGTTGGTAAATGACAGCACGTTAATCGGGTTACCGCTCACGTGCGCCTTCATGAGCCCGAAACCGAACAGCCCGTACGGACGCACCGGGCCGATCTTCGGCCCGAGCATGAAATTGCTCATGACCGTCAGCACGTTCGAGTCTGCACCGCTCGGTGTGCTGCCAAAGAAGTCCTTGGCCCAGGCGATCTCTTCCTCGAACCCGCCGGCCTTTCCCAGCTTGCCGAATGAGAATCCGACATTGAGTTTCTTCTGCTCACAACCCGTGAGGTTCTTGCAAAACGAGTCGCCGCCGTAGTCGTAGCCAAAAAGCGGAGCGAAAAACCCCTGGGCTCTGGCTTCTGTGGCGCCGCACGCCACGAACGCGGCGGCGATCACGGCCGTCGCTCCGAGTCGCCTGAGCCGCGCGAGCCTGATCATCATGAACAATTTGTGGTCTCCCTGGTGTACCCGCGTCGTGCGGTGCGCGTCTGTCGCGTCAATCTGTCGGCTGTCCCGTCTGCGTCAGGACGCGTCCGTCGGCGAGCGTCGCGCGGACGAACATGCCGCCGTTTTCTCCACTCTTGAGGGGGCGGACGACGATGGTCACCTTCTCACCGGGTTTCAGCGTCGTCTTGCTCCAACCCCGGCGCGCGAGATAATTCGGGCTCATCCCCTCGACCGCCCAGCTATCCACTCCGCCCTTCCCGTTCGGCACGTCCACCCAGATCCACGAGTGGGGATTGGTCCACTCGAACCGGCTCACTGTCCCGGAAATCGTCTTCTCCATCGTCAGATCGAACGGCGCGAAGGAGTGGTGAGCCGTCGCGGTCACACTCGCGGCCAGCAGGGCGCCGCACAGCGACAGCGCCGGTACGATCAGGTATCGGAAGATCCGGCTCATTTGCCTAGTCCTTCTTGATTTGCGAGCCTGGCCGCGCAAGGTTGACACCGGCCTTTCCGGCCGCGTCCACGGAGTTGCGGTTATTTTCCTGGCAGACATATTCGGCGATCGTCCAGTTGCGATGACGTTTCAGTGTCCTCGTGGACGTGAACGGTA
>Ga0136846_1223454_pt1 | contig 14831 bp, 15 predicted proteins | sample HopSoiMetagenom2_FD_96841 | JGI IMG/M metagenome (GOLD analysis project Ga0136846, IMG submission 96841) | Grasslands soil microbial communities from Hopland, California, USA - 2 Assembly 2016 (version 4) | ecosystem: Environmental > Terrestrial > Soil > Grasslands | place: USA: Hopland...
GCGCCGCATCCACAGCTCGAACGGCATGCCGACCGACATGAGGTACGTCGAGAAGTAGGTCCTCAGGCCGCCGAAGCCCCGCATCGGGTTCCACAGCACCGCGAGGACGAAGAGCGTCACTCCCAGGCCCATGACGGTGGTAATCACGGACTGGACGTAGTCGTCCTCGGTGTAGCGCATGGCGACCACAGAGCCCAGGGCGAGGACCATGCAGAGCTGGAAGACCAGCACGGCATAGAAGAAGTCGAACACCTGGCCCGAATCGTCCTCGCTGGGCAAGGGCAGCACGATGAGGGTCGCGAGCACCAGGGGCAGCACGCGGCGCGCAAAGGTGGCGACGTTCTGCGGCAGCTCGTAGTCGCCGAGCAGGAACGTCGGCACCGCCCACAGGAGCAGCATCGCGAGCACGTAGGCGAATGCGACCAGGTAGAAGCGGCTGCGGCGCGCGGCCTGGATGGTGAATACGCGGCCGCCGAGGATGGCCAGCAGCAGCAGCAGCCACGTGACGATCATCCATCCGGAGACGAAGTAGAGGATCGCAGCGGTGATCGCCAGCAGCATCACGACGGATGGAACATCCAGCTCCCGCTCGGTCGAGAAGAAGGGCTGCCATAGCAGGAAGAGGCCGAAGTGCACCAGCAGCCAGAGGCGCTGGAACACGTCGACCTGCGGGGCGATGAGCGCCGCGTGCAGCGCGAGCAACATGGCCAGCACTACCCAGCGCCGGCCGTAAGCGAGCAGGCGGGTGAGGCGGTGGACCGCTACGGGATGGGTCGTGGACAAATGGGGATTCCGGGTCTGTGCGCCGAGGATAAGGGCTAGGCCGGCCGGGACGCTAGGAAGGGTCTCACCGTCGGCTTTCGGACGGCGGATGTTCACCCTTCCGACACAAACCAGCCCGGCGGAGCCCGGCGTTTACATAAAGATGCGTCAAAACAGCATGTTACCTGCTTGGCACACGCCTTGCTCTAACTCAAGCACCAAAGCATCAGCCAACGGGAGAAACAAAATGAAGTCGCAGCAATCCGGATTCACGCTGGTCGAGATCGCGATCGTGCTTGTGATCATCGGCCTCCTGCTCGGCGGCATCCTCAAGGGCCAGGAACTGATCAACAGCGCGAAGGTGAAGAACATCGCGAACGACTTCAGGACCATCCCGACGTACGTCTACGCGTATCAGGACAAGTACAAGGCGCTGCCCGGCGACGATGCCAACGTGGTCGCCCACCTGGGCGTGCTTGTGCCGGCCGTCACGGCTGGCAACGGCAACGGCGTGATCGATGGCCAGGCCTTCGATGCGGCCAAGAAGCCGACGGGCGAAGCCCTGCAGTTCTGGCAACAGGTTCGTTATGCCAACCTCGCGTCCGGCCCGACCGACACGGCGGATTCGACCTACGTCCCGCAGAATGCCGTGGGCGGCAACCTGTCGATCACCAGCATGTCGACCGGGCAACCCTGGATCGTCGGCATGACGGGCACGTACCAGATCTGCTCGCGCGGCATCCTCGGCAAGTTCGCGAAGCAGCTCGACATCCAGATGGACGACGGCAAGACGGAGACGGGCTCGATGCGTGCCGTGATCGATACGCAAGCGGCCGCCGGCGGCACCTCGGTCGTGACGACCTCCATCGACGACGCCACGCCGTACACGGTTTGCATGACGTTCTGATCGAGGCGCTTGCCCGGTCGACGGCCCGCCCCGGCGGGCCGTTCTCATTTCAGCCCTGCAGGATGCGGATCTCCGCCTTGCCCAGGTTCTCCTGCGTGCCCAGCAGCACGAGCACGTCCCCCGCGCGCACGCGCTCTTCCGGCGCCGGATTGATCTCGCGCGCGCCCGTGCGGCGCACCGCCGTCACCTGCACCTCGATGCCGCCCAGGTTGAGGCTGCCGAGCGACTTTCCCACGGCGGCGGCGGACTCCCCGACCGCCACGGTGCGAAGCCGCGGCTGCTGGCCGTCCGGCTCCTCGATGTCGGTGGCACCGGGGAAGAACCCGCCGCGCATCGACCGGTAGCGCTGCATGCGCGCATCGCGCAGGCGCCGCAGCACGCGATTCAACGGCATGCCGAGCTGGAGCATGGTCTGCGTCGCCAGCATGAGCGATCCCTCGACCACCTCGGCCACGATCTCGGCGGCGCCGGCGTCGCGCAGGCGCGACACGTCGGTATCGTCGAACGTGCGCACGATCACGGGCAGCTCCGGGCGAAGCTCGTGCACGTGCGCGAGGATCGCGAGCGCCTTGGGCGTGTCGGCGAAGGTGACGACCACCGCGACCGCCCGCGACAAGGCCGCCGCCACCAGCACCTCGCGCCGCGCGGCGTCGCCGAAGACGACCGAATCGCCCGCGGCCGCGGCCTGGCGCACGCGCTCGGGGTCGCCGTCGAGCGCGATGAAGGGGACCTTCTCGCGCTCCAGGAACTGGGTGAGGGCCTGGCCGCTGCGCCCATAGCCGCACACGATCACGTGGCCCTTCTGCGCCATCGACTTCACGGCGAGCTGGTGGAGCGCCACCGCGCGCTGCGTCCACTCGCTCGCGATCACGTGCAGCACGATGGCCTCCATGCGGGCGAGGATGATGGGCGCGACCAGCATCGACAGCAGCGTGGCTGCGAGGAGCACCTGCAGGATGTCGCGGTCCACCGCGCCCTCGCGGCCGGCCAGCGCGATGAGCACGAAACCGAACTCGCCCGCCGGGGCGAGGGCCAGCGCCGAGCGCAGGGCCGTCGGCCGCTCGTTGCGGAAGGCGCGCGCGAGGAAGTAGATGAGCAGCAGCTTCGTCGACAGGATCAGCGCGAAGAGCGCCATCACGATGACGAAATGCCGCAGCAGCGCGGGCACGTCCAGGAGCATCCCGATGGTCACGAAGAAGAGTCCCAGCAGGACGTCGCGGAACGGCTTGATGTAGTCCTCGACTTGGTAGCGGTACTCCGTCTCCGAGATCAGCATGCCGGCGAGGAACGCGCCCAGGGCGAGGGACAGCCCCGCGACCTCGGTGATCCAGGCGAGCCCCAGGGTCACGAGGAGCACGAAGAGCACGAAGAGCTCCGACGACTTCTGCTGCGCCACCAGCGTGAAAAGCGGCCGCATGAGGCGCTGGCCGAGGAAGAGCACGATCGCGAGCACCACGCCCGCCTTCACGAGCGCCACGCCGATCGAGCCCGCGATCTCCTCGCCCGTGAGGGCGAGCGCCGGCAGCACGACGAGCAGCGGGATGACCGCGAGGTCCTGGAAGAGCAGCACGCCCATGATCTGGCGGCCGTGGGGCGAATGCAGCTGCATGCGGTCGGCGAGCGCCTTGGACACGATGGCGGTCGAGGACATCGCCAGCACGCCGCCAGCGACGAGGCCGGTGCGCCAGCTTTCTCCCACGAGCAGCGCGCCCACGAGGCCCAGCGCCATGATCGAAGCCACCTGCGCTCCACCGAAGCCGAACACGATGCCGCGCATCGACATGAGCTGCGGCAACGAGAACTCCAGGCCCACGGAGAACATCAGGAACACCACGCCGAACTCCGCGAGGTAGCGCTGGTCCTCGCTCGCCTGCACGAGGCCCATTGCGGTCGGGCCCACGAGCGCGCCGACCAGGAGGTAGCCGAGGATCGCCGGAAGGTGCAGCGAGCGGAAGAGGGCGACCACCACCACGGCCGACGCGAGGAGGATCAGGGTGATGTGCAGGGCGTCGTGCATGGCTTGGATTTATAATTCCTCTGGTGACGAATCTACTACAACCCCCGGCGGTGTCCGACGCCGAACGCCTGCTCGAGCTTGCGCGCGCCGTGCTCGACATCGAGGCCGACGCCGTGCGTGGCCTCAAGGAGCGGCTGGGCGATGCGTTCCTCGAGGCGCACCGCCTCATCTTCGCGATGAAACAGGGGCGCGTGGTGGTGACCGGCATGGGCAAGTCGGGCCATGTCGGCAACAAGATCGCGGCGACACTCGCCTCCACGGGGACCCCCGCGTTCTTCATGCACCCGGCGGAAGCGAGCCACGGCGACCTCGGCATGATCACCAAGGACGACGTGGTGATCGCCATCTCCTACTCGGGAGAGTCGGAGGAGATCGCGCGCATCCTGCCGCTCATCAAGCGGCGCGGAGCCAAGGTGATCGCGATCACGGGACGCGCCGAATCCACGCTCGCGCGCGAGGCCGATATCCACCTCGATGCGCGGGTCGAGAAGGAGGCATGCCCCCTCGAGCTCGCGCCCACCGCGAGCACCACCGCGACGCTGGCGCTCGGCGACGCGCTCGCCATGGCGCTGCTCGACACGCGCGGCTTCAAGCCCGACGACTTCGCGCAGCACCATCCCGGGGGCGCGCTGGGCCGTCGCCTGCTGGTCCACGTCGGCGACATCATGCGCAAGGACGCGCAGCTGCCGAAGAATTCCGCCGACGCGCTGCTGCCCGAAGCGATCGTCGAGATGTCGCGGAAGGGCATCGGCATGACGTGCGTCGTGGGTCCCGGCGACAAGCTGCTCGGCATCTTCACCGACGGCGACCTGCGGCGCACCCTCGAGAAGCACGACAACATCAAGGGCGTGCGCGTGGGCGACGTGATGACGCGCAACCCGCGCTCGATCGCGCCCGAGCGGCTCGCCGCCGAGGCGGCCCAGATGCTTGAAAAGCAGGCGCTCGGCGGGCGCCTGGTGGTGCTGGACGCGTCCGGGCGCCTCGTCGGCGCGATCACCTTCCACGACCTGCTGGCGGCGGGCGTCGTCTAGCGAATGGACCTCACCGCGCGCGCCAAGCGCGTGCGCCTCGCGATCTTCGACGTGGACGGCGTCCTCACCGACGGCACGCTGTACATCGGCGCGCGCGGCGAGGCGCTGAAGGCATTCAACATCCTCGACGGCCACGGGCTCAAGATGCTGCGCGAGGCCGGCGTCGTGACGGCGATCCTCTCCGGCCGCAAGCATGCCGCGGTCGACCGTCGCGCGAAGGAGCTGTCGATCGACCACGTGATCCAGGGACGCTCGGAAAAGGTTCCCGAATTCGAGAAATTGCTGAAGCGCGTGAAGGTGAAGCGCGAGGAGTGCGCCTACATGGGCGACGACCTTCCGGACCTGCCCGTGCTGCGGCTCTGCGGACTCGCGGTGGCGGTGGCAAACGCCGTGGACGCGGTGAAGAAGGAAGCGCATTACGTGACTCGCGCGCGCGGAGGCCGAGGCGCGGTGCGAGAGGCCTGCGACCTCATCCTTGCCGCTCGCGGGCAACTCCCGCCGGGCGGCGCGGTCTAGACGTCCATGGTGAGACCCACTTCCTGGCTGCCGCTCGCGGTGCTGGCCCTGCTGGTGGCGCTCACGATGTGGCTCAACACGCTGGTGCAGCCGCAAGCCGGGCGCGGGAGCGGGGCGCTGCGGCACGATCCCGACCTGATGGTCGAGAACTTCAACGCCCGCAAGCTGGACACGCAGGGGCGGGTGCTCTACACGCTCGTCGCGAGGAAGATGGTACATTACCCCGACGACGATTCAGCGCTGCTCGAGACCGTCACGGTCGAGGCCTACGAGCCCCGGCAACCCAGGATGACCGCCACCGCCGACAAGGGACGCCTCGAACAGGGCGGCGACCGCGTGTGGATCGAGGGCAACGTCGTGGTGGTGCGCGAGGCGGACGCGAAGGTGGAAAGCGCGCGCCTCACCACCGACAAGCTGCTGGTGCTGCCCGACGACGGCATCGCGCGCACCTCGAGCGACGTGAGGCTCGAGAGCTCCTCGGGGCACGCGCTCGCCAAGGGAATGGAACTGGACAATCGCGCGCGCACCCTGAGGCTGGACCAGGTGCGCGCGACCTACAAGCCGCCGCGATGACCTTCCGACTGCTGCTGCCCGCCCTCGTCTGCATCGCCGCGGCCCTGCCGGCGTCGGCCGAGCGCGCCGACCGCGAGAAGGAGATCGTCGTGGGCGCCGACAAGCTCGTCGCCGACGACGCCAACCACACGAGCACCTTCGAAGGCACCGTCGTGGTCACGCAAGGCACCATGCGCATGACCGCCGCCAAGGTCACGGTGAAGGAGGACGCCGACCGCCACAAGTTCTACGTGGCCAACGGCGCCCCGGTCACCTTCCGGCAGAAACGCGACAACGCGGACGAGTGGGTCGAGGGCTTCGCCGAACGCGCCGAGTTCGACGACCGCAACGACGTGCTGCGCCTCTACAACCGCGCCAAGGTGAAGAGCAACCAGAACGAGATCACCGGCGATTTCATCAGCTACGACATGCGCCGCGAGGTGGCCGAGGTGTCCGGCGCCCCGCCGGGCAAGGCCGTGCCGCCCGACTCGCGAGTGAAGGTCATCATCCTGCCGCCGAAGAAAGGGGCCGACACGGACAAGAAGGCCGCCTCGCCGGGGATGACGTTGAAGAGCGATCCGGGGGCGCAGTAGGCATGGTGGCCACTCCCGCGGCCGCGCACCACCTCACGCTGGTGAAGCCCGAGCCGCGCTCCTCGGTGCTGCGCGCCGCAGGGCTCATGAAGCGCTATCGCAAGCGCACCGTCGTCTCCGACGTGTCGCTCACCGTCGAGAGCGGCGAGGTGGTGGGCCTGCTGGGCCCCAACGGCGCCGGCAAGACCACCTGCTTCTACATGATCCTCGGCCTCGTGCCCATCGACGCGGGCAGCGTGTTGCTCGACGGCGAGGACCTCACGCACCTGCCGATCTTCCGCCGCTCGCGCCTGGGGCTCTCGTACCTGCCGCAGGAAGCGTCGATCTTCCGCAAGCTCACGGTCGAGCAGAACATCCGCGCGGTGCTGGAGCTGCAGGGCTTCGACGAGGAGGAGCTGCGCGGCCGCCTCGACGGGCTGCTCGACGACCTGCACATCGGCCACCTGCGCACGTCGCCGGCGATCTCGTTGTCGGGTGGCGAGCGCCGGCGCGTCGAGATCGCGCGTGCGCTCGCGACGAGCCCCCGCTTCATCCTCCTCGACGAGCCCTTCGCGGGCGTCGATCCGATCGCGGTGCTCGACATCCAGCAGATCATCCGTTTCCTCAAGGAGCGGGGCATCGGCGTGCTCATCACGGACCACAACGTGCGCGAGACGCTGGGCATCTGCGACCACGCCTACATCATCAACCAGGGGGCCGTCCTCGCCTTCGGGAAGCCGGAGGAGATCATCTATAATGAGGCCGTCAGGAAGGTGTATCTCGGGGAGAACTTCCGTCTCTGACGGCTAGTCCTTCTCCCCGGCACCCTCGACATGAAGCACAGCCTCCAGCTCAAGCTATCGCAGCACCTCACCCTCACCCCTCAGCTCCAGCAATCGATTCGGCTGCTGCAGCTGTCGACGGTCGAGCTCAACCAGGAGCTGGAGCGCTACCTCGCGGAGAACCCGCTCCTCGAGCGCTCCGACCTCGCGAGCACGGACGACCCCAACTCCATCCCGCCGCCGCCCAACGGCATGGACCACGCCGCCGCTCCGGCGGAAGAGGCTCCCACCGCCGCGGATGACCGCCGCGAGGAGCAGCCGAGCCTCGCCGAGGAGCAGGCGGGCTTCGGCGACGAAGTCGCGCCGACGGGCTCGGGCAACCGCCGCGACGACGACGAGCGCGACGATTTCACGCAGTTCGCGGCGGCCGAGCCGTCGCTGCAGGATCACCTCCTGCAGCAGGTGTCGCTCACCGGCCTCACGCCGCGCGACAAGCTGATCGCCGAATTCGTCATCGGCCACCTGGACGAGGACGGCTACCTCAAGCAGGACCTGGAGGAGCTGCGCGAATCGGCGGCGAACTCGGCCTCCGACGTGGAGATCGAGGAGCTGCAGATCGCGCTTCGCCACGTGCAGCACATGGAGCCCACCGGCGTGGGCGCGCGCGACATCGCCGAATGCCTCGAGTTGCAGCTGCGCGCGATGCCCGCGGACACGCCGCACCGCGAGGCGGCGCTGGCGCTCGTCACGCGCCACCTCGACGTGCTCGCCGCCCGCGACTTCAACAAGCTCAAGCGATTGCTCGCCGTGGACGACGAGGAGCTGCGCGGCATCCGCGCCCTCGTGCTGACACTCGATCCCAAGCCGGGGCGCGCCTTCGGCCAGGGAGACGTGCGCTACGTCGTGCCCGACGTGCTGGTGCGCAAGGCGGGCGGCCGCTGGACGGCGGCGCTCAATCGCGATGCGATGCCGCGCCTTCGCATCAACAAGATGTACGCGGACATCCTGCAGGCCTCGCGGGAGAACGGGGGCAAGCACCTGTCCGGGCAGCTGCAGGAGGCGCGCTGGCTCATCAAGAACGTGCAGCAGCGCTTCGACACCATCCTGCGCGTGACGCAGGCGATCGTGGACCGGCAGAAGAACTTCTTCGAGCACGGGGAAGTGGCCATGCGCCCCCTGGTGCTGCGCGAGATCGCGGAGGCCGTGGGCCTGCACGAGTCGACGATCTCCCGGGTGACCACGCAGAAGTACATGCTCACCCCACGGGGCATATTCGAGCTGAAATACTTCTTCGGCTCCCACGTTTCAACCGACACGGGAGGCGCCTGTTCGGCGACCGCCATTCGTGCTCTGATAAAGCAGCTCGTGGCCGCGGAAGACGGGAAGAAGCCCCTCTCCGACCACCGCATCTCCGACATCCTCGCGCAGCAAGGCATCCAGGTGGCGCGGCGGACCGTGGCCAAGTATCGCGAGGCCATGCACATCCAGCCGGCCAATCTTCGCAAGTCGATCTGATCCAGGAGGGAGTCTTGATGAACCTGCACCTCACCGGCCACCACGTCGAGATCACGCCCGCCATCCGCGATTACGTGATGGACAAGCTCGGGCGCATCAACCGGCATTTCGACCACGTGATCGACGTGAACGTCGTGATGACCGTGGAGAAGCTCGATCGGCGGATCGAAGCCAACGTGCACCTGTCGGGCAAGGACATCCACGTGACCGCCCACGACGGCGACATGTATGCGGCCATCGACGGGCTCGTCGACAAGCTCGACCGCCAGGTGATCCGCCACAAGGAGCGCTTCGACACCAAGCACTTGCAGGGCATCAAGCGCATCCCCCAGGACTGAAGAGGTCTACAATCCCGGCCCCATGAACCGCGTCTCACGGCTCCTGCCGCTGAACCACGTCCTGCTGGGGCTCGACGTCGGCAGCAAGAAGCGGCTCTTCGAGCAGATCGGCCTCGTCTTCGAGAACTCGCGCCAGATCCCGCGCGCGCGGGTCTTCGACAGCCTGTTCGATCGCGAGAAGCTGGGCTCGACGGGATTGGGCTACGGCGTGGCGATTCCGCACGGGCGCATCAAGACCCTCAAGGAGCCGGTGTGCGCCTTCGTGCGCACCGCCGCCCCTATCCCGTTCGAGTCGCCCGACGGCGCGCCGGTCAACCTCGTCTTCGCGATGCTGGTCCCCGAGCACGCCACCGAGGCGCACCTGGAGATCCTCTCCGAGCTCGCGCAGATGTTCAGCGACGCGGACCTGCGCGAAGCGCTCGCGTCCACCGGGGACATCCAGGCGGCCCACCGAATGATCACGGAATGGTCGCCCTATGCCCCGGCTCAGCGTTCGGCAGCTGTTTGACGAGCGGCGCGAGCGCCTCGGGCTCGACTGGGCCGCGGGGCAGACGGGCGCGGCCCGCGAGTTCACCGGCGAGATGGTCCACAAGCCGGGCGTGGGCCTCATCGGCCACCTGAACCTCATCCATCCGCTGCTCGCGCAGGTCATGGGCCCGCGCGAAGTCGAATACCTCGAGAAGCTTGAGGGCGCCACGCAGGCGCAGACCGCGGCGCACATCGTGGGCGGCGACACGGTGGCGGTGATCGTGGGCGACGGCCTCAAGCCGCCGCGTTCGCTGGTGGAGGCGGCGGGCAGGGCCGGCACGCCCGTGCTCACCTCGACGGAGCCTTCGCAGCACGTGATCAACGTGCTTCGCCCCTACATGCAACAGGAGCTGGGCGAAGTGACCACGCTCCACGGCGTCTTCCTCGACGTGCTCGAGATCGGCGTGCTCATCACCGGCGACTCCTCGATCGGCAAGAGCGAGCTCGCGCTCGAGCTCATCTCCCGCGGCCATGGGCTCGTCGCCGACGACGTGGTGGAGCTGCAGCAGATCGGGCCCGAGACGATCCAGGGCCGCTGCCCGCCGCTGCTGCGCGACTTCCTCGAGGTACGCGGGCTGGGCGTGCTCAACATCCGCTCGATCTTCGGCGAGACGGCGGTGCGCCCGCGCAAGGTGCTGCGCCTCATGGTGCACCTGGAGATGCCGCTTGCCGGCATGGAGCCCCGCGACCGGCTCGCGACGCGCTCGGGCACCCAGGACATCCTCGGCGTCGAGATTCCCACGGTCACGCTCGCCGTGGCACCGGGGCGCAACCTCGCGGTCCTCGTCGAGGCCGCGGTGCGCAACCACATACTGATCACACGCGGCGTCGATTCGACCCGCGAGTTCATCGCGCGGCAGGAAGCCGCGATGCGCGCGGGTCCGCCCAGCCGCGAAGAGGGCGATTGATGCGGCTCGTCCTCCTCTCCGGGGTGTCGGGCTCGGGCAAGAGCGTGGCGCTGAAGGCGCTCGAGGATGCAGGCTTCTTCTGCGTGGACAACCTGCCCGCGGACCTGATTTCCCCGCTCGCCGACTACGCGCGCGCACGCGGCGAGGAGAACGTCGCGATCAGCGCCGATGCGCGCAGCCGCGAAACGCTCGGTGCGTTGCCCGAGCTCGTGCAGAAGGAGCGCGCGAAGGGCACCGACGTTCGCGTGATCTTCCTCGACTCGAGCGACGAGAGCCTCGTGCGGCGCTTCTCCGAATCGCGCCGGCCGCACCCGCTCGCGAGCGCGGGGCGCGAGCTCAAGGCGGCGATCGCGGAGGAGCGGCGGCTGCTCGCCTGGCTCGCCGAGATCGGGCAGCGCATCGACACCAGCGCGCTCACGCCGGGGCAGCTGCGCCAATGGGTGCAGGACCTGGTGGTCTCCGATCGCGCGCCGCTCACGCTCATCTTCGAGTCGTTCGGCTTCAAGGGCGGCCCGCCGCTGGATGCGGACTACCTCTTCGACGCGCGCTGCGTGCTGCCCAACCCGCACTACGATCCCCAGCTGCGCCCGCTCACCGGCCACGACGCCGCGGTCGTGGCGTACCTCGAACGCGAAACGCAGGCGGGGCTCCTCATCGAGGACATCCAGCGCTTCCTGCAGCGCTGGCTGCCGCGCTTCATGCTCGACCAGCGAGCGTCCATCACCGTCGCCATCGGCTGCACCGGGGGGCGGCACCGTTCGGTGTACATCGCCGAGGAGCTCGCCGGGCGCTTCCGCCCCGAGTACCCGGTCGTCGTCCGCCACCGCGACCTGAAGGCGTGAAGTGCTGCTGCTGAACCTCTTCTCCTCGGGCCGGAGGCGGGAGGCGATCCCGATCTTTCCGCTGCAGACCGTTCTCTATCCCGGGTCGCTGCTGCCGCTCAGGATCTTCGAGGTGCGCTACATGGACATGGCGAAGGCGTGCCTGCGCGACAAATCCGCGTTCGGCGTGTGCCTCATCAAGGAAGGCCAGGAAGTGGGCGCGCCGGCGGTGCCGGAGAGGGTGGGATGCGTTGCGCGCATCGCTGAATGCGACATGGAGGAGCTCGGCATCCTCAAGGTCAAGGCCGAGGGGCTCGAGCGCTTCCGCATCGTCTCCTCGGAAGTGAACAAGTCGGGCCTCATCATCGGCGAGATCGAGAAGCACCCGCCGGAGGAACCCGCCACCGAGGCTGCCGGCTTCGGGGAATGCGCGGAATTCCTGCGCAAGGTGATGGCCGGCATCGGGCCCGAGCGCTTCGCCGAACCGTTCCGCTTCGAAGACGCGAGCTGGGTGGGCTTCCGCCTCGCGGAGATCCTGCCGCTGCGCAACGACGTGAAGCAGAAGCTGCTGGAGCTCACCGACGCGTCGCTGCGCGTGGCGATCCTGCATCGCTTCCTGAAGCAGCAGCAATTGATCTGAGGAGCTTCCTCACGGGCGAAGGCAGCGCCGCGCCCTGAAGCTCCGACAACGGCAGCCAGGTCGCCCCCTTTTCGGCGGCGATCGGCTTCGATGCACGCACGTCGATGCGGTAGGGCGCGACTTCCAGGGTGAAGTGGGTGAACGCGTGCTCGAACGGCTCGAGCGGCGAGACTTGCGTCGGCGTGATGCCCCAATCGCGAATGGCGCGAGCGGGATCGGCCGCGGCATCGGCTTCCGGCAGCGACCAGAGGCCTCCCCATATGCCCGTGGGCGGCCGCTTCTGCAGCAACACCTCGCCGCGCGAGATCGCCACGAGCATCGCGATGCGCTTGCGGCGCCGCGGCGCGCGTACGCGCTTGCCCGGCAGCTCTTCCACGCGATCCTCGAGGCGGGCGATGCAGTCCGCGCTCACGGGACAAAGCAGGCAGGCGGGCTTGCGCACCGTGCAGACGTCGGCGCCGAGATCCATCATGCCCTGCGTGTAGCCCTCGATGCCCTTGCCCGGAAGGCGCGACTCGGCCGCCTCCCACAGTTGCGCGAGCACTTCCGCGCCGCCGGAATCGCCCGCGATGCCCGCATGCCGCGCAAGGACGCGCCGCACGTTGCCATCCAGGATCGCGCGCCGCTCGCCGGAGGCGAATGCGGCGATGGCCCCGGCTGTGGAGCGCCCGACGCCGGGCAGGCTGGCGAGATCGTCGAACGAGGTGGGAAACACGCCGCCGAAGCGCTCGACCACCTCACGCGCCGCGCGGTGCAGGTTTCTCGCGCGCGCGTAATAGCCCAGGCCGCTCCAGAGCGACATGACGTCGTCCGCGGAGGCGGCCGCAAGCGCCGTGACTTCCGGGAAGCGTCCCAGGAATCGCTCGTAATAGGGAATGACGGTCGAGACCTGCGTCTGCTGCAGCATGATCTCGGACAGCCAGATGCGGAAGGCGTCGCGCGTGCCTTGCCATGGAAGCCCGTGGCGGCCGTGCGCGCGTTGCCAGCGGATGACGCGGCCGGCGAAGTCGGAGGGCATCGCGCGAGTGTAGCGCGATGCCCCCGCGCTCAGTGCCGGGTGGTCGCGCCCGGATCGCCGGCGTAGCGGTTCGCGGCGGCGTCGTGCGGGGGGTGGCCGGTTTCGACCGCGCTCTTCATCCTGGCGAGGTCGTCGTCGAGCTCGGTGCGCGGATCGACGCCGAATGCCTTCGCTACCGCGTGGCCGATGACGCCCGCCGGCGGGTAATAGCGCAGCTGCACGTGGACGCGCGTGCCCTCGCCCATGGTGTCGAAGCGCACGCGGCCGCTGTGCTCGACGCGCGAGCCGGGCAGCGAGTGCCAGGTCATCTCCTGGTTCTCGACCACGTTGAGGAGCTCCGAATCCCACTCGACCGGCGAGCCGGCGGGGCCGTCCACCACCCAGTGGTAGTGGTCGCCTCCCAGGTAGCGCACCTCGCGCACGTGCGACATCCACTGCGGAAGGTTCTCGAGGTTGCGCCAGTACGCGTACACCTGCTCGAGGGGTGAATCGACCACGACCGAATGCTCGACATGGATGCCGCCTTTCACCAGCGAGGAGATTTCCTCGTTGGTGGTGGCGCGGGCGAGCAGGCTTCCACCGGCCGCGCACATGGCGAAGCCCCGTAGCCCGCCGCGGAAATAGCCATACGTGGCCATGCCGGCGCCGAACGCGCCGGCCAGGGCGCGCTGCGCCGGCGACCAGCGCGAGCGTCGCCACGAATTCAGCACGCCGTGGGCGACCTCGCCGAAGCTGGGCCCCTGCAGCAGCGTGTTGCCGCGCGTTTCGAGCGCGCTGCGGGTCTCCGCGATGAGGCCGTGGGCGCGATTGGTCGCGTCGCGCACGATGACGTCACGGCCGTGCTCGAGCTTGCGGCGCGCGGAGCCGAAGCGATTGGCCACGTCGGTGCGGCGCTTCTTGCCGGCATTGGGATCGCCGAAGAACATGAGGGCGGCGCCAAGGCCGAGGAACAGGATTCGGGACACGGGTGACCTCCGGGGAAGGGCAGAACGTACTTTCGACCCGGGAGTGCACCGCAGGGTTTCCGGAATGATCACTTCGGACTGCGGCAGGGGCTGGAGCGGGTGAAGGGAATCGAACCCTCGTCGTAAGCTTGGGAAGCTTCTGCTCTGCCATTGAGCTACACCCGCGTTTCGCAAGGCATTTTACCCCGGCAGCGCGCCGGTCGCGCCGCCCGGCGGCGGTTCGTCGCAAATCGCGCCCGGGCGCGCGGCGAGGCCCTAACGTGACGCCATTACACGACACCGCAGGTAGCATGAGCGCCAGCATGAGCCCCGCCACCCCGAAGCCGCGCGACCCCTTCCTCGACCCCGACCACTTCCACCCGCTGGAGCTGATCCCGTACTTCCGCCGCTGGAAGCGCAATCCGTTCCGCGACGTGCTCTACACGTTCATCTGGAACTGCCTCATCGGATTCATGTTCCTGGGCATCAACCTGGCTTCGCGGCCGGGCGTCGTGCGGGTGGACGACGTCCTGTCGATGCTGATCGTCGCCAACGCGATCGGGTTCACGCTGCACGCGATCTTCCTCGTGACCAATCGAACCGGGGTGGACAAGTGGGCGCGCCGCCGTGGCGCGGTCTTCACCGTCATCTACTACACGACGCTCAGCACCATCGGCGTGTTCATCGGGTTCTCGATCGTGGCGCTGGCGTTCGACCCCGATGCGCTGCGATGGATCACCCAGCCGCGCTGGATCGCCGCGATGGCGGCCACCAGCGCGGTGATCTCGGCCATCATGGCGGCAATCTTTTTCACGCGCGCGCGTCAGGCGAACGCCGTGGCCGAGCTCGAGCGCGAGCGCCTGCGCGCCGAGCGGGTCGAGCGCGAGGCGGCGCTCGCCAACCTGCGCGCCCTCCAGGCGCAGATCGAGCCGCACTTCCTCTTCAACACGCTCGCCAACGTGACCTCGCTCATCGACCGC
>Ga0136846_1209875_pt1 | contig 14830 bp, 13 predicted proteins | sample HopSoiMetagenom2_FD_96841 | JGI IMG/M metagenome (GOLD analysis project Ga0136846, IMG submission 96841) | Grasslands soil microbial communities from Hopland, California, USA - 2 Assembly 2016 (version 4) | ecosystem: Environmental > Terrestrial > Soil > Grasslands | place: USA: Hopland...
GGCCGGGAAGCGCCCCCTGCCCGTGCGGCTGGTGGCGCTCACCCATTACGAGCGCGGTGCGCTCTGGCAGCCGAAGCCCTTGACCCCGGGAGAGGCGATGCTCGCCATGATGGAGAGCACCGTGCCCGTCCGGCATCGGCCGGAGGCCACGCTCAAGGCGCTGCGCGAGGTCGTCACGCGCGCCCCGGTCATCAAGGGCGTGCGGGGAGAGGTCGAGGAAGCGGTCGAGAAGCTCTTGAGCCGGTGACCGCCGATCGGTCGGGTGAGGAGGCGCGATGAGGCAACGAAGACGGGATCGAAACGGCGCGAACGGACCATCGGAGGGTCCGCTCCCCCGCGCCCGCCGCGAGGGCGTGCTGAGCTCGGACCTCGGCGGCGAGATCGTCGTGTACGACTCCGGACAGCACCGCGCGCACTGCCTCAACCTGCCGTCGGCCATCGTCTGGCGCCACCTGGACGGCCGGACCTCGATGGCGGAGATGATCGCCCACCTGCGGCGCGAGCTGGACCAGCCGGCGGACGAGGAGATGGTCCGGCTCGCGCTCGAGGAGCTCGACCGCGCCGGGCTGCTGGAGGAACCGCTCGCCCACCCCGCCGCGCGGAAGGTCTCCCGGCGGCACGCGCTGCGTCGCCTGGGCATCGCCGCCGGAGGCGGAGCCGTGCTGCTCCCCGCCATCTCGTCGATCGTCGCCCCCCCCCGTGCACGCCCAGGTGAGCCCGCGGACCTGCTCGCCGCCGGAGGCGGCCTGTGTCACTTTCAGCTGCCAGGGCGGGTGCGCGTGCGTCCCGACCACGGAAGGCACGACCGTATGCGTCGTGCCGAACTGCGTCGCCCCTGGCGCCGTCCCCTGCCAGAGCAGTGCTGGCTGCCCTCCCGGGATGGTGTGCTTCACGCTCGGCTGCTGTTTCGGTCTGCCGGGATTCTGCATACCGATCGCGGCAGCGGGGGTCACGTGCGGGGGGCCGGTGCCGAACCGAGGATGGGCTCCCCGACCTTCTGCCTGAGTCGGTGGCGGTGGCCCCCGTCGTCCTGACCGCGGAGATCCGCTGGGTCCTGCTGCGTGCGTTCGGTCCGCCCGCGCAGGTCTGTTCCCATCGCATCGATCCGGCGCGGGCGACGGAGCTGGCCACCGACCTCGGGCTGGTGGAGCGGATCGGCGCGCGCGCCCCCGCGGACCTCCTCGTCGCCGAGCTGGGCCGCGAGGCCGCGCGCCAGCTCACCGCCGCCCGGCTCCGGGCCGTGGCCGGAGTGGGAGCCCTCGCGGAACTCGTCGCCGAGCTGGCGGCGATGGCGGCCTCGTCGTCGATCCCGATCGTGCCGCTCAAGTTCGCGGGGTTGCACGCGGGCGGCCACCTCCTCCTGGGCTCGCGCGGGGCGGGCGACGTCGACGTCCTCGTGCGCGAGCAGGACGCCGAGCGCGCGGCGTGGCTCCTGGGCGCCCGCGGTTTCCAGCCCGTCGGGATGACGGCGGCGGAGCACCATCTGCCTCCCTGGCAGGACGGCCGCGGGCGGATGGTGGAGCTCCACACGCGTCTCCCCGGCTTGCGCGTCCCCGGTCACGCCCGTTTCTGCGGATTCGAGGACCTCGAGTCCGCGGGAGGGCTGCGGCCGGCACCTGGGTTCGGCGACGCGTGCCACCTGCTCCGGCCACATCCGATGGTGGCGCACCTCGTCGCTCACGGCCTCGCCCACCACGGGGGCGCGGACGACTATCCCGTCGCCCGCATGCTGGCCGACGTGATCGACGTCCTGGCCGGCGACTGCCGCACGCTCGGGGCCGGGGCGCGCGAATGGCTCGACGACCACGTCGGTGGACTGGAAGCGGTCCTCGGGCTCTGCGACCGGCTCAAGGCCGGTGACCTGGACGGCCTCGCCGCCGGAGCCGCGCCCCCGGAAGCCGGCCTCCTGCGTCACGTCCTGGCCGGCTCGCTCGATGCCGACTACCGCTCCCGGTTGGTGGTCGGACACCTGCTCCACCCGCTCACCGACCGGGGGCGGTGGCGCAAGGTCATGAGGATGGTCCGGTACTCCGTCTTCCCGAGCGACGCCGACCTCGCGGCGCGCTTCGGTCTCCCGAGCGCGCGCCTGGTCGATCGTCGGCTCCGCCTGGTCCATGCCCGGCGCCTGCCGGGACGGATGCTGGAGCTCGCGCGAGCGGCGCTGCACAGCGCCCGGCGCCGGGTCGGCCGAGCGGGCGAAGGCGCGGCGCCATGATCCCGCGCGCGCGGTTATACTCCGCGGCCGTGACCGACCCGAACCCGGACGTGACCAAGCGGATCCGCGACTACATCGTCCAGAACTTCTACGTCGCCGATGCGGCGCGGCTGAGCGACCAGGCCTCGCTCCTCGACCAGGGGATCGTCGACTCCACGGGCGTGCTGGAGGTGGTCGCGTTCCTCGAGAAGACGTTCAGCCTGCGCGTGGAGGACGCCGAGCTGCTGCCGGAGAACCTGGACTCCGTCGCGCGTATCGCCGCCTTCGTGGCGCGCAAGAGCGCCGGCTAGGCGGCCCCCGTCACTCCAGGCCGGTCTTCTGGATCTTGCCCGTGGCCCCGCGGGGAAGGTCGGCCACGATCTCGACCTTCTGCGGCACCATGAAGGGCTCCAGCCGCTTCTGCGCCTCGCGGCGCACGTCTGGACCGGTGAGCGTCGAGCCCTTCTCGAGCACCACGAACGCCTTGACCGCCTGGCCGAGGACCTCGTCCGGGATCCCGATCACGGCCGCCTCCTTGACCCCGCCGATGTCGAGAAGCGCCGCCTCCACCTCCTTGGGCGCCACCTTCTCGCCCCGCGACTTGATGATGTCGTCCATGCGGGCCACGAAGTAGAGGTAGCCCTCGTCGTCGAGGCGGCAGAGGTCGCCCGTGTAGAGCACCATCTCTCCCGGAAGCGGGCCCGGCTTGAGCTTGCGCGCGGTCGCCTCCGGCTTGCCCCAGTAGCCGCGCATCACGGTCGAGCCGCGGATGACGAGCTGCCCCACCTGCCCGGGGCCCAGGCGACGATCCTGCTCGTCCACCAGCCACAGCTCGGTGTTGGGGATGGCGACGCCCACGCTCTCCGGCTTCCGCGCCAGGTCCTCCGGCGGAAGGTACGTGCACCGCTTGCACTCGGTGAGGCCGTACATGGAGAAGACCCTTGCGCGGGGGAAGATCTCCTGCGCGCGGCGGATGTGCTTGACCGGGAGCGCGGCCGCGGTGTTGGTCACCGTTCGCACCTTCGAGAAGTCGTAGCCACCGAGCTGCATGTCGGACAGCATCGCGAACATGGTGGGGACGCCGGGGAAGACGGTGACCCCGCGCCGGACGATCTCCTTGAGGACCTGGGCCGGATAGGCGAAAGAGCGCTCGGCCACGACCCGCGCGCCCACGCGGAAGGCCATGATCATCTGGTAGAGGCCGTAGTCGAAGGCCATCGGCAGCGCGCAGAGGATGACGTCGTCCTCGCGCAGGGCGAGATAGGTCGAGATGCTCTCGGCCGCGGCCAGCATGTTGCGGTGGGTCAGCATCACGCCCTTGGCGTCGCCGGTGCTGCCGCTCGTGTAGACGATGGCGGCGAGGTCGACGTCGAGGCTCTGGCGGGGCGGCGGCGCCTCGCCGCCCTCGCCCCGTAGCGCCTCCTCGAACGGCTCGACCAGGCCGGCCTCGCCGGACGCCGCCTCCGCGGCGCCGATGCGCAGCACCGTCCGCAGGGAAGCCACGCCGGGAGCGACCGCGGCCACCACCGGCCAGAGGTGCGCGTCGGCGATGAGCGCGCGGGCCGCGCAGTCGTCGAGCAGGTAGCGCAGCTTGGCCGCCTTGGTGAGCGGGTTCACCACCGACACCACGGCACTGGCCTTGAGCACGCCCCAGAACGCGATCGCGGTCTCGACCTCGTTCTCGGCGAAGACCACCACCCGGTCGCCCCGGCGCACTCCGCGGCGGCGGAGGGCGTGGGCGAGCTGGTTCGACGCCGCTTCCAGCTCGGCGTAGGTGGCCTCGCGCTCCCCCCTCACGAACGCCACCTTGTCGCGGAGGCGGCGCGCGGACTCGTGCAGGTAGTCGGCCAGCAGCGTGCCGCTCACCCTGCTTTTCGCTGCAGCCGATCCACGCGCGTCCGCAGCGGAACCTCCACCGCGGGCACGGTGAAGCGGCGGACGAACGACTCCCAGAGGAGCTGGGTGGAGAGCACTCCGACCAGCGCCATGTTGTCCGCGTTCGATAACTGCCCCTCCCGCTGCGCCTGGCACTTGCTCCAGAGCCGGGCGACCATCGAGGGGTCGAAAGCGCCGGCCTCGCGCACCGCGCGCTCGGAGAGGGCTTCTTCGGCCCAGCCGCAGCCGTCGGTGAAGGCGAGCGCGTCCGGCGCGCGGTAGGGCTGCTTCTTGCGGGCGAGGATGGCGGGCGGCACCAGGCCGCGGGCGGCCCGCTTGAGCACGTGCTTCTCGTCGAGGCCGCGGAGCTTGTGTCCGGCGGGAAGCGTGGAGGCCAGCTCGACCACGTGACGGTCCAGGAACGGGAACCGGCCCTCCACGGAGTGCGCCATGAGCATGCGGTCGCCCTGCGTGTTGAGCAGGTACCCGGCCAGGAGCGTGCGCATCTCGAGGTACTGATCGCGTGCCAGAGGTGCCCAGCGGCCGAACTCCGCGGGGAGCGACGCGATCAGCTCCTCGATGGGACCGGTGGGAGGGAGAGCGCTCCGCGTCTCCGCCGAGAAGAGCCGCTGGAGGGCGGCCGCGCCCTGCCAGCGCATCTCGTGCGAGAACACGGGCCCGTCCGCGCCCTCGAGCCCGCGGCCGAAGAACTGCCGGGCCATGGCCCGCTGGGCCACCGGCGAGCGCGCGAGGTAGGGATAGAGGCGCTCCAGCAGCCGCGGACGCCGCTTCGAACCCGGCTGCCGCGACCAGAAGCGCCGGACCTTGGCCTCGCGGAAGAGGTCGTAGCCGGCAAAGACCTCGTCCGCGCCCTCGCCGGTGAGCACCACCTTGATCCCCGATCGCTGGACGAGGGAGGAGAGCAGGAAGAGGGGGGCGGGCGCGGTGCGGAGCATGGGGCGCTCGGCGTGCCAGACCACGCGCGGGAAGACCTCGGCGATGTCGCGGCGCGACACCACGATGTCGTGGTGCTCGCTCCCGAGGTGCCGGACCATCAATCGCTGGAACTCCGTCTCGTCGTACTCGGGGTCGGCGAAGCGCAGCGAGAAGGTCTGCAGGCCGCGTCCCTTGACGGCATGGGCGAGCGCGGCCACCAGCGAGCTGTCCAGGCCGCCCGAGAGATAGCTGCCGACGGGGACGTCCGCGCGCAGCATGCGCAGGGAGGTGGCCTGCTCCAAAGCGGCGGACACTTCGCGAACGGAGTCTTCGAGGGGGCGCGGCTGCTCGTCGAAGCGCGGCGTCCAGAAAGCGCGCTCGCGCACGCCGCGGGCGTCGTAGGTCCGGACGTGACCGGGAGGCAGCTCCTCGACACCGGCGAACGGCGTCCGCGGGGGGAGCGGGCACCAGTAGGTGAAGGTCTCCTGCAGAGCCCGCCCGTCCAGGGCGCGCGGGATCGAGGGTTCGGCGGCGAAGATCGCCTTGACCTCGCTCGCGAAGTAGAGGCGGCCGCCGTGAAGGCAGATGTGCAGGGGACGCACGCCCATGTGATCGCGGGCGAGCACCAGTCGCTCCGCGCGCGCGTCCCACAGCGCGACCGCGAACTGGCCGTTGAAGCGCGCGAAGGCCTCTTCGCCCCACTGCTCGAACCCGTGGACGATGACCTCGGTGTCGCTGCGCGTCGCGAAGCGATGGCCGTCCGCCACGAGCTCGGCCCGGAGCTCGACGTAGTTGAAGATCTCGCCGTTGAAGGAGACCCAGACGGTGCCGTCCTCGTTGGCCAGGGGCTGCTGGCCGGTGGCGAGGTCGATGATGGAAAGGCGGGCGTGGGCGAGCCCGCAGCGCGCGTCGCGGTAGAGGCCCGCTTCGTCCGGACCGCGATGGCGCAGGGCGGCGATCATCCGCGTCAGGGACTCCGGCTCGGGGGCCGCCGCCGCGGGGCTGAGGGCGAGGATGCCGCCGATGCCGCACATTGCCGTCAGCTCGGGGGAGCGAAGACGAGCGGCGGCGCGTGCAGGTAGCGGGTCGCTCGGCGCTTGCCGTCGATGTCCTTGAACACCCGCTCCACCTGCACGGAGCTCAGGCCGAGCGCGCCCGCGATCTCCTCCGCGCCGCGGCCATGGTCGCGGGCCCACAGGCAGAGGTCCATGTCCTTCCAGGGGAGGGGGAAGTAGAACTCGTCCTGCGTCTGCTCCATGGAGAAGGTGTCGGTGGTGGGTGGCCGCCGCCGGACCTCCTCCGGGATCCCGACGTAGGCCGCGATCTCGTAGACCTGCGACTTGTAGAGGTGCGCGATCGGCTTGAGGTCGGCGGCGCCGTCGCCCTGCTTGACGAAGAAGCCCTGGTCGTACTCGACCAGGTTCGGCGTCCCCGCCACCGCGTACTGCAGGCGGTCGGCGTGGTAGTACTCCATCATCTTCCGCGTCCGCTGCTTGAAGTTCGTGGCCGCGAGGAGCTGCCGGTAGGACTCCGGAGACATCCGCGAGCGCGCGCGCTCGCCCTCCGGCGACTCCACCTCGAGCTGGAACACGGGCAGCCGGTCGGCGGCGAGGAGGGGCGGAAGGGTCAGCCGGCACTTCCAGCCCGGCCCGTAGCGGGGGAAGACGCCGCGGATGGCTTCCTCCTGCCGGCGGTAGCAGCCCAGGGCTTCCAGGGGACCGCCGAGATCCTCGAGCACCACCGCCATCCCGATCTCCGCCGCGACCTGCCGACCCAGACGAGTGGAATCGCCGGACGAGTCACGCTCCGGCATGAGCAGGCCGAGCACGCGGTCCTTCCCCAGCGCGCGCGCGCAGAGGGCAGCGGTGACGGAGCTGTCGACGCCTCCCGAAAGCCCCAGCACCACCCCCTTCCGGTGGAGGGTCCCCAGGACCGCGCGTCGGATCTCCTCCTCGATGCGCGCGCACTCCGGTGCGGCGTCCAGGGCCAGGACCTCGTGGCCGATCACGTTCGATCTCCCCTGCCCCCCGCCGTCCGCGGCGAGCCACCCTGGCGCCGCCGCGCGCGCCGGTCAGAAGTTCGCATAGATGAACTGCATCGGGCCCGCGGGCGCGGTGGCGCTGGCGGAATCGAGAACGGCGACGAGGATCCAGAAGATCTCGAAGGTGAGGACGATGAGCGCGCGATGGGCGGCCATGCTCTGCAGCAAGCGGGACATCGGAGGCACCTCAGCGCAAGAGGGCCCGGGCCAGGATGCGCAGCTGGCTCAGGTCGAAGAGGAACAGGACGAGGGCGGCGGCGAAGAAGTGGAAGGTGCCGACGGCGCCGATCACGGCGCCCGTGCGCGATTGGAAGTAGCGCTGCAGGGCCGGGCTGCGCACCGTGCGCTTGCGGCGCTGGTAGACGGTGACCAGGGAGATCGCCACGCCGTGGCAGGCGCCCCACAGGATGAAGTTCAGCGCCTCCCCGTGCCAGAGGCCGCAGGCGATGAAGGTGACGGTCATGGCCGCGGTGGAGAGGAGGACGGGACGCGGCCGGAACAGGGCCACCTGGCGCAGCCGGCGGACGACGGGCCAGTAGACGTAATCGACCAGCCAGCTCGTCAGGCTCATGTGCCAGTGCGTCCACAGCTCCCGGATGTTCCGCCGCAGGAAGGGATTGTCGAAGTTCTCGGGCAGGGTCATCCCCAGGAGGCGGGCGGCGCCGATGGCGAGATCGGAGTAGGCGGCGAAGTCGAAGTAGAAGTAGAGCGCGGAGGCATAGAGGCCGAGCGCGATACCGCGCCGCCCGACCGCGTCGAGCGATCCGCCGATCGCCATGAGCGTGAACGGGAACACGAGCTTGGCCAGCACGAGCTTCTTGAACAGCCCGTGGACGATCCGCTGCCCTCCGCGGGAGAGGTCGCTCTCGAGCGTGCCCGGCGGCACCGGGCCGAGCTGCTCGACGAACTGCGGGTAGCGGCTGATGGGTCCGCTGATGAAGGACGGAAAGAAGGTGATGTAGTTGAAGTAATCGAGGGCGGCCACGGTCGTGATGGAGCGGCGGTGCGTCTCGATCACCACGTGCAGCGCCTTGAACGAGAAATAGGAGATCCCGAGCAGGAACAGGTAGTCGGAGGCGGCGGGGCCGACGCCGGATCCGAACGAGAACAGGTCCTGCACGTAGCGGTATTTGAAGAAGGCGAGGGCGGCCAGGACGAGGCCGCCGCCGGCGATGGCGATCGAGCGCCGGCGCGCGGCGTCGCTCGAGGGGCCGGTGAGGGCGCGCGCGGCCAGGAACGAGGACCCCGTGATCGCCCACACCAGGACGAGGTCGAGGAGGCCGAACCGGGGGATGGCCAGGAGGAGGGCGGTGGAGGAGGCGAGGAGCAGCACGCCCTTCACGCGCGCGCTCGCCCCCCCGGCGCGGACGAGCACGGCCACCACCATGAGGGCCACCCAGAACTGCAGGCTGCCGTAGAACTCGAAGCGCCAGGTCATCGCCGCGGGGCCCCGTCGCTCACTGCGTGGCGAATGAGACCTGCGTCTGCTCCTGGATGAGTGCCTGGTAGAGCGCCTTTCCGATCACGCGGTTGGTGCCGGCGTTGTAATGGGGGTCGTTCATGAAGCAGAGCGGCGTCCCCTTCTGGTACTCGGCCTGGAGCAGGGCGGTCGTATCCACGAACGGCGTCGCGGTGCGCTCGGCGTGACGGCGCAGGAGGTTGCGGAACTGGTCGAAGTCGTAGTCGCTCGCGGTCAGGCCGCCGCGAGCGACGGACGCGGGGCCGCTCAGGTCGATGAAGCTCGGCATGTAGACGTAGACGAGCTTCACTCCGGATCCGCGCAGGCGCTTCTCGAGGCGGGCCAGCCTCGCCTCGAAGCGCGCGGGCCGCTCCGCTCCCGCCCAAGGCCCCCCGCTCGCGAAGAGCTGCACGGCCTGCGTCTCGCCAGCCCGTCCGCTGGGGAGGAGCCGGCCCTGGATGCGGCGGAGGGCGTCGCGGAAGAAGCAGTAGGCGGCCGAGCCGTTGCCGAGGGTGATGATGACGTAGGGCATGGCCCAGCCGCTCTTCTGGAAGATGTAGCCGTCCTTGACGAACACGTCCGAGTAGCGCTCGTCGAAGGAGGCCACCGCGGTGGCGGTGAAGACGAACGCCACCTTCGCGGGCAGGGTGGGGGCGGAATCGAGGAAGTCGTAGAGCATCTCCTCGCACTCCGAGAAGTGGTATCCCCCCACCGCGAGGTTGACGACGTCGATCCCGTCCTTCTGCGTGAGCTTCCCGAACACGCCCACGAACGAATCGTCGTAGTCGACGCCGTTGCCGAAGGTCAGCGAATCGCCCACCCACGCGATGTAGGGATTGGGGCCCAGCCGTCGCGCCCCCGGTCCCCGGTCGCGAAAGCCGAAGTTGTTGGTGTGGATGGTGGCGACGAAGGAGGGGGTGCGCGAGACCTTGGTCAGGTTGCGGCGCAGCCGGTAGGCGCTGCCGTGCTGCTCGAACAGTCCCTCCGTGGTGTTGGAGGGAAGCCGCCCCGCCGCGCGCAGGGCGACCTCGAGCAGCACCGTGCAGACGAGCACGGTCGCCAGCACGGCGAGCAGGCCACTGCGGAAAGAGACCTTCGGCATTTTCCTTTTCTGGAGGGGGGCCGTTCCAAGGGCGGTAGAGTGTCGTTAGATTTGATGGTCCTGTCAAGCCGCGGTGGAGGCTGGCAAAGCCGGCGGCGACGTACTAGTCTGCCGCGGTGCTGGGCATGGTGGCCGTGCTCGGGGTGGTGCTGGCTCCGGGCGCGGTTCCCGCCTCGTCGGCGGCTCCGGAGGCCTGCGCCTCGATGGGGCTCCCCGCCGACCGCTGCACGCGTTGGCAGCCCGGCATTCCCGGAGGGATTCCCCACCGGACGGCCGTCTGCGCCACCGTCGGTCCCCCCAGCGCATCCGGAGCCGATGCCGCCGATGCCATCCAGCACGCGATAGACGCCTGTCCGGAGGGACGCGTCGTCCAGCTCCTGGCCGGCACCTATCGCACCCGCAAGGCCATCGTGATCCCCAAGGGCGTCGTGCTGCGCGGCGCGGGCCCCGACCAGACCCGGATCCGCCTCGAGTCCAACAAGGACGTCGCCATCTTCATCACGAACCTGTGGCCCGAATACCAGGATCCGGCGATCGCCGTGACCGCCGATCTGCCCAGGGGCACCTCGGCCATACCGGTGGCGAGCGCGGCCGGGTTCTCGGTGGGGGACATCGTCACCATCGACCAGCTCGACGATCCCGGCTACGTCGTGTACGGCGGGTGCCGGTGGATGAAGCGGGGACCCGATCCCGGCGACGACCGTCGTCCGGTCTCGCCCGGGGGCTATCGGTCGCAAGGACAAACCGCGGAGATCGTCGCCATCCATGGCGACGTGCTCACCATCGGCACTCCCATCCACCTCGGCTTCAAGCGCGCGCTGCAAGCGGCCGTCTACAAGCCCTCCGGACCGATGACGCCGTCCGGTCCCACCGTGAAGGCAGCCGGGCTCGAGGACCTGTACGTCACCGGGGGGGCGAACGGGATGATCGCCATGATCAACGCCGCCTACAGCTGGGTGCGCGACGTCGAGAGCGACGGCAGCCCCGTGACCGGGGCGGGGCTCAACGGCGATCACCTGACGGTGGAGAGCTGCTACCGGTGCGTGGTGCGGGACAGCTACTTCCACGACGCCACCCACGTCATCCAGGGCGGAGGCGCCTACGGGATCTCGCTGCAGTCGCAGACCTCCGACTCCCTGGTGGAGAACAACATCGTATTCAACCTCAACAAGCCTCTCGTGATGCGGGCGAGCGGGGGCGGCAACGTGGTCGCCTACAACTACATCGACGACGCCTGGACAGGCGCCATGGAGTCGATGCAGGAGACGACCATCGACGGCGGCCACGCCTCCTTCCCATACATGGAGCTGTTCGAGGGCAACTGGGCGGCGCACCTGGGCACCGATTCGGTCTGGGGCAACGCCGGCTGGCTGACCTTCTTCCGGAACTTCGCCAGCTCCCAGCAGCACCGCACGCCGCTGGTCCCCGAGACCTTCGACGTGGCCGCCGTCGGGCTGGAGGCCAAGGGCCGGTCGATGAACGTCGTCGGCAACGTCCTCGGCGCGGAGGGCAAGGCGCTCGCGTACGAGGTCCACTCGAACCCGCCGGGGACCGGACAGGCGGCCGTCTACCGGATCGGCCACCGCGCGAACGGCGGCAACGGCGGAGGCGACTCGAACCACTACGAGGACCCGAGCGATCCCGGCTCCACCGCCTCGACCCTCATCCGGCACGGCAACTTCGATTACGCCAGCGGGCACGTGGTCTGGTCACCCGCCGTCTCCGCGCGCACCCTGCCCCCATCCCTCTACCTCACGTCCCGGCCCGAGTTCTTCGGGGACCTCGAATGGCCGTGGGTCGATCCGCTCGGCGCGGTGCGGACGCACGTCCTTCCCGCGAAGGAGCGGTTCGACCGGTTGCAGGCGGCACGGGCCGCGGCCCGAAGGTGAAGGGCGAGACCTCCCTCGTCCGCGGCATCGGCGTGCTGGGTCTCGCCGCCGGCATCGTCAACCTCACGATCGGCGGAGGCATCTTCCGGGTGCCCGCGGACGTAGCGCGGGCGCTCGGCCCGGCGGCCCCCCTGGCCTACGTCATCTGCGCGCTCGCCATGGGGCTGGTCGTCCTGTGCTTCGCGGAAGCGGGCAGCCGCGTGGACCTCACCGGCGGCACCTACGCGTACGTGGAGACCGCCTTCGGCCCGTACGTCGGGTTCATGGCCGGGGTGACCTTCTGGACGGAATCGACGGTCGCCACCGCCGCCGTGGCCGGCCTCCTCGCCGCCAACGTGGGCCAGCTCGTGCCGGCGATCCGTGGCCCGGTCGCTTCCGCCATCTTCCTCGTCGCGGTGTTCCTCGCGCTGAGCTCGATCAACATCGCGGGGGTGAGGAAGGGGACGGCGCTGACCAGCGTGGCGGCGGCGGTGAAGCTCCTGCCCATCGTCGCCCTGCTCGTGGCCGGGCCCTTCTTCATCGATCGCGCCCATCTGGCCGTGGCCGCCCTGCCGCCGGCGGGCGCGGTGGCGCGCATGTCCATCCTGCTCGTCTTCGCGTTCGCCGGCATCGAGATGGCGGTGACGCCGAGCGGAGAGGTGAGGGACGTCGCGCGCACGGTGCCGCGGGCGATCTTCGCGGCCATGATCGCCGTCACCGTGATCTACATCGCCCTGCAGGTGGTGGCGCAGGGCGTGCTCGGCCCCGACCTCGCCGCGACCGACATGCCGCTGGCGGCGACCGCCGGCCGCATGTTCGGCGAGCGCGGACGCCAGGGCCTGTTCCTCGCGGCCACGGTGTCGATGTTCGGGACGCTCACCGGCCACATCCTGACCGTGCCGCGGGCGCTGTTCGCCTTCGGCCGCGACGGCTTCCTCCCGCGGGCGATGGCGGCCGTGCATCCGCGCTTCCGCACTCCGCACGTGGCCATCGCCACCCAGTCGACCATCGGCTGCGTGCTCGCGATCACGAGCACCTTCGAGCGGCTGGCCATCCTGGCCACCGCGGGCGTCGTCTGCCTCTACGTCTCGTGCTGTCTGGCCGCCTGGCAGCTCCGGCGCCGCGACGTGCGCGCGGGCGGCGTGCCCTTCCGGGTGCCGGGCGGCGGGCTGGCCCCCCTGGCCGCCTGCACGTTCCTCGCGTGGATGCTCACCAGCGTGACGGCCAAGGAATGGGCGGCCCTCGGCGGCATCCTCGCCCTGGCCTCGATCGTCTACGTGGCGACCGCCACCCGCCGCGCATCCGCTTCCGCCGCCCGCGGCCGTTCCGTGGCCTGAACGCGCCGCCGCCCCGAGACCGCCGGGATCCGGATACGCTGGCTTCAGGGTCGCCGCCGGAGCGGGGAGGAAGCCGATGCCATCCAATCGCAGCGCAGTGGCGCAGGTGACGCTCGGTCTGGAGCGCCTGCTCTCCGACCGCCTCGACCTCGTGCGGGGGGCGAGGGTCGGGCTCGTCTGCAATCAGGCCACCGTCGACCACGGGCTCCGGCATGCGGCCGATCTCCTGCACGCGCACTCCGGCATCCGCCTGACCACGCTCTTCGGGCCCCAGCACGGCATTCGCGGGGACGTGCAGGACAACATGGTCGAGACCGCCCACGCCACCGATGGCCAGACCGGCCTCCCCGTGTACTCGCTCTACAGCGAGACGCGCGAGCCCACGGAGGCGATGCTGCGCGACGTGGACGTCATGGTGGTGGACCTGCAGGACGTGGGCTGCCGGATCTACACCTTCGTGTACACGATGGCCAACTGCATGCGCGCGGCGCGGCGCTTGGGCAAGCGCGTGGTCGTGTGCGACCGCCCCAACCCCATCGCGGGCAAGGCGGTGGAAGGCAACGTGCTCGAGCCGGCCTTCGCGTCCTTCGTCGGCCAGTACCCGATCCCCACCCGCCACGGGATGACGTCGGGGGAGCTCGCGCGTTTGTTCAACTCCGCCTTCGGCATCGGCTGCGAGCTCGAAGTGCTGGCCATGGAGGGGTGGACGCGCGCGAGCTGGATGGACGAGACGGACGCCCCCTGGGTGATGCCGTCTCCCAACATGCCGACCCTCGACGCCGCCACCGTCTTCCCGGGCACGGTCCATCTCGAAGGGACGCAGATGTCGGAGGGACGCGGCACCACGCGGCCGTTCGAGCTCGTGGGCGCGCCCTACATCGATGCCGAGGAGTACGGGCGGCGGCTCAACGCCTTCGATCTTCCCGGCGTCTACTTCCGGCCCACCGTCTTCCAGCCCACGTTCCAGAAGCACGCGGGACGGAGCTGCGGCGGCGTGCAGATCCACGTCACGGACCGCGAGCGCTTCCGGCCGGTGAAGGCGGGGGTGGCGATCGTCAAGACGGCCTACGACATGTACACGGACCAGTTCCGCTGGAAGGAGCCGCCCTACGAGTACGTGTTCGACAAGAACCCCTTCGACGTGATCGCGGGGACGAGCACGCTGCGGGAGGCGATCGAGAAGGGCCTGTCCCTGGACGAGATCGAGCGCTCCTGGCAGGCCGGGCTCGAGGCCTTCGGCCGCGCCCGGGAGGCCCACCTCCTGTATTGACATTTCGCCGCGGCCTCCGAGAATCGGCGGATGGCCGGGTCCGAAGGGCTCGCAGCATCCTCCACGAGCGAGATCGCCGATCGCCTGGCCGCGCTCGTGCGCGCGGCCCATGCGCGCGGCTGGACGCTGGGGACGAGCGGGAACTTCAGCGCCGTCCTGGAATCCGAGCCCCTGCGCCTCCTCATCACGCCGAGCGGGGCCGACAAGGGCGAGGTCCAGGGACCGGACCTCGTCACCATCGACGGCGAGGGACGGCCGATGGCCCCCGCCGAGGGCACGACCGGACGCGGGGGACGGCCTTCCGCGGAGACGCCGCTGCATCTCGCCATCGTGCGCGCGTGCGGAGCCGGCGCCGTCTCCCACACGCACTCGGTGTGGAGCACGATGCTCTCCGACGCCGGAGCCCCCGCGGGCGGCCTCGCCATCGAGGGCTACGAGATGCTCAAGGGGCTTTCCGGCATCACGACCCATGAGCATCGCGAGTGGCTGCCCGTCATCGAGAACACGCAGGACTGGGTGGCGGAGGCGCCGCGGGTGGAGTCGCGGCTGCGGGAGAGCCCCGGGGTGCACGGGCTGCTCATCCGGCGGCACGGCCTCTACACGTGGGGCCGCGACCTCGGCGAGCTCAAGCGCCACCTCGAGATCCTCGAGTTCCTCCTCGAGGTGGTCGGCCGCACGCGTGCGGGGGATGGACCCGTCGCCGCGCCCCCATGAAACCGGGGTACTGGGACTACCAGCGCGAGGTCGA